>Ga0310811_10011079_pt1 | contig 11673 bp, 16 predicted proteins | sample YCmetagenome_FD_207642 | JGI IMG/M metagenome (GOLD analysis project Ga0310811, IMG submission 207642) | Soil microbial communities from experimental microcosm in Duke University, North Carolina, United States - YC | ecosystem: Engineered > Artificial ecosystem > Soil microcosm > Unclassified ...
ACACGGTGGAACACCGACATGTCTGAGCGGACATCGTCGATGTGCGCGAAGAACCACGCCAACGACGACAACCTGTCATGCCAGGCGGTCAGGAAGCTTTTGGGGCGAACGCACCATCCGGCAGCACCTTGTCCATGATGATCCGAAACAGTGCGCTCAAGTCTCCCGGGAGAAGTGTGGGGCAGTTCTTCAACGCCTCGTACGCTTCCGGTTCCAGCATCTTCCCCACCACCCACGCCAGAGCGACATTCTCACCCTGTGTCATGGCAAGGTCAATCGCGGTCATTGACCAGGCGGGCGGCACGTTCTTCGGGATCGTGTAAACCACCCCGTCGATGGCGAACAGGGGTTCCCGTTCGGCGAGCATCTTCGCGAACGCGTCCACGTTCTCGGGACGGTCGAGCACAAGCACCCCGGGCGGGATCTCCGTGGGCTTCGGCTTACGGGCACGGGCGGCTGGTTTCCTCGCCGCGGTGGTGCGGGTCTTCGGGGGCATTGGGGTTCCTCGCAGATGTAGGCCGGTGGTGTCCTCCCGCGTCTGCGAGGAAGCACGGCAGGACACCACCGGGGAACAGGGGTTGTCAGGATGTGGCGTCGACGATGTGGAACGGCGCGATCGTGCTGGACACGTAATACGCCTGGAAAGACACAGCCAACCCGGACTGCTTGTCCTTGGCGTAGGCCGGCTCGACCTTCCCGGTCTGTACGACCTTGCGGAGGATCACCCGACGCCGGAAGTTGGCGTTCGGGTTGGTTGCCGATGGGGCCCACCCGTCGAGCATCACCGCGAAATACGGCACCTGCGAGGCGAACTGGCCATAGTTCGGTTCGAACGTCGCATAGTTCGCACCGGTCGCACCGACCGTCGAGTTGAGGGCAGTGGCCAAGTTCGCCAACGTCAACTCGGACATGGTCGTGGTGACCATGATGGTGCGCGACGTCAGCCGAGTGCCGGGAGTATCGACGATCTGGTCGACCTGGAAATCGGTGAATTTCGGGTCCACAGAGAACGTTGCGCCACCATCGGTACCGCCGATGTCGGTCCACGCGGACGCTGCCGGGGTCGAGTTGACCGCGGCGTCGGCGGGTTCCCGCGTGGTAGTGCCGTCGAAAGTGCCGACGTAGAGGGTGGCCGGCCCCATGACGAGCTGGTTCGGGTTGACAGACAAGGAAGATCACATCCTCAAGGCAGGGACCAACACAGGTCCCGGAAAACGGAAAGGGTTGGTCCCTGCTCGAAGGGCGGGACTACGGTTTGGGTGTGGCGACCCAGAACATCTGCACGTCCACCACGAAGGCGGCGTAGTCGCCTTGGTCGCTGTACACGCGCCGCGGCTCGGACACCAGGTAGCTCGATAGGACCCGTGCGTTCTCGGACGCATCGGGCACGGTCACCGACACAGGCTGGTTGGCGTAGCAGCCCTGTACCCGGATCGTCTCCGCCAAGTTCGCGGCTTTACCCCACGGTGGCCGGCCAGTGTCCGGGCTCGCAGCCCAGCACTGGAAGGACACGACGGGGCGATCGAACCGGTAGTACATGTGGGCACCGAGACCGGTGCTCAAAGCGGCGAGGGTGATGTACCCGGACGCCGCCCACGACAGGTTCCCGTCACTATCCGGGGCTGGGAGTTGTGCGCCAACCATGTCGGTGCCGAAGATTCCCGCGGCCCAGCCGAGCGCGACCTTTTCGGGTGTGGCGTAGACGAACGCCATACGGTCACCCCCGAATCAGCGGGCCCGATACAAGGCAGGTTTGAGGTATGGCTGGGGTGGGACGACGCCGCCTGTGTAGTGCACCTGGCCGTCACGGCCGCGGTACGCCACCCGGTGGCCTTCCTCCACATACACCGAGTAGTCCAGATCGGAGCCGATATAGCCGGTGTCGCCGGACTCCTCGACCTTGATGGACTGCTTCAACGCACCCGTGTCGACTGGGGCCAACGCTTCAGTGTCGGTGCCGATGTCCAACAGGATGTTGTGGAACCACGCCTTCACGGGCTGGTCGATCTCGTCGTGCCAGCCGGGGTTCTCCACGTAACGCATCAGGAAGTCACCTTCTTCAGCGTCACCTGAAGATCCGGCTGGTGGCCTGGCGCCCGGTTGAGGGTCACGTTCATCACCACATACACGACGCCGTGCGTGTCGTCCGAAACCCGATCGTTCACCCGCACGTCCGTGCCTGCCGGGAACTGCCCGTCGATAGACCTGATCGTGCGTGGGGTCTGCGACGAGTAGTCCTGCACAGTGTTCCCGGCCTCCATGATCGCTGCCGGTATCCCGGTCGCGACCGGTGTGTACTGGCCCGTGGGGTCTCCGTAGGCGTCGGGGGTTTCCTGCCGGCGCAACACCGATGCGAGGCAGGTCGCTACGACATACACGGCACACCTCCTACAACGGCGACCACGGATACATGCCGTCCACAGCGGACGACATCGGGTCCATCCCGATAGCGCCCTGACCATCCGTGAACGGGCTGCGGATGTGCAGCGAGCGGGCCTTCAGCCACGACACACGCTTCAACGCCTTCTTCGTGTTGGGCGCAAGAGTCATCGCATTCGGGCCGAACTGGGTGATCGAACGGGACTGGCCCAGTGCGGTGATGTCCATGCGCTGGAACGCATCGAACTGGGACGCCAACCACGCCGCTTGGTACGAGCACGCCAACTTCAGGTAGTACAGGTCACGTGACCCGATCCGCTCGTGGTCAACCGCATACGGTCGGGCGGCGGCGATGTCAATCGCAGACCCGGCCTGCAACAACACATCCGTGGTGACCGTGATGCCCGTGACGGCTTTCACGTCATCCAAGGTGCACCACGTAGCCGACGACGCGGCCTGCACAACCACCAACGTTGAGACACTCGTGCTCGACGTGTCCTGCCACACCGCGACATGGTTTCCTACGGGGGCCGCCGCCGGCACCAACCAGGAGTATTGGTAGATGCCGACGGCTATCCGCGTGACGCCTATCGAGGTGGCGGCAACCTCCACGGTTCCAGCCGGATCGGTGATCTGGATCGTGACGCCCGTCTGGTCAACGAGGACACCACTCTGGATGAATTCCGCGGATACAGTGACTGTCTGTCCCTGGTATGCCGTGGTGGACATGGTGTCCCCTCTCAGGCCGTGGGCTGCTCCACGTCAGGGCCCATGTTGCTGGTCTGAGAGGCGGGTTCAGGGGTGGGCTCAGCCGGCGCAGGTTCGGTGTCGGAGGCGGGGAAAACCACCTCCGCGGCGGATCCCGTCGGGTCCACTGGAACCGAGTAGGTCACGCGCTGGCCACCGTCAGCGGTGGTCTCCACCGATTCCACCGTGACCTCGTCACTGGTGGGGTGCAGGCCGCGGCGGGCGGCGTCCCGCAGCGTTTCCGCCTTGTTCCAGCGGTGGGAATCGTGGCTCGGGTCGTTCGCGGCGACCGCGCCCGCGGGAAGCTGGAACACCCGGTGGAAACGGGTACCGGAGTCCGAGTCGGGCTGCCGTGCGGCGACCACCGCGCGTTTGGTGGCGTCGTCGACATCCGCGATGTCCGTGTGCTGTGGATCAGTCATGCTCGTCTCTCCTTCCTTGACGAAGCGACGAGTTACGCGCGGACCTCAAGGATCGACGTCGCGTTCTGGTGTCCAACCGCGAACGCCTTGCGGGCGCGGAACTTGAGGATCGCGTCGTCGGTCAGGGCACCGACACCGTTCGGGTCGATGTACTGGACCTCCAGCGGGGACCGGTTGCCGAGCATCAGGTAGTTCGCCGACGCGAACACAATGAGCGGGTTGCCGGTCGGGTTCTGTGTCGGGGACGCGGAGGTGCGGGCACCCAACGACCACTGGAGTTTGTGGCCGAACAGGGTTCCGCCGCCGCCCTGGCCACCACCGGCGGTGCCGTTGCTGGACTCGTTGAAGATCGGCCGGTTGTTGCTGTCGAGGATCTCACGCAAGATCTGCTTGAGCTTCGGGTGCGCGATCACGACGAGGTTGGACTCGTCGTAGTAGTCGCCCTGCTCGACGATGCCCACCGCCTTCGACAGGTCCTTGTAGGTGACGGCGCTACCGGTCGCGGACTGCACGATGTTCGCGTTGGCCTGGTAGCCGGTGACCCCATCGGTCTGGGTGAGGACGTAGTACAGCGAGTCGTACTGGAACGCCGGCGAGTACGAGGACTTCGAACCGGTCACACCCAAGCAGGAGTTGTCGAGCAGCTTCGCGTACGCGGTGCCCGCATCCACGGACTTGGTGTTGACGACGTCGGCGAGCGAGTCGGACTGGTCCTCTTCCGCCAGGCGGACCGCGCCACCCAGCTTCTGGGCGTACAACCAGACGCTGTCGTTGCCGGTGGAGTCTTCGCCGTAGGTGCCGCCCTTCGGGATACCCGCCAGGGTCACACCACCCGACCGCGGGGTCGAACGGGACTCGGACTTCATTGTGACCGGCTGCGCGTTCGCGGCGACCGCCGACATCTGCTTGACCTTCTGGATCACGTCCGGCGAATACTCGACCGGGATCCACGCATTGATGTTGATTTCAGCCATGACCGGCTGCCCCTTTCCTGAGGGTGAGAGAGTGTGTTGGGTTGCCGGGTTCCCTCACGGGACAGTCGGCGATGGCCCCCGACTGGGGGCTCGGGTTACTTGTAGCGGCCGTTGACCAGCGCGGCGATCTGATCACCGGGGGTCATCGGCTGAGGCGCTGGTTTCTTGCCTGCCGGGGAGATCCGCGGAGCCGCCTTGGGCTTCGGTTCCTCCTCGATCCTCGGTGGGGTGAACAGCTCGGGCAGGTCGTCCTTCAGCTCGTTCACCTGGTCGTCCAAGCCAGTGACGTCGTCACCATCGATTTCGATGCGGTCGAGGTCCAGCATCTTGAACAGCCGGTCGAAACGGTCGCCCTGTGCACCGGCTTCGAGGAACGCGGCCTTCGCGGCGGACCTCACGGCCACCGGTTTCACCGCGGCCATCGCAGCCTCCGCGGCTTCACGCTTCGCCTTCGTGTCGGCGTCCTCGTACTGCTGCTGCAACTTCGCCAGCTCGCCACGACGATCCGCGGCCTGCTTGTTGGCCTGGCGGACCTTCTTATCGCGCTCAGCGATCGCGGCGTCTTTCTCGGCGATCTGCCTCCGCAGCGCCTCGACCTCTTCCCGCGTCGGAGGCGTCCAGTCATCCACCTCGTCCTCGGTGTCGGTGTCCTCAGCCGTCACGGCCTCGGTTTCCTTAACCTCGTCGGGGATGTCTTCCGTCTCCACGGTCTCTTCGGTGATGTCGTCAGCCATCACTGGCCCTTTCTGGTGTGCCCCTCACGGGACTGGTGGGAAATGTGACCGTGCCTCGCCGTCCCCTCACGGGGCTCTCACGTGGCCTTGGTCGGGTACTGCTATTTCTTCGGGCCCGGTACGGGGACCGGGCCGGTGGTGAACGTGCCTTTCCGGACGGCACGTTCCGCTCGTTCCTTCACGCTCTGGGGCACAGGCCAACCAGACGGGGAACGAGAACCCTTGGCCATACCGACCTTCCGAAGAAGGCGGTCTGCGGCATTCGCACGGGCACGTTCCGACTCACTCAGACGCGCATACCCGTTGAGGATCGAGCGCTCAGCCTCACGGCGTAGCGCGACAGGAAGACCCAGCGGGTCGTGCTCGTCGCCGGCCCACGGGGAGCAGCGGCATCGACAGTTCGGATGCCGAGGCGGACCAACCAAACCCGCCCCGATCGGTGTCCACTCCAACGGCTTCGCGCCGAAGGTGGCATCCCTGGAGAACTCGTGCCCAGCGGACACCACGTGGCCGGCAAGCGCCAAGCACACGAGGCATGCATCCCTCTCGGCCAGCCACACCCGACGCATGTCGAGGCGATCCGCGACTTGCGTGATCCCATCGTTGAGCGCGGTGTTCGTGACCGTTCGGGCGGTACGTTCGATCTCGTTTGCTGCCTGCTGGGCGGGTGCTGTGGACTGGGTGACCGCGGTGAACGATCCGTCCTGCGCTGTCCCAGCTAGCGTCGAGGCCGTGGTGATGCGCTGCTGTGCCTTCGCCACCGCCTGACTCACGTCCAGCGACAGCTGTGGGATCCGCTTCACTGGCATCTTCACTGGTTTCGCGCCGGCCTCCACGAACCCCTGCTTCACGCCGAGCCGTTGTGCCCGCTCGATGTAGTCGAGCAACACGGGTGTCGGGTCGTATCGGAGATGCGTGAGGTCTCTCTGGACCCGCTGCATGAAGACCGCGAACTGTGGCCCGGACTGTTGGCTGTGCACGGACCCGAACAGTCCCTGCCACGCCAGCAGCCATCCGCGTGTCAACGCCTGCAACTGTTTCCGCAACCCTGCGGTGGCTGCGACGACCGCGGCGGTTTCCAACGCCAGGGCTTCCAGGTCGTGGTCTTGGATCTGCTGCGGGACTGCGCTACTCGGCTGGCTCGTCCGGTTCTGCTGGCTCGGGAAGCTCAACTGGTTGCGCTGGGCTGGCGGGGCTGGCTGCGTCGGTGTCGTCATCAGCGATGTCCCCAATCAGCTTGGAGATCACGGCCTGCACCTGCTGGGGAGACAGAATCCCGGCAGCCACGGCGGTGGCGAACTGCGCCACCGCGGCACCAGTCTGCTGTAGCAGCGCGACCTTCCGCGGCAACGCAGCCTCGCCGTCGGACTCCCACTCGGAGATCTGGTCGTCGGTGTAGCCGTTCTCCCGCCACGTCACCTCGTCAGGGATGCCGGCGTCCTGTTTCGCCTTCGCCAACTCCCAGTCCGACAGGGAGTCCGACGTCTCTGAGGGGGCCCAGTTCACGACAACCGTCGGCTCAGCCACGCCGAGGATCTTCAAACCGAACTCGTAGATGTCCTTCAGGGTCTGGCCGAAGCTGAGCTTGCGGTTGTCGACCTTGAACACGAACGGCTTGTCCATGATCTTCAACGACTCGCCGGATGGGGGTTGGCCGCCCGGCTGGAACCGGTACAGGGGGGTGCAGGTAGACAACGCGCCGAGAGCGATGTACTCCTTCAACGGGTCGAAGATCACGCTTGGGTCGGAGGCGTCGAACTGGCCGAACTGTTTGATCCCGGTTGACATGAACAGGCTGTCGGGGCCGCCCTGGAACTGGGACTGCGCGTCACCGTTCATGTTCCGGGTCGTGCCGATGTCTTCCATGTCGATCGCGAAATAGCCCTCGGACAGGTCCGCGGCCTCTGAACTGTCGGAGTCGTCGTTCATCAACGCCCAACGCTGGTTGAACGACTGATACTCGACACCCGACAGGTGAGTGAGCAACAGCTTGTGGATCGCGTCCTGCGTCGAGTAGAACCCGGCGTGCTCAGGCTCCCCGTACTCGTCGGCGTCCGTCTTCAAATGGAAGATCGGCATCCCGTACGGGTTGTCCAGGACATGCCCGATGGGGCCGTCCGTGTCCCCGTCCTGGTCCTGCGTGTAGCACGGCACATAGTCCTCAGCCTTGTCACCGTTCGTGCCCGGCCGGGAGATGTACTGCTCGATCCGGTCGTCGTAGTAGAGGTCCACCCGCCACAGCGGCTTGTCCTCACTGGCGGCCTGCGGGTCCTCAGTCTCGGCAGTGGTCGAGGTGTCCTTCCACTTCCGCACCCCGAACGCCACCTTCAACGGGTTCTCGGGGTCATAGAACACGCGGCAGGTGCGGGGGTCTTGGAAGAAGATGTTGACCCGCGTTCGATCGTCGCCGGCGTCGTCGTCGGGCCACACCAGCACGTAGGCGTCACCGAAGGTGCACGCCTTCCGCAGGATGTTCGTGCCCTGCAAAGCGAACTTGTTGTCGTCCCACAGCTGCTCGATCAACGGTTTCTGTGTCTCGTCTTCAGACGTGATCGAGGTGATTTTCAACCGCTCCACGACCGCGGTGATCGGTGTCTTCGCCAAGTTGAACTGGTACGTCAACCCGGACCGGCGCAGCGCGCGACGCAACCGCACCGACGCGAACACCTCCGACACCTCACCCGCCGCGTAGTCCGCGGCTTTGTCGTAGGCGCCGTGGGTGCGCTTCAACTCGGTCAACGCGGTCGACAGGTCCGCGTTGACGGCAACCATCGGGTTCGTGGCCTGGTCGGTGCTGATGGACACGTGCACCTCCTAGGCCACACCCACTGTGTGGACCGCTGTGCGGGTTTTTCTCTTGTCAGCTTTCAGGTAGACCTCGACACCGGTTCCCACAGCGTCGATCAAGTCGTCGTTGGCGCCCAGCGGGAACCGAACCATCTGGCCTTCCAACGCTGGGATGCGTTTGGCGTGGACGACACGGCCGCGCTGGTACTTGGCCAGCAGCGAGCCGGCGCGTTCTTCCTTCGGCCTCGACTGCGACACGGTGCGCACCGGGCAGGGCATGTCGTGCAGCACCGTGTTCCGCCACAAGTCGCCGCCTTGGTTTACCTCGACCACGATGCCGACGATCTCGGGGTACTCGTCGAGGATCTCCAACACGCGGCGGCGTAGTGGTTCACCGGGTGGTAGCCGGACCTGCCATGCGTCCCGTACCACACAGATCCCTTGGTGCCGGTTGTGGCCGATCACGGCGAGGGCGGTGAAGTCCGACTTCTCCTTGCTGGTGACCGCCGGGTCGATGCTGAGTAACTGGCCGGTGAGCGGGATGTCTTCCCGGTAGGTGAAGTCCGAGCCCTGCCAGAAGGCCGAGTCCGCGGCCATGGGATCGTTGCGGTACTGGGACTGGAAGTCCCGCGTGTGGCGTTCCTGGTTGATCCACGTCATCGACCAACGCTCAGGCCACAAGCTGTACTCACTGCCATCGGCGTTGGTTTGGATGATGTCGTAGTAGCGGGGAACGAACCGCTTGTCATCCACCCACGACGGGTACTCTTCGCCGCGCTGTTTGGCGGCGATGTCGTCGATGATCGCGCCCGGGATGGCGACTGTGCCGGCCATCGTCACGGAGGCGAGGTTGTTCATCGGCAGGATCCCGGCGAGCATCGTCTTCAGGCGGGAGTCCTTCATCGTGGGCGTGTAGTTGCCCTCGGTGCCTTCGATGTCGTCGAGCACGATGTGGTCCGGGCGTTTCGTGCCAACCTTCAACCCCAGCACAGCCGAGTCGATGCCGCGGGCGGCGAACACGAACCCCGACTGGGCCACGTACATGGACTTCGAGTCCGACACCGACACCCCAGCGGGCCGGCGCGCAGGCGTCACCAGATCTGGGAAGTCCTGCCTTAACAGGAGGTTGTTCTCCAACTCCCGCTTGAACGTGCCCAAATGATCCATCGCCTGCGTAGCTGAATTCGCGAACGCCGCAATGAACGAACGGTGCCCGTGCGCGGCCAGCCACATCGGCATGATCGTGAACCACCAGGTGCTCTTGCCCAGCCCACGAGGGGCGATGATCGCGTCACGCATGGATCCGGGTTCGGTGGTGCCGATCGGGCGCACGTAGCGGCGGGCGAGGTCGCACCACTCGACGTGTGCCGGGCTCAACGACAACGCGTTGGCGGTCTCTTCGCCGCGAAGGTGGTGCGGCATGTAGACCAGCGCGAACCATAGCGGCGACAGACGGGTGACGAGGCGTCGGCCCTCATCGTCAGAGAGGAGCCGAGGGTCAACGGTCGCGAGGAAGGTGTTGAGGTCGAACTGGTCTGGGTAGGAGGCCACAACGCACCCCCTACCCGTCAACTCAGAAGTCCCTGCTGTTCACCGTTTACCCCCTCGGTCGCGTCAGCCCTGGCCATGGCCAGGTGCCAGCGCAGGTTGTCGGCGGTGTCCTTGGTGACTTTCCCGCCGCGGACTGTGAGGTGACCGGCGCGAACGAAGTCGCGCACCATGTCGCGAGACACGTTCAGCTCGTCGGCCAGAGCACGGATGCCGATGGAGTCCGCCACGTTCACCACCTTGTCGGGTCCCCACTGGTGTTCTGACCGTCGTGGGTCCACAGGTAGGTTTTGGCTGGGACGTGGTGGAAGGTGGCTCCGTGCTCGAGCATCGCGAGCCACGCGCCCCAATCGTCCAACCTCGAGGTGTGGGTGTGCTGAAATCCGCCCGCGGCTTGCAACAGCTTGGTACGGACGAGTGGGGCTGTGTGGATGTAGGAGCCGCGGCGTAGCTCGAGCGCGTCGAACGGCAGCCCGAACCGGTCCGGCCGCGGGTCGGTGCCGCCGATCACCTCGTACCAGCCGTAGGTGACGTCCGCTCCGGTCTCGAGCGCCGACGCGTGCAGCACCTCGAGATGGTTGGGGGCGAAAGCGTCGTCGTCGTCGAGGAACGCCGTGTACTCGGTGGTGACCTTCTCGAGCGCCCGGTTCTTCGTAACAGCCGCACCCTGGCGGTCGTGGTCGTACTCGACGATGACCGCCGCCGGCTGCAAATTTTGGGCTGCGACCGACGCGAGTGCTCGAGCGAGTTTCCGTGCTCGAGGTGGGATCGTGGAAACGCACACGGTGATGTCGTTCAAGCCCGGTACACCCCGATCTCCCCGAACGTGGCGAACTCCTTGATGCCGTCGAGTAGACCCATGACCATCGGGTGTGACCAGGTCTGGACATGCGCTTCGTGGTCGTTGCCCTCAGACGCGTCTTGCGGGTACTCCACGATCGGGATGGACAGGAACACGGCGAGTTTTGCGGCGGCTCGAGCTTTGAACCACACGTCTTCCGCTTCGGTGAGGGTCATGTGCTCGAGCACATCGCCGAGGATCACGACGTCGAGGCGCGGGAACTTCGCTTCTCGAGCGTCCGCGACCTCAACCCGGTCGTACAACTCGAGCAGCCCGAACCGTTCGACGTAGGGTTCGTGGATCTCGAGCGCGTGGAACTTCACCCCAGGATCGAGCACCGGTCGCAGGAGTTTCGCGTAGGTGCCGGAACCGGGGCCGATGTCGAGAACGCTCGAGGGCTGAATCTCGCGTACCCGTTGCAGGATCCAGTCTTTCCCTTCACTCGAGGACCACGGCATCAGCGGGGAACCCAGGTTTCGGACATCACGAGGGAGATCACGAAGTGCACCCAGTGGCGTGTCCACCACTGTTCGACGGTTTCGACGTCACGCCGCATATGCCGCCTCCCATTCGTGGACGTGCTTGTCGATGACCCGTTCGGCGGCCCATTCCCGGGCTTGCTTGCCGAGGGTGGAGCGCTGCTCCGGGGACTGGATCAACTCGGTGAGGGCTGCCTCGAACTCGCGGCCGTCGTTGACGGGGATGCAGGGTGCGCCGGCCTCGTGCGCCCGCTTGTACGGCCCGGTGTTGGAGACGATCGCGGGGATACCCAACGCGGCAAGCTCGGTGAGCTTGAGATCGGATTTCGAGTCGTTGAAGACGCTTGGACGAAGCGGGACGACGCCCACGTGGAAGTCAATGCCGCGGAGGTAGTCCTCCACGCCGTCGAACCATCCCGTGTGGCGTGTCCGCCCGCGGTTGCTGGCCACGCGGCCGGTGTAGTCCGGGCCCATGCAGTGCCATTCGATGGCGTCTCCGAAGCGCTGGAGGACACGCCTCAGTGGCTTGGCGATCTCGCCGAAGTCGCGGGTGTGGCTGTGGGATCCGCCCCAGCCGAGGGTGAGCCGGTCCGGGTACTGGTTCGGCGCCGGCACGTCCAGCAGCCACGAGGGCACACAGTTCGGCAGGATCACGACGTTGCGGTTCCACTGGCTGACGATCTCGGCCAGCGGTTCCGTGGACACCGTAACGACGTCGGCGACCGCGATGTTGTCACGCAGGTTTTGGCCGATCGGGGCGTC
>Ga0310811_10011081_pt1 | contig 11672 bp, 11 predicted proteins | sample YCmetagenome_FD_207642 | JGI IMG/M metagenome (GOLD analysis project Ga0310811, IMG submission 207642) | Soil microbial communities from experimental microcosm in Duke University, North Carolina, United States - YC | ecosystem: Engineered > Artificial ecosystem > Soil microcosm > Unclassified ...
ATCGCGGCTGATGCCATTCAAGCAAGGCAATCAATTACGTCAATATAGATACTTTATACAGTTGACAAGGCTTTTGACTGCCAGTTACACTCCAACTAATAACAACCATCACTGGTCATCACGCAGAAACAAATGGCACACGCCATCCAGACTCTTAAACGTGTATTCAGAAATACCTGTTTCTCTCAACAAAACTCAGTCTATCCTTGCGCAGAGAAAGCAAGGGTAGACTCTATTTTATACTGGCTGTTTGCGAGCTCAGAAGAGAGGTTATCTTTACACTTTCACTTGCGAATATGAGCATGACCAATGCCAGTCTGCTGATCTGGCAAAGTCAGGCCAGCACATTCAATGAATATTCCACCTTCAATAATGAACATCACGCGTATTTTCGCAGATATTTCTATTGAAATTTCATAGAACATGTTCTCCTATGAAAGGAAGATTTACCTGATGTCATCAGATGTGCAAAAACATCAAAACGGACCACTACAATATGAACAAAAATTTTCTCGTGCGATTGGTGTCATTGGCAGTGTCTGTATCACTGTTTCCGGCATCACGCCAACCGCATCTATTTTCATTATTGCTTCGGTTGCGTTCGCGACACTGGGCAGTGGAATTTTTCTGGCCTTCCTGATTGCTGCGCTGATTGGCCTGGGAATGGCTATGTGCTACGCTGAACTTGGCTCGACGTTTCCAGTCGTGGGTGGACAATATGCACTTATCTCACGCGTGCTCGGACGACCCGTTGGCTTTGTCGCATTTATTGATGTCCTCTTGCAGGCAGTCTTTATTCCCAGTTCTATTGCTCTGGGTGCGGGACAATATATCGCCAGCCTCTGGCCTGCGGCAAGCAATGCTAATCTGGTCGGTCTGATTGTGATGATCTTCACGACGATCATTTCGCTGTTCTCTATTCGCGTGAACGCGCTGGTGACAGGTATCTTCCTGGCGATTGAGTTGCTCGCGGTTGGTACAATTACGGTGCTGGGCTTCACTCATATTCATCAACCATTGAGCGTGCTGATCCATCCACAATTGGTCAGCGCTCACGGCGCGATTACGCCACTGTCCGTTGGTGTGTTACTCGCTGGCGTCTCAACAGCTATCTTTGCTTATAATGGCTATGATAGCCCCATTATTTTCTCTGAAGAGACAACCGGGCCACGCCGTAATATCGCCAAAGCGGTCTTCCTGTCACTGGCTATCGCGATTGTCGCGGAGTTGATCCCGGTCACGGCTACCTTGCTGGGTGCGCCATCAATCCACAGTCTGAGTGCATCATCAACCCCGATCTCCTATATGCTCACTGCTGTTGGAGGCTCTACCCTGAATACGCTGGTGACTGTTGGGGTCCTTTTTGCTATTGTGAATGGTGGCATTGCGATTATCCTCAGTAATGCACGCGTCGTGTATAGCTCTGGACGTGATAAAGCGTGGCCTGAACCGATCAGCACATGGATCGCCTCCTACCATCCAGTCCTGCAATCCCCCTGGGTCGCGACACTGCTGATGGGCATCGTTGGTTCTCTGCTCACTTACTTTTCAGACATCGCAGCGGTTGTCACATTTACTGGCACCTTACTCGTTGTGCTCTACGCGCTCAGTGCGCTTTCAGCTCTGGTGAGCCGCTTCAAACAGCGCGACATCGCAAGGCCATACAAAATGCCGCTCTGGCCGCTCTGGCCGCTCCTTGCGCTGGCTGGCACCGCTGTTGTTATCATCAACCAGTCACTCTCTGATATACTGATTTGTGCGGGCATCTTTGTGGCTGCGCTTCTCTACTATTTCTTCTATCTTCGTCAACGTTCAGACACACACTGGCTGATGCTCGATCCCGTCGAGGCTGATGAGGTCGAACGAGGCGCTGGACAGCTGGAAATACACTCTGTCTTAGAACTGGTTAATGATGATTAAGAAGACTGACTGACAAGGGCACCGCGAATGCTCCGCACAGAAATTAGAGAAAACGCAGAAACGTAGGAGACTGAGGACACATGCGAGCACGAGATCTGGGAATCACGATTGGAAACTTGCCCACTGGCCCCCTGAACGCGATTACCGACGTTCCGGGAGTACGTGTTGGCTTCACTACCTTGATCAAAGGGGAGGGAGAACTTAGACCAGGACACGGACCTGTACGCACAGGCGTTACAGTCATCCAACCGCACGAGGGGAATATCTGGCGTGAACCAGTCTTCGCGGGCTGCCATCGTCTCAATGGCAATGGGGAACTGACCGGACTGGAATGGGTGCGAGAATCAGGCACACTCATGTCGCCAATCGCGCTGACCAATACCCATAGTGTTGGTGTTGTTCGTGACGCGCTCATCGCTGATGCCGCCGCGCAACACGAACGTGATGAGCTGTTCTGGGGTTTACCCGTTGTTGGTGAGACATACGATGGCTTACTCAATGATATCAATGGTATGCATGTCAAACCGGAGCATGTTGTGCAGGCGTTGCACACGGCATCTTCCGGCCCGGTCGCAGAAGGCAATGTAGGCAGTGGCACTGGCATGATCTGTCATGGCTTCAAAGGGGGCATAGGCACATCCTCGCGCGTCGTTTCAGCAGCCTCTGGTGGTTATACAGTAGGCGTACTCGTACAGGCCAATCACGGCGCACGTGAACGCTTACTCATCAATGGAGAGCCAGTTGGGATGCGCATTCCAGAGCGTGAGGTGCCATCACCCTCCCTCCCAACACGCCCGCTCCCCGGTGGCGGTGGCTCCATCATCGTTGTCGTCGCGACCAACGCACCACTTATCCCAACACAATGCACACGTCTGGCCCAACGAGCCGGATTAGGCATCGCCCGTACTGGTGGTGTTGGCGAACATTGGAGTGGTGATCTCTTTATTGCTTTCGCAACGGGCAATCGCGGTATTCCCGCCAGCGAATACGGAGAGGGGAGCACACTCACTGTTCCATTAACAATGCTCTCAAACACCTATATTTCAGATCTCTTCTATGCGGTTGTAGAAGCCACAGAAGAGGCAATTATCAACGCACTTGTCGCCGCCGATACCCTGGTCGGGCGCGACAATATCACCGCCTATGGACTGGACCCACAACGCTTACAGGAAGCCTTACGCTAATCCAGGTAAGCAAGCATAGATGGGGAGTTGCTGCACTCCCCATCTATGCTTGAATATTCATATCTTCCTGACTACAGACAGAGCAAACACATCTCCAATTGTCAGCCCAAAAAAGCCAGCAAATTCCATAAGAAAATAGTTCTTGTTAACAAAGAGAAAATATCACTTTAATGTGTCTGTGTTATAATACCTACGCTCTGAGAATAGAGTGGCTTTATCGGCTTCTCATTCAGCGTCCCAGCCTACTATCTTTTAGCACATTTGAGTAATGCCAACATACATACTACAACACGCTTCTTGTTGTAGAAATGGTGCGCAAATATATTCCATTACTCTTTGCATACAGAGAACAGGAAGATATGGAGGACAGACGCAGTAATGAGATTGGGTTTTGATGTAGGAGTGATTATTGTGGTAATCCGTATCTGGCGATGTTTGACAACCGGGGATGACGTCAACCAATATCTACTCTATCTTCGCTCTGTTTGCCTGTTTGAATGTCGTATCGCGGAAGGGAATCATAGCATGCAAGTGTTAACACGCATTCATGGTACCTATCATGAGGTCGTCTGTATCTCTACCTGGAATTCACAACGCGACCTTGAGGCATTCTTCGGTAGCAGTGGTCACAAAGAATACGAACCAGAGAAGCAAAAACGTTGGCTCGTCAGCGATACACACATTGAGTATTACGACATGGTTGCGAATGAGGTGGAGATGGCAAATTTTCTTTCTTGAAAGTTTGCATTCCAGACGTTTCACATTTCTATGTCTTCTGGATCACCAATACCTCGACTTCTGTCTATCTGTGGCGCGACATTACTGTTTAGCCAGGATTTTAATATAAACAATCTGTAGCCTGCATGTGTGCTGCACATGCAGGCTACTGATATATTCTCTTCCTTCCTATCCCCCACACTACGAATGCTCGTATGATTGCGTCTGGGACTGCGTATATTCCACTGTCTCATCAAGAGATTTCTGCATCAACGGGAAGGTAAACAAAATAATACCAATACCAAACAGGCCACCAGTAATCAGGCGTAACCACCAGTTACTTTCACGTAAGCCGAACATCTGTGTAAAACCGTCCAGCGCCATCGGTATGCTGAAAAGAATCAACATCCACCAGGAGATACCCGGTAAACGCTTCTTCGAGAGGAGGAAAGCCAGACCACCGCAAAATAACGAACTATAGATAGCGGTACAACGCTCACACAAACATGCCTGATGACCACAGAGATAGAACGAATGTGAGGGAGTTTGTGCGCAAAGAAAATGCATCGCGAAGAAGATTGTTCTTGCCACTGCATCAAACCCAAGGTAAGAGAGCAACGGCGCAGTATAAGCGGCTAACAACATGATGCCAACGAATGCCACAACGAGATGAGCCCAATATAACACTAAAAAGTCGCCCACCCGCGTGATGCTCTGCCGCAAATGTCGTAACCACGCTGGCTGCTGAGTCGCCTGTGTTGTATCTATATCATGAACATGAGGAGGTGTCGTATTCATAGCTTTGGGGTCCATACATCTTACTAGAACAGGAAAACGTCTATCCAATAAAAGTTTTTCCGTTTCTCAATAGAAATAATAATGCTCTGTCGCTTTTATACATTGTAGCATAATTCACTTGAATACGTCAGAAAAGGTCAGCTTATGACCGCTTCCCTTGCGCGTCAAGGCCTGAAAATATTTTTTTTATCCTTTCCCACACAGCACCCACCAGCTGGCATAACAACAATGCTCAAGGCAAGCAAACAAAAAAAGAACTAATAAAACATATAACCATGCGTTTACCAGTTCTCTTCTATCGGGTCAACTACTTCGCAACCGTATAGCCAGCGTCATCAAGCACGGCTTCGATTTTCTCCATAGAAACCTGATCGGGGTTATAGCGCAGATGGACCGATTTGGTTGGGATATCAGTATTCACCTGTTCAACACCAGCAACTGCGCCAAGCGCACCATTAATGGTGTTGACACAATGACTGCAACTTACATCGGGAACTGAGAGTGTAATATCTTGTACGTTTGCCATACGATGATTCCTCTTCTTGTATGCACAGGCCGAATGCGCTTCACATTCGGAAAAGCAACAACGTTTCTACCCTACCCACGTGGGGTGGGTATCCACTTTACTATAGCACACATTTTACTCGTCAACAAGGCTACATGCGTAACATACTTGCTTCGCGCACGGATGCCAATCCATGCTGAAACCACCATGCTCTATCTATCCTTTTTTGTATTTTCACTGAAATGCACGATGCGCAAGAGTATAGCAAGAATCGCGATCAATTTGCGATTGAACAGGAAAATCACATTCGATCAAGCATAGCCCAATAATTACATATCATCTATATTGGATAATTAGGATAATTGTGACTAAAATAAAAGGTCATTCACAACTGTAGAAGCATTGTAAAATATGTATATAGTGATAATAGAGAGGGAAAAGAGAATGAAGATTGGTGTGAGTTTCCCAGGGGTAGAAACGACATATAATCTGATGGACTGGGCTAGACGTGTTGATGCCGGTCCTTACTCCAGTCTGAGTTTGAATGATCGACTTGTATATCACAACAATGAACCATTAATCACCCTCGCGATGGCCGCAGCCGTCACAACACATGTGCGTCTCTTCACAGAAATACTCCTGTTACCATTACGTAATACAGGTATTGTAGCCAAACAATGCGCGACCTTAGATGCGCTCTCAGGCGGTCGTCTTACGCTCGGACTCGGCGTTGGCAACAAAAAGGATGATTTTCTTGCCGCAAACATCGATTTTCACACACGGGGAAAACGTATGGATCAACAATTAGCGGAACTCAAGCATATCTGGTCCGGGCAACCTATCAGTCAGGAGGTGGGATCAATCGGGCCATCTCCTATCCAACCCGGAGGACCGGAGATCATTTTCGGCGGCTGGTCCCCCGTAAGCTTCCGACGACTTTTACAGTACGGCGCTGGCTTCGTCAATAGCGATGCCAGTGTAACTCATGCCAATAATATGTTCCGTCAGGTAGAAGCTGGCTGGCAGCAGGCAGGCCGTACAGGAAAACCGCGTTTGATCGGTCAGGTTCACATGGCCCTGGAAACAGCCGATATAACTGCCGCTACTTCGGCTATACGCAATTACTATCATGTATTAGGCTTATCGGAGCAGAAAGCGGCGGGATTGATTACGACAAGAGCACAGGCACGTGACACGATAAAAGCATATGCAGATATTGGCACAGACGAACTTGTTTTCTTTTGCTGGAGTGCTGATCTGGACCAACTTGATCGTCTGGCTGAAGTCATATGACAGCTAAAATGGAGGGTTTCAATGAGTAACGTGATTGGTTTTATTGGTCTTGGCAGTATGGGTCTACCAATGGCTCAGAATGTGCTCAAAGCTGGCTATGCTTTACGCGTGTACAATCGAGACGCGCGCAAAGCAGCCCCACTGCTACAGGCAGGAGCTACCCTGGTTCAACAACCACAGGATGTTGTTACACCTGGGGGTATCGTGATTACGATGGTAGCCGATGATACCGCCATTGCACAGGTAACGACCGGACCCGATGGCTTTCTAAAACATCTGGGACCACACGGCATTCATATTTCTATGAGTACTGTCTCACCCACCATCGCACGTCAGATGGAGCAACTTCATATCCAGCATGAATGCTCATATATCGGAGCACCTGTATTTGGACGTCCTGACGCGGCGGCGGCAGCCAAACTCTGGTTATTGATGGCTGGCAATACGGCTGCGAAAGAGCGTGTCCGCCCGCTCATTTCCAGTATGGGACAGAAGATCTTTGATTTCGGCGAACAGGCTGAAAATGCCAACATTGCCAAGGTGAGCGGCAATTTTCTGATGCTGGCGGCGGCTGAAGCTATCAGTGAAACTCTGACCATGGCGGAAAAACATGGCGTTGATCGTGTCCAACTCATGAATATGTTTACGCAAACGCTGTTTGGCTGCACAACCTATCAGAATTTTGGGAAACGCATTGCGGCACGTGACTTCACAGAAGTAAGTTTCCAGATGCAGCTTGCCCTCAAGGATGTTGATCTGATGCTTGATGCATCCCGACGAGCGCAAAGTCCAATGCCATTCGCGAGTATTCTTCATGATCGTCTTCTCACCGGCATCGCACGCGGAAGAGCTGAACACGAATCATTAGAACTCGCTCGTGTCAGTGATGAAAATGCTGGCCTTGAATGAGATGCTATAAATCATAGTGAAAAGGAATAACACCTTTCTTAGCACACCATACAACTTTCTTTTCACGATACAATAATTCTCACACAATAAAATGAATGTGGAGAGAGTGCGGGTTATGTATAATAGCACCGCAACTCTCTTCCCATATACTTTATTTGTTTTCAGTCCTCATTAAATTTCATTTTATATACACATTAAATGAAAGACTTCATGATAAATTATTAGCATAATACCGATAATTTAAATCTATAGGTTTTTCATCTTTTTTTACAAAATTAATCACAATTTCACTGGTGAAAAAATTTTTTTTGTGGTACAGTTAACTACGGTCATTGTATGTGACCACTTTTTATCTGGTGCAAAGGATAGAGCATCACAGGCAGCGCTTGCAGAAGATAGCTGCCTTTTATTATGTTGTAATACATGTAATTCTCTTTACATTCGTAAATACAGCACTCATAATGGTGATGTTGTAGTGCAGAATGTATGGAAACACGAAAAGGAAAATCACATGGTTGCGAAACTTCAGTTCGCCATTGACATTAATACACCTGAAGAGGCTCTGGCTCTAGTAAAAAAAGTAAGCCCTTCTATCGATATCATTGAGGCCGGTACTCCATTTATCAAACGCTTTGGTCTGGGTATCCTCAACCAGATCCGTCAGGTTGCTCCTGATAAAAAAATCGTTGCTGACATGAAGGCTATGGATGCTGGTGCATTCGAGGCTATGCTGGCTTTCGAAGCAGGCGCAGATATCATGACCGTTCTTGGTTGTGCAGATGATGACACCATCCGTGGTGCTCTGGCAGAAGCCAACAAGCGCAATCGCGCAATCGCAGTTGACCTTATCGCCATCCCTGACAAAGTACAACGTGCGAAAGAGCTTGCTGCAATGGGTGTTCAGTACATTGGTGTCCACACCGGTCTGGATGCACAGGCAAAAGGCGCAACACCTCTTGCTGACCTGAAGCAGATCCGCGAAGCAGTTGACACCCCGATTATGGTTGCTGGTGGCATCAAAGCAAGCACGATCAAAGAAATCGCAGCTCTTGGTCCTGCTATCATCATCGCTGGTGGCAGCATCTATGGCGCGGCTGATCCAACCGCTGCTGCTGCTGAACTCCGTCAGGCTCTCGGACAGTAAGCAACCGAACTGTAACTGATAGAACCAGACAAAAGCTTCAAGCAGAAAAAGAGGTTCCTCGTGGCGGCTATCCATACCGTAATTGACGAGATTCTGCAAGAGAACGAGCAGGTACTCAAACAGGTTGATGTTACAGCTATTGATAAGCTGATTGAACAGTTACGCCAGGCTCCACGTGTCTTTGTCAGTGGCAAAGGACGTTCAGGTTTCGTTGCACGTAGTTTCGCGATGCGCCTTATGCATTTAGGGCTTACTGCGTATGTGGTTGATGAAACAACCACGCCTGCGATTCAACAGCATGACTTACTCATTACCTATTCTGGTTCTGGCACAACGCTGGAAACCTGTCTGGGTGCTGAGAAGGCAAAGGAAACAGGCGCAACTGTGGTTGCGATTACGACAGAGCCAGAGTCACGCCTTGCGCGTGCCGCTTCACTGGTTATTGTGTTGTCTGCACCACATAAGAACACGTCTCTGTCTGCTCATGCTTCTGTGCAATATGCAGGTTCGCTGTTTGAACAAAGCTCGCTGTTATTCTGTGACAGCGTTGTTTTGCAAGCCATGCGCACCTGGAATGCCAGCAAAGCAGATCTTGCTACGCGTCATACCAATATCGAATAAAATATTGTTACATCGTGATGTAACAATTCAGCTATAATCGCTGCACATGGCATACAATGCTCTAATTTAAGAATAGATTGTATGCCATGTTTTTTATGCGAATACCAGAATACTCTGTTCGCTCAATGCTACTTCACTTTTCATTCTTTACCGGGCTTCTTCTTCATCGCTAAAGAAGGTGTATTTCGGTGCTGTTGGCAGGCGCAATTGGATGATTTCCTGCTCATAGAAGTCACGAAACGGCTCGATCTCAGGAGGCAGTTGTATTTTCGCGCCCAGTTCTTCGACCGACTCATCAACGGTAAAGCCTGGACCAGCGGTAGCAATTTCAAATTCGCTGCCACCGGGTTCGTGAAATGATGTGGAATGGAAGTATTTGAAATCCTTCTTCCCTGACTGCTCCACACCGTGCGCGTCAAGCATGGTGATCCAATCATCCAGTTCTTGCTCGTTGGCAACACTCCATGCAACATGATGCACAATTCCCTGTCCCACTTCACCTTCCCAGAAACCATGCGCATCTGTGACGTCAAGATAAGACCCTGGTCCACCCGCTCCTATCGCAAAACGAGCAACATTTTCGCCCTGCTGGATCAGGCGAAAACCGAGCAGATCGGTCATGAAGGCACTGGTTTCAGCGTATGTCCCTGTCCACATGGTGACACTGTGAAAACCACGGATTGCGTGCTCTGCTGGTATCTCTTTACTTTCCCACCCTGGTCGCTCGTTGGTATCTGCATGCGCGACCAATTCAATATTCAGTCCATCAGGATCATGAAAGCTCACAACCTGTTCATCAAAACGGCGTGTCGGCCCTTTATAGTCAATCCCTTGAGCAATCAAATGACCAAGCCAGAAACCTAAGGACAGGCGCGGTATCGCGAATGATACAAAATTGATAAGCCCTTTACCAGCACGTCCCGGTCCCACATCCTCCGTCTCAACAAAAGTGAGTAACGTTCCCGGCGTGCCGCTGGTATCCCCATACGAAAGATGATACGATGGCTCCACCATAGCATCAAACGTAGCGACAACTTTAATCAGGCGCAATCCCAATACTTTTGTGTAAAAATCTATATTCATCTGGGCATCACCTGTTACCGCCGTAACATGATGGATGCCCGCAAGTGCTGTATCCATTACCCCAGAACTCCTTACTCACAGACAACTTACTTCTCCGGCCACCCTCATCTGAACAGTGTATCGCGCAAACATCAGAGAACCAGACATATCAGAGATCATAAATGAATGGTCAAATATTCGTCAATGCTCTTCCATTCTTCTGTCACCAACAGCATGTTAAACCTACGATATAATCCAATACATTTATATAAATGTATAGTGGCTCTCTCTTGAATATTTGCCCCATCCATTTTTATATATTTACTATGCTGAAATTATTTCTTACTTTCTTAACATGTGGAAACTTTCCCTGCTATATATTGATTATTATTTGCAATTGTATATACAATTTATGAAGGAGTGTCTTTTGCTACTCCATAGGAATTCGTGCGTGTAAACAATCAAAGAACTGTATTCTAACAGCATATCTGCTCTTCCATTATAGTTGTTATGTTATGAAACATGGACGAAGAATAATGAAACAACCATCAACCAGGACTACTTCAATATCACAGAACAGCACTCCCTTTCAATCGCCCCACGATCAACATGACTATGCGTATTACCAGCACATTTTCCGGGGGAGAGCGCTCCCTCTGGCGTATCTTGACCTGGATCTGCTCGATCAAAATATACGTTTAATCGCGAGCCGAGCTGGTGGTAAAAGGATACGATTGGCGTCCAAATCAATTCGTTGCCCAGCCGTCCTACAACGCATTCTGGCTGCCGATCCTTGCTTCCAGGGAATCATGGGCTTTACAGCCCGTGAAGCGGTCTATCTGAGTTCACAGGGCTTTGATGATATCCTGCTCGGCTATCCGATATATCAAACACAGGATATTGCTGCTGTCGCGCAGGCTACCCGGACAGGCGCACATATCACCTTGATGGTGGACAGTCTGGCGCATGTGCAACGCATTGAACAGATCGCGCAACAACACGGGGTCAACCTCCCGCTCTGCCTCGACATTGATATGTCTCTGACCTTGCCCGGTTTACATTTCGGTGTCTGGCGCTCGCCTTTACAGACACCTGAACAGACCAGAGCACTGATCGAACACATTATTGCGTCACCAGATGTGCATCTCGCTGGTCTGATGGGTTATGAAGCTCAGATTGCGGGTATCGGTGATAATGTGCCAGGGGCGTGGATCAAAAATCATGTTATCCGCTTGCTCAAACATATTTCCATACGTGAGGTGACGGAACGACGCGCAGCCATTGTAGAACTGGTCAAGACCTGTGGCGGCACATTGCGCTTTGTCAACGGTGGCGGCACGGGCAGTCTCGCCACGACACGGGAAGAACCAACCGTGACAGAAATCACGGTCGGTTCTGGCTTCTATTCACCCGCATTATTTGATCTGTACCAGGATTTTCGCTATCAGCCAGCCGCAGGTTTCGCGATTGAGATCGTCCGCATCCCCGGTCCTGGTCGCTATACCTGCCTGGGTGGTGG
>Ga0310811_10011082_pt1 | contig 11672 bp, 10 predicted proteins | sample YCmetagenome_FD_207642 | JGI IMG/M metagenome (GOLD analysis project Ga0310811, IMG submission 207642) | Soil microbial communities from experimental microcosm in Duke University, North Carolina, United States - YC | ecosystem: Engineered > Artificial ecosystem > Soil microcosm > Unclassified ...
GTGGGAGACGTGCGGACGAAAGGACCCGCGCTGCCGGCGCAGGCCGAGATTTACATGCCGTTCGAGCAGCATCCGAACTTTTCGACCGCACTCAGCATCGTGGCGCGAACAGGCACGCCGGATCCGCTCGCGCTGACGGACACCCTGCGCCGCACGATCAGCGCTCGCAACGCGGACGTTCCCGTCAAGGCGACGACGATGACCTCGACGCTGGAGACGGCGTCCGCGACGCCGCGCTTTCAGACATTCCTGCTCGTGACGTTCGCGGTCGTCGCACTCGCGCTCGCGATGGCGGGGGTCTACGGCGTAATGGCATACACGGTCAACCAGCGCATTCCGGAACTCGGCGTGCGAATCGCGCTCGGCGCGACGCCGGAGACGATCCTGGGGCTGGTACTCGGCGAGGGCGCGCGGCTCGCGGCGATCGGCCTCGGCCTTGGCATCGGACTCGCGCTGTTGTCCGGACGCGCGCTGCAGGGCGTGCTGTTCGGGGTGACAGCCCGCGACCCGCTCATGCTTGGAGCTGTCTCGCTGGTGGTGGCGATCGCGACGCTGCTCGCGTGCTACATCCCGGGCCGTCGTGCGGTGCGCGTCGATCCGATGGTCGCGTTACGGGCAGAGTAGTTCAGACCACAGCGGGCAGCACGAAGAGCGCTACCACCTCGCCATCGTCGCCGCGGCGAACGTCGGCACGGCCGCCGTGAGCCCGGGCGATCCTCGCTGCGGCGTTCAGCAGCAGCGTCCGTTCGGTTGCCGCCGAGTGAACCGCCGGTGTGGCGTCGAAGAACGTTGCGAGCGCCTCTTCGCTCAATCCCAGTCCGCTCGCCGCAACCTCTATCATCAGAGCCGGGCGCGGCTGAACACCATGGACCTTGAGCTGGACGACCGGATCATCATTGTCCTGATGACGGGAGGCTGACAACAGATCGCAAAAGGCGTCAACGGCCCCAGCGATGGCGCGCGTCGTCTCGCCCGCATCGATCACGATCCGATACGACGCGTCCTCGACGGACATCTTGAAGCGGACGCCGCTGAACCTGCGTGCCGGCCGGATTGCGTGCATGACACGCTCCGCCATTTCCCCGGCGGTTACTTCACGGCGCGCCAACGGGACGTCTCCGGCGATCGTTTCTGCTGCGCGGGCGACACGCGCCGCGCGATCGAGTTCGATCCGCAGCGCGCGGTCGAAGGTCCCGAGCGGCGATCGACGATCCGCATTCGCGTGGTGGCTGAGCACATCGAGCCGATCGGCAATCAGTCCGAGCGCCGCTCGCAGCGTACGGGCTGCATCGTCCGGTTTGTCGCGAAGCGCAGCTGCCGGTTCGACCACCTGCGGGACCTGGCGCGAAGCAGCCGCGACGCGCATGCCCACCAACTCATCTACGTAGTGACGGTCATGGCGCATGCGAAAGCCGGGAGGAAGGCCTTGCCGGACGGGCGCGGGCTCTTCGAGAATCGGTTCGTCGTCGTCTTCGGATGAATCAGCGAGCAGTAGATCGTCGGTCGCCGGGTCTTGCGCATTCTCCGCCGGGTTCTTCACGAGGTCCCCTTCCGCCGAACGTCGGGCAGCCGCCCGAGATGCGAGCCCATGCCCGCACAGATCGTGTTGTGAATGAAGGCGCTTCAGGATACCGCAGGTCGCGCAAACCGAGTAGTAACTTTCTCGACCTCGCTGTTGCTCCCTGCCTATTCCGCTGCCCGCGCAGGCGGCGGCGCGGAAGCGTGGAAGTCGTTGTAGAACCTTGGAACGTACGAGTCGAGCAGCGCCGCGACTCGATCGGGGTCCTGCGAGCGAACTATCAGCCCCGCATGGTGCCGTTTTCGGATTCGATGCACGATTTCCTCGTCTGTGTACGCGCTCATGTCCGGTTCGGGCTGTCGCGCGAGCGACAGCACGATGCCGGCAGCGTCGGTACGTGTCGACGGCGGCGGATACGTGCCGTGCTCGCCCGCGATTTCAAGACGCGCCCACTCGCGCCACAGGTTTACGCCGGTCGCCGCCTCCACGACGTCGACGATGTACGCGCCGCCTACGCGCGCTGACGTCTCGAGAAAGTGCAGAGTGCCGTCTGTGCTCCTGATGAACTCCGTGTGCGAAACGCCGCGGAGCATCCCGAACGCATCCAGAACGCGTGCGTTCAGCGCCTTGATGCCACGCGCCGTTTCATCGGACGGCGACAGCGTCCTCGTCACGAAGATTCCACCCTCGTGGGCGACGGCCATGGGCGGAGTGCCGTATCGGCTGGTCGCCGCAAACACCACTGTTCGATCGAACACGATCGAGTCCGCGTGATAAACGTCGCCGGTGACGAACTGCTCCAGGAGGTAGTCCGCCCTTGCGTCGCCGAGAGCGCCGACGACATCCCACAGTTCGCCTCGGTTCGCGACCTTCTTGATGCCGATCGCGGCGGCCTGGAACCGTGGTTTGACGACCCACGGCGGCGGCACGCGGCGCATCCAGTCCTCGATCGCCGCGTCGTTGACGAGCGACACGAAGTCCGGACAGGCGATGCCCGCGCTCCGCGCCCGCGCACGCATCGCGAGCTTGTCGCGAAACGCCCGCGCGGTCGTTTCGCCCATGCCCGGTACCCACAGATACTCGCGCAGCATGGCCGCCAGTTCGACGTCGAAGTCGTCGAGCGCAACGATTCGATCGAGCTGTTCGGAGCGAGCGAGGTACGCGGCACCTTTCCGAATCTCGTCCTCTGGCATGTCGCGACGAACGTAGAAGAACTCGTCGATCGATTCCCGCGGCCAGTCCGATTCGCGCAGCTGTTCTTCCGTCAGCAGCAGCACCCGGCAGCCCCGTCGGCGGCACTCACGCAGGAACTCGTCGCCTTTGCGATAGGTGGCGATGCACAGAAACGTGATGGCCATGGGGAAGGTATATCGTCAACGCCACGGCGACACAACTCCCAACGGTCATCTCCTGGTCGCCTGAGGCATCCAGCACACCACGTCCTGCCGCTTCGAGAAGTGCAGCAGCCCCGGTCCGGCCAGCTCGATGCCGAGCGGTTGGGTCATCGTGTTCGTGAGGATCTCGGCACGCGCGGGCTGCAGCGGCCAGGGTGGATGATGGATCTCGAGACGGTAAGGACGATGGAAGAGATCGATCGCATAGAGGCAATATCGTTCCGTCAGGAAGTACTCGAGCGAGCCCGGACTGGGTACGGATGGACTGCCGGCGGGCGCATATTGCGCCTGGAACGTCGCCGATGGCCCCCACGTCCGGCGGCTGTTGTATTGGATTGACCAGCCGGCGCGGACGCTCATCTGTGCCGTGTAGTAGGGCAGGCGCAGCAGCGTGCGCGCCGTAGCCACTGCCGCGGAGCTGCCGGCATCGAGACTGAAGAAATAGACCCCGGGCTTGTCGTCGACGCGCACGTACGTTCGGACGTTCAACTCCGGAAACGCCGACACCCCGGGGATCGATGGCGCCAGCCGCGGACCGACGTTCGTCATGTGAAACGGAACGACCGCAATCCATGCCTGCCCCTCGAACGTGTCGATCGTGAAGTCCTCCGGCACGATCGTGCGGAGCGCGGCGGCGTCGACCCGCCAGTGCGCGAACAGCAGGTCGTTCCAGGTCTGGGTCATCACCCATGGCCCGTCTCGCATCGGCCACGGACGATGACTGCGTTCTTCGAGAATGCCGTAATTGAAATCGCTCATCGCCGGCGCGCTACGAGCCGGTCGGCACGATCTGTGAAATCAACCGTGCGGAGGATTGCCGGTGTGGCCGAGGTACGAAGCGCGGCCGTGCCATTTGTGGAGGCATCATGCTGAGCGTGCTCGCGCGTGTCCTGCTCGTCGCCCTGATTGCGGTGACCCTTACTGGTTGCGCGGCGGTCGCCGGCATCTTCAAGGCCGGCTTCTGGGTTGGCATTGTCATCGCCGTCATCGTCGTCGTGATCCTGTTCGCGTTGTTCGGCCGGCGCGGGTGAGCGCCGCCCGGCGGCAGCGAGAGACGACGGCCGCAAAGGCTGTGGTATAAAGCGTCTCGTTCCGGACCAACGAAGCCGCGGCGCTTCGTCTGTCATGGAACCGGGATCCGGGGCGGAGCCCTGGTGGAGCGAGGACGATCCCATGCCGACGGCGCCTCTCGTACTGCACCGGCGTTTCGGACAGACCGCGCGCAGAGACGCGTGGTGGGTCCAGCCGCTGGTGGTGTTTCTCGGTCTCTCGGTTTTCCTGGTCTATTCCACGTGGGCGGCGTTTCAGGGGACGCATTACACGTACGGCCCCTATCTGTCCCCGTTCTACTCGCCGGAAATCTTCGGCGGATCTCCGCATAGCTGGTTCGGTCCACGTCCGGCGCTGTGGCCGCCCTGGGTCGCCTTCTCGCCGGCGCTGCTCATCCTTCCGATCCCGGCGCTGTTCCGGCTCACGTGCTACTACTATCGCGGAGCGTACTACAAGGCGTTCTGGGCAGATCCGCCCTCGTGCACGGTCGGCGAGCCCCGCCACAGTTATTGGGGAGAGCAGTCGTTCCCGCTCATCCTGCAGAACGTGCACCGCTACATGCTGTTTCTCTCGATGTTCGTACTGCTGTTCCTCGCCTGGGACGCGTTTTCCGCGTTCTGGTTTCCGGATCCCGCGACGGGTGCGATCCGGTTCGGCATCGGCGTCGGAAGCCTCGTGCTGACGGTCAACGCCTTCCTTCTGAGTGGATATCTCTTCGGCTGTCATTCGCTCCGTCATGTGGTGGGCGGATGCCGGGATCAGTTGTCTCGCGCGCCTCTGGGCGTGAAGACCTACGACTGCGTCAGCTGCCTCAATCGCGGCCACATGATCTGGGCCTGGTGCAGCCTGTGCAGCGTCGGCTTCGCGGATCTCTACGTCCGCCTGTGCTCGATGGGCATCTGGACCGACTTCAGGATCTTTTGATGCCCGATTACGAGACCCACGAATACGACGTTCTGGTCATCGGCGCCGGCGGTGCGGGGCTGCGAGCGGCAATCGAAGCGGCCGGAGCCGGTGTGTCGGTCGGCCTCGTGTGCAAGTCGCTCCTCGGCAAGGCGCACACCGTGATGGCCGAAGGCGGCATCGCCGCGACGCTCGCCAACGCTGACGACCGCGACAACTGGCGGGTGCACTTCGCCGATACGATGCGCGGCGGCCAATACGTCAACAACTGGCGGATGGCCGAACTTCACGCGCGCGAGGCGCCCGATCGGGTTCGCGAGCTCGAAGCGTGGGGCGCGGTATTCGATCGCACGGCGGACGGCCGGATCCTGCAGCGCAACTTCGGCGGGCACCGGTATCCGCGTCTGGCGCACGTCGGCGACCGCACCGGCCTCGAATTGATCCGCACGCTTCAGGACCGCGCGATCTATCTCGCGATTGACGTGCACATGGAATGCACGGTGATCGCGCTCATCAAGGACGGCAGCCGCGCGGCCGGGGCGCTCGCCTATGGCCGGGATCGCGGCCGCTTCTTCCTTTTCCGCGCGAAGGCGATCGTGATGGCCACGGGCGGTGTCGGGCGCGCCTATCGGATTACCAGCAACAGCTGGGAGGGTACGGGCGACGGCCACGCGCTCGCGTATGAGGCGGGCGCCGAGTTGATGGACATGGAGTTCGTCCAGTTCCATCCCACCGGCATGGTGTGGCCGCCAAGCGTCCGCGGCATTCTCGTCACGGAAGGCGTCCGCGGTGAAGGCGGCGTGCTGCGCAACAGCGAGGGACGCCGCTTCATGTTCGACGACATCCCGGAGCTGTACCGCTCCCAAACGGCCGACAACGAAGACGAGGGATTCCGGTACACACAGGGCGATCGCGACGCGCGGCGTCCACCGGAGCTGCTCACCCGCGACCACGTCGCCCGCTGCATCCGGCGGGAGGTCAGGGCGGGCCGGGGGAGCCCGCACGGCGGCGTCTTCCTCGACATCGCGTGGATCAAGAGCCGCATCCCGAATGCGGAAGAGCACATCCGCCGCAAGCTGCCCAGCATGTATCACCAGTTCAAGCAGCTCGCGGACATCGATATCACCCGCGAGCCGATGGAAGTCGGTCCCACGACGCACTACATCATGGGCGGCATACGCGTCGACGCGGACACACAGATGTCGACCGTTCCGGGTTTGTTCGCGGCCGGCGAATGTGCGGCCGGCATCAACGGCGCGAATCGGCTGGGCGGCAACTCGCTGTCGGACCTCCTCGTCTTCGGGCGCCGCGCCGGAGAGCACGCCGCGGCGTTCGCCCGTACCAACGGCTCGCCGGCGATCGATGCCGGGCAGGTAGACATGGCCGCACGCGCTGCACTCGAGCCGTTCGATCGGACGGGCACGCCCGACGGCCCGTTCCAGGTCCAGCACGATCTGCAAGATCTCATGCAGGACAAAGTCGGCATCGTCCGGACCGCGGACGAGATGACGGCAGCGGTCGAGGAACTGCAGCGTCTGCGTGATCGCGCGCGCAACGTCGGCGTGGCGGGTCACCGTGAGTTCAACACCGGGTGGCATGCCGCACTCGACCTGCGCAATCTGTTGACGGTGTCGGAAGCGATCGCACGCTCTGCGCTCGAGCGGCGAGAGAGCCGTGGCGGTCACTTCCGCGAAGACTATCCAGCGAAGGACCCGGCCTATGCCGGTTTCAACATCGTCGTCCGCAAGGAGGACGCGGGCGGGATGGCCGTGGAGCGCGCGCCGCTCCCCGGCATGCCGGACGAACTCAAGGCGATCGTCGAAGAGATGAAATAGGAGCCTCATGCCTCCAAGTGCGACGTTCCGGATCTGGCGTGGTGACGCGGCGGGAGGCCGGTTCCAGGATTACTCGACGCCGGTGTCCGACGGCATGGTCGTCCTCGACGCCGTCCATCAGATCCAGGCGGAGCAGGCGAACGACCTGGCCGTCAGATGGAATTGCAAGGCGGGGAAGTGCGGATCGTGTTCCGCCGAGATCAACGGCCAGCCACGGCTGATGTGCATGACGCGGCTGAACCAGATCGATCTGACTGCGCCGGTGACTGTCGAGCCGATGCGGGCGTTCCCTCCGATCAAAGATCTCGTAACGGACGTGTCGTGGAATTTCACCGTCAAGAAAACGATCGCGGCGTTCCGGCCGCGCAAGCCGGACGCTCCGGACGGCACGTGGCGGATGCGGCAGCAGGACGCGGAACGCGTTCAGGAGTTCCGGAAGTGCATCGAGTGCTTCCTCTGCCAGGACGTCTGCCACGTCCTGCGCGAGCACCGGCTGTTCGACGGCTTCATCGGGCCGCGGTTCCTCACGTATGCCGCGGCGCTCGAGATGCACCCGCTCGACGCCGCGCACCGCGCCGGCGACCTCAAACGGCGCCACGGCATCGGCTATTGCAACATCACCAAATGCTGTACGAACGTCTGCCCCGAGGGCATACACATCACCGACAACGCGATCATCCCGCTCAAGGAACGCGTCGTCGACGAGTTGTACGATCCGACGGTCAAGCTGCTTCGATTCTTCAGGCGTGAATAACGGAGGTTCGGATGTTTGAACTGAAACCGCTCTCTCCTGGCGGCATCGACGCGGCGCTCGAGAAGGCCGAGCGCTACCGGCTCCTCAACGAGCCCTGGGAAGCGGAAAGCATCTGTCTCGACGTGCTGAACGTCGACCCCGGGCGTCAGGAAGCCGTGATCATGCTGCTGCTCGCGCTGACCGACCAGTTCGGCCACGGTCCGGCATCGCTCGTCCGCCACGCGCGCGAAGTGCTGTACCAGATCAGCGACGACTATCAGCGCGCGTACTACGAAGGCATACTCTGCGAGCGCCAGGGCAAGGCCCTGCTCGATCGTCAATCGCCCGGTGCGGGTCCCAACGTCTACGAGTGGATCCGCGACGCGATGGACTGCTACGAGAAGGCGGCGGCGATCCGGCCGCCCGGCAACGACGACGCGCTGTTGCGGTGGAACACGTGCGTGCGGGTGCTCGATCGGCATCCGGACGTACGACCAGGAACTGTGGACTACCAGCCGCTGACGCTCGAGTGACCGCTAATCGGCGGAAACCGAGTACGAGAGCGACGCGAAGAACTTGTCGATGTCTGCCTTGGCGCCGGCGACCGTCCGGGCCGGTCCCGTCACCTTGATGTAGTACTGGCCGCCGGGTGTCTCCACCACGGCGGCGATCAGCCGGTAGCCGGGCTTATTGAAGTGCTCGCTCGCCCCTGGTCTCATTTCGGCGACATACGTTCCTGACACGTCGACGGACGATACGGATAGGCCGTTGATCGTCCGCATCTCGGTTTTCGCGGCCTGTTTCGCCGGCTGACCGTCGGGTTCCTGCATCTGGCCGATCCACCTGTCGATGTTCGCCTGGGCGCTTCCGCCGCCTTGCGCTCCGAAGAAGTAGACGATGAGCTCCGCGTCGTCCGCATCGCCTGCGGCGTGAGGAATGACGAACTCCGCCACCCGCATGGTGCTGGAGGGCGGACGTGTGTGCCAGCCGGCCGGAGCCTTGAAATCGAGATGACCGGACGTTGCCTGGAGGGCGGCGGCGAGCGAGAGGGCGACGAGCAGAGGGCGCATCGACTCATCCTATCGCGAGTTCCTCCAGCGGTCCTGCCGAGCGGGGTTGTATCTTTCTTGTAACGTTTGAGATAATTTTGCCGATCCACCTCCATCGTCCGGCGTGGAACACAGAGGAGAAAACATGTTGCGATTCAGCAGCCGCTGGGTGGCGGCAGTCATCGTCCTGCTTGCGCTCGTCGTCACGGTTTCGTCCGCGTTCGCGCAGTCGCAGGCCACCAATGGGGCTATCGAAGGCACTATTACCGACGCATCGGGCGCAGTCCTCCCGGGTGTTACCGTAACCTTGACGCAGACGGAAACGGGCGCCGAGCGCACCGCCGTTTCGAACGACAAGGGCTTGTATCGTGCGCCGCTGCTGCCGATCGGCACGTACACCGTGAAGGCCGAGCTGCAGGGCTTCAAGACATTTCAGCAGACCGGCGTGAAGGTGAGCGTCGGTGAGACGGCAGTCGTCAACGCCGCCATGAGCGTGGGCGAGCTGTCGGAGACGATCAGCGTGAGCGCGGCAGACGCGCCGGCGCTCGACCCGGCCCGCATCGACGTCGGCCATACGATGAGCGATGCCGAGGTGCACAACCTGCCGCTCGTCGCGCGCAACCCGTACAACTTCGCGCTCGTGCAGCCGGGGGTGACGGGCACCGAGAACGTAGAGTTCGGCGTACCCCACCTCGCGGCGAACGGCGCCTCGATGCGCATCAACTACATGATCGACGGCAACACCAATACCGAGAAGGACCGCGCGGGTCTGCGGCTGCTGCCGATGTCGGAAGTGATGATCCAGGAAGTCAAGGTCGTGACGACCGGCTTCGCGCCGGAGTTCGGCCAGACCATGGGAATGGTCTACAACGCGATCACCCCGTCGGGGACGAATCAGTTCCACGGTGAGGCGAGCTATCTGTTCCGCAGGAATCCGTTCAGCGCGTTCCCGTTCTACTTCGGGTGCGGCAGCACGACTCAGGTGAAGGACTGTCCGTCGCTCGACACAGTTGTCGCGAACTCGGGGAAGTCGAAGAGCGATCTCCGTCCGGCGACCAAAGTGGACACCGGGACCGCGGACGTGGGCGGTCCGATCATCCGGAACAAGCTGTTCTTCTACGGCGGGTGGGAGCAGACGCGGCGCGATCTGTCGTCGACCAGCCTCATCACGGTCTCGCCGGCGGTCGTTGCGGCCGTCGGTGTCAAACCGCAGCCCGCCGCGGCGCCCAACGTGCAGACCGCGAAGTTCGCGATCGCGAAGGGCGACTACCAGATGAATCAGGCGAACCGGCTGACCGCGCGGTGGATCCGGTTCCATAACGATGCGCCGTACAACAGCGGCGGCGGCACGGCGACGCTCGAGCGTGCGACGGACTTCCTCGATGCGATGGACTCGACCGCGGCACAGCTCGTGTCCTCGCTGGGCGGCACGAAACTGAACGAGCTGCGCGTGCAGTACGCCCATCGCCACCAGTCGTCGGTCGCCAATTCGGATTCCGGTGTCGCGCCGGCGATCACAATCAACACACCCGCCATTTCGTTCGGCGCACCGCTGGGCAGCACGGGGCAGGGCAACGCCGGGTTCGAGTTCAAGCAGAACATCACGCAGGTGATCGACAACTTCACCTATATCCGCGGCGTTCACAACTTCAAGACGGGCGTCGACTGGCAGCACATCTACGACCAGCGGACCAGCGCGCCGCAGTTCATCTACACCTTCCCGACGGTCGACGCGTACCTTGCCGCGAAGAGCGGCGCGGACCCGTTCTCGTACTCGACGATGTCGCAGATCACCGGCGATCTCTCGTTCAACATGTCGACGAACGTCGTCAGCACGTTTATCCAGGACGACTGGCAGTTCCGTCCGTCCGTGAAAGTGCTGTACGGCGTCCGCTACGACCTCTATAAGTACCCGGCGGGGCTGTCGAACGCGCCACTCGACCAGACGCACAGCTTCAACACCGATACGAACAATTTCGGACCGCGCGTCGGCGTCGCCTGGGCCATCGGTCGAGAGATGGTCCTCCGTGCCAGCACCGGTTTGATGTTCGACCAGCCGATTCTTGGCGGTTACGAGCAGGCGCTGCAGTTGTCGGGTTCGCCGACTGCTCCGGTCTACTCCTTCAACCCGACGACACCGGGCGCCCCGGCTTTCCCTGGCGGCACCAACGCGGGGACGCTCAGCCAGCAGTCGCCGTGGGCGGTCAGCCAGGACTTCCAGGTTGCGCACACGTGGCAGAGCAACGCGCAGCTCGAGCGCGCGTTCGGCAACAACTTCACGACATCGATCGCGGTGATGTATGCGAAGGGCGACCAGCTGCCGGTCGTGAACGACGTCAACCTGATCAACCCGGTCGGCGTCCTCGCCGACGGCCGGCCGATCTACAGCACCGCCGTGAACGGCTCGACGCGTCAGGATCCGCGCTTCAATCACATCCTCGAGGTGGAATCGATCGGCGTGTCCGACTTCAAGTCGATGACGCTGCAGGCGACCAAGCGCTTCGCTGACGGGCTGCTGTTCAACGTCCAGTACTCGCTTGGCAAGGGCATCGACGACACGCCGCTGCGGACGCAGCTGACCGTGCAGTCCGAAGCCGGTCCGTCTGATCCGAGCAACCTCGAACGGGACAAGGGACCCAATCCGCTCGACATGCGCCACAACTTCACGGGCAACGTGATTTACACGTCGATGAATCATTCGTCGAACGCGTTCGTCCACGGGTTGCTGAACGGCAACGAAATCGGCGTGCTGCTGCAGTTCAACAGCGGCCTGCCGGTGAACATCAGCGCAAACCAGGATTTGAACAGCGACAGCACCAGCAGCGACCGTCCGCTGTTCGTCTCGCGCAACTCGCTGTATCTGCCGGCGCGCAAGAACGTCGACATGCGCTACACGCGGTGGATTCCGATCGCCGGCTCGACGCGCGGCGAATTCATCGTCGAACTGAAGAACGTGTTCAACACGACGCAGCTGTCCGGCATCAACACCCAGATACGTGTCGATGCGGCCGGCAACCCACTGACGCCGATTCCGAGCGATGCGAACGACTTCGTCAATCCCTCTGGTTTCGAGCAGCGCAAGCTGCAGCTCGGGTTCAAGGTGAGATTCTGAAGGCGCGGTGAACTGGTGGACTGGAGGTCACGCAGGTGTCTGCCGGGCGTACCTCCAGTCCGCCAAATCCGGTTCAC
>Ga0310811_10011083_pt1 | contig 11672 bp, 11 predicted proteins | sample YCmetagenome_FD_207642 | JGI IMG/M metagenome (GOLD analysis project Ga0310811, IMG submission 207642) | Soil microbial communities from experimental microcosm in Duke University, North Carolina, United States - YC | ecosystem: Engineered > Artificial ecosystem > Soil microcosm > Unclassified ...
ATGGCTTCCGTGGGCTGGTGTTGCCGCGTCCCGGGTGGGCTCTGCGGCCGTGCGCGCACGGCGTCGAACCGTTCGGTCGGCACGTCGTCCGGGTTGACGCGCTTGCGGCGCACCGGTTCCGGCTTCTCCTCGGCCTTGGGCGGCTCGGGTTCCGGGACTTCCGCCGGCTCAGCGACTGCCGGCTCCTCGATCGTCTCCTGGCGGGCGATCATGGCCGCGAGGAAGGTGGTGATGGGCACGGACGCCACCAGGCCGATGCTGCCGACCAGGGTCCGCACCAGCTCCTGGGCGACGGTCTCGGCGGTCAGCAGGTCGGTGAGGCCGCGGCCGCTCGCGGAGTAGGCGAGCAGCAGCGGCAGGGCGGCGCCGGCGTAGGCCATCACGAGGGTGTTGACCGACGAGGACATGTGGTCGCGGCCGATGCGCAGCCCGGCGGCGTACAGGTCGCGCCAGCCGAGCTTCGGATTGGCCCGCCGTAGTTCCCACACCGCGCTGGTCTGCGTGACGGTGACGTCGTCGAGCACGCCGACGGAGCCGATCACGATGCCGGCCAGCAGCAGGCCGCGGACGTCGATGCCGTGGCCCAGCACGGAAATCAGGTTCGCGGTGTCCTCGTCCAAGCCGGTCAGACTGGCGACCGCGGAGAACAGCCAGCCCAGCACGCCGATCAGGCCGAGGCTGACCAGCGTGCCGACCACGGCGGTCGAGGTGCGCGCGGACAGCCCGTGGGTCAGGTACAGCACCAGGAACATGATCACCGCGGCGCCGACCACACCCACGGTGAGCGGGTCCTTCCCGGCAACCATCGCCGGCAGTACAAAAAGGACGATGACCACGAAGGTGAGCACCAGCGCGCCCAACGCCTTCAGGCCCTGCATCCGCCCCAGGATCAGCACCGCCGCCGCGAACAGCACGCCCAGCAGGGCCAGCGGGAAGCCGCGCTGGAAGTCCAGCAGCTGGTACGAACCGGGATCGTTCGGATCGGCGCCGTTGTAGCCGAGCACGACCTTGTCGCCGACGGTGAACCGCGGCGTGGACGGCTCGATCGGCATCGGCTCGGTGATGGTCTGCTGGTTGTCCAGCTGGACGGTGATGGCCTCGCACTGCTTGCCGCCGCCCCCGCCGCCACAGTCACTGGACACGACCTTGGTGACCACGCCGTACTCGGTGACCATGGCCTGCTGGGTGGTCGCGCGGCCGCCGCCCCAGGGGAAGAGCACCACGACGCCGACGACCGTCAGGGCGGCGAGCGGCAGCAGCAGGCCGATGACCAGCCTGCGCACCCGGGTCGACGCCGGGGCGGCCGGCCCGTGACCGTGCCCATGCCCGTGGCTCATCACCACATCCTGACTGGTCCCCGCTCCGGCCTTGTCGCGGGTGCCGTTCTCCATGCCGGTGCAGACTCCGCTGCCACCTGTTCGGTTGCTCCGAACGCCGAATCGGTTGACGCGCGATCGAACATGTGTTCGACTGCTGGGGTGCGATGGGACGAGCAACGGGTCGACCGTGACGAACCGGCGCTGCTGGGACTGTCCGGCCTCATCAGGTCGGTGCGCTCGCCGGAGTTCGCCGGCGTGGTGTTCCACGAGGTGCGGGCCAAGAGCGTGCTGAACCGGGTGCCCGGCGGGTCGCCCATGCCGTTCAGCTGGACCGTCAACCCCTATCGCGGCTGCACGCACGCCTGCGTCTACTGCCTGGCCGGCGAGACGCCGATCCTGCTGGCCGACGGCGGCACGAAACCGTTGGCCCGGCTGGAAGTCGGCGACGACATCGTCGGCACCCAGGTGGTCGGCCCCGGGCGGCGTTACGTGCGCACGAAGGTGCTGGCGCACTGGCGCACCACCAAGCGCGCGTACCGGGTCACCCTGCACGACGGCACCGAGATCGTGGCCAGCGGCGACCACCGCTTCCTCGCCGCCGATGGCTGGCGCTACGTCACCGGGGCCATGCGTCCTCATCTGACGGTCGGCGTCCGCCTTGTCGGCACCGGGAGTTTCGCCTTACCGCCGGAGGAAACCGAGGGCTACCAACGGGGTTACCTGTGCGGCATGGTCCAGGGCGGTGGCATGGAAGGCTTCCGGGTGGCGCTGGCCGGCGCGGAGGGCATCGACCGCACCGAGCGCTACCTGTCCGAGCTCGGCACGTCCGCCGTGCCGACTGTGTTGAATTCTTGGGCTCTGCCGCTCGCGCCGGGCCTTGACTGGCACAAGGGTTTGCTGGCCGGCATCTTCGACGCCCGTGGCAGCGTTCGGGACGGCGTGGTCCGGATCTTCACTCGGGACCACCGGCTGCTGGACGCGATCTGCCTGGCGTTGAAGGAACTCCACTTCGACCACCACGTGACCGAGGACCGCCGGGCGGTGGTGCTGACCGCCGAGCTGGGGGAGCGGCTGCGGTTCCGGCAGACCGTCGATCCGGCCACCGCCGACCGGCTGGCCCTTGACGGCGAGCTGGTGCCGGCCGCGGACCGGACCGTGACGAAGATCGAACGCCTGGAATCCCAGGGCCTGTACGACATCACCACCGGCACCGGCGACTTCGTCGCCGACGGCGTGGTCAGCCACAACTGCTTTGCCCGCAACACCCACACGTATCTGGACCTGGACGCGGGGCACGACTTCGACAGCCAGGTCGTGGTCAAGGTCAACGCGGCGGAGTTGTTGCGGGCCAGGCTCTCCTCGCCACGGTGGACCCGTGAGCACGTGGCGATGGGCACCAACACCGACCCGTACCAGCGGGCCGAGGGCCGCTACCAGCTGATGCCCGGCATCATCCAGGCGCTGGCCGACAGCGGCACGCCGTTCTCGATCCTGACCAAGGGCACCACGATGTCCCGCGACATTCCGCTGCTGGCGGCGGCGGCCAAGCGGGTGCCGGTCGGGCTGGGGGTGTCGATCGCCTTGCTGGACAAGGAGATCCACCACACCTTGGAACCCGGCACACCCAGCCCGCAGGCCCGGCTGGAACTGGTCCGCCGGCTGGCCGACGCCGGCCTGCCCTGCGGGGTGTTCATCGCGCCGGTGCTGCCCGGGCTGACCGATTCGGCCGAGCGACTGGACGATCTGCTGGCCGCGATCGCCGCGGCCGGCGCCACCGGCGTGACCGTGCTGGCGCTGCATCTGCGTCCGGGCGCGAAAGAATGGTTTGCCGGCTGGCTGAAACGGGAACACCCGCATCTGGTCCCTGGCTACCGCGAGCTCTACGGCACCGGCAGTTATGCGGACCGTCGCTACCGTCGTCGGCTCGCGGCCCTGGTGGAACCGTTGGTGCGCAAGCACGGTCTCGCGCCCAAGGTCGCCAGGGACGCGCCGTCCGGCGTGCCCGGCGCGGACCAGGACGCGACCTGGCCGGCCGGCGCGCTGCCGGTCGGCGCGGTGGCCCCTGTCCACCGCGTCGACCAGGAGCAGCTCACCCTGCTTTAGGGCTTGCGGCCGATGCCGCCGACGATGCAGTACTGCACCGGGTCCATCGGCTTGATCTGCGGGCCGTCCGGCCACCAGCGCACGCACTCGACCACGCCCGGCTCCACCATCTCCAGGCCGGGGAACATGCCCTCGATCTCGGCCCGGGTACGGAACACGCCGCTGCCCATCGGGCTGTGCACGAACATGTCCTCCATGCGGCGGGCCAGTTCGTTGTACTCCTCGGACTCGGGGTCGAAGAAGTGGCTGATGCCCACGTACGAGCCCGAGGGCAGCGCGTCCACGTAGGTCTGCATGATCTCCTGCGCCCGGTCACCGGTGTAGTGGTGCAGGGTGCCCATGTGGAACAGGGCCAGCGGCTCGTTGAAGTCGATGTACTTGCGCACCACCTCGTCCTGCAGCAGCGACTCCGGGTCGAAGATGTCGGCCGCGCTGAAGTGGGTCTGCTCGTTCTCCTCCAGCAGCGCGCGGCCGTGCGCGATCACCACCGGGTCGTTGTCCACGTAGACGACCTTGGAGTCCGGGTTGAGCCGCTGCGCCACCTGGTGCGTGTTCTCCGCCGTCGGCAGGCCGGATCCGCAGTCCAGGTACTGCGTGATGTTGGTCTGGCTGGCGATGAAGCGGGTCGCGCGGATGAGGAAGTTCCGGTTGTCGATGGCGAGCAGCGCGGCCTCGGGTGCGACCGACTTCACCCGCCGGAACACCTCCCGGTCGACCTCGTAGTTGTCCTTGCCGTTCAGGAAGGCGTCGTAGACGCGGGCAATGCTGGCCTTGGTCGTGTCGATGTGCACTGGTGCTTTGGGAGTGGGCATCTCCGCCTCGCAGACCGTCAGGGTGGTTCCGACAACCGAGCGGGTAAGCCTATTGGTGTCCGCCAACTGCGGTAAACGGCGGTGCGCTGTCGGGCTCGGCCTGCGTCGGTGTACGTTGAGTAGTCGGGTTCGCCGGCAAAAGGCCCTGATGGAAGCGCCTGGGGAGGGGCCGGCGAGCAGGGCGGACCCGGGTGCTGAGGGCGTAAGGGAGGAGCCGGAATGGGCGCGATTGACCCCACCAATTCATCCGAAAGTGGTAACGGCCGCTCGGTTGATCACGGTGCAGGGCCGACCGCGCGGCGGATCGTGCTCGGCTCGCAGCTGCGCCGGCTACGGGAGGCGGCCGAGATCACCAGGGCCGACGCCGGCTACGCGATCCGCGGCTCCGAGTCCAAGATCAGCCGGCTCGAGCTCGGGCGGGTCAGCTTCAAGGAGCGCGACGTCGCCGACCTCCTGTCGCTCTACGGGGTGGACGATCCCGGCGAGCGCGAGGTCTTCCTCGAGATGGTCAAGCGGTCCAACGAGCCCGGCTGGTGGCACCGCTTCACCGACCTGATGCCCGACTGGTTCCAGGACTACGTCGGCCTCGAGGAGTCCGCGGCCCGTATCCAGACCTACGAGGCGCAGTTCGTGCCCGGGCTGTTGCAGACCGAGGACTACGCGCGGGCCATCGCCACCCGCGGCCGGCCCGAGGCGGCCAGCGACGTCGTCGAGCGGCGGGTGCGGCTGCGGATGAAGCGCCAGGAGTTGCTGACCAGACCCAACGCGCCGCGGCTGTGGGCCGTGCTCGACGAGTCGGTGCTGCACCGGCCGATCGGCGGCAAGGAGGTGATGCGGGCGCAGCTGAAGCGGCTGATCGAGTTCACCAAGCGGCCCAACATCACCATTCAGGTGGTTCCGTTCGATCTGAGCGGGTACGCGGCCGAGGGATCCTTCACAATGTTGCGCTTCGCCGAGCCGGAGCTGCCCAACCTGGTCTACATCGAGCACCTGACCGGGGCGCTGTACCTGGACAAGCGGCAGGAGATCGAGCAGTACAGCCGGGTCGTCGACCGGCTGATGGTGGACGCCGAGACCCCGGAGCGCAGCCGCCGCTCGCTGGGCGAAGTCATGGACGCCCTTTAGCTTTCGCGCGGAAGATCACCCCACCGGCCCAACTTCCGCGTCGCGCAGATGCACGTGCATGTGAGCGTGCTAGTGTGACCCAGCGCTCAGATGCACGTGCAGCTGCAAGCCCGAATGCAAGCCTGGAGGGTGGGGAGCATGGCCGACGTACGCGGTGTGTGCCCCCTGGGGGCACCTGTCCGATGCACGAGCGCGCTCAGCTCCCGCTACCAGGGCCGTGCTAGCGGCTGCCCCGGAGGACGGCGATGACCGCACCCAGCACCACCGATCTGCGCCTGGCCGAGCTGGTCAGCCGCGGCTTCCGGTTCATGCATCCCCGCAACCCCGACGGCCACGTCGTCGCCGTGATCGGCGTGCGGGCCCACCACAACGTGATCGACGTGGTGTGGCTGCGCGGCGAGGACGACGTCATCGCCACCCGGATGCCGGGCGACGAGACCAACTTCCTCACGCCGGCCCGCATCGTCTGGCGTTCGTCCGGCACCGCCGGCGAGGTGCTGGACGAGTTGCTCGGCCTGCCCGACGACCGCACCCCCGGCTCGGTGCTGCTGCGCCACGCCGTCGCCAGCTGAGGCGCTTTATCCTCACCGAATGACCGCGGTGCGCCGGATCAAGATCATCGCTACCGGCCTCGCGCTCGTGTTGCTGGCCGTCGAACTCTGGTACGGCGCGCCTTCCCTGACCGCCGCGCTCGGCCACCTTCGGACGCCGAACTGGCCGTTGCTCGGCCTCGCCGTGCTCGCCGATCTGGGCTCGATGGGCCTGTTCGCCCGCATGCAGCGCCGCCTGCTGCGCGCCGCCGGCACGCTCGTGCCGATCCAGCGCGCCGTCGCCCTCGCCTACGCCGCCCATTCCCTGAGCGTCACTCTTCCGGGTGGTCCGGTCTTCTCGACCGCGTTCAACTTCTCCCAGATGCGGCGGTTCGGGGCGACACCGGCCGTCGCGTCCTGGGCCGTCGCCGTCAGTGGTGTGTTGTCCACCGGCACGCTCGTCCTCATCGGCGCGGTCGGCGGTGTGCTGGCCCGCGGCGCTCACGGCTGGCCGGCGCTGGCCGGTGACGTGATCGTGGCCATCGGCCTCGCCGTCTGCCTGCGTACCGTCGTACAGCACCCGAACTGGCTGCTCTGGTTGTGCGGCAAGGTGTTGACCGGCTTCGCCCGGGTGAGCGGCCGTTCCGTGGAGCGGGGCAACCGGCTGGTCAGCGGCGCCGTCGAGCAGCTCTCCGTGATCCGGATGTCCACCCGGGACCTGCGGGTGGCGATGGCCTTCGCCGCCGCCAACTGGCTGCTCGACGCCGTCTGCTTCGGCCTCTGCTGCCTCGCCGCCGGCGTTCCCGGCCTGTCCGTCGCCCAGATCTTCATCGCCTACACCGCCGGCATGGCCGCCGCCAGCGTCCCCCTCGTGCCCGGCGGCCTCGGCGTCGTCGACGGCGCCCTCGTTCTCGGGCTCACCGCCGGCGGCATCGCCATCGAAGACGCCATCGCCGGCGTGATCCTGTACCGCCTGATCAGCCTTGTGCTGGTGATCGGCGTCGGCTGGGTGCTGTGGGCCGTCCTGCGCCGCCGGCACGAAGCGTTGATCACCGACTGACGGTCAGCTCCCGCAGCCGGCGGGCCAGGAATGCCTGCTCGGCGGCGTTTTCCGTCAGGTCGATGGCGCGCCGGCAGGCATCGGCGGCGTCGTCCGGCCGGCCGAGTCGGCGGAGGAGATCGGCTCGGGCCGCGTGGAAGACGTGATAGCCGGGCAGGTCCAGGTCGTCGATGATGGCCAGCGCCGTTGCCGGCCCGGACACCTCGGCGACGGCCACGGCCCGGTGCAGTGCGACGACGGGCGTGGGCGTGAAGTGCATGAGCTGGTCGTAGAGCTGCACGATCTGGGCCCAGTCGGTCGGCGGATCGCTGTGCACGGCGTTGATCGCGGCCTGGATCTGGTACGGCCCGGGGCGCCGCCAGCCGAGGCAGCGGCGCACGATGGCCTGGCCCTCGGCGACGAGGGCGGCGTCCCAGCGGGTCCGGTCCTGGTCCTTGAGCAGCACGAGGTCGCCGGCCGGGGTGGTACGGGCGTCGCGGCGGGAGTGCACGAGCAGCATCAGCGCGAGCAGACCCCACACCTCGGGCTCGTCGGGCATCAGGTCGACCAGCACGCGGGCCAGCCGGATGGCCTCCGTGCACAGGTCGTCGCGCACCAGCTCGGCGCCGGAGCTCGCGGTGTGCCCCTCGGTGAAGATCAGGTACAGCACCGCGAGCACCGCCCGCAGCCGGTCCGGCAGGTCCGCGTCGCGCGGCACCCGATACGGAATGCCCGCGTCGCGGATCTTGGCCTTCGCCCGCACGATCCGTTGCGCCATGGTCTTTTCCGGCACCAGGAAGGCTTTCGCGATCTCCGGCGTCTGGAGGCCGCCGAGCAGCCTGAGCGTCAGCGCCACCCGGGCCGCCGGGGCCAGCGCCGGGTGGCAGCACGTGAAGATCAGCCGCAGCCGCTCGTCCCGCACGGGTCCCTCCTCCTGGGGCTCCTCCGCCGCGTGCAGCAGCGCCGCCTGGGCGTGCTTGTCCTGCCTGGACGCCTCCCGGCGGAGGCGGTCGATCGCCGCGTTGCGGGCCGTCGTGATGATCCAGCCCGCCGGGCTCGGCGGCTCGCCCTGCTCCGGCCACTTCCGCGCCGCCGTCGCGAAGGCCTCCTGCACCGCCTCCTCCGCGATGTCGATGTCGCCGAACACCCTGATCAGCACCGACACCGCTCGCCCGTACTCCGCCGCGAAGACCGCCTCGACCGTCATCGGAACGGCCGCACCTCGATCGGCAACGTCGTCGCCGCCGCCAGCTTGCGGCCCCACTCCAGCGCCTCGTCCAGGTCCGCCGCCCGCACGATCGTCAAGCCGCCCAGGTGCTCCTTGCCCTCCACGTACGGGCCGTCCGTCATGCCCACCTCGTCGTCCCGCACCCGGATCACCGTGCCCGTCTCCGGCGGGAACAGCCCCCCGTCGAACACCCACGCCCCCTTCGCCCGCATCTCCTCGTTCAGCGCCGTCAGCGCCGCCATGATCGGCCCCAACACCTCCGGCTCCGGGATCGGGCCATCCGGCTGATACACGCTGAGCAGGTAGTTCTTCATGGTGAGCGCCTCCTTGAGGTGGATTCTCACCCCCTATACGAACGGCCCGCATCCCGATCGACACCCGGCGCTCAGAAGCGGTCCTGGTACGCGCCGGTGAGGTGCCCGGCCGGCAGCTTCCGTCCGCACAACACGAGGAGCAGATCCTGGGCGCTACCGTGCAGCGGCTCCCCGTCGCCGTACGTCCAGTCCAGGTCGTCGGCCACCAGCCGCACCCCATCGAGGTCCACGCCGAAGAATCCGACCGACCGCGCGTTGATGCCGTCCAGCACGACCCGCATTCGCTCCGTCGGCACGGGCTTGTCGACCCCCAGCGCCACCGTGATGTCCAGGCCGTGGATCACCTCGTGCGACAGTGCGCCGACGAATCCCCCGCCCGGCGGCTTCCACGCGTGCTCCGCGTTGTCCCTCATGCTCGCCACGAGTTCGCCGCTCGACATCGCCCCCGCATCGCGCCGCGCCGTCGTGTCCGCCATCCGGTTCACGTCCCCTCGCGCCTTCAGCATCGCCAGCACGAAACCCGGCAGCGACGTCCTGAACGGCATCGTCATGTGCGCCACCACCTCGCGCACCCGCCACCCCTCGCACAGCGTCGCCGCATCCCAATCCCGCTCCGGCAGTCCCGCCAGCAGCTCCGCCAGCTCACGCCGCTGCGCCGCGATCATCGCCCTGATGTCCATCCGGCTGCTCCATCCCTCGGTTTCACCGGACGTCGAACGGCACCGGGCTACTCGGACAGAGCCTGGCCTGATAGAGAAGAACTGTGCCTGTTCCGGACGTCATCGAGACCGATCGCCTCATCCTCCGACCGGCCCGCGTGGACGAAGCCCCGGTCTTCCACCAGTTGTGGACGGAACGGGATCCCCGGGTGCCGGCGCATCGCCAGATCAATGCCGAGGGGCGGCCGACCCTGGCGGACATCGAGGGGCACCTGCGCGCGGAGCGCGAGAATGACGGGTTGAGGGCGGTGGAGCGCAAGGGCATGGCCGACGTCATCGGGTATTGCGGTGTGACCGACACGTCGGCCGACGAGCCGGAGTTGGCCTTCGAGTTGCTGCGGGCGGTGCACGGTTGTGGTTACGCGACCGAGGCCGGCCAGGCCGTCGTGGAGTGGGCGCGCGAGGCGGGCTACGCCAGATTGCGGGCCGGGGTGTGGGACTGGAATGTCGCGTCGCGGCGAGTTCTGGCCAAGCTCGGATTCCGTGAGACAGCCCGGGTTGAGCCGACTTCCGTGCATGGTCACACCCTGCTGACCGTACGAGAGCTCTAGCGCTGCGTACGGAATTCGGCGATGCCGCGAAAGGTGGCGCGGAGCCCGGCAGCCGACGTACCGAAGAGTTGCTCGTCGAGCGCCTGCGCCAGCTGGATGGCATCGCGGGCCAGGGCACGCCCCTGTGGGGTCAGGCTCACACGGAGCGAGCGAGCGTTGGACTCGTTGGCCTGTCGGGTGATCAGGCCCTGGTCCTGAAGAACGCGGATGACGCGAGAGGTCATCTGGCGGTCGGTGCCAGCACCGTCGGCGACCTGCTGCTGGGTGGGCGGACCGTCGACGTGCTCCAGCCAACCGGCGGTGGCCAGCACCATGAACTGGGTGGGCGTCAGGCCCAGCGGGCGAAGCCGGGCGTCCATCTCGGCTCGCCAGGTCAGCGCGGCGTGGTGCAGCCAGAACCCGGCCGACAGCATCGGCCCCGACTCCTCATGCGGCATGGCGTCGGGCCGCCTCTCGCTCCAGCGCGGTGAACGTCTTCAGCATGTCGGCCCGCATGCGTCGCCCGAAGTAGAAGCGGAACAGCGGTGTCAGCGGACCATAGACCCGCACTGTCTTGACGCAGTGCAGTTTCCCGTCGGCGCGGGGTTCGAAGGTGTTCAGTCCGGCGATCTTCCCGCCGGGCAGGCCGCACTCCGACGCCCAACGCCGGAGCGGGACGACCTCGGTGATGGTCCAGTCCGTGGCGGGTCCACCGTGCGGCTTGGACCAGCCGGTGGTGCCAGGCGTGAAGGGCCCGTTCAGTCGGGCGGCCTGCTCGTGCGGATCCCAGGCCGGCCAACCGTCGACGTCGGCGATCACGGCCCAGACCGTCGCCGCGTCGGCGGTGATCTCCGCTTGCGCGCTGAACTCGTACATGTGCCCTCCCCTTGGTGTCGCGACACCAACCTACTTGGTGTCGCGACACCATGCAACGGTGGCGGCGGCGAGCAGCACCAGAGCGGGCAGGACCAGCAGGCTCAGTCGGAGTCCGACGGCCTGGGCGAGGGCCCCGCTGACCAGCGGACCGACGATCTGGCCAAGGCCGGCGACCGTGAGGATCTCGCCGAGGGCCTGGTCCGCGGTGCGATGGCTGGCGCTGACGTGCAGCGCCGAAGCGAGCGGGAACGTGCCGCCGATACCGATACCGGCCACGACGAGCCCGATGGTCGCGACAGTGGCGTTGGTGGCCGTGAGCAAGATGGGGGAGCCGACCAGCGCGGCGGCCAGGGACAGCTGGAGCACGACCGCCGTGGACAGCCGGCGCGCCAGCCGACTGGCCAGCAATCGGCCGACGAGATTGGCCGCGTACAGGGCGCTGACCAGGGCCACGGACGTGTCCTGGGCGATGCCGACGTCGTCGTGCAGGTAGCTGGCGGCCCAGAAGCTGAGCGTGAACTCCAGGCCCACCACGGCAAAAATGGTCAAGAGCGTGCGGCCCGGCCGGTGACGATCGGCGGCGCGCGGCGGCGGGCTCGCCGCTGGCAGCTTGATCGCCGCCATTGCCGCCGCGGCGGCTACGACCACAACGGCGACCAGTGCGAAGGAGAACCGCCAGCTCAGCCACGTGGCGGCGCAGGCACTGACGACTACGGGTGTCAGGATGCCGGCGAGGCTGACCGAGATTTCGCCCTCGGTCATGGCGATGACGCGATGCACGTGGTGCAGGTCCGACAGCAGCGCCCACATCCGGATCAACGCCGTGGTGGCGAACGCGCTCAGCAGCAGCGCCGCGACGAGCGTCGCCGCGAACACCTGGCCGTAGCCGAGCAGCAGCGCTGCGGCGGCCGCCCCGACGAGGCCGACGACGGTCGCGAGCCGTCTCGGCACCGTCCAACGGCTGGCCAGGACGCCCGCCGTGATCCCGCCGACGGCGAAGGCAACCTGGTGCAGCGCGCCCGCGACGTACGAGATGTGCTCGGTCTCGCGCAGGTACGGCAGTGCCGGGCCGAGCAG
>Ga0310811_10011084_pt1 | contig 11671 bp, 7 predicted proteins | sample YCmetagenome_FD_207642 | JGI IMG/M metagenome (GOLD analysis project Ga0310811, IMG submission 207642) | Soil microbial communities from experimental microcosm in Duke University, North Carolina, United States - YC | ecosystem: Engineered > Artificial ecosystem > Soil microcosm > Unclassified ...
CAGCCGGTCGTTGCGCAGATAGTCGAGGAAGATCCGCCCCTTGCGCCTGGCCTTGGCCATGTTGACGACGTAGCGGTCGGGCTGGTCCCGCTCGATCGCCAGGCACACCTCCTGCGCGAACGCCTTGGCCGTCGGCCAGTCGATCTTGCCTTTCCCATCCTTGAGCGGCGTCACCACGTGCAGGCCCTTGCCGCCGGTGGTCTTGCAGAACGCCGCCAGGCCCAGGCTCTCCAGCCGCGCCTTCACCTCCAGCGCGCCCTCGATCACCCGGGTGAAGGGGATCGCCTCGTCGGGGTCGAGGTCGAAGACCAGACGCCCGGGGACCTCCGGCTGGAACGGCTGGCAGTTCCACGGGTGGAACTCCACCGCCGCCACCTGGGCGAGCGCGATCAGCGCCTCGATGCGGTCGACCTGCATGTAGGGCTTGTGATCGCCGAACACCTTCACCTCGGCGAGCAGGGCCGAGGAGCCCTTGCCGGCGTGGCGCTGGAAGAACCGCTCGCCGCCCTCGACGCCGTCCGGCATGCGGATGATCGAGCAGGGCCGGCCCTTCAGGTGGGTCATCATCCAGGGGCCGACCGCCTCCAGGTAGCGGGCGAGGTCGAGCTTGGTGACCGGCCGGCCGTCGCCGGCGTCGGGCCACAGCGCCTTGTCCGGATTGGACAGCCGCACGCCCAGCACCACCGCGCCCTGCTCGGCCTTCGGCTTGAGGACCGTCGGCGCCGGCGCGGCCGCCGGCGTGGCGACCGGGGCCGGCGTCTCGGCCTGAACTTCCGCGGCCGGCTTGTCCTCGCGCAGCCCCTTGAAGGCGCCCTGGCGGACCATGCCCGAGCCGGTGAAGCCGGCGAACTCGATCTCGGCGACCAGCTCGGGCCTGGCCCAATGGACGTCGGCGGCCTTCTTCGGCGCCTCCGGCCCGGTGAACGGGCTCGCCCCGGTCTCGCGCGTCTCGAGCTGCGGCAGGATGCGGCGCACCGTGTCGCGGCCGAAGCCGGTGCCGACCTTGCCCACATAGACCAGCCGGCCGTTGCGATTGGCGCCGACCAGCAGCGAGCGCAGGTGGCCCGGCTCGCCGGTCCAGCCGCCGATCACCACCTCATGGCCGGCCCGGCACTTGGCCTTCAGCCAGTCCTCCGTCCGGCCCGAGCGGTAGGGCGCCGACAGCCGCTTAGAGACGATGCCCTCCAGCGACATGCGGCAGGCCGACTGCAGCACGGCGTCGCCGCCGGTCTCGAAGTGCTCGACGTAGCGGATGCGGGGGCCGAGCTTGCCCGCGCCTTCCAGCAGCGCCTGCAGCCGCGCCTTGCGCTCGCGCAGCGGCAGCTCGCGCAGGTCCAGCCCGTCCGCGAACAGCAGGTCGAAGGCGAAGAACACCAGGTCGGCGGTCTTGCCGTCGGCGAGCGCCGCCTGCAGGGCCGGGAAGTCCGGCGCGCCGTGGGCGTCGAGGGCGCAGGCCTCGCCGTCGAAGAGGCCGTCCGGCAGCGCCTGGGCGGTCTTGGCGATCTCCTTGAACCTCGCCGTCCAGTCGAGACCCTTGCGGGTCTTCAGCGTCGCCTGGCCGCCTTCCACGCGCAGCTGCAGCCGATAGCCGTCGAACTTGATCTCATGCCCCCAGCCGCCGCCGGGCGGCGGCCGATCCACCGACTTGGCGAGCTCGGGCTCCACGAAGCCCGGCAGGCCGGCGGCCTTGAGCTGCGGCGGGGGCGAGGCGCGAAGCGCCGCGCGGCCCGGGCTCTGCGTCGCCTTCTCGGGGCGGTTCGACTGCCAGACCGCCTTGGCTGAGGCCCGCGCGCGGCCGCCGGTCATGAACGGCTTCGGCCCCTGGCCCTGGCCGGCGGCGATCGCCTCCATGGCGCGGCCCGAGGCGACGGAGGTGGTCTCGATCGCGGTGATCTCCGCCTCCGGGCCCTCGACGGCATATTGGTCGCGGTGCTTGATCAGCAGCCAGTTGGTGGTGCGCTCGCGCTCGCGCGGCTTCATGCGCACCAGCACGAAACTCCCCTTCAGCCGCTCGCCGTCCAGGCGGAACTTGAGGTCGCCGCTCTTCAGCATCTCGTGCGGGTCGCCCTCCGGCTCCCAGTAGCCGCGGTCCCACAACATCACCGTGCCGCCGCCGTACTGGCCCTTGGGGATGGTGCCCTCGAAGTCGCCGTAGTCGAGTGGGTGGTCCTCGACCTCGACGGCGAGCCGCCGCTCGGCCGGGTCGAGCGAGGGGCCGCGGGTCACCGCCCAGGACTTGAACACCCCGTCGAGCTCGAGCCGAAAGTCATAGTGCAGGCGGGTGGCGGCGTGTTTCTGGACCACGAACCGCAGACGCTGGGACGGCTTGGTGCGCTCGGCGCCGGCCGGCTCCGCCGTCTTGGTGAAGTCCCGCTTCGCGCGGTATGTCGCGAGCTGGTCCGGCATCACGCCAACCTCCTTCTCCTCTTGCTGGAGAGTATCGGCTCGACGGCGCTCAGCTCCCCTCTCCTCTCAGCTGGCCAGCGCGGTGCGGCGCTCCTCGACCTCCTTGAGGGCGTCGACGAAGGAATCCCGCCAGGCGGCCACGTCCTCGCGCTGGACGTTGTCGAAGAGAGCGCTCCACCGGCGAATTCGCTCCGGCTTGTCCATGGCCAGCGCCCGCTGCAGCGCGTCGGCGATCTCGTCGGGGCTGTTGGGATTGACCAGCAGCGCCTCGCGCATCTGCCGGGCGGCGCCGGCGAAGCGCGACAGGATCAGCACGCCCGGATCGTCCGGGTTCTGCGAGGCGACGTACTCCTTGGCCACCAGGTTCATGCCGTCGCGCAGCGGCGTCACGAGGCCGATCCGCGCCGCGCCGTAGATGCCGGCCAGCTCGTCGCGGCGGTAGTTTTTGTTCACATAGCGGAACGGCGCCCAGTCGACGTCGGCGAACTCGCCGTTGATGCGGCCGGAGATGGCGTCCAGCCGGCCGCGGATCTCCTGGTAGGCCTCGACGCTCTCGCGGCTGACCGGCGCGATCTGCAGCATCAGCACCTCGCGGCGCATGTCCGGATTGGCGGCGAGGTACCGCTCGAAGCCCATGAACCGCTCTTCCAGCCCCTTCGAGTAGTCGAGCCGGTCGACGCCGACGATCAGGTGGCGGAACACCGTGCAGGCGGTCATCAGGTCGCGCATGCGCCGGGCGCGGGTGGATTTCAGCAGCCGCTCGAAGTCGTGGGCGTCGATGCCGATCGGGAAGGCGCCGACCCGCACCGTGCGGCGGAAGGCCTTCAGGCAGTCGCCGGCCAGCTTCTCGCCGCCGGCTTCGGCGACGACGTACTCCTCGAAAGCCTGGCGGTAGTCCTCGGTCTGGAAGCCCACCAGGTCGTAGTCGAACAGCGCCTCCACCAGCTGCTTGTTGCCCGGCAGGGTGACGAACACCTGATAGGCCGGCCACGGCACGTGCAGGAAGAAGCCGATGCGGTTCTTCAGGCCGAGCCGGCGCAGCTCGCGGGCCAGCGGGATCAGGTGGTAGTCGTGCACCCAGATCAGATCGCCTGGCTCGATCAGCGGCCGCAGCGTCTCGGCGAACCGGCGGTTGGCGCGCTGGTAGCCTTCGCCGTAGGCGCGGTCGTAGGCGACGAGGTCCGTGCGGTAGTGGAACAGCGGCCACAGCGTCTTGTTGGCGTAGCCGTTGTAGTACTCCTCGACGTCGCTCTCCTCGAGGTCGACCGTGGCGGCGGTGACGCCGTCGATCCGCTGCATCGACAGCTGGCCGGTGAAGGTCGGCGTCGACTGGCCGCTCCAGCCGAACCAGATCCCCGAGTACTCGCGCAGGGCCGCGGCCAGCGCCATGGCCAGGCCGCCGACGCTCTCCTCGCCCGCGCCGGTTGGCGGGTTGACGCGGTTGGAGACGACGATCAGGCGGCTCACAAGGCGGCCTCCAGCCAGACCAGCGCCGCCTCCACCCCCGGCAGGCGGTACTTGGCGCGGGTCGGCCGCGGCGCGCCCACCAGGATGCCGGCGCCGCCGAGGTGGCGGGCGGCGGCGAAGCCGTCCTCGTCGGTGGCGTCGTCGCCCAGGAACAGCGGCGTGGCGCCGCTGAACGGCCGCTCGGCCATGAATGACAGCACGCTGTCAGCCTTGGTCGGGCCGGGCGTGCGCAGCTCCTCGACCATGTCGCCGTCCTGCAGGGTGAGGCCGGTCTGCAGCGCCAGCCGGCGGGCCAGCGCGCGGGCGGCGGCGGCGTGGTGGCGGGCGAGGCGGAAGTGCAGGGCGACGGATTGCCCCTTGTCCTCGACGATCAGGCCGGAATCCTTGGCCGCGAAGGCGCGCAAGGCGCCGGCCGCCTCGGCGAGCGCCGGGTGCGGCGGGCGCTCGTGCAGCCGGCCCTCGGCGTCGCGGCGCACCAGGCCGTGGACGGCGGCGACCGCCGCCACGCGGCCCTCCAGGATGCGGTCGACATCGGCCAGGGTGCGGCCGGTGACCACCGCCAGGCGGCCGTCCAGCACCTCGGCCAGGCGCTCGAGGAGGTCGCTGCGGCGCGGATCGGGACGCACGTCCTGCGGCCGCGCGGCGATCGGCGCCAGCGTGCCGTCGAGGTCGAGGAACAGGGCGCAGCCGCGCAGCGCGAGGGGCTTCGGCCCAGGAAGTTGAAGGGTGGTCGCTTCGATCGACATGCACTCGCCCCCGATCCGGTTTTCAACGCTTGGGCGCGCCGCTTCGATCCGGAATTCGGGGCCAAAAAACGGGGAGCGCTCGGCTCAGAACGCGATGGGCCACTTGACGTTGCGGCCCAATCCCGCGCTATGCGACCCAAATTCAGTCAGCTGCCTCCGGAGAATGACGTCGATGGCCGACACGCCGCGCGCGGACCTGCTCGTCCTGTTCGGAGGCGCGGGGGATCTCGCCCGCCGCATGCTGCTGCCCTCGCTCTACTTCCTGGATGTGGACGGCTTCCTCGACGCCGGCTTCCGGATCGTCGCCTGCGCCCGCTCGGAGCACAGCCGCGAGGAGTTCCTGCAGCTGGTCTTCGACGACCTCAAGGCCCGTCCCGAGGGCGTCGACAAGACCGCCTGGGGGCGCTTTGCGGCCCGCCTCGACTACGTCACGGTCGACGCCACCTCGGCCGAGGGCCTCGAGGCCCTCAAGCCGCACATCAAGGACGCCACGCGGCCGATCTTCTACCTGGCGATCTCGCCCAGCCTCTACGCCAAGGTCTGCATGGCGCTCGCCGCCTCGGGCCTCGCCGTGGACGACAGCCGCATCGTGCTGGAGAAGCCGATCGGCCGCGACCTCGAGAGCTCGCGGGCGATCAACGCCGCGGTCGGCGCGGTGTTCGACGAATCGCGGATCTTCCGGATCGACCACTACCTCGGCAAGGAGACGGTGCAGAACCTGATCGCCCTGCGCTTCGCCAACACCCTGTTCGAGCCGCTGTGGAACAACCTGACCATCGACCACGTGCAGATCACCGTGGCCGAGACCGAGGGGGTCGGCGAGCGCTGGCCCTACTACGACGAGTACGGCGCGCTGCGCGACATGCTGCAGAACCACATGCTGCAGCTGCTCTGCCTGGTGGCCATGGAGCCGCCCAGCGACATGGAGCCGGACTCCGTGCGCAACGAGAAGGTCAAGGTGCTGCGCAGCCTGCGGCCCTTCACCCGCGCCGAGGCGCACCGCGAATCGGTCCGCGGCCAGTACACGGCGGGCGTGGTCGGCGGCCGTTCGGTGGCGGCCTACGAAGAGGAGCGCGGCAAGGCCTCCGACACCGAGACCTTCGTCGCCCTGCGCGCCGACATCGACAACTGGCGCTGGGCCGGCGTGCCGTTCTTCCTGCGCACCGGCAAGCGGATGCCGGAGCGGCGCACCCAGATCGCCATCCAGTTCAAGCCGGTGCCGCACTCGATCTTCGGCGACCAGGCGAGCGAGGACCTCACCGCCAACCGGCTGGTCATCGACCTGCAGCCGGACGAGGACATCGAGCTGGTCCTGATGAACAAGGCCCCGGGCATCACCGCGGGCGGGCTGCGGCTGCAACCCCTGCCGCTGTCGCTCAGCCTGCTCAGCGCCTATGAGGGCCCGGGCGCGCGCCGGCGGATCGCCTACGAGCGCCTGCTGCTCGACGTCATCGTCGGCAACTCGACGCTGTTCGTGCGGCGCGACGAGGTGGAGGCCGCCTGGCGCTGGGTGGACGGCGTCGCCGAGGCCTGGCGCGAGGCCGGCATGGCGCCGCGGCCCTACGCGGCCGGCTCCTGGGGCCCGGCCGGCGCCTTCGCCCTCATCGAGCGCTCCGAGCGGGCCTGGTTGGATTAGGGCTGGACTAGGGCTGGATCGCCGGCGGGGCGGCGGCTTCCAGGCGGTTGCGCAGCCGCCGCAGGCGCTCGGTCATCCGCGCCAGCTTGCCGCCCGGCAGGTCGCCGCCCAGCGCCTCGGCCCAGGCCTTCTGCCGCTCCGCCGCGATCTCGCGGGCCCGCGCGCCGTTGCCGGTCAGCTGGATCAGCGGCGCGCGCCGGTGGCGCGGGTTGACGCTGCTGAACACCAGCCCGGCGGCCCGCATGTCGTTGACGATGCGCTGCACCGCCTGGCGGCTGACCCCGAGCGTGCGCGCCAGGTCGGAGGCGGTGGCCCCGCCCGCCGCGGCGATCGCCTCGGCCACCTGCCAGCGCGCGGTGCTGAGGCCGAGGTCCGCCAACAGGCTGTCGCCGGCCACGCTCACCCGGCCGCTCAGGCGCAGCACTTCGGCGAGCAGTTCGGAGACGGCGGACGCCTTGGCCATGACGTCATGTTCTCAAGGATGACATGGAGCTGTCAATTCAACCGGTGTGGCCGCCCGCCGCATAGGGCGTCGGCTCGCCGAACCGGGCGGGGTCGTCGTCCAGCGCCAGGCGCAGGGTCGTGAGATCGTGCGAGGTCTCGAGGAGCGCGACGATCTCGTAGAACGCCCTGGTCTCGTCGGCCGGCCGGCCGGGCTGCAGCTGGTCGGCGAGGATCTCCTGGATGCGGCCGATCAGCCGGTTGGCGGCTTCCGCCGCGGCCCTGAGGTCATGTTGCGCCATGGCGAAGGAAGCCGTCGACGGCGCGGGAGTTCCCCTCTGCCCACGCGTAGCGAGCGGGGCGAGGGTAGCGGCCTCAGCGCACGCTCGACCAGGGCCGCGAGAGCAGCGTCGCGCAGTTGATCAGCCCGACCAGCGAGTAGGTCTGCGGGTAGTTGCCCCACAGCTCGCCGCCGTCGAAGGTGATGTCTTCGGAGAGCAGGCCGGCCTTGGTGCGCCGGCTGAGCATCTGCTCGAACAGGTCGCGCGCCTCCTGGGTGCGGCCGGACAGGTGCAGCGCCTCGATCAGCCAGAAGGTGCAGAAGTTGAACGCCGTCTTCGGCATGCCGAAGTCGTCGGGGATGGCGTAGCGCAGCATGAAGGCGCCGCGCCGGAGGCCGTGCTCCACCGCCTCCATGGTGGCGCGCATGCGCGGGTCGTCCGGCGTCGTGAAGCGCACGTCGATGAGCTGGAGCAGCGAGGCGTCGAGCTCGTCGCCGTCGAAGGTCGCGGCGTAGCGGCCGAGCTTCTTGTTCCAGGCGCGGGTCTCGATGGTGGCGCGGATCTGGCGCGCCCGCTCGGCCCAGTAGTGCGAGCGCTGCGGCAGGCCGACCCGCGCCGCGGCGTTGGCCAGCCGGTCGCAGGCCGCCCAGCACATCACCGACGAATAGGTGTGCACCGCCTCGCGGCCGCGGAACTCCCACAGGCTGGCGTCCGGCTTGTCGTGCAGCTCGTAGGCGCGCTCGCCGATCGGCTCCAGCGCCCGGAAGTCGGCCTCGGTGGCCGGCCGGAACAGCCGCTCGTCGAAGAAGGCCTGCACGGTGGACAGCACGATCTGGCCATAGACGTCGTGCTGGCGGTGCTGGTGCGCCTGGTTGCCGATGCGCACCGGCCCCATGCCGCGGAAGCCGGGCAGGTGCGGCGCGATCCATTCGGTGAGCACGGGCTCGAGCCCGACCCCATAGACCGGCTGCACGTGGCCGGTCTTGCAGTTGACCTCGGCCGGGACCGGCTTCTCCAGGCCTGGCGCCGGGGTCTTGGCCGGGGCCGCGCCCTTCGGCTCCTGGACCTGGCCGAACACCGCCTCGTGATCGCCCTCCCGCGCCTGGTCCACCAGGTTGCGCAGGTAGCCCAGGTAGTTCTCCAGCATGTCGGCGGCGCCCAGCCGGTTCAGCGCCTGGACGACGTAGTAGGCGTCGCGCAGCCAGCAGTAGCGGTAGTCCCAGTTGCGGCCCGGCTCGCCGGGGTCCACCGGGTGCTCGGGGATCGAGGTGGTCAGCGCCGCCACGATGGCGCCGGTCTCCTCGTAGGCGCAGAGTTTCAGGGTGATCGCCGCGCGGATCACCTCCTCCTGCCATTCCAGCGGCACCGACAGGGTGCGCACCCAGCTCGTCCAATAGAAGCTGGTCTCGCGCAGCATGCGCTCGGTGGTCATGGCGACGTCGGCCTCGAAGCCCTCGTCGGGGCCCAGGAACATGGCGATCGGCTCCTCGAGCCGGAACTCCCGCTCGTCGAGGATGTGGCTGACCGGCGCGTCGGTGGTCAGCCGCATGGTGGTCTCGCCGCCCACATAGCGGATGTGGTTGGAGCCGTTGGTCGTGGCGCAGCCGCGCTCGCCGTAGTTGAAGGTCGGGCGCATGCGGATGCGGACGCGCGGCGCGCCGGACAGCGGCCGGACCAGCCGGATGAAGGCCAGCGGCCGGTAGACCCGCCCGAACTGCCGGTAACGCGGGCAGAAGTCGATGATCTCGAAGGCGCCGCCGTTGGCGTCGACCACCTCGGTGGAGAGGATCGGCGTGTTGCGCAGATAGGCCTGGCGGATCTCCGCCGTGTGCTCGGCCTCGACGGCCCAGAGGCCCTGCGCCGCCTGGCTGCCCGGATCGCGGCCGCCCAGCAGGCCGGAGAAGAACGGATCGCCGTCCACCCGCGGCGCGCAGGCCCAGACGAAGCGGCCGGCGTCGTCGATCAGGGCGCTCGCGGCGCTGTTGCCGATGGGAAAAAGCTCAAGGGTCTGGCTCAAGCTGAAAGCTCCGCCGTTCGCCGTTGGCACATTGTCCGGAGCCCCCACGCGTTACACGCTGACGAAGGCTTAACGCCGCTCGAAAAGCTTGGCTCCGGAGCCCCACCGCGGGCGCCTTCGCGCATTGCCGGGCGGGCCGGCTTCCCTTACACGCAAACGCCGGATGATCCGAGCCCGCAGAGCCCGCATCGTCGCGACCTTAGGTCCGGCGTCTCGAGAACCCGCCCGCGTGCGGGAGCTGGCTTTGGCCGGCGCCGACGTGTTCCGCGTCAATTTCAGCCACGGCAGCCAGGCCGACCACGCCCGCACCATCCAGGCGGTGCGCGAGGCGGAGGCCGCCGTCGGCCGGCCGCTGGCGGTGCTCGCCGACCTGCAGGGGCCGAAGATCCGGCTGGCCGAGTTCGCCGAGGGATCCGCGCAGCTCAAGGCCGGGCAGCCTTTCCGGCTCGACATGAGCCGCACGCCGGGCGACACCGTCCGGGTCGGGGTGCCGCACCCGGAGGTGTTCGCCGCGCTGCGCGTCGGCGCCGAGGTGCTGCTCGACGACGGCAAGGTGCGCCTGCGCGTCGTCGCGCACGGCCCGGACTACGCCGACACCGTCGTCGAGGCCGGCGACCGGCTCTCCGACCACAAGGGCCTCAACCTCCCGAACCTGTCGATCCCGATCCCGGCGCTCACCGACAAGGACCGCGAGGACCTGGCCTTCGCCCTGCAGCAGGGCGTCGACTGGGTGGCGCTGTCCTTCGTGCAGCGCGCCTCCGACATGGCCGAGCTGCGCAAGCTGGTGCAGGGCCGCGCCGCGGTGCTGGCCAAGATCGAGAAGCCGGCGGCGCTGGAGGCGCTCGACGAGATCCTCGACCTCTGCCAGGCGATCATGGTCGCCCGCGGCGACCTCGGGGTCGAGCTCGCGCCCGAGGAGGTGCCGGTCTACCAGAAGAAGCTGGTCCGCGCCGCCCGCCTGCGCGGCCTGCCGGTGATCGTCGCCACCCAGATGCTGGAAAGCATGACCCACTCGCCGACGCCGACCCGGGCCGAGGCCTCCGACGTGGCGAACGCGGTCTATGAAGGCGCCGACGCGGTCATGCTGTCGGCTGAGACCGCGGCCGGCGACTATCCCGTCGAGTCGGTCGCCATGATGGACCGCATCATCACCCGCGTGGAGCAGGACCCGCGCTGGCCCGAGCTGATGCGCGCCGAATACCCGGTGGAGGACGCCGACGCCGATGCGCTGGTGGCCGCCGCCCGCAAGGCGTCGGAGAGCGCCTCCACCGCCTGCATCGCCGCCTTCACCACCACCGGCCAGACGGCGCTGCGGCTGGCCCGCGAGCGGCCGCTGCAGCCGACCTTGGCGCTCACCCCGAACCTCGACACCGCCCGCCGGCTCAGCCTCGCCTGGGGCGTCGAGGCCCGCGTCGTGCCCGAGGTGCACGACCCGGAGGAGCTCACCGACATCGCTGTCGAGCAGGCGGTGAAGACCGGCCTCGCCCCGCCCGGCCAGCGGGTCCTGATCCTCGCCGGCCTGCCCCTCGGCTCGCCCGGCGCCGCCAACATCCTGCGCCTGGCCCACACGCCGCGACGCTAGCGCCCTTCTCCCCTTGCGAGAGAAGGTGTCAGCCGAAGGCTGACGGATGAGGGGTCGCGCTCCGTTCGCAAGAGGATCCAGAGGCTTATTGGAGAGGGTGATCGACCCCTCATCCGACCCGCTTCGCGGGCCACCTTCTCCCGCAAGGGGAGAAGGATGCACAGGCTTCATATGCAATGGCCCTGCCCTTCATGGGGAGGGCGATCACCCCGCCTTCAGCCGCTTCGGCGCGGTGCTCTTCACCGTCACCTTGTCGCCGACCCGCTCGAAGTGCAGGTCGAAGAGGTCGTCGTCGACGCCGAGCTTCAGCAGGCTGAAGTGGTCGATGCCGATCGGCAGGTGCGGATCGGCCACCTCGACGACGCCGGCCTCGCCGTTGACCCGCAGGCCGAGGCAGGCCTGCAGCAGCATGAACACCGAGCCGGCCGCCCAGGCCTGCGGCAGGCAGGCCACCGGATAGGCGACCGGCGGGTCGCCGGCGTCGCGCGGGAAGCCGCAGAACAGCTCCGGCAGCCGCATCTCGAACTGCGCGGCCGCCTCGAACATGGCGGTGGTGATGTGCACCGCGCCGCGGCGTTCGCCGTAGTGGGCCATGCCGGAGGCGCAGATCGCCGTGTCGTGCGGCCACACCGAGCCGTTGTGGTAGCTCATCGGGTTGTAGCGCGCCTCGCCGACGGCGACGGTCCGCAGCCCCCAGCCGGAATAGAAGTCGGAGCCGAGCAGGTTCGCGATCACCCGCTTGGCGCGCTCCGGCGACGGCAGGCCGCAGAACAGCAGGTGGCCCATGTTGGAGGCCCGCACGCGGGCCAGCTTGCCCTCGCCGTCGATGGCCAGGCCATAGCAGCCGGCCTCCTCCATCCAGTAGAGGTCCTCGACCTTCTGGCGCAGGGTCTCGGCCCGCGCGCTCCACTGCTCGGCGGTCTCCAGGTCGCGGCGCAGCCGGGCGAACTTGGCCATCGTCTTGAAGGCCGCGAAGGCGTAGCCCTGCACCTCGACGAGGGCGATCGGCGGCGGCGGGAACGTGCCGTCGGCGTGGAAGATGGAATCGCCGGAATCCTTCCAGCCCTGGTTGGTCAGCCCCTTCTCGGAGGTCTT
>Ga0310811_10011085_pt1 | contig 11670 bp, 22 predicted proteins | sample YCmetagenome_FD_207642 | JGI IMG/M metagenome (GOLD analysis project Ga0310811, IMG submission 207642) | Soil microbial communities from experimental microcosm in Duke University, North Carolina, United States - YC | ecosystem: Engineered > Artificial ecosystem > Soil microcosm > Unclassified ...
TCATCTTGACAGCGATTTCCTTGACGTTCAGCACAAAGTCGGTGATGTCCTCGCGCACGCCGGGCAGCGAAGAGAACTCGTGCAGAATGCCGTCGATCTGGATGGCGGTGACGGCTGCGCCCTGCAATGAGGACAGCAGTACGCGCCGCAGCGCATTGCCGAGGGTGAGGCCGTAGCCGCGCTCAAGCGGCTCGGCGATCACCGAAGCCACGCGCGCGTTGTCGCTGCCCGAAACAATGTCCAGTTTGGTCGGCTTTATTAGTTCCTGCCAGTTCCTCTGGATGGTCACGGTCACGTCCTTTCAAAATATCGCGGCCCATTCACCCGGCCGCACCGCCGCTACGCAATAAATGCAGCGAGGGCGCCCGTCGCAAGGCACCCCCACCGTCCAATTCGAGGGTTAGACGCGGCGCCGTTTGCGTGGACGGCAGCCATTGTGCGGGATGGACGTCACGTCGCGGATGGACGTCACGTTGAAACCCGCGGCCTGCAGCGCGCGCAGCGCCGACTCGCGCCCCGAACCCGGACCGCGCACCTCGACCTCGAGGGTCTTCATGCCGTGTTCCTGGGCCTTCTTGGCCGCGTCTTCTGCCGCAACCTGGGCCGCGTAAGGGGTGGACTTGCGCGAACCCTTGAACCCCATCACGCCTGACGACGACCAGGAAATGGTGTTTCCCTGCACGTCGGTGATGGTCACCATGGTGTTGTTGAAGGAGGCGTTCACATGGGCAACGCCGGAGGTGATGTTCTTGCGTTCCTTGCGGCGGACGCGCGTGGTTTCAGTCTTTGCCATTTAGGTCCTCAGTTGGATATCGACGCTGCCGTAGTGCCAGCAGCTCCACCGGAAGCAGCCAATAGCCGGTAGCAGTGGGCTTCGCCCAACCACCGACCTACTCGCGCTTCCCATTTGGTTATTTCTTCTTGCCAGCGATCGGCTTGGCGGGACCCTTGCGGGTGCGCGCGTTCGTGTGGGTGCGCTGGCCGCGAACGGGCAGGCCACGGCGATGACGCAGGCCACGATAGTTGCCCAGGTCCATCAGCCGCTTGATGTTCATCGACACCTGCCGGCGGAGGTCACCCTCGACGACATAGTCCTTGTCGATCGCTTCACGGATCTGGATCACTTCCGCGTCGGTCAGTTCATTGACGCGACGCTCGGCCGGGATACCGACCTTTCCGGTGATTTCCTCGGCCTTCTTCGGCCCGATCCCATGGATATATTGCAGCGCGATGATCACGCGCTTGTTCGTCGGGATATTGACGCCAGCAATACGAGCCAACTCTCGCTCTCCTTCATTCGAGCGCGGCTGCGACCCCGCGATCGTTCAACAACAAGGGACCGAATTCCGCTCCCCCACCAAAACCGAGGAAACCGAATCCAGCCCAATAACCCATGAGACAGAAGCGGTTCCATATGCGTTCGCCTCGCCGGAGTCAACTGACTCCAACAAAAGCTTGACCGGAACCATTGCCGCGCCGCCTATGTCGGCACGGAGCTCCGGAAATTCAATAGCTTGGCGACGCTTCGCCGAGCATAGCCAGACACCGGTGTCGAAGGCGCCCTGACCTGTTTGTTCGAGCAGCAAGAGAAAAGCATCGCCAAGTAGGGCGGAAAACCGCCCTACCCCTCGACCGCCTTCCGGATGGCCGCCGTCACCTCATCGATCGGCGCCATGCCGTCGACGGATTTCAGCACCCCCTTGTGCCGGTAATACTCCACCAGCGGCGCTGTCTGCTCGCGATAAACGGCGAGCCGATTGCGCACCACGTCGGCATTGTCATCGGTCCGCCCGCTCTCGAGCGACCGATTGATGATGCGCTTGGTCAGCGTCTCGGAATCGGCGGTGATCTCGACAACCGCATTCAGCTTGACGCCGCGATCCGCCAGCATCTGCTCAAGCGCTTCAGCCTGCGGAATGGTGCGGGGAAACCCGTCAAGGATGAAGCCCTTGCGCGCGTCTTCCTCGTCGAGCCGGTCGGCCACGATGCCGTTGACGATCTCGTCCGAAACCAGGTCACCGCGATCGATGACCGCCTTGGCCTGCAGCCCCAGTGGGGTGCCCGCCTTGATCGCCGACCTTAGAATGTCACCCGTCGAAAGCTGCGGAATGCCGAACTCTTCGACCAGGGTCTTCGCCTGCGTACCTTTGCCTGCTCCTGGAGGCCCCAGTAGAATCAGCCTCATCTACGCCTGCCTCCCAAGCGCGAGCGCTTTACGAGACCTTCGTATTGCTGCGCAATGAGATGGCTCTGGATCTGGCTGATCGTGTCGAGGGTCACCGTCACCATGATGAGAAGCGAGGTGCCGCCGATGAACTGGCTGACATTGAGGTCGCTGTGGATCAATTCCGGCACCAGTGCGACGACGGTTAGATAAAGCGCGCCGACAACGGTGATGCGGGTGACCACATAGTCGATGTGCTGGGCCGTGCGCTCGCCCGGGCGAATACCCGGAATGAAGCCGCCCGACCGCTTCAAATTGTCCGCCGTCTCGTTCGGATTGAGCACGATCGCCGTATAGAAGAACGAAAAGAAGATGATCAGCGCGGCGAACAGGATCAGATAGAGCGGCTGGCCGCGCCCAAGCAGCGCGGCGGTGTACTGCAGCCAGGCCGGCGCATTCCCCTGCGCCGCGAACGAGGTGATCGTTGCCGGCAACAGCAGCAGCGACGAGCCGAAGATCACCGGGATCACGCCCGAGGTGTTGAGCTTGAGCGGCAGGTGGGAGGTATCCCCCTGGAACATTTTGTTCCCCACCTGTCGTTTCGGATACTGGATCAGCAGCCGGCGTTGCGCGCGCTCGAAGAAGACGATGATGGCAATGACCGCAATCGCCAGCACCAGGATACCGGCCGCAGCATAGCCCGGAAGAGCGCCGGTGCGGCTCAATTCCAGCGTCTGCTGGATGGTGAGAGGCAGGTTGGCGACGATGCCGGCGAAGATGATCAGCGAAATGCCGTTGCCGACGCCCCGCGAAGTGATCTGCTCACCCACCCACATCAGGAACATGGTGCCGCCAACCAGCGACACGACTGTGGTCACTCGGAAGAACCAGCCCGGATGGAGCACCACGCCCTGGCTGCCCTCGAGCCCGACGGCAATGCCGTAAGCCTGCACGGCGCAGAACACCACGGCGAGATAGCGCGTGTACTGGTTGAGCTTGCGTCGACCCGCCTCGCCTTCCTTCTTCAGCGCCTCGAGGCGCGGCGAAGCGGTCGTGATCACCTGGACCACGATGGAGGCCGTAATGTAGGGGATCAGGTTCAGCGCAAAGATAGCCATGCGATGCACGGCGCCGCCCGACAGCAGGTCAAACATCCCCAGGATGCCCTTGGAGGCACCGGAAAAAGTCTGCGCGTAGGCTTGCGGATCGATGCCCGGGATCGGAATGAAGGTACCCAGGCGGTAAACCAGCAACGCCCCGATCGTAAACAGGATACGCTGCTGCAGCGCCTTCGCTTTCGCAAAGGTCGCGAAATTCAAATTTTTGGCCAGTTGCTCGGCTGCGGACGCCATATTCGCTCCCTCGGCCCGAAGCCTAGCCGTTCGATATCAAACGCCGGCCGCGGTCTTCAGTGTTCACGCGATCGCGGCGCAGGGGCGACACCGCCCCTGCCGATCGCGCGGCAATGCCTCAGGCCTCGGCCTGGGGCTGTGCCTCCGGCATATCGACCTTGCCACCAGCCGCTTCAATAGCCGCAATGGCACCCTTGGACGCGTGGGTAACCTTAAACGTGACCTTCTGGGTGGTGAACTCGGTTTCCCCGAGTACCAGCCGCACACCATCGAGGGGGCGGCGAATGACGCCGGCGGCAACGAGCACCGCGGCATCGACCACGCCCTTGTGGTCGAGCTTGCCGCTGTTGATGTAGTCTTGGATGCGGTCCAGCCGAACCGTATTGTAGCTCTTCACGTTGGGGACGTTGAAGCCACGCTTCGGCATGCGCATGTGGAGCGGCATCTGGCCGCCTTCGAAGCCGTTGATGGCCACGCCGGAGCGCGCCGTCTGGCCCTTGCCGCCACGGCCACCGGTCTTGCCCATGCCGGAGCCAATGCCGCGACCGATCCGCTGGCGCTTCTTGGACGAGCCGGGGTTGTCGCGAAGTTCGTTCAAACGCGTCATTTGAATAGTCCTTACTGCTCGCTGACGACGCGAACGAGGTGCGGGATCTTCCTGATCATACCGCGCACTTCGGGCGTATCCTTGAGGGTCGCTTGCTTGCGGATCTTGTTGAGGCCGAGCCCGATGAGCGTCGCGCGCTGGTCCTTCGGACGGCGCACGGGGCTCGCGATCTGCTCGACGGTGACGGTCTTGTCAGCCATTGTCTTCTCCAGCCTCTCTAGCTCAGGCTTCGACAGCTTCCTGGCCACGACGGGCCTGGAGCTCCGAAACCTTCAGACCGCGGCGAGCCGCGACCGAACGGGGGCTGTCAACGCGCTTCAACGCATCGAAGGTCGCCCGCACCATGTTGTAGGGGTTGGCGGTACCCTGCGACTTGGCAACGATATCGTTGATGCCGAGGGTCTCGAACACGGCGCGCATCGGACCGCCGGCGATGATGCCGGTGCCCGGCACTGCCGCCCGCAGGATCACGCGGCCGGCGCCATGGTGGCCGATGACGTCGTGGTGCAGCGTCCGCGCTTCGCGCAGCGGCACACGGATCATCTGCCGCTTGGCCTGCTCGGTCGCCTTGCGGATGGCCTCGGGCACTTCACGCGCCTTGCCGTGACCGAAACCGACGCGGCCCTTCTGGTCGCCAACGACGACGAGCGCCGCAAAGCCGAAGCGACGGCCGCCCTTGACCACCTTGGCCACGCGGTTGATGTGGACCAGGCGGTCGACGAATTCGCTTTCGCGCTCTTGAACGTCTCTCATTTTCTCTTCCTTTGCGCGATCAGAACTGCAGGCCGCCTTCGCGGGCCGCGTCGGCCAAGGCTTTCACCCGGCCATGATACAGATAGCTGCCGCGATCGAACACTACCTGCTCGACGCCAGCCTGCTTGCCGCGCTCGGCAATCAGCTTGCCGACCGTCTCGGCCGCAGCCTGGGTTCCCCCATTGGCTACGCTCGCCTTCAGATCCTTGTCGATCGTCGAAGCCGCAGCGAGCGTCCGGCCCGTCTCGTCATCGATGATCTGCGCATAAATGTTCTTGCCGGAGCGGAAAACCGAAAGGCGCGGACGTCCGTTCGCGGCCGCCCGGAGGGCGCGGCGGACTCGGGCCTTACGGCGCTCGATACTGGTTGCATGTGCCATGGCCATCGTCCCCTTACTTCTTCTTGCCTTCCTTGCGGGCGATATACTCGCCCTCGTAACGCACGCCCTTGCCCTTGTACGGCTCCGGCTTGCGGTAGGCGCGGATATTGGCCGCGACTTGCCCGACTTGCTGCTTGTCCACCCCTGTCACCAGGATCTCGGTCGGCGTCGGCACGGTGATGGTGATGCCCTTGGGCGTCTCGTATACCACGTCGTGGCTGAAACCGAGCGCGAGCTTCACGTCCTTGCCTTGCAGCGCGGCGCGGAAACCGACGCCCTGGATGATCAGCTTCTTGCTGAAGCCGGTCGTCACGCCCTTGACCATGTTGGCGATGAGCGCCCGGGTCGTGCCCCAGGCCGCATTCGCCTCCTGGGTGTCGTTCGCCGGTTCGATCACGATGCCCTGGTCGGTCTGCTTGGCGTTGACGATATCCATCAACGCCAGCGACTGCTCGCCCTTGGGCCCCTTCACGGTAACCGTGCGGTCCGCGATCGTAACGGTCACGCCGCTCACGGCTGCGACCGGCTTCTTGCCAGTACGGGACATTTTGTCTGTTCTTCCTTCGGAGTAATCGTCACACCGGAGTGCTCTAAGCTAGGCGCTTAGAACACGCGGCAGAGTACCTCGCCACCCAGATTCTGGGACCTTGCTTCATGGTCCGCCATCACGCCCTTGGGGGTCGACATGATCGACACACCAAGGCCGGATGCGACCTGCGGAATATTCTTGACCGACGCATAAACGCGGCGGCCGGGCCGGGAAACGCGCTCGATCGTGCGGATCACCGGAACGTTGTCGGAATACTTCAGCTCAATGACGTAGGTCATCGCGCCATTCTCGTCGCTATCCTCGGTATAACCGCGGATGAAACCTTCGCTCTTCAGCACGTCCAGGACGCGGCCACGCAAGGTCGACGCCGGGGTCAAAACGGTATCCCGACGGCGCATCTGCGCGTTACGGATGCGGGTCAGCATATCGCCGATCGGATCGTTAACACTCATCTGTCCTGTCCTTCTTACCAGCTCGACTTCACGAGACCGGGGATCGCCCCGAGATTGCCCAGCTCACGCAGGGCAATGCGGCTCAGCTTGAACTTGCGGTACACAGCGCGCGGGCGCCCCGAAAATTCGCACCGGTTGCGAACACGGCCCGGGGAAGAGTTGCGCGGCAGCGCGGCAAGCTTCAGCTGTGCGCTGAAACGCTCTTCCATCGAGACGCTTTCGTCCTTGGTCACGGCCTTGAGCTTGGCGCGCTTGGTGCTGAACTGCTTGACCAGCTTGGCCCGGCGCTTGTTCTTTTCGATGGCGCTCGTCTTTGCCATATCGTCCTCTTTCTCGCTCTTCCGTTACTGACGGAAGGGGAAGTTGAATGCCTTGAGAAGCGCGCGCGCTTCGTCGTCGCTCTTGGCGGTCGTGCAGATGATCACATCCATGCCCCAGATCTGGTCGATCTGGTCGTACGCGATCTCCGGGAAAATGATGTGTTCCTTGATGCCCATGGCGTAGTTACCGCGACCATCGAAGGAATTCGGGTTGAGGCCGCGGAAGTCACGCACACGCGGCAGCGCCACGTTCACCAGGCGGTCCAGGAACTCGTACATGCGCGCCTTGCGCAGCGTGACCTTCACGCCGAGCGGCATCTCTTCACGCACCTTGAAGCCGGCGATCGACTTCCGGGCGTGGGTGATGACCGGCTTCTGCCCGGCGATCTTTTCCAGCTCGCCAGCCGCCGAACGCACCTTCTTGGTGTCGTTGGTCGCCTCGCCAACGCCCATATTCAGCACGATCTTGTCCAGCTTGGGCACCTGCATCGGATTCTTGTAGCCGAACTGCTCAACCAGCCCGGTACGGATCGCATCGTCATACTGCGTACGTAGACGCGGCACATAAATGGTATCAGCCATCGATCACGTCTCCGGTGGTCTTGGCGACGCGCACCTTCGTGCCGTCTTCGTTGATCTTGAAGCCGACGCGGGTCGGCTTGCCGTTCTTGTCGGCGACGGCGAGGTTGGACAGCTGGATCGGCGCCTCGCGGGTGAAAATCCCCGACTCCTGGCTCGCCGTCTGCTTGGTGTGGCGGCGCATCAGATTGATGCCTTGCACAACCGCGCGCCCCTCATCGGGGATGACCTGCGTCACGCTGCCCGTCTTGCCCTTATCCTTGCCGGTGAGCACGACGACGTTGTCGCCCTTTTTAATCTTGGCGGCCATCACAACACCTCCGGCGCGAGCGAAATGATCTTCATGTGGTTCTTGGCGCGCAGTTCGCGGGGAACCGGCCCGAAGATGCGGGTGCCGATCGGCTCGGCCTGGTTGTTGATCAGCACGGCCGCGTTGCGGTCGAAGCGGATAACAGTGCCATCGGCGCGACGGATGTCGAATGCCGTACGCACGACGACGGCCTTCATCACCTGGCCCTTCTTCACGCGACCACGCGGGATCGCGTCCTTGACCGACACCACAATGATGTCGCCGACCGAGGCGTACTTGCGGTGCGACCCGCCGAGCACCTTGATGCACATGACACGACGCGCGCCGGAATTGTCCGCCACATCGAGATTGGACTGCATCTGAATCATGGCTTGATGCCTTCTTCGTTCCTGGGCCCTGCCATACCGGCGGTCCCAAACCTCAACTTACGCGTTCTGAACCAAGGTCCAGCGCTTGTTCTTCGAAATCGGCGCGCATTCCTCGATCCACACCGTGTCGCCGACCTTGGCCGCGTTGGCCTCGTCGTGGGCATGGTACTTCTTGGACCGGCGCACGGTCTTCTTCATCACGGGATGGGTAAAGGCGCGGTCAACGCGCACCACCACGGTCTTCTCATTCACGTCGGAGACGACCGTCCCCTGCAAAACACGCTTCGGCATGGTGTCTTCCTTACTTCGCCGCGGTGGCTTTTTCGCCCAGGATCGTCTTGATCCGAGCGATTTCCCGCCGCACTTCCCTCACCCGGCCGGTCTTTTCCAGCTGCTGGGTAGCGCGCTGGAAGCGAAGGTTGAACTGCTCCTTCTTGAGGTTGAGCAGCGCGTCCTTCAGTTCGTCCGGGGTCTTGCCCCGATGGTCACTGGCTTTCATCTCGAACCCCTATTCGGCGATGCGCGTAACGACGCGCGTCGTGATCGGCAGCTTCATGGCGCCGAGGCGGAGGGCTTCCTTGGCGGTCTCTTCGGAGACGCCGTCGATCTCGAACACGATACGGCCGGGCTTCACCCGGGCGGCCCAGAATTCGACCGAACCCTTGCCCTTGCCCATACGTACTTCGGTCGGCTTCTTGGAAACCGGCAGATCCGGGAACACCCGGATCCAGACGCGGCCCTGGCGCTTCATCTCGCGAGTGATCGCGCGGCGGGCCGCCTCGATCTGACGCGCGGTAATGCGCTCGGGCTCGGTCGCCTTCAGGCCGTATTCGCCGAAAGCCAGATCCACGCCGCCCTTGGCATTGCCATGGATGCGACCCTTGTGGGCCTTGCGGAACTTTGTCTTCTTTGGTTGCAGCATTTTTTATCTGCCTTCTTATTCTGCAGCCGCCGGCGAGCGATCACGATCGCCACGCTCGCGGTCACCCCGGTCGCGATCACGCTCACCGCGCTCGCGACGCTGGCCCTGGCCTTCGCCGCCTTCGGTCGCACGGCGTTCATGAGCAGTGGGATCGTGCTCGAGGACTTCGCCCTTGAAGATCCAGACCTTGACGCCGATGATGCCGTAGGTCGTCTTGGCTTCGGCCGTGCCGTAGTCAATGTCGGCGCGCAGCGTATGCAGCGGCACGCGGCCTTCACGGTACCATTCGGTACGCGCGATATCCGCCCCGCCGAGACGGCCGCCGACATTGACGCGGATGCCACCGGCCCCCATGCGCATCGCCGTCTGCACGGCGCGCTTCATGGCGCGACGGAAAGCAACGCGGCGCTCGAGCTGCTGGGCGATGCCCTGCGCGACCAGGGCCGCATCCGTCTCGGGCTTGCGCACTTCGACGATGTTGATGTGCACTTCGCTGTCGGTGAACTTCTTCACCTTGGCGCGGATCTTGTCGATGTCCGCGCCCTTCTTGCCGATCACGATGCCCGGACGGGCAGTGTGGATCGACACGCGGCACTTGCGATGCGGACGCTCGATGACGACCTTCGAAACGGCAGCCTGCTTGAGGTCTTCGAGCAGCGCGGCGCGGATCTTCAGGTCTTCCTGTAGCAGCGAGCTGTATTCACCCTTATTGGCGAACCAGCGCGAATCCCAGGTGCGGTTGACGCCAAGGCGCAAGCCGATCGGGTTGATCTTCTGACCCATTATGCGGTCTCCTCAGCTTGGCGCACCACGATCGTGAGGTGCGAGAAGGGCTTCTCGACCCGCGCCGACTTGCCACGACCACGCGCCATGAAGCGCTTCATGATCAGGGCGTTGCCGACATAGGCCTCGGCAACGACCAGCGAGTCCGTGTCGAGCCCGTGATTGTTCTCGGCGTTCGCGATGGCGCTCTCGAGCGTCTTGCGGACAGGGATGGCGATCCGCTTGTGCGAGAAGGCGAGTTCGGCGAGTGCCTTGTCGACCTTCTTGCCCCGGATCTGGGCGGCCACGAGGTTGAGCTTGATGGCGCTGGTACGCAGCATGCGCAGCACCGCCTTGGCTTCATTGTCCTTGAGCGCGCGCTTGGTTTTCGGCTTGCTCATGTTACTTCCTCTTGGCCTTCTTGTCGGCCGAATGCCCGTAATAGGTGCGGGTCGGCGCGAACTCGCCAAACTTGTGGCCGATCATTTCTTCGTTGACCGCCACCGGCACATGCTTGTGGCCGTTGTGGACGCCGAAGGTGAGACCGACGAACTGCGGCAAGATCGTCGAGCGACGGCTCCAGATCTTGATAACTTCGCTACGGCCGGACTCCCGCGACTTGTCGGCTTTCTTGATCAGATACCCGTCGACGAACGGGCCTTTCCAGAGCGAACGGGTCATGGCTTACCGGCCCTTCTTGAGATGCCGCGAGCGGACGATGAACTTGTCCGTCGCCTTGTTGGAACGAGTCTTCTTACCCTTGGTCGGCTTGCCCCACGGGGTCACCGGGTGACGGCCGCCCGAGGTACGACCCTGCGAGCTACCATGCGGGTGATCGACCGGGTTCATGGTCACACCGCGGTTGACCGGCCGGCGACCGAGCCAGCGGCTGCGGCCGGCCTTGCCGATCGAGGTGTTGGCATGGTCCTGGTTGGAGACCGCGCCGACCGTGGCAAGGCAAGTGCCGTGCACGCGCCGCTGCTCGCCGGAGTTGAGGCGAAGGATCGCCCAACCCTGGTCGCGGCCGACATACTGCGCGTAGGTGCCTGCCGAACGGGCGATCTGACCGCCCTTGCCCGGCTTCATTTCCACATTGTGGACGATAGTGCCAACCGGCATGCGCTCGAGCGGCATGGCATTGCCCGGCTTCACGTCGGCCTGACCCTTCGAGGACACCACCTTGTCGCCGGCAGCCAGACGCTGCGGCGCGAGGATATAAGCCTGCTCGCCATCCTCATACTTCACCAGCGCGATGAACGCGGTGCGGTTGGGATCGTATTCGAGCCGCTCGACCGTTGCGACCTGCTCGAAGCGGGTGCGGCGGAAGTCGACCAGGCGATAGGCACGCTTGTGCCCGCCGCCACGGTGCCAGGCGGTGATGCGCCCGCGATTGTTACGGCCACCCTTGGAGGTGAGGCCCTCGGTCAAGGTCTTGACCGGCGCGCCACCCCAGAGCTCCGAGCGATCGGTAGTGATCAGCTGGCGCCGGCCGGGGGACGTCGGATTGTATGTTTTGAGGCCCATATTTCCCTACTCCCCTCAGATGCCCGACGAAATGTCGATCGTCTGGCCGTCCACGAGGGTGACGACCGCTTTCTTGACGTCGTTGCGAACGCCGAGCTTGTTGCGGAAGCGCTTCACCTTGCCCTTGCGGACCAAGGTGTTGACTGCCTTCACCTTGACTTCAAAGAGCGCCTCGACGGCGGCCTTGATCTCCGGCTTGCTGGCGCTGATCGCGACGTCGAACACAACCTGGTTGTTCTCGGACAGGTTGGTCGACTTTTCGGTGACGACCGGCGAACGGATCACGTCGTAATTGGTGTACTTGCTCATGCGAAGCGCGCCTCCAGCGCATCGAGGGCGGCCTTGGTCAGCACGAGCTTCCGGCGGCGCAGGATGTCGGCGACGTTGATGCCCTGGATCGGCAACACGTCGATATTGGGAATGTTGCGGGCCGCCAGCGCGAACTTCTCATCCACGGCGGCGCCGTCGATGATCAGCGCGCTCAACCAATCCAGCTTCTGGAACGAGCTGCGGAGCGCAGCCGTCTTGCCCTGGCTGTTGGCCACCGTATCCAGGATCGTCAGTTCACCCGCCTTGGCCTTCGCCGACAGCGCGTGCTTCAGAGCCAGAACGCGAACCTTCTTGGGCA
>Ga0310811_10011086_pt1 | contig 11668 bp, 10 predicted proteins | sample YCmetagenome_FD_207642 | JGI IMG/M metagenome (GOLD analysis project Ga0310811, IMG submission 207642) | Soil microbial communities from experimental microcosm in Duke University, North Carolina, United States - YC | ecosystem: Engineered > Artificial ecosystem > Soil microcosm > Unclassified ...
CGACTTCAGCAGCACTAATGTACTGCAAGGTGGAAAGCAGCTTTCTACGCTATTGGTTCCTGCTAAAGTAGGTATCCTGAAAGTGCAAAAAGCAGATGGCACTATTGTCACCTACGATGGCACCAACGGAGCAAATATGGTCGGTTATTATAGACCTGTAAATGTCGCTAACCGCGATGCATTTAGCGATAGGGTTTATATGTCGCCAGTAGGATTGAATGAAATCGCTCAGTATCAATCCAAAGGATACACGCTCACTCAAACAACCGGGTGGTAAGCTCGAGTTAACGAAACTGTTTTTGCAATGAAAAACCTTACCTGAAAATGTTAAGGTTTTTCTTCTTCACTTTTAATGAATGGATGTGAGCAATAGGCGAAATTTTATCAAACGACTATCGTTGGCGGGAGTTGGTTTGGGTCTTGTTCATCCGGCCGATGGTTTTGAAAAATCGAACGCCAAAGGTTTTTCATTTCTTCACCTCACCGACATGCACGTGCGGAGAAAAAGGCAAGGGCACAAAGGATATGAAGCCTGCATACAATCCGTGAATAAAAAATACAAGTCCTCTGATTTTGTTTTAATGGGTGGCGACCTCGGCTTCGATGGCAATTACACTGCCAAAGAAGAATTCATTGACCAACTGGATTTGTACAAGAGCATTTCAGATGAATTGTCTATGCCTTATTACAACTCGATCGGCAACCACGACGTATTGGGATGGAATTCACGTAGAAAAGTTGCCGTCGATGATCCTGATCTCGGCAAAAAGTTGATCATGGACAAATTGAAAATGCAACGCACCTATTACAGTTTCAATCATAAAGGCTGGCATTTTGTGATTTTGGATTCCATTCATCCCGTGCAAGCGGACCACGGACCTTCCTACAAAGGCGCGTTCGGTGACGAACAACTCGAATGGCTACGGTTCGATCTCGGCACCAACAATAAAATGCCCGCTGTAATCATGACACACATCGCAGCATTCTGTCACATCGCTCAACAAAACGGCGATGCAAAGATGAATGTGTTTGGTGGCATGGTCGTGGAAGATGCAGTCAAGTTCAGGCACATCATTGAAAGACACAACGTGAAGGCCGTGTTACAAGGACACAGCCACGTGCCCGAAGATTATTTTTATAATGGCATATGGTACGTCACAGGTCAAGCGGTGAGCGCGGCATGGTGGGGTGGCAATTGGAAAGGATTCAAGCCAGGCTACACCGTGTTTTACACGAATGGAGAAACGCTCCGTTGGGAAAGGCAGGACTTTGAATGGGAACATCAGCTGGAACCAGAGGATACATTGGAGCGTCAAAAAATAACGGAGTACGAAGAGTTTGAGAAAACACAGGCTCGTCTGTTGGAAGAGGAGATTGGTACGCAGAAAAAGTAACTGATCTTCGTTCGATAAGACGAAACATAAAAAGAATTGGACAACGAGGGTCAAACCCCTATGTTGAAGCCGATGACAAAAACCGGTAGCATGGAAAGTTAGGGTTTTCTGATGCTTGGGTTTTACTTCAGTCCGTTCGGGAAACCGAACGGACTTTCTTTTCACAATTACTTAACATTGTCATCATTTGAAAAATACACACACACTTCTTCTAGTCGCTTTGTTTTTTTGTCACAACAGTTACTGTCAAGCACCCAAGCGTGAATTTCGCGGTGTGTGGGTGGCATCTGTTGCCAATATAGATTGGCCATCAAAAGGAGACCTCACCGTGGAAGAGCAAAAAGCGGAGTTCATCAAACTGCTTGAGTTGCATCGCGCGAATGGAATGAATGCCGTTATCGTGCAAGTGAGGCCGTGCGCTGATGCATTTTATCCATCGCGCTACGAGCCTTGGTCGAAATGGCTCACTGGAAAAATCGGACGATCTCCAATGCCGTATTACGACCCTCTAAAATATATGATTGAAGAGGCCCACAGTCGAGGCTTTGAATTCCATGCATGGTTCAATCCCTACCGTGCTGCCATGGACGTGGAGAAAAATGGAGTCGACAGTTCAAGTTTGGTTTTCAAACAACGTTCGTGGTTTTTAAAATATGGAAACCATCTTTACTTCGATCCGGGCCTTCCACAGGCAAGAACCCATACCATCAACGTTATTATGGAGGTAGTCAACCAATACGACATTGACGGCGTACATTTTGACGACTATTTCTATCCTTACAAAATCAAAGACCTGGAATTTCCCGACAGCACTTCGTTTGCGTTGTATGGCAAAGAGTTTAAAGAAAAATCGGACTGGCGACGGAACAATGTCGATTTACTCATCAAGGAGCTCAGCGATAGTATTCGAGCAGTGAAACCTTACGTGCAGTTTGGCATCAGTCCCTTTGGAGTATGGCGCAATCAAGACAAAGATTCGACCGGTTCTGCTACAAAAGCGGGTCAAACTTGCTACGACGACTTATATGCCGACGTACTCAAATGGCAAAAAGAAAAATGGATCGACTATGTCATCCCACAAATTTACTGGAGCATCGGATTCGAGGTAGCCAATTACAAAATCATTGCCGAATGGTGGAACAAAAACAATTATGACGTTCCCGTGTACATCGGGCAAGCCACGTACCGTATCAACGGAACAACCAAAGACGAACGCTGGAAGGAACCAACTCAAATGCCAAAACAAATTCGCCTTAATCGTACATTAAAAAATATTCAGGGCAGCGCATTTTTTAGTTCAAAATCATTTGTCTCAAATCCGCTTGGGATCAATGACACGCTCACGACAAAATTGTACCGTTCAAAATCACTGCCTCCGGAGGCCAGAACAACGACCGCAAATCGCAACCCCGAATATTCGCTGCGGTTCATGGCGCATGAAAAAGGGATACAACTCTTATGGAATGAAAGTGACAATTTGAATTCGCATCATCGCTACGTGATCTATCGGTTTGAAAAAAATAAAATAAACTTCAATGAAGCATCAGCTATCGTAGCCATACTACCCGCGTTAAACGATCTTCCAATTCAGAATTATATTGATGGAACGATTAGGCGCGGAAAAAAATACACCTACGCGGTGACTTCTTTGGATCTCTACAATCACGAAAGCAAACCCAAAGCCCTTTATTCCGCGGTAAAGAAAAGGGCCTATCTAAGGGTTTTTCCGGCCTCCCTGGTTGAGTAACCATACAAACGATTGCTCCAGCGGGTGAATGTAAAATTTCATCCTCGAGTGTGCGTGTTTTCCCAAATCCAGGCACTCCGTCTTGAGAATGATGGTGCTCGCTTCTGGCAATTTCCGTACCTTTGCGCCTCATTTTTACAGACCATGATTTCAGTCAATAATCTCTCTCTGCAGTTTGGTAAGCGCGTATTGTTCGACCAGGTGAATCTCAAATTCGCCAATGGCAATTGTTATGGCGTAATAGGCGCGAACGGAGCTGGGAAATCCACTTTCCTGAAAATCCTTGCGGGCGATATCGACCCTACTGCTGGGCAAGTGAGCATGGAAGCCGGTAAACGTATGGCCGTACTTCGTCAGAACCACTTTGAGTATGATGCAGTAGCTGTACTGGACACGGTGATCATGGGGCACACTAAGCTGTGGCAAATCATGCAAGAGAAAGACGCGATCTATGCAAAGCCGGATTTCTCGGAACAAGACGGTGTGAAGGCGTCTGAACTAGAGCATGAGTTCAGCGAAATGAATGGATGGAATGCGCAATCGGATGCTGCGGCGTTGCTGAGCAACTTGGGTATCACCGAAGACTTACACTATCTTCAGATGCACGCATTGAACGGCAACCAAAAAGTACGCGTGCTGTTGGCGCAAGCCATCTTCGGAAACCCCGATATCCTCATCCTCGATGAACCTACGAACGACCTTGACATTCACACCATCACGTGGCTGGAAGATTTTTTGCTGGATTTTAAGAACACGGTGATTGTTGTTTCGCACGACCGTCACTTTTTGGACACCGTGTGTACGCACATTGTCGATATCGATTTCAAGGCAATCAAGCTGTACACGGGAAATTATACCTTCTGGTATCAATCAAGTCAATTAGCGATGAGCCAGCGCGCTTCTGCCAACAAGAAAGCGGAAGAAAAACGAAAAGAGCTCACGGAGTTCATTTTGCGATTCAGTGCCAACGTTTCTAAATCACGCCAAGCCACGAGCCGCAAAAAGTTGTTGGAGAAAATCACGATCGACGACATTCAGCCTTCGTCGCGAAAATATCCTGCGATTATATTCCAACAGAAAAGAGTGGCGGGCGATCAGATTCTCCACGTGGAAAATCTCTCCTACTCCCTAGGCGGAAGTCAGCTGTTCAAGAATTTGGATTTCTTTGTGAACAAGGGCGACAAGATTGCGGTGTTAAGTAAAGACAGCCTGGCCATTACGTCGTTATTCAGAATTTTGGCAGGCGAACTTCAACCCGACAAAGGTGAATTCAAATTTGGCCAAACAATTACTGCCGCGTACTTGCCCAACGAAAACAGTGAATACTTCAAATCGGACGATAACCTCGTAGACTGGCTTCGTCAATTCTCAGAAGACAAAGATGAAGTTTATATCCGCGGCTTCTTGGGAAAAATGCTTTTCTCGGGAGAAGAGGTTTTCAAAAAAAGTACGGTGCTTTCAGGAGGCGAGAAAGTGCGTTGCATGATTTCGCGCTGTATGCTGACAGGAGCCAACTTCCTGATTCTCGATGAGCCGACCAACCACCTCGACCTCGAATCCATTCAAGCATTCAACAATGGCTTGAAAGATTTCCCTGGCACGGTGATTTTCACTTCGCACGACCACGAGTTCACCGAGACAGTTGCGAACAGAATCATCGAAATCGGCCCGAATGGTTTTGTGGACAAATTGATGACGTTTGACGAATATATCTCAAGCGAGAAAGTGACGGAACAGGTGGGCATGTTGTATGCCTAATGACAGATCAAACTCATTAATTGATTTACCAGTCAGTATAATTTTCTTACATCTCTTCACGCTTCTTATTAGTAATTATCTCGAGTACTCTCTAGGGTACAAGTCAGTTATTTAAGATTGCCGCAATAAGCATCTTCTACGAAAAGCCTACACTGGACCTATCTCACATACCTTCTGGATTAAATTGGTTGTCAAATAAAATTCTTCATATGCAAATCTTATAACCAAAATGATCACTAGAAAAACAACACCGGTCTTGGCTTTTCTCTTTAGTTCAATGGCGTTTAATCTGTACGGTTACACGGTTACCATTACGCTTAATTCATCGGTACAAACTGTAAATTTGGGTGCTTACGGTAGCGGTGTTACGGCCATTCACTTCCTTTGTGCTGCTTCGGCTTCCACATATTACTGGACCATCGGTGGCGACTGGGTATCTACGAGTGGAGCTACTCAGGAAACGACATCAACGGGTTCTTGGACTGTTGTTCCTACCTCAGGGATGACGGGTTGTGCCACGGGCGAAGTTTCTGTTTCAGGAACAGGAACATCGGGTGGTGGTGGCGGAGGCGGGCTTCGTATGATGCCAAACACAACAACCGGGTCATTCCAATTTATTGGTTACATCTCATTTTCATCACCTCACTTAAGTCCTACCAATATTCAGCAGTACAATGGTTCTGGCCCATCTCAGTTTCAATGCACAGTAAGTGGAGTTGACACAAGTATACCTGCATCCAACTACTCATGGGGCATTCCCTCTGGTTCATCTTTTCTCACGTTCGATCCCGTGACCGCTGGTCTTGTTTATATCAGCTATCCTCCAGCCAGCAGCTTTGTGAGCGACGGTAATGGTGGCTGGGTCGCCACTGGATCAGTAAGTGTTGCAATTACAATCCCTAATGGCGCCCAGTGCAACACAACATTAGTTAGTAATATTAGGGTAGAGGACAACACGGCAGGCGGACCTGGGCCTTCTTGCTTTGGAACTAGTACCTGTTATTTCGTGGAAGATAATGGGGATATGGTTGAAGTTGAATGTGGAAAATGTATCTCTGAGAGCGTCCGCAAGGGATATTCATTTTTCCCTAACCCTGTTGAAAAAGAATTCACAGTTAAATTTTCCAATACAACTACACCTACAACAATTTCACTTTTAAATGAATTCGGTGGGATCATCGGAACAAGGAAGGGAACGAACGAAAACATCACGTGGGATACATCGGGCTTGCCATCCGGAATTTATTTCTTAAAAATTGATGACGGAGCAAAAGTCAACACGGAGAGAATACTTCTGAAAAAATGATTTCGTGTCGACTAACAAATCGTCAGTTCGGCAACGGGCTGACGATTTTTTTTTACCAAAAAATGTTACGCTGGATCTGAAGGAGGAAGAATACATTTAGACTAATCATCGTTGGCCTTGCCAAATAATTTTCCCTTCCATGACTCTACTAATTAGCATGAATAGCATGCCCCTTCCGAAAAGAAGTTGAGCGGGTCGACGAATTTGGTTCCGTTTGATTATTTCTTTTCCCCTAACCACAAGAGCGCATTCAACACGAGCTTATCCTGAACCGGATTTCCAAATGAGTGCGACAACTCTTTGTTGGTGTGATGCTCGTAGTCGATGTCGTTGTGTCCCATGTTGAAATAAATCATCCGATAATTCTTGTTTGTCCACACGACGGGATAATCGCCTTCGTGCCATATCTCGTGTTGTTTCGGGCCTGTGCCAAGGGGAAAACTGGAAGGATCGATGGAGAGGAGGACTTGAATGTCTTTGTTTTTTCTCAAATCTAAATTCCAACGATACCATTCGTTTGGGGAAGACTTAAAAGTAACGGGAATGCCAGTTAATGCCGGATGAGTGTTCGCCTCCACTTTCAAAATCGCCGAGGTTGGACGCCACGTGTTGCTTTTATATTCACCGGCACCAATGAATTCGTTGTGGTACCAATCCCAATCCTGCGGGTAGTCGGATGGAGTCAACGCAAAACCAGCGAAATGAAATCCCATCCACGCCCCTCCTGATTGCATGTATTTTTTAAAAGCCTCTCGTTGTTCCCCATTCTCTGTGCGGGTGTCGAGAAAAACGACAACCTGATACCGAGAAAGAAATTTTGAATTGAGATTGTTCCAATCATTGGTGGAGTCGTATTGAAAACGATTCTCTTTCGCTAGTTGTGCAAACCATTTGTTGGCTTCATGCACAAAACTGATGTGCGCTTGGTCGTTCCTTGCAGTATAGAAACCAACGACGTTGAATCGATTCTGAGAGTAGAGACTTGTGACAGCAAGAAGGAAAAAAAGGCCAGCCGCATACTTCCTCCAGTCGTCCATTCCTAGGCCTTTTCTTGAGATGCCGGTTGTAAATTCTTTTTCAGCGTCATGCGTGCCAACAACGCACTGCACAACGTCAACGCGGCGCCAAGTAACATCGCCGCTCCGGGGAAATACAGCGTCTCATGCGATTTCGTGAAAAATGAAAAAATCGAACTCATCAAAATGGGACCAACGATAGAAGTGGCGCTCATCATACTGGTAAATCCCCCCTGCAACTCACCTTGTTCAGAAGGTGCAACTATCCCTGACATAATTCCTTGCAGTGCCGGGCCTGCAATTCCACCCAAGCAGTAAACGATCGTGATAGCGTACATCATCCACCCGGCAGAAGCAAATGCGTACAACAAAAATCCAAGAGAATATAAACCTAGGCCAACGTAAATGCTTCTTTGTTGACCCAGTTTGGGAATGATGATGCGAATCAATCCTCCCATCACCACCGCAAATACAATTCCCACTACGGCCAACGAATACCCAATTTCCGGTTTGCTCCAATGAAATTTCTCCTTTGTGTAGTAAGCCCAATTTGTTTGTACCGCATGTGATGCGATATAAATAAATGCCAATGCAACAAACAGCCCCTTAACTACCGGATAGCGGAACAGACTTTTCAGTGCACCGATAGGATTGGCTCGGGCCCAAGTGAATTCTCTTCTGTTTTCCTGTTTTAATGACTCCGGCAAAATAAAAAATCCATATGTCCAATTGAGCAATGCTAGGACAGCAGCTGCAATAAATGGAACACGGTCGCCATAACTTCCCAAAACACCGCCCAGTACGGGACCAATAATGAACCCAAGTCCAAAGGCGGCTCCCATCATCCCAAAATTCTGGGCTCGGTTCTCCGGCGTGCTGATGTCAGCAATGTAGGCGTTGGCGCTCGTAAAGCTCGCCCCCATGATTCCAGCGATTGTACGGCCAACAAACAGCCATCCTATCGTAGGCGCAAAAGCCAGAAAAAGGTAGTCGATCCCAAAGCCAAAAAGAGACGCCAAAAGCACCGGGCGCCTACCATATTTATCGCTGAGTCCGCCGATTATGGGTGCACAGAAAAATTGCATTACTGCATAACATCCATATAAAACACCCCCAATTTGGGCAGCGTCACTCACCGTACCATGTGTGAGACCCTGGATCAGTGAAGGCATGATCGGAATGATGATCCCTAAACCTGTGACATCTATAAGAGCGGTTGCAAAAATGAAACCTATGGCTGGACGCTTCGACACGATTCAAAAAATTTGTCGTGAAAGTACCTATTTTATCGCTAATGGGTAATCGCTATCTGTTAATCGGATAGGTTAACCTCAACTACTGAACTATTCAACGGATATCGAATAACTTTAACAGAATGTAACCTTTTCGACCACCTCCAGTAACTAAGGCGAATTTTGAATATCACCCGATTGACTACCGACGAACAGATCATGGAAGCCGTGAAAAACGGTGAGCTTCAGCAGGCTTCGTATCTGTTTGACCGATATCATAAGCGGATCTTCAACTTTCTGCGGCAGCTCTCCAACGACACCATGCTGGCCGAAGACCTGACGCAAAATGTATTTCTACGATTGATCAAATACCGAAACAGCTATCGCGATGGCCATCGGTTCCAATCGTGGATTTACCAAATGGCTCGCAATGTTTTTGCAGATCATTACCAATCCAACAAAAACAAAGCAGGCAATTACGTGGATGTTGAAAAGATGAGTGATCATATTTCAGATACAGAAGAAAACTTGGACGAGCGCGAGCAACTGCTCCACCGCTCCATGGCCAAGCTGAGCGACGAACAACGCGAACTGCTGGTGCTCACCCGCTTCCAGCATCTGAAATATGAAGAAGTAGCCACTATCATGAACACCACGGTGGCCAACATTAAAGTGAAAGTGCACAGGGCAATAGGAAAATTGAGGGAACATTATTTTGAACTCGAAAAAAGCTGAGGTTATGGAAAAGGAAAAATGGGAAGGTCTTTTGATCGATTATATCGATGGCAACTTGAACGAAGTCGACAGGGCGACCGTGGAGAAAGGGCTCGACGAGAATCAAGAAGTTGTTACACTCTATAGGCAATTGAAGGAAGTCATGGGCTTACTGGATAATGTCCATCATGTGGAGCCAAGCTTCTCCCTCCGCGCGAAGTTCGTGAGGTCCTTGAGCGAAGAGATTTCTGCTGTACAGAAAACATCGTCAAAAACTCCCGCTGGTAATCAAGCGTTCTTTAAGCCTTGGGTTTTGAGAGCTGCAGCAGGTGTCATTCTAGTGATCGTCGGCATTGTCATAGGAGACCGGATCAGTGTTCAGCGCCAGCACGACGAAGCGATTGCGAAGGTCCAGGAGCAATTGGATGAACAAAAGCGAATGATGATGGGTATGCTCAAGAATCAACAATCGGCCAGCCAGCGCGTGATGGGTGCTACGGTGGCCTACGAAATGGAGCAAGCTCCCGATGATGAAATCGTCAATGCTTTAGTCAAAGCAATGGACGAAGATCCCAGCACGAACGTGCGCCTCACCGCGCTCGAGGCCTTGGGTAAATTTTATCAACAAGGTCATGTGCGTGCAAAACTGATCAAATCATTGTCCACACAAAAAGATCCTGTAGTACAGATTGCACTGATCCGCCTGCTTGTCCAAATGAAAGAAAAAGAAGTAGTGAATCAATTAGAAAAAATCACCCACGACGATATGATAATCAAAGCGGTGAAAGATGAAGCTCACACCGGGATTTTAAAATTATTGTAAAAAGAATTAGAAAAATTAAAAAGACAAATATGAAAAAATTGATTTTGGTTTTAGGAGTGATTGTGGCAGCCATCAGCTTTGCTACCGCACAAGAATATAAAGTCGCTAAAAATTCAGGGCGCTTGCAGATCTACCTCGGCAAAGTGACAGTGGAAGCCTCTACCGGAAATGAAATCGTCTTCACTTCCAATGATCACGACCACGAAAAAGACGACCGAGCTAAAGGCCTGACTGCTGTGAACAGCATGGGTCTTACTGACAACACGGGGTTGGGTATCAATGTGGCCGACAAAGGGGGCGTGATTGAAGTTCGCCAATTGAAGAAAATGAATTCGCCCAATGTAAAAATTCTCGTTCCCAAAGGCGTGATCGTTGCCTACGAGCATGAATCACAATACGGTGGGGAAGCGAAATTCAAAAATCTCGAAAACGAACTTGAAATCTCTGCCAACTATAACAGCGTAGAGCTCGAGAACGTCACTGGCCCTGTCACTGCAAAAAGTGTGTATGGCCACGTAGAGGCTGACTTCAACGCGAACGTAAAAGGCCCGATCTCGATTGTGTCCGTGTATGGATATGTAGATGTCACGCTTCCTCTAGCTACAAAAGCGGATGTAAAAATGAGTACGAGCTATGGCGAGATCTACGCCGCCGAAGAATTCAAGATAGAGTATGAAAAGCAGGGCGACCATATGATTCGCTACGACGATAAGGTTTCCGGCAAGATCAACGGCGGTGGAATGAAGGTTGATCTCAACTCGAACTATGGCAAGATTTATCTGAGGAAGAAATAGTCACGGGTTTAGAGCTGCGAGCTTCGAGAATAAAAGACTCGGAGCTCGCAACTCATAGCTCACAACTCTCAACAAAAGATGACTATGAAAACAAAATTGCTATTCCCCATCCTTCTAGTTTCTGCATCCGTTCTCGCTCAAACACCAATTACGAAAACGATCGCAGTGCAGTCTGGACAAAAGATCAGAATGAAATTCGATTATCCTGAATTGATCAAAGTAACCACGTGGAACAAGAACGAAATTTCAATCACCGGTGAAGTCAGCATCAACGGAGGTGAAAACGATGACGCTTTTTCTTTAGATGCATCAACTTCGGGAAGTGAAGTGTCAGTCACAGGTGAAATCAGAAATTTGAAGAGCTTGCCGCATCGCGTCACTATTTGGCACGACGGGCAAAAGATGTCGTTCAAGACGAAAGCCGATTATAGAAAATATGCCGAAGAGCATGGAAGAAATTATGAATCGATGAACTGGGGCACTGACATCGATATTTTCCTTGAAATAAAAGTTCCCGAAAGTATGCAGACCAATATTCTGTCGACATACGGAACCATCGAAATCAAGAATTTCAACGGTCCACTCGTGGCGGAATCCACTTACGGCGGCGTTGACGCAGCACTCACAGAAAAGCTGATCGGTGACCTACGCGTAGAAACCGGGTATGGAACCTTCTACACCAATTTCGATTTTAAGTTCAGCGGCAACGAGCTGGGAGATTTTCATTCCGTGGTCAACGCAAAGCCAGGAAATGGCCCGAGCTATACCTTCGAATCAAAATATGGGAATGTGTATTTGAGGAAGGCGTTGTGATCGCTGCTCGTTGGTGGTTGTTCGTTGTCCGTTGCTTCAATCTTTAGGCTCCCGAACAACGAACAACCACC
>Ga0310811_10011087_pt1 | contig 11668 bp, 9 predicted proteins | sample YCmetagenome_FD_207642 | JGI IMG/M metagenome (GOLD analysis project Ga0310811, IMG submission 207642) | Soil microbial communities from experimental microcosm in Duke University, North Carolina, United States - YC | ecosystem: Engineered > Artificial ecosystem > Soil microcosm > Unclassified ...
TGTCTGCCCACCGCCGATACGTGCGGAAAGCGCATTGATCAGAATTCTCATAGGTGATGCTTATGCGGCCATGTTTTTGTGAAACTGCAGCATGACGAGGATCGACCAAAGGCTGGTATGCGCCTGGCGTTGCCCCGACAGATGCTGCTGCCAAAGAGAGGCAACCGCCTTGCGTTCAAGTCCGACCGCGTCGAACGCGGAATTGTCCTGAAGCAGATCATTGGCCCAATCCCGCAGCGAAGTTCGCAGCCAGCGTGCCATGGGCACGCCGAAACCCATCTTCGGCCGGTCCAGAATGCTTTTCGGCACGTAGCGGTAGGCCAGTTGCCGGAGGAGATACTTGTTGGTCGCGCCACGAAGCTTCCAATTCAACGGCAGCTTCGCGGACCACTCGAAAATCGAATGATCGAGCAACGGATCTCTGGCTTCGAGCGAAAAGGCCATACTCCCCACGTCGACCTTTTGCAGATAGTCGTCTGGAAGCGTAAAAGCAGAGTCGATGCGCATCGACCGTTCGGCGGCCGACAGAGACGCGGGCAGCTTCGCAGAATACGCTTCGAAGAGTTCTCCCATTGATTTCGTCGAGGCGCGCAAATCCTCGCTCAGAATGTCGGTCGAGTCCTTGATGATGCTGCGCATGAACGCAAAAGCCGCAACAGGGCCCTTGGCCTGCAGTGCGTGACCGAGCAGACGGGCGTGATGCTTCGGCACGCGCCGCAATGCTGCACCGGTCAGCGTGCGCAGGCCCGAGGGCATGGCGAAACCGGGAGCAATGGCCCTCATGATCCGGTAGTAGTGGTAGCCGCCGAACGCCTCGTCGCCGCCGTCACCGGACAAGCTCACCTTCACGTGTTGACGAGCCATGCGTGACACGGCCATGACCGGGAAAGCCGAGTAGTCGAAAAAGGGTTCGTCATACTCGCGCAGGTAGTCGGGCATCAGCTTCAACAGGTCGTCGGCCTCGAGGCGCTCACTCGTATGATCGGTGCCGAGGTGTCTTGCCACGTTGGCCGCGTGCTGACTTTCGTCAAATTCGGAATCGCCGAAGCCGATCGTGAAAGTCTTGACGGGGCCACTCGCGTGGCGGGCCATCAATGCCGCCACGAGCGAGCTGTCGATGCCCCCCGACAGGAACGCCCCGACCGGCACATTGCTGACCAGCCGTTGCTGCACTGAGCGATCGATGAGTTCGTCGAGTTCGTCGAGCAATTCGTTTTCGTCGGCCGATACAAGCCGCCGATCGGTCTCGATGTGCTCCAGCGTCCAGTAACGGTGCTTCGACAGTCCCGTTGCGTCGATCGTCAGATAGTGTCCCGGCTCGAGCTTGCGAACCGACGTATACACGGAGTACGGCGCAGGGATATAGCCGGCTTCGTAGTAGTACCGCAACGCCTGACGATCCATCTCTCTGGACAGCGAGGGCAGTAGATCGAACAACGCGCGCGGGCGCGACGCGAAAGCAAAGCAGCCGTTGCTGGCGTGAAAGAACAGCGGCTTGACACCCAGCCGGTCGCGGCCCACGAACAACTTCCGCTCCTGCCTGTCCCATAGTGCGAATGCAAACATGCCGTGGAAGTACTCAAGGCATTTCACACCCCAACGGATATACGCAGCGAGGATGACTTCCGTGTCCGAATGCGAGCGCCACGGGTATTCGGCACCAATCCTGTCTCGGATCTCTGCGAAATTGTAGATTTCGCCGTTATAGACGATCACATAACGTCCACACGCCGAATGCATCGGCTGCGCGCCCGCACTCGAAAGATCGATGATGGCCAGACGGAGATGTCCAAGTGTGAGCCCGGGCTCGACGTGACTCGCCGTGGCGTCCGGACCGCGATTCGCGAGCGAACGCATCGCCTGCTCGCCGCGCTGGGCGGGTAAATCCGGACCGAGAATGCCCCAGATACCGCACATACACTTCCTCTCCCAAGTCAGAATTTACCGGATGACCTTGCCTGCCATGGGTGGCCGAGGCTTGTCGTCACCGCCTATCTTCGATTTGCCGAATGCTTCACAGCGCACCGTGAAGTCACTCGCCCGGCGGGCCTGTTACAACGATTGCCTTAGAAGCTCTTGAATGCGCTCGCTATTTTCGTCGCAATCGAAACCGTTGAAAAGCTTGACTCAGCGAGCGCACGTCCAGCTGCGCCAAATCGTTGTCGCAGCATCTTGTTGCGATGCAACTCGCGAAATGCGTCGAGCCACTCTTCGTTGCTGGCGCAACCAAAACCCACCTCCGCCTCACGCAGAATCTCCGCATTCATGCCATAGGGAGAAACAATGACGGGCAGGCCTGTCGCCATGTATTGCAGCATCTTGAAGCTGCACTTCCCACGGGACAGGTCGGAATCGTCGATCGGCATGATTCCGACGTCCATCGTTCGAAGAATTTCATGTTCGATGGCGGGTGTCCATTGAACGAACTTCAACTGCGCTTGCGGCAACAGCGGCAATTCGGGCCGCTCGTCAGCGACGACCAGGAAGGTCGCTTGAGGCGTCTCCTTCAGGAACGTCGCCAGCGCCTGCTGAATATCCAGCAGGAAACGAAAGTTGCCCGACGTGCCTGTCCAGCCAACCACGAACTGCGGGGACTCGGACTCACTGACGTCGGCTGCTGGCGGACAGAACCGATCGACGTCGATCGCCGTCGCAACCACCCGCACGTCTTTGCAGTACTGCGCGCTCCAGTCGGCCAGAAAATTGTTACCGGCCAGCACCATGTCGGCACGGCCGACCAGACGCTTGATCACACTGGCGCCGAACGGGTTGTAAAGCCAGATTGCGTCGTCGACGTCGACAACCAACGGCCGCTTGAGCACCGCGGCGAGATCATCGAGGCCGGGCGCAAAGTTACGCTCAAGCCATGTGATGTCCGCGCGGTAACTGCCCAGCACCCCGCCGGTTCTCATGGCGACGTTCAATAGCGCTTGCGCGATCATCACAGGCGGAAGATATCGCCTGCGGATATTGCGCAACGGGCCAGGCAAGCGCGCGCCGTTCGACACCGCTGGACAATAGTCGGTTACGTCGACCCCAAGACTCTGCAAGGTCGGCATGTATTGCCGAACCCGAAATCTCGCGGACGGGGTGCTTGCCCCACTAGTGAGCGCGGCGACTTTCATCACGCGGCTCCACGCGGCGCGGCCGCCACAATGCCATTCCTGAGGCGTTTCTCAAGTATCCAATACATGACCAGAGAGTTGAAAGCCATGTACAGGCCCGTTCCAATCGCGATGCCCCATACGCCAAACAGCATGAAGCCAGCGACTTTCAGACCTATTCCGAGAGTAAATCCGACTACCCCGATTTTCGTGGGTGTTTTCGTATCGGACATCGCAAAGAAACTGGTGGAAAGAATCTGCCCGGAGAGCCCGGTCATCCAGAAGCCGCCGAAGGCAATCATGATGATCCAGAGTTCTTTGATTTCGCTGGCGGCCAGCTTGCCATGTCCGAACACAAAATCAAACACGTAGTACCCAGGGAAGACGATCAGCAAAAATACAAGTGCGCCCAGCAGCATCAGCACTTTCAATGTGCGCATCATCTTTCGCTCAAATGCCTGCGCATCTCCGTTGCTCGCATACCCCGCCAACACCGGCACCGCCGGCGCCGCGATGGCCGTCACGACCACCTGATTTCCCGCTGCATACATCTGCTGCGACAGATGCAGCAACGAAAGCATCCCAGCCGGAGCCATGGACGCGAGCAGTCGATCCACCAGTTGGTCGGTCTTGTAGTAGCTCGTACCAAGAATCAACGGCCGCAACTTCCTGATCGCCTCGTGAAATTTCTCATCGCGCCAGTTCGGTAGCTTGAGCGGCAGCATTGCCGGCAATTGCAGCGCGAACTGCAGAAATGCACGCAACGACATCCCCCATGCTCCCGCAGCAACGCCCATCCTAGGCAATGCAAACACGAGGAACAGCAAAGCCAGCACCGATGCCAGTGCGGTTGCGGAAGCGGGATACACAAACCGGTGCTGAGCCTGGTATGCGGCCGTAGGCACGGCTCCCACACCGGTAAAAAACATGCCGATCAACTGTATCTGCGCCAACGGCACGGTGATCGCCTTCCCCTGCGCGGAGAAGCCCGGCACGATCAGCGGCACCCAAAGCCCTGCCGTAACGCACAGAACGAGTCCAATTGCAGCGAACAGCAAGCCGAGCGCTCCCAGAAAATTGGAAACCTCCTTGCCGAATACCTCACCATCCGTCGTCGCGAGCATTGGCACCAGCACGAACGACAGCGACCCGCTGACCACGTTCAGGATCAACTGCGGCAGCACCATGCTCGCAAACAACGCATCGCTTTGGGGCCCCGCCCCCAGCTTGACTACCAGGTACCACTGGTAGATAAACAGCGCGACGATGTTGACGCCCGTTATGAGCATCAGGACAAACGCCCGCCTCACCGGACACCCTCAACTGTCGGAAACACTGCCATCGCGCTAGTCAGCACCTTTGCCCAACAGGCTCGCGGCGTACCAGGCGCTCGCGACCTTCAGTCCTTCGACGACACGGTGAGTCGGCTCGTAGCCGAGCAGCGTGCGCGCCTTGCTGATGTCCGCCTGCGAGTGCTTGACGTCGCCAGCCCGGAAGTCGCGATAGGTCGGCTCGCTCGCGGCAGTCTTTGGATTGTGCTCGGCAGCGATATCGCGAATGTGTGTAAAGAGCTCGGTCAGCGTCGTCCGGTCGCCGAGTGCTACGTTGTAGACCTGGTTCACCGCAGCGGGATCTTCGACAACCGCGGCAAGAATGTTGGCCTGCACGGTATTCTCGACAAAGCAGAAGTCACGGCTCGTCGTGCCGTCGCCATTGATGAAGACCGTCTCGCCGCGCAGCAGTGCGCTAAACCACTTCGGAATCACGGCAGCATATGCGCCGTTCGGATCCTGACGTGGCCCGAACACGTTGAAATAGCGTAAGCCGATGCTCGGCGTACCATAGCTGCGCGCGAACACGTCTGCATACAGTTCGTTCACGTACTTCGTCACGGCGTATGGCGACAATGGCTTGCCGATCCGGTCTTCGATCTTGGGCAAACCCGGGTGATCGCCATAGGTCGAACTCGACGCCGCATAGACGAACTTGCGAACACCCGCATCGCGGCTCGCGACCAGCATGTTCAGAAAGCCCGTGATATTGGTTTCGTTGGTCCGCAGCGGGTTTTCCAACGAGCGCGGCACGCTGCCAAGCGCGGCCTGGTGGAGTACAAAATCGACTCCCGCCGTCACGGCCTTGCAATCGTCAAGGCGTGTAATGTCACCTTCGACAAAATTGAAGCGCCCCCACTGTTCGGGCGTCACTGTCGAGCGCACGATATCCAGATTGGCGCGATGACCGGTCGCGAAATTATCGAGCCCAACCACCTGCTGATCGAGCTTCAGCAGCGTCTCAAGCAGATTCGAGCCAATGAAGCCCGCTACACCGGTAATCAGCCAGCGACGCGGCGCGTGGCGCAAAGACTCCTGAACAGCTTCGTATTTTGTCATCTCACTCACTCACAGACGCCACAGGCGAACACCCGCACCGGCCAATCCGGCCCGATCGCAGATGCCCTTCACGTCCACGACCACCGGGTCGGACTGCAAAATCCTCAAATAGTCCTGCGTCGCAAGGGCACAAAACTGCTGGTGCGAAACCGCGACGACCACCGCCGCCGCCGGCTTTAAGTGATCGAACGGCACGAGATCGATCCCATATTCGTGCTTTGCTTCTTCGATGTCCGCTTCAGGATCGCACACCTGGACCTGCACGCCGAAAGATTCCAGTTCGCGAATCACATCGATCACACGCGAGTTACGCAGATCGGGACAGTTTTCCTTGAACGTGAGCCCAAGCACCGTCACAGTTGCTTTCGCTACATGATGGCCGGCATGAATCATTTCCTTGATCGTGCGTTGCCCGATGTAGCTGCCCATGCCATCGTTGATTCGACGCCCCGACAGGATCACCTGCGGAATGTAGCCGAGCTTTTCGGCCTTATGCGTCAGATAGTACGGATCGACACCAATGCAATGACCACCAACGAGGCCGGGCTTGAACTTCAGGAAGTTCCACTTGGTGCCTGCCGCCTCCAGCACCTCCAGCGTGTCGATGTCCATCCGGTCGAAAATGATCGCCAGTTCGTTCATCAGCGAGATGTTCAGATCTCGCTGGGTGTTTTCGATGACTTTCGCCGCTTCCGCAACCTTGATCGAGGAAGCCTTGTGAACACCCGCCGTAACGACTGACCCATACACTGCCGCGACCACCTCCAGCGTCTGCGCAGACACGACCTTGAGGATCTTCGTGAACGTGTGCTCCTTGTCACCCGGATTGATCCGTTCCGGGCTGTACCCTACCGCGAAGTCGACACCAAGCTTGAGGCCAGACATCTTCTCGAGAATCGGCACACAGGTTTCTTCCGTCACCCCCGGATAAACGGTGGACTCGTACACGACGATGTCCCCGCGCTTCAAAGCGCGCCCCACTGTCTCCGACGCCTTGACCACCGGTGTCAAATCCGGTTGGTGAGCGTCGTCGACGGGTGTCGGAACCGCGACAATGTGAAAGTCCGCCTTCGCCAGTTCGGCAATATCGGAAGTTAGTGCGAGGTCAGCAGCGCCAAGATCGGCAGCATCGACCTCGTTGGTCCGGTCATGGCCGCGGCGAAGCTCCGCAAGCCTCCCCTCGTTGATATCAAATCCGACGGTGCGTGCCTGCTTGCCGAACGCAATTGCAACCGGAAGTCCTACGTACCCAAGGCCTACGACTGAAATTTTTCTATCATGCATGAGCGTTCATCCAAACTCTGACATGTTGCAACCGACCCGATCGCAACATTGATACCTCTTACGAACTTCGTGTAGCACTCGGCGAGTGCGCCTCTGCGAGTCTTTTAGGAACCCGAGATAAGGGAAAATACCGAAACGGAATGCGTGGCGACGCGACGAATCCAATACTGGCTCGCCCTCGCTTTGCCCTCGTGTATCGAGAGTCTTCTCACGGCTCCCGTATATATAGGGCTTGAATTGTATCATGCGCCATCTTGCAAACCGTCCGGAAACGGATTGCTTCGCGTGTGCCGTTCATATCAGGCAATGGCGTCGCCGTCGCGCATGATCCATCAATAGCCGCCCGGCGCCGCCAGCCGTCATCCTGCCGCGGCTCGTTCGAAGATCTCGCCGAGAATGCAATCCGCTGCACTCTGCCACGACGGTCGCGCAAGGCCGAAACGCCGCTCGACCTTCGTATTGTCCAGCACCGAATTTGCCGGCCGGCGGGCTGGCGTCGGATAGGCACTGGTCGGTATCGCTTCGATGCTATGCGCCTTGATTGCGCCAGCGGGCAGTGCCGTCCGTGCATCGTCGATAATCTTCGACGCGAAGCCATGCCATGTCGTGTCCCCGCCCGCGGTCAAATGGAAAATACCCGACTCGAAACCGCGGGCCGCTCGTTCCCGCTGAGCCTGACGAACGATATGAGCGGTCGCATCCGCAATCATCCTTGCCGATGTCGGTGCACCCGATTGATCCGCGACCACGCTCAGCGTATCGCGCTCCGCCGCCAGACGCAGCATCGTTCGCAGAAAGTTCTTGCCACGCCCGCCGTACACCCATGACGTGCGAAACACGAGCCAATCGCCGCCCACCGCCTGCACAGCCTGCTCACCAGCCAGTTTGCTGCGGCCATAAGCGTTGAGCGGGTTGGTCGCATCGCTCTCGACATACGCGCCGCCCTTCGCCCCATCGAACACATATTCGGTCGAGTAGTGCACGAAAAGCGCGCCTGCCGCACGCGCTTCCTCGGCGAGCACCGCTACAGCGTCGGCATTGACGGTATGAGCCAAGGTTTCGTCTTGCTCGGCCTTGTCGACCATCGTATAGGCAGCAGCATTGACGATCACGTCCGGCCGGATCCGGGTGACGAGCGGACGCAACGCAGCCGGCGACGACAGATCCGCCACGTTCCGATCGACGGCCACGACTTCGCCGATCACCGAAAGGCTACGTTGCAACTCCCATCCCACCTGCCCATTGCGGCCCGTCACCAGTATCTTCACTCGAACGTCTCCGAATCGGCCAGCAAACGCCCGGCGGCGTCTTTGGCGGCAACGGTCGGCTCACCGTCGAGGGGCCACGCGATGCCTAACGCCGGATCGTTCCACAACAGGCTGCGCTCATGCTCGGGGTGCCAGTAATCGGTTGTCTTGTACAGAAACTCGGCGCGCTCCGAAGTCACATAGAAGCCATGCGCAAACCCGGGAGGTACCCACAGTTGACGCTGGTTCTCCGCCGACAAATGGACGCCTTCCCATTTGCCGAAGGTCGGTGAACTGCGCCGCAGGTCGACGACGACGTCGAATACCTCACCCACCACCACGCGCACCAGCTTCCCTTGCGCGTGCTCGATCTGGTAGTGCAAGCCGCGCAACACGCCTTTGACGGACATCGAGTGATTGTCCTGCACAAACTCGACATTCACCTTCGTCTCTTTTGCAAACGCCCGCGCATTGAAGCTCTCGAGAAAAAAACCACGCGCGTCGCCGAACACCTTCGGCTCGATGATCGCCACGCCAGGCAGCGAAGTTTCGGTCACTTTGATGGTCATGCAATCGGATTCACAAGAAGATTTTTGAGGTATTGCCCATACGCGCTCTTCGACAACGGCGCCGCAAGTTGCTCAAGTTGCGCGGCACTGATCCAGCGGCGCCGAAAAGCGATCTCCTCGGGGCACGCGACCATAAGTCCCTGCCTCTTCTGCAGCGTGGCGATAAAGTTGGCCGCATCGGTCAGGGAATCGTGCGTGCCCGTGTCGAGCCACGCGTAACCGCGCCCCATGATTTCGACGTTCAACTCCCCTGCGCCCAAATAGCGGGAATTAACGTCGGTGATCTCGAGTTCGCCGCGAGCCGACGGCTTGATGTCCGCGGCGATGTCGCACACCTGGTTGTCGTAGAAATACAGGCCCGTCACCGCATAGCTCGAACGCGGCGCAACCGGCTTTTCTTCGATCGAAAGCGCGCGGAAATCGTCATCGAATTCCACCACGCCATACCGCTCAGGATCTTGCACGTGATAGGCGAACACGGTTGCGCCGTGGTCGCTGGCATTCGCGCGTTCGAGTTGCTTTGCGAGATCGTGCCCGTAAAAGATATTGTCACCGAGAATCAGCGCCGACGGATCGGCACCGATGAAATTGCGGCCGATGATGAAGGCTTGCGCAAGTCCATCAGGAGACGGCTGCACCGCGTAGCTGAGATTCATGCCCCACTGGCTGCCATCGCCGAGCATCGCCTCGAAGCGTGGCGTGTCCTGCGGCGTCGAGATAACCAGTACGTCGCGAATACCCGCGACCATCAGGGTCGACAACGGGTAATAGATCATCGGCTTGTCGTATACCGGCAGCAACTGCTTCGACACGACATGCGTAATCGGATATAGCCGGGTGCCCGAGCCCCCGGCGAGGATAATGCCTTTACGCGCCATCAGTCACCTCTCACGCGCGTTGCACGTAATTCGTCTCTACCCACTTCCGGTACTCGCCGGAAGCAACTTCGTCTACCCATTCCTGATTGTCGAGATACCAGCGCACTGTCCTGGCAAGCCCGGTTTCGAAGGTCTCTGCCGGCTTCCAGCCGAGTTCCCGCTCGAGCTTTCGTGCATCGATCGCGTAGCGGCGATCATGACCCGGGCGATCGGTGACATACGTGATCTGATCGCGATAACTGCCGACTGCTTTCGGCTTCAATCTGTCCAGCAGGTCGCACAGCGTGTGCACGACCTCGATGTTCTTTTTCTCGTTCCATCCGCCGACATTGTAGGTTTCGCCGGATATGCCTCGCTGCAGGACTTCGCGAATTGCACTGCAATGGTCGCCGACGTAGAGCCAGTCGCGTACGTTCTGACCATCGCCGTACACCGGCAAAGGCTTTCCGCCCAGCGCGTTGGCGATCATCAACGGAATCAACTTCTCAGGAAACTGAAACGGACCATAGTTGTTCGAGCAATTTGTGGTCAGCGTCGGCAGCCCGTAAGTGTGGTGATACGCGCGCACCAGATGATCGGAACCCGCCTTGGTCGCGGAGTAAGGGCTGTTCGGCGCGTATGGTGTCGTCTCGGAGAACTGCGCATCCGTCGCGGACAAAGAGCCGAATACTTCGTCGGTCGATACGTGCAGAAAGCGGAAAGCCGTCTTGTCGGCGTCGCTCAACCCGCTCCAGTAGCCGCGCACTGCTTCGAGCAGCACAAAGGTACCAACCACATTGGTTTGCACGAAATCGGCCGGGCCATGAATCGAACGGTCGACATGACTCTCCGCGGCGAAATGCACGATCGCCCGAGGCCGATGCTCGGCAAGCAGCGCATCGATTGCATCGCGATCGCAGATGTCGGCCCGAACGAAGGTGTGCCGTTGGTCATCCTGCAGCGATTTGAGCGTACGCAGATTTCCCGCGTAGGTGAGTTTGTCGACATTTACGACAGGCTCGTCACAGACGTCCAGCCAGTCGAGCACAAAATTGGCGCCGATGAAGCCCGCCCCGCCCGTTACCAGGATCATGGAATTCCTCAAAATATGATCGCAGCCGAACCGATATGCCGCCTCGATCGACCACCGAAAACCGTCGGCGACGATTGCTGTGTTCTAGCCCCTGATCACCGCCACCAGCAGCGGCGGTGTAATGCTTACAGCGGCGGCGGAAGGCTTACTTTTGTGAAGCATGGGATTATAAATCGCCGAGGTGCAAAAACTAGCCTTCTCACAACTTGAAACAGCTTGACAAACCGACCGTCAAATGTCGCGGCGAGGGTTGCGTGGCAAGCAATCGCCGGTCAGCGGCAATTTTACGCAGACAGAACGGACTGGCTGATAATATCGGTCCAGCAGCGTTGTGAATGCCGCACTTCGGCAAATCCAGCGCGCACCGATCTCACTTTTACTCATGCCGAATCCTTCCCCTCCCCTAGCCTTCGGCGACCTCCAAGGCTGCCACTCCGAATACAAGCGCCTGCTCGCCCAAGCCGCCCCATCGGACGACACGCCGTTGTGGTTCGCCGGCGACATCGTCAACCGCGGCCCCGGCTCGCTCGCCACCCTCCGCGACATCATCTCCCTCGGCGAGCGCGCCGTCACCGTCCTCGGCAACCACGACCTGCACCTGCTATCGGTCTCCGCCGGCATCCGCAAATCGAAGAAAGGCGACACCATCGACGAAATCCTCGCCGCGCCCGACGCGCAGGAACTGCTCGAATGGGTCCGCCATCGCCCGGTCGCGCATTTCGAAAACGACATGCTGCTGGTGCACGCCGGCGTTCCACCGCAATGGGACGCAACGCTGACCATGGAACTCGCCGACGAACTGCAACGCGCGCTACGCGCGCCGACCTGGAAAGAAACGCTCGCCGGCCTCTACGGCAACGAGCCGAACCGCTGGAAGCCCAGCCTGAAAGGCATCGACCGCTTGCGGCTGACCTGCACCGCGCTGACCCGCATGCGCTTTTGCAACGCCGACGGCCAGATGGACTTCACGTCGAGCGGCGGCCTCGATTCGGCGCCGCCCGGCTATATGCCGTGGTTCGACGTGCCGGCGCGACGCACCAGCGACATCACCGTCGTGTTCGGCCACTGGGCTGCGCTCGGTCTGATGATGCGCGACAACGTCATCGGTCTCGACTCAGGCTGCG
>Ga0310811_10011088_pt1 | contig 11668 bp, 11 predicted proteins | sample YCmetagenome_FD_207642 | JGI IMG/M metagenome (GOLD analysis project Ga0310811, IMG submission 207642) | Soil microbial communities from experimental microcosm in Duke University, North Carolina, United States - YC | ecosystem: Engineered > Artificial ecosystem > Soil microcosm > Unclassified ...
CCTCGACGCCTTCGTCCGCGTCGAGGGCAACTGGCTCTTCGCGGAACGCAACCTCATCGTGGACTGGACCGAGATTCGCCGCCTCGGCGTCTGAGGCCGGTTGACGCGGGCTCAGTCCTTGCGGGATTTCTGCGGGCCCCGGTACGCGCCGTGGTTGTCGGTGTACACGTGGCCGGGCTGAAGCTTGCCGGCGAAGAGCTCGGAGACGGTGACGAAGGTGTAGCCGCGGGCGGCGAGCGCCTTGAGGATCCGCGGCACCGCCGCGACCGTGGTCGGGTGGATGTCGTGCATCAGCACGATCGAGCCCGGCCGGACCTGGCGCATGACGCTGCGGTAGACGTAATCGGAGTTCAGGTACTTCCAGTCCAGCGGGTCGACGTCCCAGAGGATGCAGGGCGCGGCGAGGCGTCCGAGGTCGCGGGTGACGCGGCGTGAGATCGCGCCGTACGGCGGCCGGACCAGGTACGGCTTCTTGCCCGTGACCGTCTCGACCTCACGCGCCGTGCGCCGGATCTGCGAGTCGATGCCGCGGTCGCTCAGGATCGTCAGCTGGGGGTGCGACCAGGAGTGGTTGCCGATCTCCATCCCGGCGCCGGCGATCGCCTTGAGCCGCTCGGGGCTGTCGAGGGTGACCGCGCCGAGGGGAAACCACGTCGCGATCGCGTTCGCCGCGCGCAGCATGCCGAGGAGACGGCCGGTGTCCGCACCGGGCCCGTCGTCGAAGGTCAGCGCCACGCACCGGAGCTTGCGGCAATCGATCGGGCGTCCGTCGAAGCCGGGCAGGGCCGGGGCGTCCGCCGGGGGTGCGCTCACCAGCTCCTCGGGAACGTCGGCGGAATCGCCGGTCCGCAGCCGCTCCATCAGCGCGTCGTACTCGGCCCGCCGCTGCTCGCGCTCCCGCGACTTCGCCGCGTTGTCGGACAGGACGTCGGATTCCACCGTCGGCAGCGGCTTGGCGGCGGCCACCGACGCCGCGGCGTCGTGGCTGGTGCCGCTCAGCGTGCCGGCGCCGACCGCCGCGGCGCTCAGGACCGCGATCACCAGCGCGCCGTAGACGGCGATCTGCCGCGGCCGCGCCCAGCTCGCCATCGACTCTCCTCAGGGCCCGCCCGCCGTGACGCCATGAACCTGGACATAACGGGTGAATCGGGCACTGAAATGTTCTCACACCGGTGGCCGGGCACCGAGTGCGGAGCGGGCCGGTCACGGCGCCCCTCGCCGGCCCCGTGCCGAGGCCAGGCATCCACGTTGTGACGGGCGTGGCGGTGTCCCGGGCTGCTAGCGCCCGCTGCGTTTCACCGTGGATCTCTGCCCTCGGCGGTCACACCCGCACCCGGTCCTTCAGGTCGGCGTAGGTCGACGGACCGATGCCCGGGACCTCCTGCAGTTCCTCGACCGACGAGAACCGCCCGTGCTCCTCGCGCCAGTCGAGAATGCGCTGCGCGAGCACCGGCCCGACGCCTGGGAGCCCGTCGAGGTCCGCGAGGGTCGCGCGGTTGAGGTCCACGACGCCTCCGGTCGCGGCGCCGCTCCCCGCGCCGCCCGAACCGGCCGGCGGCGCCGGCGCCCCGTCGCCCGGGTCGAGCACCACCTGCTCCCCGTCGGTCAACGGGGCCGCGAGGTTGAGCGAGCTCGTCGGCACGCCCGACCGCGGGCCACCTGCGGCCCGCAGGGCGTCGAGCACCCGCGCACCCGCCGGGAGCCGGACCACGCCCGGATGCCGCACCTTCCCCTGGACGTCGACCACGAGTTCGCTGGCCGGACTCGGCGAGAGCCTCGCACCCGGCGCCGACGGTCCACCCGGCGAGGGGATCGGCGACCCCGTCGCCACCACCGTGGCCGCGGCGACCTCGGCGATATGCGGCCGTGATCGCAGCACCACCGTCCCGGCCAGCACGACCCCGCCGAGTGCGATCACCAGCAGCGCCGCGAGGGCCCGGCGGTCCAGCCCGAGCCGCACCCCGGCGGGTGAGGCGTCCGGCTCCGATCCGGTGTCCACGGCGACCAGCTCACGCAGCCGGAGCAGCGCGCGGGCCCGCGCCTCCGCCATCCGGCCGGAGACCCACAGCGCGCGCACGTCCGCAAGCTACGGCAGCAACCGGCTGCCCGCCGGCGGCCTGTGGATAAACGGCCGACAGGCGTGACAAGCCTTCAGATCAGCGCCGGGGGTTCTCGCCCAGCGACGCGGAGCCCCGGCGGCGGGAGCCCACCAGCAGCGCACGGCGGGCCGAGACGCGCGACCACACCGACTGCTGGAACGCCAGCGTCGCCCACCCCGCCACGGCCATCCCGACGAGGTTGATACCGAGCTGCGCGCTGCTGCCGCGCACCTCGTCCCCGAGACCGAAGGCCAGCCCGACGGCGATGTTGGCCGCGGCGGGAATGGTGGTCACCGAGATGAAGACACCGGACAGCCCGCCGAGGCGGGCCGACGTCAGTGACAGGGTGCCGGCGACGGCCGCGATCACGGCGACGACGAACGACCACCGGTCCGGGCTGTAGATGAAGTCCGTCTGCGGGCGTTCCGCGGCGATGTCCGCGGCGCTCAGCCAGCCCAGACCCCGGCCGACGAGGGTCAGCAGCAGCGTGAGCGCGATCGCGACCGCGAACCCGACGACGAGGCATCGCGCCGCCCGGGTCAGCAAATTGGGCCGCCGCCGCACCATGCCGACGCCGAGGGCGATGATCGGGCCGAACTCCGGCCCGAGGACCATCGCGCCGACCACGAGGATCTGCGAGTCCAGCACGATCGCGATCGCCGCGATCAGGGTCGCCAGCGTGAGGAACGAGTTGTAGGTCCAGTTCAGCTCGGTGTCGTCGTACGCCCGCTGGACGACCTCGGCCCAGACGACCGAGTCGGCCGGACTGCCCGGAGCGGACCGCTCGCACTCGAGGGCACGCTGGGAGATCCAGGTCGGCACGGGATCCACGTGGATGGACCCCTCGACGGCGACGCCGGTGGCCCGCAACCGGGTGAGGACGGAGTCGGCGGCCTCGCGGGCGACGTCGGCGAGCACCAGATCGCCCGCCGGCCGCAGCGAAGCACCCGGCAGGTGGGCGAGCCCGCTGACTGACGGGTCGTCAGTCAGGACGCGCACGACCTCGGGCGCAAGGTCCGCCGGCGCGGAGATCCGCAGATGGAGCACGAGGAAGGTCGCCCGTCAGCCGGGGACGACGTTGACCAGCTTGGGCGGCCGGGCGACGACGGTCCGGACCGGCCGGCCGTCGAGCGCCCGCTGCACGCCCTCGGAGGCGAGCGCCAGCTCCTTCAGCACGTCCTCGGTGATGTCCGCCGGGACCTCGAGCCGGGCACGCACCTTGCCCTGCACCTGGACGACGCAGGTCACGGTGTCCTCGACCAGCAGCGCGGGGTCGGCGACCGGGAACGGTTCGTACGCCAGCGTCGTCGTGTGGCCGAGCTTCGCCCAGAGCTCCTCGGCGACGTGCGGGGTGAGCGGTGCGATCATCAGCACCACGGCCTCGGCCACCGACCGCGGCAGCCCTCCCTCCGCGCCCACGACGCGGGTGAGGTGGTTGTTGCACTCGGTCAGCTTCGCGATCGCCGTGTTGAACCGCAGGTTCGCCATGTCGCGGCCGACGCCGTCGATGGCCCGGGCCACGACCCGGGCGGTCTCGTCGTCAGGGGCGCGGTCCTGCACGGTGGGCTCGCCCGTCGACTCGTCGAGAATGTTGCGCCACAAGCGCTGCAGCAGCCGGAACGAGCCGACAACGGCGCGGGTGTCCCAGGGCCGCGAGACGTCGAGCGGGCCCATGGCCATCTCGTACAGCCGCAGCGTGTCGGCGCCGTAGGAGTCGAACATGTCGTCCGGGGTCACCGAGTTCTTCAGCGACTTGCCCATCTTCCCGTACTCGCGGGAGACGACCTCGCCCTCGTAGGTCCACACACCCTCGGGACCTTCGACGACCTCCTCGGCCGGCACCAGCACCCCCCGGGAGTCCCGGTAGGCGAACGCCTGGATGTAGCCCTGGTTGTAGAGCCGCCGGAACGGCTCGAAGGACGACACGTGGCCCAGGTCGTAGAGCACCTTGTGCCAGAACCGCGCGTAGAGCAGGTGCAGTACCGCGTGCTCGACGCCGCCGACGTACAGGTCGACGCCGCCGCAGTCGCCCTCGCTGCGCGGGCCCATCCAGTACCGCTCGTTCTCGGGGTCCACGAACGTCTCGGAGTTGGTCGGATCCAGGTAGCGCAGCTCGTACCAGCACGACCCCGCCCACTGCGGCATCGTGTTGGTCTCACGCCGGTACTCCTTCGGCCCGTCGCCGAGGTCCAGCGTCACGGTCGTCCACTCGGTCGCGCGCGAGAGCGGCGACTCCGGATCTGAGTCGGCGTCATACGGGTCGAAGGTCCGCGGCGAGTAGTCCTCCACCTCGGGCAGTTCGACCGGCAGCATCGACTCCGGCAGACCGACAACACCGTGCTCGTCGTACACGACGGGGAACGGCTCGCCCCAGTAGCGCTGGCGACTGAACAGCCAGTCGCGGAGCTTGTACTGAACGGTCGCCTCGCCGACGCCCTTGGCGACGAGCCAGTCGGTGATACGGGCTTTGGCCTCGTTCATCGCGAGACCGTTCAGTGACACCTCGTCATTGGCCGAGTTGATCGAGACGCCCTCACCCGTCCACGGACCGGTCCAGTCGGCCGGAGGCTGGACGGTGCGCACGATCGGCAACCCGAACGCCTCCGCGAATGCCCAGTCACGGTCGTCCTCGGCGGGCACCGCCATGATCGCGCCCGTGCCGTAACCCATCAGGACGTAGTCGGCGACGAACACCGGGATCTGCTCGCCGTTGACCGGGTTGGTCGCGTAGGTGCCGGTGAACACACCCGTCTTCACCTTGGCGTCGGCCTGCCGGTCGACCTCACTGCGCGCCATCGTCGCGGTGCGGTACGCCGCGATCGCGGCGGCGGGGGTCGGGTGCCCGCCCGTCCACGACTCGGGCAGCTCGGCCGGCCAGGCCGCGGGCGTCAGGTCGTCCACCATCGGATGTTCGGGAGCCAGCACCATGTAGGTGGCGCCGAACAGGGTGTCGGGCCGGGTCGTGAACACCGTGATCCGGTCGGCGACGCCGGCCGCGTTCGTCACGGGGAAGTCGACGCGCGCGCCCTGCGACCGGCCGATCCAGTTGCGCTGCATCAGCTTGATCGCGTCGGTCCAGTCCAGGGCGTCCAGGTCCGCGATCAGCCGGTCGGCGTAGGCCGTGATGCGCATCATCCACTGGCGCAGGTTGCGCTTGAAGACCGGGAAGTTCCCGCGCTCGCTGCGCCCGTCGGGTGTGATCTCCTCATTCGCCAGCACGGTGCCCAGGCCCGGGCACCAGTTCACCGGCGCGTGCGAGACGTAGGCCAGTCGGTGCGAGTCCAGGATGTCGCGGCGCTCCCGCTCGGCCAGGGCGTCCCAGGCCCGGCCGTCCGGCGTGGGCCGCGTGCCGTCGGCGTACTGGGCGATCAGGTCCGCGATCGGCCGCGCCTTGTCGGCCTCGGTGTCGTACCAGGAGTTGAAGATCTGCAGGAAGATCCACTGCGTCCAGCGGTAGAACTCGGGGTCGGTGGTCGACACCGACCGGCGGGGGTCGTGCGCGAGACCCAGCGCGCGCAACTGCCGGCGCATGTTCGCGATGTTGGACTCGGTCGTCACCCGGGGGTGCTGGCCGGTCTGCACCGCGTACTGCTCCGCGGGCAGGCCGAAGGCGTCGTAGCCCAGGCAGTGCAGGACGTTGTAGCCCGTCATCCGCTTGTAGCGGCCGAAGACGTCGGTGGCGATGTAGCCCAGCGGGTGCCCGACGTGGAGCCCCGTCCCCGACGGGTAGGGGAACATGTCCATCACGAACAGCTTTTCCCGACCGGCGACCTTGTCCGGCTCCGCGAGCGGCCCGGCCGGGTTCGGCGCCTCGAAGGTCCGCTCCGCCTCCCAGCGGTCCTGCCAGCGCCGTTCCAGCTCGTTCGCGAGCGCTGCCGTGTACCGGAACTTGGGACCGTCCTCCTGAGGTTTGGCCTCGCCGGGGGTCAGCTGCTCGGAGTCGCTCATCGTCCTCAGGTCATCTCGGTTGCTCACGGTCCGTGGCGCTTCACGCATCCAGGGTGCGCCGCCGGGTAGTGCGAACGCGAACCGATTCTAGGGAGACCCGTTTCAGGGAGGCTGCGATGCCGAACTCGTCGATCAAGAACGAGAAGATGTACAAGGAGCTGCGCAAGGACGGGAACAGCAAGGAAAAGGCGGCCCGGATCGCGAACGCGTCCGCGAAGGAGGGCTCGTCGAAGGTCAGCTCCCGTGGCGGACGCGCAGGTTCCTACGACGACATGACCAAGGAACAGCTCCAGAAGCGGGCCCGGGAGCTCGACATCGACGGTCGCTCCTCGATGAGCAAGGGTGAACTCATCCAGGCCCTGCGCAAGCACTAGCGGTCGTCGGAGAGCACCGGCTGCGGGAGCGTGCCCGCGTTGTGCTCGACCAGGACCCAGCGCGGGCCGGCGTCCCCGCCGGGACGTTCGGACACGACCGACCAGCAGCAGTTCGACAGCCCCCCGAGAACCTTCCACTGCTCGGGCGGCAGTCCCATCAACTGGGCCAGCAGAACCCGACCGGCTCCACCGTGGGTCACCGCGACGAGCGTCGAACGTGGGGGCAACGGGCTGACCGCATCGAGCACGGCGGCGACCGCACGGTCCGCCACCTCGGTCATGTGCTCGCCGCCGCCGCGGCGCTCGAGGCCACCCGCGAGCCAGGCCGCCGCCTCGCCGGGAAACGCGACCTCGACCTCGGCGCGGGTCTTGCCCTGCCAGGAGCCCAGATAGGTCTCGCGGAGCCGCTCGTCCAGCGCCACCGGAAGGCCCGTCAGTTTCGCGAGCGCGTCGGCGGTGTCCCGTGCCCGCTTGAGGTCGGAGGACACGATCGCCGCGGGTCCGAGCGCGGCGAGGGTCTGTGCGGCCTGCCCGGCCTGCTCGATGCCGGTCGCGTCGAGTTCGATGTCGGACTGGCCCTGGAACCGCCCGTCGAAGTTCCACGCCGTCTGACCGTGCCGCCAGACGACGATCCGTCGGCGCGCGCTGCTCTCGCTCATGGCCCCGGCACTCAGGCGGAGCCGCCCGAGGCGCGGAGGCGCCCCAACCTCACGGAATCGGGCAGTTCAACGCTCGGGCAGTCCTTCCAGAGCCGCTCCAGCGCGTAGTACATCCGGTCCTCGGCGTGCTGGACGTGGACGACGATCTCGGCGTAGTCGAGCAGCACCCAACGGCCCTCACGCTCGCCCTCGCGGCGCACGGGTCGCTCGCCGAGCCCCTTCAGCCGGTGCTCGATCTCGTCGACGATCGACTTCACCTGCCGGTCGTTCGAGCCGGAACACAGCACGAAGATGTCGGTGATGAACAGCTGGTCGCTGACGTCGAAGGCGAGGATGTCCTCGGCGAGCTTGTCGGAAGCGGCTTCGGCCGCTGCGATTGCCAGCTCGACGGCCCGGGGTGATGCGGTCAACGTCCTCAGCTTCGGTCGGGGGCGCGGGTGCGCCCGTCTGGAACCAGCATTACACGCCAGGCCCCCGACCGGCCGCCTCGGTCAGCCCTTGTCGGCCGCCGGCCCGAGCACGACCAGGACGTCCGCGGTGAAGGGCACGTCGTCGGAGAGCCGGACCGCGGAGATCGGGAGCCCGAGCGTGGTGGCGATCGACTCGCCCAGGGCGCGCGCGTCCGGCGTCGACGGGCGCACCAGCACGCGGCTGGTCCCGGCCGCGACCGTGCCCCCGTCCACGTACTCGAACCCGGCGTTGAGCACGTCGGCACGGACGTCGGACTCCGTGCGCCCCGCGCCCTTCACGAGCTGCACCAGCACGCGCGGCGTGGCATCCGAACTGCCCTTGCCCGGTTCACCGCCGAGGAGGTCACGCACCACGGGAAGCGCGGCGCTGACATCGAGGACGTGGCCCGACGAGTCCAGCGGCAGCGTCCCCAGCGCGAGCTTGCCGGCCGCGTTGTCGCGGGACATCCCGGTGACGACCGCGCCGAGGAGGTCGACCGGAAGGCCGGGTGCGGCGAGGATCCCGAAGTCGGTCAGCAGATCACGCCCGACCGTGTAGGCGCCGGGAAAGGCGGACAGGAAGGCCTGGATCACGGCCGCGCCGCCGTCGGCCTCACCGACGCGTGCGAGGGCCTGGGCGCCGGTCAGGGCCTGGCCGCCGGCGCGCACGCCGCCCAGGCGGTCGACGAGCAGCGAGAACGCCGGGCCGTCGAGCACCCAGCTGCCCGCCATCTCGACGCCGAGCAGCTCGGCCAGCGCCTCCCGGGTCAGCGTCGGCCCGGCCTCCGCGAGCGCGCTGCGCACCGTCAGGCGCCCCTCGCCCTCGACGGGGATGACGAGGTCGGCGGGCACGGTCACGAGCGCACTGCGCCCGCCGCCCCGCCGGTCGTGGAGCAGGATCGCGGTCGTCGTGGCCGTCGAGTTCGCCGCCTGCACCTGGAACAGGACCGCGACCTTGTCGGTGGGCATCACCGCGTGACCGGTGTCGGCCTGCTCCTCCGACGACCACGGGCTCCACAGGACGACCCCGCCGGCCACGACCAGCAGCGCCAGCACGACCGCGAGGATCGTCATGCGCTCCCGGGCCCGTTCCCGGCGGTCCACCCGGCGACCGGCCCGGGAGTTCATGAACGTCAGCCAGCCCGAGGCCTCGAGGTCGTCCGACGATTCAAGGCTCTCGTCGACGAACGCGAACTGCTCCGTGCTGTAGGACTTCGCGGTCTGCTCCGCGGTGTGCCCGGCGGTCTGCTCCGCGGTGTGCTCCGCGGTGTGCCCGGCGGTCTGCTCCGGACGGCCGTCCTGCTCCTCGGTCATCGCGTGTAGAGCCGTCGCTTGGCGATGTACTGCACGACGCCGTCCGGTACCAGGTACTGGATCGGGCGGCCGACGGCGACCCGCTCGCGGCAGTCGGTCGACGAGATCGCGAGCGCCGGCACCTCGATCAGGCTGACCCGCGCACCGGGCAACCCCGGATCGGCCAGCGGGTGTCCCGGCCGGGTGCAGCCGACGAAGTGGGCGAGGGCGAACAGCGCCTCGACGTCGCGCCACGTGAGAATCTCCGCGAGCGCGTCCGCGCCGGTGATGAAGTAGAACTCCGCGTCCTCGCCGCGCTCGGCGCGGAGGTCACGCAGCGTGTCGATCGTGTAGGTCTGCCCCGGGCGGTCGATGTCGACCCGGCTGACGGAGAACCGCGGATTCGACGCGGTGGCGATGACCGTCATCAGATACCGGTCCTCGGCGGCCGAGACCGCGCGGCCCTCTTTCTGCCAGGGCTGACCGGTCGGGACGAAGACGACCTCGTCCAGCGCGAAGTAGTCGGCCACCGCCGCGGCCGCCACCAGGTGACCGTGGTGGATCGGGTCGAAGGTGCCACCCATCACCCCCAGGCGGGGCCCCGGCGGGCTCACCGGCTGCGTCACCGCAGGGCTGGCGTCACTTGTTGCGGTTGAAGGACAGCGTCGCGAGCAGCAGGACCGTCAGGAGGACGAAGACGGAGACACCCACGAGGTACGGCTCGTGCTGGGTGCGCTCGGGCTCCTCAGCGGCCAGGATCTGGCTCACGGCGATGGTGGTCTGCGCGAACACGGCGTGGAGTCTCCCGACGAAATGCTGCTGATACTCGGCTAGCCGAAGCATGTCACGGCCTTCTGTTGGCAATGTGGGCGGCATGCGGCTCTTGGTGCTGGGCGGAACCAGGTTCGTCGGTCGGGCCGTGGTGGCCGACGCTCTCGCGCGGGGGTGGGAGGTCACCGCGCTGAATCGCGGGGTGTCGGGCGCCCTGCCCGCCGGGACCCGGGCGCTGCAGGCCGACCGGACCTCCCCAGCGGCCCTGGAGGCGGCTCTCGGCGACGCCACCTGGGACGTCGTCGTGGACACCTGGGCCGGCGCGCCCGCGGTGGCCCGCCACTGCGCGCAGCTGTTGCGGGGCCGGACCTCGAGGTTCGGCTACATCTCCTCGTTGTCGGTCTACGTCTGGGGCGCGCACCGCGACGAGTCCTCCCCCGTCGTCGCCGGCTCGCCGGACGCCACCGACGGCGACTACGCGGCGAGCAAGCGGGGGGCGGAGCTGGCCGTTCTGGAGTCGTTCCCGGACGCCGTCCTCGCCCGCGCGGGCCTGATCCTGGGCCCCCACGAGGACATCGGCCGGCTCCCGTGGTGGCTGGGACGCATCGCCCGGGGCGGCCGCGTCGTGGCGCCGGGCCGCCCCGACCGGCCGCTCCAGTACGTCGACGCCCGGGACCTCGCGCGCTGGCTGCTCGACGGCCTCTCGGACGGCCTGGCCGGGCCGGTCGATGTCGTGAGCCGCTCGGGGCACGCGACGACCCGGTCGCTGTTGCAGGCCTGCGTCGACGTCACGGCGTCCGGAGCGGAACTGGTCTGGGTCGACGAGGCCACGCTCGCCGCCGCGGGCGCGGAGCCCTGGACGCACCTGCCGTGCTGGGTGCCCGAGACCGGTGAATGGGCCGGCTTCCTGGAGTCCGACACGTCGCTGGCGGCCGCGACGGGGCTGGTCTGCCGCCCGGTGACGGACACCGTCGCCGACACCTGGGCCTGGCTGAAGGCCGAGGGCCGGCCCGCCCAGCGCCCCGACCGCGCGACCCACGGCCTCCCGGCCGAGATCGAGGCAGCGCTCCTCGCCCCGTGACCCCGGGAGCTACGGGCGGACGTGCCCGTCGCCGGTGACGACGTACTTGGTGCTCGTCAGCTCCGGGAGACCCATCGGGCCGCGGGCGTGGAGCTTCTGGGTCGAGATGCCGATCTCCGCCCCGAATCCGAACTCGCCGCCGTCGGTGAACCGCGTCGAGGCGTTGACGACCACCGCAGCCGCGTCGATCGCCGCGACGAAGCGCCGCGCGGACGCCTGACTGCGCGTCAGAATCGCTTCGGTGTGGCCGGATCCGTGCTCACGGATGTGGGTGATCGCGGCCTCGAGCGACGGCACGACCGCAGCGGCGATGTCGAGCGAGAGGTACTCGGTGTCCCAGTCCGCGTCGGTCGCGGGGACCACGACATCCCCGCCGAGGCGCTGGAAATCGGCATCGCCGTGCACCGTCACGCCGACCCGGCCGAGTGCCGCCAGCGCGCGCGGGACGAACTCCGCGGCGACGTCCGCGTGCACGAGGAGGGTCTCGGCGGCGTTGCAGACGCTCGGCCGCTGCGCCTTGGCGTTCACGAGGATCCGCTCGGCCTGATCGAGGTCCGCGTCCGCGTCGACGTAGACGTGGCAGTTGCCGACGCCGGTCTCGATCACCGGGACCGTCGACTCCTCGACGACCGACTTGATCAGGGCGGCCCCGCCGCGCGGGATCAGGACGTCGACCAGGCCGCGGGCACGCATGAGGTGCTTCACCGCGTCATGGGTGTCGCCGGGGACGAGCTGGACCGCATCGGCCGGGAGACCCACCGACGCGACCCCGTCACGCAACGCGGCGACGATCGCCGCGTTCGACGCCTTCGCCGAGGACGAGCCACGCAGCAGCACCGCGTTGCCCGACTTCAGGGCGAGGCCGGCTCCGTCCGCGGTCACGTTCGGACGGGCCTCGTAGATGATCCCGACGACCCCGAACGGGACGCGGACCTGCCGCAGCTCGAGACCGTTCGCCAGCGTCGAACCGCGGACGACCTCGCCCACGGGGTCG
>Ga0310811_10011089_pt1 | contig 11667 bp, 10 predicted proteins | sample YCmetagenome_FD_207642 | JGI IMG/M metagenome (GOLD analysis project Ga0310811, IMG submission 207642) | Soil microbial communities from experimental microcosm in Duke University, North Carolina, United States - YC | ecosystem: Engineered > Artificial ecosystem > Soil microcosm > Unclassified ...
GGTGGTGTTCAAGCAGATCAGCCGCATCAAGGTCACGCCGCTCGCGGGCCTGGCGCGGGTCGGCGGCAACGTCTTCCCGAAGCAGCTGCAGCAGTTCGACGCGATCGCCTATTACAACGGCCCCGACGGCAAGCCGGACACGGACGACGACATCGAGATCGGTCGCGTCAACGCGACGTGGAGCCTCGAGGAATACGGCGTCACCTACGACGACGACGACGTGAAGTTCGTCGGTACGGTCGATCAGACGGGCTTGTTCACGCCCAACCTCGACGGACCGAATCCGGCGCGCAGCTCGAACCGCAACAACGTCGGCGATATCTGGGTAGTCGCCTCGTATCAGCCGGCCGACAAAACGGCGCGCCCACTCAAGGCACGAGCGCACCTCGTCGTAACGGTTCCGCTCTACGTGAAATTTGCCCCCTGGAAGGTGCAGCCATGATGTTGTTGCGGCGCGGCGAGTATCACACCTTCAATGGCGGAGATGCGCAGTATCTGTATCTCGTGCCGTCGGCGGCGGTCGTGAGACTCGACGATCTGTCCCAAGCTGTGCTCGACGGGCTGTCGGAGGGCGACCGATCGACCGGCGACCTCGCCAGCGCGTTGACGTCGCGCTGGAGCATCGAAGACGTCCGCTCGTCGATCGACGAGCTGCTGGGAATGCGCGCCATTCAGACCGTCGCCGCTCCGCCGCCCAAGCCCGTCGCCGAGAAGCCGAAGCGTCGCATTCCGCTGCAGACGCTCGTGCTGAACGTGACGAGCAAGTGCAACCTCTCGTGCGGCTACTGCTACGAGTACGGCGAGGACCGGATCGTCGAGAGCACGACGAAGCCGCGGTTCATGAACGAAGCCACGGCAAAGCAGAGTGTGGACTTCATGTTCAGTGAGGCCGGCGACTCGGCATCGGTGAACCTCACGTTCTTCGGCGGCGAGACGCTGCTCAACTTCAAGATGCTCCAGTCGGCGCTCGCGTACGCCAAGCAGAAGGGCGCGGCGCTCGGCAAGCAGGTCAACGCGAGCCTGACGACCAATGCCACGCTGCTGCGCGACGAGGTGATCGACTGGATGGTCGAGAACGACGTCGGCGTCACCGTGTCGATCGATGGCGCGCGCGAGCAGCAGGACAAGCACCGCGTGTTCTCGAACGGGATGGGCAGCTACGACATCATCGTGCCGCGCATCAAGATGCTCCTCGAGCGGCACAAGCGTCGCCCGGTCGGCGCGCGCGTCACGCTCACGGGGCAGAACCTAGACGTCGCGTCGATCTACAAGCACCTGTACGAGGAGATCGGCTTCTGGGAAGTCGGCTTCGCGCCGGTGACCACGTCATGGCAGCGCGAATACGCCATCGAGAACGAAGGCTTCCAGCAGCTGCTCGGCGGGTTCCAGTCGCTCGCGCAGGAGTATCTGGCCGATGCGCTCGCCGGAAAGCGACACGGCTTCTCGAACGTGCGCGATACGCTCGAAGAGATCCACAAGGGCATGAGCAAGGCGTACCCATGCGGCGCCGGGCTCGGACTGATGGGTGTCGCCACCGACGGCGACGTAGCGCTCTGTCATCGCTTTGCCGGATCGAACGAGCACAAGCTCGGGAGTGTGTTCGACGGCGTCGATCACTCCCGGCAGGACGAATTCCTCACCAAGCACCACATCGCGAACAAGACCGACTGCGCGACGTGCTGGGCACGGCCGCTCTGCGCCGGTGGCTGCTATCACGAAGCACACACCAGGTACGGATCGACCGTCGAGCCGAACCTGCACTACTGCGAGTGGATCCGCGCCTGGACGAATACCTGTCTCGAAGTGTACGGCACGCTCGCGGAGCGAAAGCCGGAATTCCTGATGCAGTTCGACTGAAGTCCCACGAGGCGACATGCGACATCTGAAATCGATCAATCAGAAGGCCCAGCGCATCGAGTCGATGCTCGACAACGACGTCGTGGCGCTGCAGCAGGGTGGTCCGCCGACCGGACCACACATTCCGCTCGGCTGCTCGTTCGTGTTCTCGCCCGGTTGGGAAGTCGACAGCAACGGTGGCACCGCGGGGCTGTGTCAGCCGGTCGAGCGCGACCTGTTCGACTGCCACCTCACCTGCTTCTGGCCGGCTCACGTGCCCGACCTGTACAACTACGCACCCGACTGGACGGCGAAGTGCGCATCCGCGCAGAAGGACTGGCGCAAGATCGACCTCATCTTTCCATGAGCCGACTATTCTTTGCGGGACTCGCGCTGGTCGGCGCAGCGACGGGGCTCGGCGCACAAGCACGTCAATCGGGCGACCCGATCCCGTCCGGTGGCAGCGGTACGATCTACGTCGGCACCTACGCGCGGAACATCCTCGTGCTCGACGAGGCGTCGATGCAGGTTCGCGATACGCTGCACACGTCGGTCGGCATTCCCGAGATCTCGCTCTCGTTCGACCGGAAGCATCTGTACGTCACCGACCCGGGGAACGAGAAGGTTGAGATCATCGATCTCGCGACCAAGAAATCGCTCGCCAACTTCACGCTGTCGACCGACAGCACGAAGGTCCGGATGTGGGGCTTCAGCCTCGATCCGAAAGAGCGCTTTGCCGTGCTGGTCGTGAAGGCGTACACGAAGAAGCCCGACCGGTACATCGTCAGCCCCCCGACGCTGCTCAAGTACGATCTCGCCAGAAAGGTCGTGACCGACACGATCGCCTGGCCACGCGGCGAAGAGCGAGAGGGCGCGCAGATCATCTTCTCGCCGAACGGCGATCTGATGTACTTCTTCACCCAGGACGATGTGTTGATCTACAACACGTCGACGCTGAAGGAAGTCGATCGCTGGGAGATCTCGAAGACCCTGTTCGAGGAAGGCCTCGGCCGCATCAACTTCGGGTTCCCGTACGACGTGTACGAAGAGCCGGGGTTCTACACGGGGCTGTTCCGCACCACCGACCCGGTAAACCGTCGCACGCAGATGGGCGTGGCGCGCATGGACCTCGCCAACCGACAACTCGATTACTATCCGCTCGGTCCGAGTCAGTCGGTCAGCTTCCGGTTGGCTCCCGATCGCAAACGAGCCTACGGAATCCACAGCGAAGTCGGCAACTATCAGTTCTGGACGTTCGACCTCGAGTCGCGACGGGTCCTCGGCAAGACGGAGTTTGCGGGTCGACCGCGCATGGGACTCGTCGTGAGCTCGAACGGGAGCCAGTTGTACATCACGACGGCCGGTGCGACGATCGACCGCTATGCGACGAACGGGTTTGGACACCTCGGCACCGTCAACCTCGGCGCCGACATGACGAACGTGATCCTCGTGCCCTCGTCCCGTCCGCCCGCGCAGAGATAGCCGTTGCCGTTGCTGGACAGAGACCTTCGACGCGCACTGACGTACATAGCGCCACATTGGCGCCGGCTCGCAGTCGTGCTCACGCTCTCGCTCGTGAGCACGGTGCTGTCGCTCTACATCCCGTACCTCTCGCGGCTGCTCATCGATCGCGCGCTGCTCGGCGGTGACTCGCACGCGCTGGTACGGATCCTCCTTCAGTTCGCGGCCCTCACGCTCGGAAGCTTCGCGCTCAACGTCGTGAGTGGTCTCGTGTACACCCGCACGTCGGCCGACATCCTGTTCGACATGCGGCTCGGATTATTTCGACAGCTGCAGCGTTTGTCGCCGCGCTTCTACGCCGAGATGCCTGTCGGGCAGATCGCGACGCGACTGAACGCGGACATCGGCGAGATACAACGAGTCGCCGCTGAGATCGCGCTTGCATGGATTGGCAACGTGCTGTTCCTCGTCGGAAGCGTCGTGATCCTGTTCAGGTTGGATCTCGTCCTCTTCCTCGTGAGCTTCGCGATTCTCCCCGCGGCGCTCTGGGCGCTCGTTCGTTATCGCTCCAAGCTCGAAGCCGCCGTGACCGGCGTTCGCGACCGGAGCGCCGACGTCGGAAGCTTCCTGATCGAGACGCTGCTCGGCATGAAGGTGATCGTCGGTTTCAATGCGCAGCAGCGCGAAGCGGACCGCTTCCGGGCGCGCAACGACGCGTTCATTCGGGCACTGATGTCGATGCGCAAATTGACGTATCTCTCGGGCGGCGTTCCTGGTTTGCTCCTCTCGGCCGGGAGCGGCGCTGTGTTTCTCGTCGGCGGCATGCGCGTGATCGACCATTCGATCACGATGGGAACGTTGGTGGCGTTCATCGCCTACCAGATGCGTCTTGCGTGGCCCATTCAGTCGCTGATGGGGTTGTACGCGAGCTTCGCGTCGGCCCGGGTGTCACTGCGTCGCGTGAACGAGATCGTCGAGGCACCGCTCGACGTGCGAGAGGCGGATAACGCAGTCGCCATTCCTTCCCCGCGTGGACAGGTAACCCTCGACCAGGTGTCGTTCAGCTTCGGCCGTGGCGGCGCGGTGCTCGACGGTGTGTCGGTCGACATTCCAGTCGGGCAGCGCCTGGCCATCGTCGGTCGAAGCGGCGAGGGAAAGTCGACCATTGCCGACCTGTTGGTGCGCCAGCTCGATCCCGCGGCAGGCCGCGTGTTGCTCGACGGCATCGATCTTCGCTCTGCCAGGCTGGAGGATGTCCGTCGGCATGTTCTCGTCGTCGACCAGGAGGCGTTCGTCTTCAACGCGACGATCGCCGAGAACATTCGCTATGCGCGTCCGGGTGCGAGTGACGCCGAGGTTCACGCGGCCGCCGACGCCGCCGGGCTTGCGCCGCTCATCGCGCGTCTGCCGCGCGGAATCGACGACAGCGCCGGTGAGCGTGGACGCGGGCTCTCGGCTGGCGAACGACAGCGCCTGGCGATCGCGCGTGCGTTCCTCGCCAACCCGGCGGTGCTCGTCCTCGACGAAGCAACGGGCGCTCTCGACCCGCAGACAGAAGCGCAGGTTGCCGCCGGATACGAGGCCGTGATGCGCGGGCGCACGACGATCATCATCACGCATCGCCTCGAGCTCGCGCGCCGAGCGGATCGCGTCGTCGTGTTGGAGCGCGGCAAGCTCGTGGAAGACGGCACGGCGAACGTGCTCCTCGATCGGAGCGAGTCGACCTTCGCCGGACTGTTCGCGTCTGGCGCCCTACAGGAAACACGCTGACGCGCGTGCGGCTCACGCTCGCGGACTCTCCGTTCGCTGACCGCACCGGTCGAGGCGTGGTCGTGGCCGTGCTCGACAGCGGCGTACACGCGGATCATCCGCACGTGGGCGGCATTCGCGGCGGCATGTCGTTCGTTCCGGACGACGGCGCGAATGATGTTCTCGACCGAATCGGTCACGGCACCGCAGTCGCGGCAGCGATTCGCGAAAAGGCGCCGGGGGTCGAGTTGATCGCCGCGAAGATCTTCCATCGGCAGCTGGCGACCAACGCCGACGTTCTCGTTCGTTCGATAGAGTGGGCAGCGGACGAAGGCGCACAGTTGATCAATCTCAGTCTCGGGACAGCGAACCCGATGCACGCCGAGCGCCTGGCGCGCGCGGTGGCGTACGCGGCGGAGCGCGGCGCGCTGGTCGTTTCCGCGCGACGGACGCACGACATTGATTTCTTTCCGGGCGCGTTGGCCGGAGTTGCCGGGGTCACGAGAGACGAGGCGCTCGACCGCGACGCGATCGATGTCGAGCGACGCGACGGAGACGTCCCCATATTCTCCGCGTCGCCCTACCCTCGATCGATTCCCAACGTGCCGCGCGAGCGCAATCTGTCGGGTGTGTCATTTGCCGTCGCCAACGTGACGGGGTTTCTCGCCCGCGCGATCGAGCATGCGGGCGGAGAGTTGTTCAGCGCGCTGAGAGTCGGATGATGCGATCGTCATCCCGGACCGGAGACCCGCGCCCATCGCGGTTGCTGGTGGCGATGTAGACGTCGCCATTGGGCGCGGCGAGCACGTCGCGCAGCCTCCCGAATCGGCCCTTCAGCAGCTCCTCGGTCGTGGTGATTCGCGACCCGTCCGGCGAAAGCGTAAACCGAAACAGGGTCCCGGCTTTGAGCGACGTGGCGAGCAGACTTCCCCGCCACCCAAGAATCCGATCGGAGAGGTAGAAGTCGGCACCGGTGATCGCGACCGTCGGCGTCCACGTGGCGAGCGGCTCGATCACCGAATTGCGACGACAGAATTCCCGCTCCGGGCCAATGTCGTCGTCGCACATCCCGTGCACGTTCGGCCAACCGTAGTTCCCGCCGCGACGGATGATGTTCACTTCGTCGTTGTCGCTCGGACCGTGCTCCGTTTCATAGAGCACGCCCGTCGTTGGATGGAAGACGAGCCCCTGCGGATTTCGATGCCCGAATGACCACGTCGCGTTTCCGAATGGATTGTCTGGTGCTGGCTTGCCGTCGAGCGTGAGTCTCAGGATCTTGCCGCCGAGCGCGGAGCGATCCTGAGCAACGTCGCTCGAGCCGGCGTCGCCCGTCGTCACGTAGAGCATCCGATCGGGGCCAACGGCGATTCGCGAACCGTTGTGGATTCCTGCCCCCGGAATTCCTTCGAGCAACACCTGGGGGGCACCGAGCGCACGGCCGTCCCACCTCATTCGAACGAGGCGGTTGTTCGTTCGGAACATGCCGCCGTACGTGTGCATGGCGTAGACCCAGGGCTCGCGTGCGAAGTCTGGGTGAAAGGCGATGCCCATCAACCCGCCCTCCCCCGAATGCGACACCTCAATCGAACCAGCGATCGTGTGCGCCCCGGTCGCCGGATCGAGACGCGAGATACGGCCGCCGCGTTCGGAGAACCAGATCATTCCATCTGGCCCCCACGCGAGATCCCACGGCGTGTCGAGCCCGCTGGCAACGACCGTGACCGAGAACGGATCGCCGCCCGGCTGCGACCGGTCGAGAGGCAGCGAGAACGAGACAGCAATCACCGTGAGGGCGACGGAGCGAATCATCGGCATCTCAGCTTACAGGCTTGGTTGAACGTTCGATGCGTGAAGCGACCGATTTGCTTACGGCGAAGGCCAGCATCGGCACAATGCATCGAAGAATCTTCACAAAGGCCTTCGGTAGTGGGATTGTCACGTATATTCGTCCGGCGGGAGTTGGACGCAAGCTGGCGGCATTTCGCGATCCTGATCGTACAAAACGCGAACTCGTATGTCCAAGATTCTGGTGACGACGTGAGCGACTCCTTCGACTACGACCTGGTATGCATCGGAAGCGGGCCGGCCGGTCAGCGCGGCGCCGTTCAGGCGGCGAAGCTCGGACGCCGCGTTGCCGTCATCGAACGGCGTCCATCTGTCGGCGGAATCTGTCTCGCGACGGGCACGATCCCGAGCAAGACGTTCCGCGAGGCGGTGCTATCTCTGGCGCCAACGGTGAGCGACAGCGCGACGAATCGGGCTCCGCAGCGTCCGACCGCTACCCAGTTGCTCGGACGAGTCGATGAAGTCATCGAGCGCGAAGGCACGGTCATCGCCAATCAGCTGACGCGTAACGGCGTCGACATTCTGTGTGGCGACGCCTCGTTCGCCGACCCGCATCGATTGCGCATCGCCGGCGTGGGCGGCCAACCGTCGCGCGAGATCACGGCAGCCAACATCCTCATCGCTACTGGAACGAGCGCCGTTGCGCCGAAAGACGTCAAATCCGACGGCGAATGCGTAATCACGAGCGACGAAATTGGCAGCCTGCAGCGACTTCCGCGTTCGCTCGCGGTAGTCGGCGCGGGCGTGATCGGCATCGAGTACGCGTCGATGTTCGCCGCGCTCGGCGTCGAGGTGACCGTCGTCGATCGCCGGGATCGGCCGCTGGAGTTCATCGACGCCGAAATCGTCGACGAGCTGATACATCAAATGCGAAAGCGGAATGTGTCGTTCCGGTTCGGCGAAGCCGTCGACGCGCTCGAGGTCAACGACGGTCCGCCGCGTCGCGCCGTGTTACGGCTCGAATCGGGCAAGCGGATCGTGTCGGACATGGCACTCTTCTCCGTCGGACGCGCTGGCGCGACCGATTCGCTCGCACTGGAGAACGCGGGAGTGAAAGCCGACGATCGCGGGCGCATCTCCGTCGACGCGGAGTTTCGGACGGCGGTGCCGCACATCTTCGCCGCGGGCGACGTGATCGGCTATCCGAGCCTCGCCGCCACGTCGAGCGAGCAGGGACGGATCGCCGCGTGCCACGCGCTGGGCGCACCCGCGGCAAAGATGGCGGAGCACTTTCCAATCGGGATCTACGCCATTCCGGAGATCTCGATGGTCGGACAGCCCGAGCACGCCCTCACCAAAGCGAAGATTCCGTACGAAGTCGGCATCGCACGCTACCGCGAGATTGCACGCGGCCAGATCCTCGGTGACGACAGCGGCTTCTTCAAGATGCTCTTTCACCGCGAAGATCGGCGCCTCCTCGGTGTGCACATTCTCGGCACGGGCGCCACGGAGCTGCTCCACATCGGACAGGCCGTGCTCGGGCTGGGTGGCGGACTCGATTACTTTTTGTCCACTGTGTTCAACTATCCGACTCTTGCCGAGTGCTACAAGGTTGCCGCGCTCAATGCGGCGAACAAGTTGGCGATGTAGCCGATGGTTCCCGCGCATACGATCGCGATCGTCGGACGAGGGCGTCTCGGGACGGCGCTCGCCGCGGCGCTCCGCGCTGCCGGCCTTCAGATTCATGGTCCGCTCGGCCGCGACGAGGCACTCGGTGGCGCCGACGTGGTTCTCCTCTGCGTCCCCGATTCACAGATCGAGAATGCTGCCGCCGCGATCGGCCCCGGTCCAATCGTCGCGCACTGCTCCGGCGCTCTGACGCTCGCGCCGCTCGGGCGACATGAGGGTTTTTCGATGCACCCGCTGCTCTCCGTGACGAAGCAGACCGCGAGCTTCTCGAACGCGGGGTGCGCAATCAGTGCGTCCACGCCGCGCGCGCGCGAGGCATGCCTCGAGCTCATTTACGCGCTCGGTATGCGTCCGTTCGAGCTCGATGATGCCTTGCGTCCGCTGTATCACGCTGCGGCCGCCGTGGGCGCGGGGTATGTGGTCGCGGTCGCCAGCCTGGCGGAACGATTGATCGGGCTCGCCGGCGTCGATCGCGACTACCTTATTCCCTTGGTCCGGTCGGCTGTGGACAACTGGGCACGCTCGGGTCCGACCGCCCTCACCGGACCGATCGCGCGCGGAGACGAGGCAACGGTGCGTCAACATCGAGCGGCAATCGCCGAACATTCTCCGGAGTCACTGCAGGTGTGGGACGCCCTCGCCGACGCGACGCGTGCGCTGGCCGCGCGAAATGAACCTGCGACACACCCGATCTCCAACTGAATGCAAAGGGTCGAGACCATTGCGGCGCTTCGGGCCGCGCTTGCGGTGCATCGGCCGGCTGGCCGCTCGATTGGCTTCGTTCCGACGATGGGGGCGCTGCACGAAGGACATCTCGCGCTGATTCGACGCGCGCGCGCCGAGGTGGACGTCGTGGTCGTGTCGATCTTCGTCAATCCGATTCAGTTCAACGACCAGCGCGATCTCGCCGCCTATCCACGCAACCTCGATCGCGATGCCGTGGCCGTACACTCTGAACGTGCGGACGTTCTTTTCGCCCCGACCGTCGAGGAGATGTATCCGCCGGGCTTTCAAACCGAGGTGCGAGTTCGCGACGTCAGCAGGCCGCTGGAGGGAGCGGCGCGCGGCACCGCGCACTTCGACGGCGTGGCGACCGTCGTCAGCAAGTTGTTCAACATCGTGCAGCCGTCGCTGGCGTATTTCGGACAGAAGGACGCGCAGCAGGTCGTCGTGATCCAACGAATGGTCCACGATCTGGCGATCCCCACGGAGATCGTGGTTTGCCCAACCGTCCGCGAAGCAGACGGCCTCGCGATGTCGAGCCGGAACGTGCGCCTCGACGCCGAGAGCCGCGGTCGCGCTCCGGCGATCAAGCAGGCGCTCGACGTCGCGCAGAGTCTGATCGCGTCGGGTGAGCGTGATGCGGCCCTCGTGGCAGCCGCGGCAAGAAAGCATCTCGCGGATGCGGGGATCGAGCCGGAGTACTGCGACATCGTATCGCCGGTCGATCTCCAGCCGGTGCACGCCATCGAGGCCGATGTCCTCGTCGCGATCGCGGCTCGCGTCGGCGGTGTCCGACTCATCGACAACATGCTCATCTCACCGTCGGACGCCTGGACATGAGTGCACGATTCCGCATTGCCGACCTCGCCGCGGCCAAACAGGCCGGACGGCCGATCGTCATGGCGACGGCATATGATTTTTCATCGGCCATCGCGCTCGACGCGGGCGGCGTCGACATCGCGCTCGTCGGCGACTCGGCGGCAATGACCGTGCTGGGGTTGCCGGCCACGCGCGACGTCACGCTTGATGAAATGCTCATGTTGACGCGTGCCGTGCGACGGGGGCTGGTCGAGGCGATGCTCGTCGGAGATCTGCCGTTCGGCACGTACGAGCAGTCGGACGAACAGGCCGTTGCAACCGCGCGACTGTTCGCCGACATCGGATGCGACGCGGTGAAGATGGAGGGCGCGGGGGCGACGGCGTTGCGTGCACGTGCCGTGATCGCTGCCGGTATCCCGGTCATGGGGCACGTCGGGCTCCGACCGCAGCAGCTGGTCGCCGGTCAGCAGGCACACGTCGAGGCCCGGTCAGCCGATGATGCGATGACCCTGCTGGATGATGCCAAGGCTCTCGAGAGCGCGGGATGCTTCGCGATCGTGTTCGAGGCGGTGCCCGCGCCAGTGATGACCGCGCTCGCCCCATACATCCGCGTGCCGACCATCGGAATCGGCGCTGGTCCTTCGACCGACGGTCAGGTCCTCGTGACGCACGATCTGCTCGGACTCACCGCTGGCCACGTGCCCAAGTTCGTCAAACGTTACGGCGAGTTGCGACGCGACATGACCGATGCAGTCGCGCGTTATGCCGATGACGTTCGTGCGCGCCGTTTTCCCGACACCGCGCACAGCTACGGCATTCGCGACGCCGAGGTGGACGCTCTGCGCGCCCGGCTGTCAGTGGGCTCGTCCATGTAAAAACGCTCTCGAGCGAGTTGCCTGCCCTTTAGTCGCATGGCGCGTCATACGCCCCAGCGATCTAACTAGTACCAATGCTGGTAGTGCTTCTCGCTTTTCAGATTGCGGCAGGGTCCCCGTATCCGCCGTCGCATGTGTCTGCTCGCGATTCGGTGTCGACAGTCAGTCGGTTGCGCCAGGAGGCGAGCGACTTCGTCTGGGTGTGGCGCTTCTACTGGGAGGCGAGCGAGGCCGCCCGCCACGGAATCGAAGGAAAGATCTTCGACCCGAATCCCCAGGTCATTGGCCTGGCTCCGATTCGGGGGGCCACGCAGGATCGGCTGAATCGACTGCACTGTCATCCCGACGGTCGCGAGGGATTCCCGATCATGACGAACGTGATCCCGGAGCGGCGACGTTCGCTACGAGCCGTTTGTCCCGAGTGGGCTGATTTCACGAGCAGTAGTGACGAACGCATCTCGCTCGACGAGAGCCTCATCGCCCCGCTCAAGGACGGAGCACAGCTTGCCAGGGGCGAGTTGATTTCAAATCTCGAACGCGCCGCGCGCGAGCTGCCCGGCGACCCGTGGCTCGCCGGACAGCGCGTTCGGTTCGCCGTTGATCAACACGACTGGGAAGCTGCAGAACGCGCCGCGAACGAATGCAGGTCGTCGCGATGGTGGTGCTCGGCGCTCGCTGGTTACGTGTTCTACGCGAACGGTGAACCGGCGAAAGCAGATTCGGCCTTCGG
>Ga0310811_10011091_pt1 | contig 11666 bp, 12 predicted proteins | sample YCmetagenome_FD_207642 | JGI IMG/M metagenome (GOLD analysis project Ga0310811, IMG submission 207642) | Soil microbial communities from experimental microcosm in Duke University, North Carolina, United States - YC | ecosystem: Engineered > Artificial ecosystem > Soil microcosm > Unclassified ...
TCACCGGCGACGACGCGCACATGCTCGCCAATGACCCGGGATCGGTCAGCAGCAACGTGATGACCTCGATCGCGAACCGGCTGCCCACGCTGAGCCCGCAGGCCCGCCCCGAGATCGCGCAGTTCCTCGGCGACATGGCGGACGACGGCAAGCTGCTCGACCTGCAGTACGCGCAGTCGAAGATGAACGCGCTCGGCATCCCGGACCGGGACGTCGTCGGCAACCACGAGATCACCCAGGGCGCGGACCTCGAGAACGTCAACTTCGATCAGACGTTCGGCGCCACCCACTACGCCTACACCGAGGGTGCGGCGAACGTGATCGTCACCGACAACTCGCACGGCAGCCTGCAGTCCTCGGACCCGTACCAGGACCCGACCGGCGCGCAGTACCCGTGGCTGGTGCAGCAGTTGACGAACAGCACCGGCAAGGACGTCCTCGTGGCCACGCACATGCCGGCCTACGACCCGCACGCGGCGGCGAACAGCCAGTTCACCGACCGCTGGGAGGCGCAGATGTACCTGCGCCTGGTGCAGAAGTACCAGGAGTCGCACAAGGACAAGCACGTGATCATGCTCTACGGTCACGCGCGCGGCTTCGCCGAGCAGATCCTCAACCCCGAGGGCCAGAGCGTCAGCACCGCCGACGGCGGTATTCCGCAGCTCACCTTCGCGGACCTCGGCATGCCGGCGTACGCTCCCGCCGACCAGGGCGGCTTCTACCACTTCGGTCTGCTGCGCATCGGGGACGACGGCGACATCCAGTTCTCGGTGGAGCCGGCGCTCGCCTCGATCGCGGTCACCGCGCCCGCGACGAGCCTCACCATCGGCCAGCAGACGACGCTGACCGCCACCGGCACGCAGATCGCCGGCGACAACATCGCGCCGCTGACCATGCCGATCGCCGACCCGGCGTCGCACGTCTGGGCGTCGAGCGACACCAAGGTGGCGTCCGTCGACCCGGTAACCGGTGTGGTGACCGCGCACCGGACGGGCACCGTGACGATCTCCGTGACCAGCGGCGGCGTCACCGGCAGCGTCCAGCTGACCGTCGGCTAGTCGCTAGCTGCTGGTAGCTGCTCGTAGCTGCTAGCCGCTCGACGAGAAGATCGCGCCACGGATACCGCACCACAGCGCGAACGCAGGGCGCCCGGGCTCCGGCCCGGGCGCCCTGTGCGTTCGATTGCGATCATGATGGAGACATCGACGGTTTCTCACGCATCCGGCGCTCGACCGGGGACGTCGCGAGCACCGACGCGTCCGCTTACTGGTCCGACTTCGTCGCGGACAGCATGTTCGGCACGGCCCCCGCCGCGACGACGGACAGGATGTTGGCGGTGGCCGGCAGGACCGCCGTCATGTCGTGCTCCGCGGCGAGCGTCGCGTGGTTCTCCCGGGGCCCAGCCGGCGCCGGCGCCGTCCCGGTCACCACCCGGTCCGCGAACAGGGCGAGGGTGTGCGCGGGCATGAACCCCGCCGCGGTGTGCGTCATCAGCACCGTGACGGTCCCGGTGAACGAGCTGCGCAGAGCGTTGATGTACGCGGGCAGGGCGTGCCAGCCGACGGGCCGCCCGGCCGACCCTCGATCCCGCGGCGGCACCGCACATCGGCCATCGGTCTCATGGATGGCCCGGGAAGTTCTTACGGGCTGATGACGGCCGCGCTTCCGACGGCGTCGAGGTCGCGGAGCGGGTCTAGGTTCGCCTCAGGCGACCCCGCGCGACTGCGAGGAGATTTTCCATGAGGGTGCTGGTCACCGGCGCGGCCGGTTTCATCGGTTCGCATGCCGTCGAGGCGTTCACCGCCGCGGGGCACGAGGTGGTGGGCTTCGACGCGCTGCTGCCCGCGGTGCATCCCGATCCCGCGGCGGCGCGTGCACGGCTCCCCGAGGGCGTCGAGCTGATCCGCGCGGACGTGCGCGACACGGGGGCCGTGCGCGGCGCCCTCGCGGGTGTGGACGTGGTCTGCCATCAGGCGGCGATGGTCGGTCTGGGGCTGGACCTGAACGACGCGCCGGACTACGCGGGCTGCAACGACCTCGGCACGGCGGTGCTGCTCGCCGCCATGGCCGCCGGGGGCGTGACCCGGCTGGTGCTCGCCTCCTCCATGGTCGTCTACGGCGAAGGCCGTTACGACTGTGCCGAGCACGGCCGGGTCGTGCCCGGGCCGCGGGCCGCGGCGGATCTCGAGTCGGGGCTGTTCGAGCCGCCGTGCCCCCGCTGCGGCCTGCCGCTCGCCCCGGGCCTGGTGAACGAGGACGCGCGGCTCGATCCGCGCAACGTGTACGCCGCGACGAAGGCCGCACAGGAATACCTGGCCACCTCGTGGGCTCGCGCGGCCGGCGGGACGGTCGCGATGCTGCGCTACCACAACGTCTACGGACCCCGGATGCCGCGCGACACGCCCTACGCGGGCGTGGCGGCGATCTTCCGCTCCGCACTCGCGGCGGGCCGCGCCCCGCGCGTGTTCGAGGACGGTGGCCAGCGACGCGATTTCGTGCACGTGCGCGACGTGGCCGCGGCGAATCTCGCGGCTGCCGTCTGGACCGGCGACGAGAGGACGGTGCCAGGTGCGGGCCGCGCGTTCAACGTGGGCAGCGGCACCGTGCGCACGGTCGGCGACCTGGCGCGCGGCCTCGCGAAGGCGCACGGCGGGCCGGATCCCGTGGTGACCGGCGAGTTCCGCCTCGGCGACGTGCGCCACGTCACCGCGGACAGCGCGCGGCTGCGCGACGAGCTCGGCTGGCGGCCGCGGGTGGACTTCGCCGAGGGCGTGGCCGAGTTCGCCGCGGCGGGCGCGGCTGCATCCGCAGGCACTGCCACGCCCGCGACCGTCGCAGTTCCCTGACCCGACGAGGGTGTCGCAGCGCTCCCTGAACTGCGGCACCAACGTCGCAGCCCTATGACCTAAATGCTCACTACGTCACCGGAATCGGCAGCCGCACCTCGAAGCGGCAGCCGTGGGCGACGTTGTGCACGTCCACCTCCCCGGCGTGCGCCTCCACGATCCCGCGCACGATCGCGAGCCCGAGCCCCGCGCCGGCCTGCGGCTCCGGGGTGCGCGCGGGCTCGCCGCGCCAGGCGACCTCGAAGACGCGCTCCAGGTCCTCGTCCGGGATGCCGCCGCAGGCGTCGGTGATCGCTAGCAGCGCGTAGCCGCCGCGGTCGGCGGCCTCGACCCGGACCGCGCCGTCGCTCGGGGTGTGCCGGATCGCGTTGGCCACCAGGTTGGTCAGCGCCCTGGAGACCTCGCCGACGTCGACGCACACACTGCGGCCGGTGCGCACGTCGGCGGACAGGCGCACGCCGCGGGCGCGGGCGAGCGCGTCGGCGCCGACGACGGCCTCGTCGACGAGATCGGCCAGCGGGACGTGCTCGAGGCTCAGCCGCAGCGCACCCGCGTGGATGCGGGAGAGCTCGAACAGGTCGTCGACCATCCCGGTGAGCCGGTCCACCGACTGCCTGATCCGGGTGTGGTAGACGCCCGGGTCCTCGGCGACGCGGTCCTCGAGCGCCTCGGCCATCGCACGCAGGCCGGCGAGCGGGGTGCGCAGGTCGTGCGAGACCCAGGCGACCAGCTCCCGGCGCGAACGCTCCATCGCCCGCTCCCGCTCCCTGGACTCGGCCAGGCGTTGCGCGGTCAGGGCGAGCTCGCGGCGCAGCGCGTCGAACTCGCCGGTGGACAGCGCGCCGTCGGACGGGCGCGGCTCGGCGTCATCGACCCCTGGCTCGTTCTCGGCCTCCTGCTCGTCGCGCCCGAGCAGGCGCAGCGCGCTGCGCAGCGCGCGGCTGTCCCGGCTGACGCTGCGGGCCAGCAGCACCGCCATGATCAGCGCCACCACCCCGGAGGCGAGGCAGACCATGAGCATGACCCAGAAGTCGTGCTCGGACAGGAACATCGCCTGCGCGGTCGCCAGCACTCCGGCGACCATCGCGCACACCACCGTCATCGCGAACGTGAAGAGCTTGAGCCGCACGGAACGGCCCCGCAGCAGCCGGAGGGCCAGCAGGCCGGCGCACCCCACGCCGGCGGCGCATCCGCCCGCGATCAGGACGATCTGGATGTTGTCGCTCACTGGGTCTCTCCATCGTGCGGGCGGTCCGCGGCGCCGCTCTCAGCGGTCGAATCGGCCGCGTCGGCCGCACGCGCCGAGTCAGCCGAATCGGCCGAATCGGCCGCGTCAGCCGAATCAGTGGTCTCATCGGGATCGTCGAGGCGGTAGCCCACGCCCCAGACGGTGACCAGGTAGCGCGGGACGGCGGGATCGGGCTCGATCTTCTCGCGCAGCCGCCGCACGTGGACGGTGACGGTCGACTGGTCGCCGAACTCCCAGCCCCACACCTGCCGCATCAGCTCGGCCCGTGTATAGACCTGGCGGGGGCGGGCGAGCAGGAAGGCGAGCAGGTCGAACTCGCGGGCGGTCAGGTTGAGCAGCTCGCCCGCGCACCGTGCCTCGTGCCGGGTGAGGTCCATCTCGAGCGGGCCGTGCCGCAGCACCTCCGGCCCGGCCGGGCGCAGCCGCCGGTCCGCCCTGCGCAGCACGGACCGCACGCGCAGCGCGAGCTCGCGCGGGCTGAAGGGTTTGGTCACGTAGTCGTCGGCGCCGAGCTCGAGGCCGAGGATCCGGTCCTGCTCGGCGGTCCGCGCCGTGAGCATGATCACACTCACCGGGCCGAGCAGCCTGATCCGGCGGAAGACCTCGAAGCCGTCGTGGCCGGGCAGCATCAGGTCGAGCACCACCAGGTCGGGCAGGCGGTGCTGCGCCGCGGCGACCGCCGACGGACCGTCGGCGACCAGCCGTACCTCGTGGCCGGTACGGCGCAGGTAGGCCGCGACCACTTCGGCGACGGTCGGGTCGTCGTCCACGACGAGGACGTCCGCGCCCGCAGGGACCTCGCGCGCAGCGGGGATCACGTCTGCTCCACCTCCTCGTCTCCGATCCGGCCGCCGGGCTCGTCTTCCGGCTCGTCCTGCTGCCGGTCCTCGTCCTGGTCCTCGTGCTGGTCCTGGTCCGGATCCTCGTGCTGGTCCTGGTCCTCGTGCCGGCCCTCGCGCCGACGCCTCCGGGCGGCGTCGGCACCGCCGTAGAGCGCGACCGCCGCGACGAGCAGCAGCAGCAAAGCCCCGAGGTTCCTGGCGTAGTCCAAGGGCAACACGGTCTTGTTCGGGTTGCGCCCCTGCTGGAGCAGCGCGGGAACGCTGATCACGATCAACGATCCGCCGACCAACAGTAACCCGGCGAGCCGGCCCCGCCAGCGCGCGCCGGTGAACCGGTAGCCGCCGGCACACAGGAGGAACACGAATGGCGCGAGCAGGGCGTCGTGGCCGAGCAGTCCCGTGACCAGCCACTTCCCCACGTCGGCGGGATCGCGGATCGCGGGCTCGGTGAGCAGGCCGGACACGCCGTAGCCGAGCACGCCGACCCCGAGCGCGCCGAGCACGGCCCTGAAGGTCTTGACGCTCTTGGAGGTCCTCGAGGTCTCGAGGGTCTTGGCGGCCGTCATCTCAGACCATCTCCAGGCGCCGGACCCACTTGGTCTGCAGCACGCCGGGCCGCGCGGGTGCGATGACGCGGGCCGGGTAGCCGTGGTCGATGCTGAGCGGCTGTCCGTGCAGACGCAGCGCGAGCAGCGTCGCCGGGTCGCTCGCGTACTCGTGCGGCATCAGGCTCTGGGCGTAGGCACCGTCGCGTTCGAGCGAGATCACGCGGATCGTCGCGCCCGCCGGGATTCCGGCGCGTGCGAGCAGGTCCCGTACCCGCACGCCCTGCCAGGCGGCGTCCACGGACCAGCCCTCGACGCACGCGATCGGCAGCTGCGAATCGTACTGCGGCAGCGCGTTGAGCTCGTCGAGGCTGAGCCGGTACGGGCGGGGCCCGTCGACCTCGAGCGCCCAGGCCGGATCGACGGCGCTCTCGAGGACGCCGGCCTCCGCGGCGGTGCGGTTGATCGGCACCTGCTGCGGCCCGTCGTGCGGGCTGCGCGGCGCGAGCAGGTCGAGGAAGCGCAGCGAGGTCACCGACTGGCCGATCGTGGTGGCCGTCACGGCGAGCACCGCGAGCGCCGTCGAGCCGATCAGGACTCTGCGACTCACCTCGCCGCGCGGCGCTTCGGTCTGCGCGCGCTCGGCTTCGGCGGTCTCGCTCGCCTCCGCGAGCTCAGCTCGCGCGGGTGCGGCTTCCGCATTCTCGGCTTCCGCGGGCTCGGCCGCCGCCGGCCGGCGCAGTCCGCGGGCGATCGCGGGCGCCTTGACCGCGAGGTGCAGGAGCAGGGCGCCGACCGTGATCCACGCGACCCAGAAGTGGGTCTGGGTGAACGGGAAGTGCCACGGATACCACTGCGCCACGTTCAGCAGCCCGGTGACCAGCTGGAACACCGCGCCCGCGACCAGTACGCCGATCGAGAGCCGCTCCAGCGCGTGCAGCACCGAGGTGACCGGCGGCCAGCCGAACAGCCGCGGATAGACCGTCCACAGCTTCGCGAGCAGCAGCGGGATCGCGGCGAGCCCGGAGGCGACGTGCAGCCCCTGGGTGAACCGGTAGAACCACACCGGACGCGTCGGCAGCGGCAGCCAGGTCGGCGGATGCTGCAGCTCGTGGCTGATCACGCCGGTGACGAAAGCGAGTGCGAACGCGACGCCGAGCGCCGTGCCGATGAGCGAGGCGGTCCGCTCGTCGTGCAGATGCGGCCGGAACGCGCCCTCGCGCAGCGGCCCGCGCCGCATCCACGGTGGCGGGGACGGGAAGTTGGGCATGCCCACCATCGAACCGTCTTCGCCGCCCGCGCGGGGGCTGCGACGTCTTACGAAGCCCTTACGGGTGCGTGCCGGGCCCGCCCGGATCCCGGTGCCGGCTGCCACGGTGGTGCGCATGCTGCGCTGGATCCGCCTTCTCCTCGCCACCCTCGTGGTGGCTGCCCTCACCGTCGCGGTCTACCGGGTGATCCATCCGGGACCGGGCCCGAGCTGGCATCGGCAGGCGATCCTCGGCGTCGCCTGGGCGCTGTTCGCGGCCGGGGTCTGGCTGGTTCGCGGGACTCCGCTGCGTGCCGCGGCACTGCTGATCCTCGCGGGCGGACTCGCCGTGCAGCTCGCCGCCGTCACCGGTCCTCCGATCAACAGCGACGACCTCTACCGGTACGTCTGGGACGGACAGGTGCAGGCCGCGGGGATCGATCCGTATTCGTACGTGCCCGCCGCGCCGCAACTCGACGCACTGCGCGATCCCCAGCTGTGGCCCGATCACCACACCGCGTGGTGTGTCTCGCCTGCCACCGCGGATCCGGACGGATCCGGGGACCTCACTCCCGGCTGCACTCTGATCAACCGGCCGACCGTGCACACCATCTACCCGCCCGTCGCAGAGGCCTACTTCGTGCTGGTGCACGTCCTCTCGCCGCCCGGCCTCGGATACAAGTCGGTGCAGTACGCGGCCGTGCTCGTCTCGCTGCTCACGGCGCTCGCGCTGCTGCTGGTCCTGCGCGGTTCAGGCCGTGATCCGCGGGCCGCCGCACTGTGGGCCTGGTGTCCGGTCGTGGCAGTCGAGGCGGCCAACGGCGCGCACGTCGACGTACTCGGGGCGTTGCTGACGATCTGCGGACTCGGCGTGCTCGCCCGCGCGCGTACCACCGGGGCGCTGGTAAGAGGCGGAGTGTGGCTGGGATTGGCGGTGGCGACGAAGGTCACGCCGGTGCTCGCGATGCCGGGCACGCTCCGGCACCGCCCCCGGGTCGTGCTCGCCGCGGCGGGCGCTTCGTTCGCGGCCGTGTACGTGCCGCACGTGATCGCGGTCGGCAGTAAGGTCATCGGGTTCCTGCCCGGCTACCTGCAGGAAGAGGGATACGACGACGGCAATCGCTCCGTCCTGCTCGATCTTGTCGTGCCCGACGGGATATCCACCTACGTCGCCGCCGGGGTCATCGCCATCACAGCGTATTTCGCTTACCGGACGGCGGATCCGGACCGCCCGTGGCGCGCCGCGACCGTCGTGACCGGCACCGCGCTGCTGGCGACCACGCCTGCGTACCCGTGGTACGCGGTCCTGCTCGTGGTTCTCGTCGCGCTCGACGGCCGCGTCGAGTGGCTGGCCGTGGCCGCCGCGATCACGCTGGCCACGGCGTGGTCGGAATTCGGCGGCGTGCGGCAGCCGGATCTGCGCGCCGGCTACGGGATCGGGCTCGCCGTGGTACTCGCGGCGACAGCCGCGCGCCGCGTCGCCCGGCACTACAGACGAGATCGAACGCCCACCCCCGCTTCCGTCCCCTTCGAAAGGACACCCATGGACGACGACCTGCCCGTACTGGATCTGCCCGCCGACGACGACCGGCCGGTCGTCGACGTCGTACTCCCCTGCCTCGACGAGGCGGCCGCGCTGCCCTACATCATGTCCCGCATGCCGGCCGGATACCGGGCCGTCGTGGTGGACAACGGCTCCACCGACGGGTCCGCGCGGATCGCCGCCGAGCTCGGCGCGCACGTCGTCCACGAGTCGAGACGCGGATTCGGAGCCGCCTGCCACGCCGGGCTGCTGGCCGCCACCGCGCCCGTCGTGTGCTTCTGCGACTGCGACGGATCGCTCGACCCCGCGCAGCTGCCCAGCGTCGCAGGGCCCGTACTCGAGGGCGACGCCGACCTCGTCCTCGGCCGCCGCAGGCCCACCGCGGCCGGGGCGTGGCCCCCGCACGCCCGCGTCGCCAACCTCGTGCTCGCCCGTCGGCTGCGCCGCACCGGGATCGAGGTGCGCGACCTCGGCCCGATGCGCGCGGCCCGGCGCGAGGCGCTGCTCGGCCTGGCCCAGCGCGACCGGCGCTCCGGCTACCCGCTCGAGACGGTCCTCGCCGCCGGCCGGGCCGGCTGGCGGATCGCCGAGACGGACGTCGCCTACGCCCCGCGCTCGGGGAAGTCCAAGGTCACCGGCACGGTCTCGGGAACCGTGCGGGCCGTGCGGGACATGAACCGCGTCTGGCGGGAACTGGCCGGCGGGAGGGCCTCGTGAGCACCGTGATCGTGCTGGCCAAAGCGCCGGTCCCGGGACGCGTCAAGACCAGGCTGTGTCCGCCGTTCACGCCGGAGCAGGCCGCCGCACTCGCCGCCGCCGCGTTGCGGGACTCGCTCGCGATCGCCGCGGACACCGGCGCCGACCATCGGCTGTTGATCCTCGACGGCGAACCGGACGTCGCACTGCGCCGCGCCTACATCGGCCTCGGCTTCAAGCGCCGCCCGCAGGTGCCCGGCACCCTCGACATCCGGCTCGCCGAAGCTTTCGCCGAAGCCGCACGACTGGATCCGGGACCGGCGCTGCTGATCGGCATGGACACACCGCAGGCCTGTCCGTCCGTGCTCGACGATGCGCTGGATTCGCTGGCGGGAACGCGGTGTGCGAGCAGCCTCCGCTTCGACGCCGCTTTCGGTCCGGCCGAGGACGGCGGTTTCTGGGCACTCGGCCTGCGCGAGCCCGGCCACTCGCGCACCGCTTCGCTGCTCCTCGGCGTCCCGATGTCCAGACCCGACACCGGCGAGATCCAACGACGCCGTCTCGAGCAGGCGGGTCTCGTCATAGCCGGCATGCCGCTGCTGCGCGACGTGGATACCGCCGACTGCGCCTATGCCGTGGCCGCGCTGTGCCCGGACACGGCCTTCGCAACACAGCTCACTGCGATCGACGCCAGGACCGGCAGTGCTTGACACCGCACCGGCGACCTGGGCGGGACCGACCGCGTCGGACTACGAACGTGCCTTGTGGCAGAGCCTGTCCGGGCCGGCCGAGCCCATCACCCTGCACGGCGAGAACGGGCTCGTCGTCCGCCTGGAGGTGGGACGGTACACGGGCCGCGCCGACGCCGTCGACCGCAGCCTGCTCGAACACTGCGACGGTCCGACCCTCGACATCGGCTGCGGCCCGGGAAGGCTCGCCGCCGAGCTCGCCCGGCGCGGCGTGCCGGCGCTCGGCGTCGACGTCGCCCCGATCGCGCTGCTGCTGGCCCGCGCCTGCGGCGCCACCGTCCTCGGCCGCTCGGTCTTCGACCGGCTGCCCGCCGAGGGCCGCTGGCCGCACGCCCTGCTGATCGACGGGAACATCGGCATCAGCGGCGACCCCGCGGCCCTGCTCGCCCGCATCAAAACCCTGCTCCTCCCCGCCGGCGCCACGCTGGCCGTGGAGACCACCGCCGAGGAGACCGACGAACGGCAACTGCTGCGCCCATCACCCGGCGCCGAAGGCCACACGGGCCCCGGGATCCCCTGGGCGAGGGTTGGTCCGAGCGCACTGCGCGCCCTCGCCGAGCCCCTCGGCTACCGTGTCACACATGATCGGCTCCTCGACACACGCCGGTTCGTGTATCTAAGAACTTGAACTCAGAGCGGAGCCCCGGGGCCCATGCTCAGCGACTACCAGCACCAACTCCGCAACCGATTCCTGGCAGCCCCGGTCACGGCACCGCCGTCGCCTTGGATACCGGTGCCCGACAGCCCGACAGCGATCGGCGGCTTGCAAGGCATCGGCTTCGGCATCCACCCCGACAACGGCCATGACCTCGTCATGGTCGTGTCGATCGTCGGCCACGGGCTCTTCGACGCCACCACCGGCGAGAAGATCGCGCGCGACCGCGACCGCGACCCGGAGCCAGGCCGGGACGCGGACGCGGACGCGGAAACCGGCGGTCCCCCGCGGGACACGGGACCTGACGTGCCCCGGCCTCGGTCCGCTCGAGGGAACTCGTGTGCAGATCGCGGGACTGTATGGCGGAGGACTGCACAGCACTTCCGGTGACGGTTGGTCCCTGGAAGTGGTCGCACCGGAATAGCCCAACGAACGCGTCCTGCTTTCCACTGACGGCGCGATCAGCCGATCTCCTGGAGCGGCAGCGCGGCCACCACGGGATGGTCCCGACCGAGCGGGCCGAGTTTCGCAGCGCTGCCCGGCGCGCCGAGACCGGCGAAGAACTCGGCGTTCACAGCCTTGAAGTGCTGCCACTGCTGCGGCGTATCGGCCTCGTGGTAGATGGCCTCGACCGGACACTCCGGCTCGCAGGCACCGCAATCCACGCACTCGCCCGGGTGGATGTAGAGCATCCGCTCACCTTCGTAGATGCAGTCGACCGGGCACGCGTCGACACATGCCCTGTCCTGCGGCCGTGTCCGCGCTCCGGTTCTACGAAGAGCTCGGCCTGATCGCATCCGAACGCGATCACCGCAACCGGCGCCGCTACCCGCGCCACATGCTGCGCCGAGTCGCGCTGATCTCAGTTGCGAAACGCATCGGCATCTCGCTGCAGGACGTGCGCGACGCGTTCGCCGACGTGCCGCTCGACCGCATCCCGAGCCACCAGGAATGGCAGCGTGCCTCACGCGGCTGGAAGCGGCAGCTGGAGGAGCGCCGGCAGACCATCGAAAGGCTCGCAGTCGAGTTGACCGGCTGCATCGGCTGCGGCTGCCTCTCGATGAAGGCCTGCGCACTGCTGAACCCGGGCGACGCGCTCGCCAAGGACGGCGCGGGCCCGCGGCGTTTGTGACCTCTCGACTCGAGTGACCTCTAGGCAGTGGATCTCGCCGGTGTCGTCAGCGGCTGGAGAACTTCGTCTGCTGTGTGAGCAACATGCCGTGCAGGCTGAGCGAGTGCGTTCCGGCTCGGAGTCCCAACGCTGCCGGATCGAGCGTGTAGGCGACCCGGCC
>Ga0310811_10011092_pt1 | contig 11665 bp, 9 predicted proteins | sample YCmetagenome_FD_207642 | JGI IMG/M metagenome (GOLD analysis project Ga0310811, IMG submission 207642) | Soil microbial communities from experimental microcosm in Duke University, North Carolina, United States - YC | ecosystem: Engineered > Artificial ecosystem > Soil microcosm > Unclassified ...
TTGCAGAAGGTGTCGGGCTTCGTGAAAGCCGCCCGTGACGCGAATTGCGCCACTACTTAGCATCTCGTCTTATTCAACGTTGTGCGACGCATTAACCGCGACAAAACTGTTGATTAGATCGGCGAGCATTCGCGGATACTGCGCGATGAACGCGTGGCCGCTGTGAGGGAACTGAGCAAGCCAGGCGCCAGGAATTGCGTTTACCAGTTTCAGGGCATTTGAAGCAGGAATCACCATATCCTCCATTCCAGTAGCAACCAACACCGGCACACGTATCCCTCGTAACTGACTGGCGATGCCGTTATCATGCCAGGCATTCATCGCCGCCGCCTGACGGTTCAGAAGCTCAGTCGTTAATTGGTCTCGCGCCGCAGCGACGACGTCGCCGAATCGGCTATAGAAGGACTCCGCGATGTCGCTTGGAAAAAGAAGGAACAACAGACGGCGCGCCTGCTCGTTAGGCGTGCCGGAAGTGTCAACCAATTTGGACCACACCTCAGGTGCCGCGCGATCCGCTTCGATTCCTCCCGAGTCTGTCGACAGAAGCACAAGTTTGGTAACGCGATCGGGGTACTTCAAGGCGAGTGTTTGCGCGACGAATCCGCCCATAGACCATCCCATTACATTGGCGCGCTGAATACCCAGGCTATCGATTACATGCGCGGTGTCACCAGCGAGCTTCGCGATATCGAACGGCTGTCCATCGTCTGTCGAACCGCCGATGCCGCGATTGTTCAGCAGGATAAGCTCGTTCGATGACGCGAGTCGATTAATGAAAGATGGATCCCAGTCTGCATTTGTCGCGCCGAACCCATTCAACACGACAAGCGGCCTGCCCTTCCCGATTCGGCGGTAAACAATTCGCGCGCCATCAACCGCGATCATCGCCGATGACTTAGCTTCCATCGAATTCGTTCAGCGTCGCGTCACCACGCCGCAAATGTCAAATGCCCAAGTGCCTTGTTCGAGCAAGGCGTGCGAACCAAAACAAATAACTCATAAAGGGTTCGCGTACCGTCACGTGACAGTCTTGTAAACAATTCCTGCTCGCGCGTTCGGCGCTGCCGCAGCGAATCTCGATGTGATGAAAACATCAAGGGTTCTGTTCGTAGGCATTCTTCTGGCGCCGACCGTCGTTCAATTCATTGCTAACAGCCAATCGAATCGATTCTCGGCTTCACCCCAGGGTACCACATCGCCGAGTTGGGAGGCGGCTACTACTCGGCAGTTGTCTGATGCTTTTACGTTCCAGGTACTCGCCACAACGGCCGAGGCGCCTCTACCGCTCCGCTTTTTCTCTACCGCGGTCAAAACCGATTCTCGCGGACGAATCATCACTGGGCCAACCAGTGACCCGGTGAAAAACATCGTTGGCCCCGAGTCGGCAGGTGTGCGAGCCGGGTTAACGCGATTCACAAAAATCATGTTTGGCGCCGCCTACATCGATGGCCGACCCGATCCCGGAAAACGAATCGATCCAAACAATCCCCAGGTGACAAGCGGAAATCAAATGTGGCCCAATCGTGAGCAGCCATTCCGAAGTCATCCACGCGCGTTATCAATTACGCCGGACGGAAGAAAGCTGTACGTGGCGCTCCCCGGACGCGAAGGTTATCCCGACTGGCGCATCGCCGTTGTCGACACTGCACAACGACGAGTTCTGCGGTGGGTCGACCTGCGACCAGCCGGGCAAACACGCGGGCTGCGTCCGATTGGTGTGAAAGTGTCGCCGCTGAATGCGTCGATTTACCCGCGCCCCTATGCAGTTGTACTCAATCAGTACGCGAACTTCGGTAGCGTAATTGATACTGGAACCGATTCCGTCATCGGTCATTTCGAAACTGGCTTTTACGGTGAAAAAGCGCTGTTCAATGGCACCGGCACCCGCCTTTACATCACAGACCGGGCAAAAGATCAGGTGCGCGCATTCCGCGTCGATCCCGGACCGAGATTCACTCAGATTGCTGAGATCCCCACTGGAACGACAGAGCTTGAGCGGACAAATCCGCGTGATCTAGCGTTCAGCGCTAATGGCAATACTTTATACGTTGCTAACACGCTCGGGCACACCATTGCTGCGATCAATATTGCCAATGATGCCAACATCCTAACGAGAGTGCTTCCTGTCGGCGGACTTTCCACGGACGTGAAAATCGACGGGCGGTGGGGAATTGTGTCCGGCCAGAACACCAACACCGTGCTCAATGGCCGCGAAACCGGACACGGCCTGCCCACGCGTAATGCACAGGGTGTAGTGATCAAGAATGATGGTACCCCGCTCGGTTACACCCCGGTCATGACTGACGCGACGAAAGCGACCACATTCGACGATATCGGAAGCGAGCTAAACATTTTCGACACCAGCACCAATTCATTTGTGTATCGCTATGTCGATAAGGGACGCGACTTTTCGCAGCTCGTTAGGCCGCTCGAGGTCGTCGATCTTCATGATCATACCGCTGGGCAGCGTTTGATTCGTGGCAGCGGTCCCGAACAAATGGTGATCAAGAACGGGATGCTTTTCGTGAGCATGCTGCACTCTGACAAGGTCGAGGCTTTCAGAATCAATCAACAACCCGGTGACCTCTCACAAATCCTTACTCCTCTCGGTTTCGATTTTACCGGCGGCATCACGCCGGAGGGAGTGGAAATCTCACCGGATGGGCGAACGCTCTATGTCGTAAACATGCAAACCGAAGACGTATCAATTTTGTCAGTGGATATGAATGGAAATTTCACTCGCAACGGCTACATCGCCGTTGGAGTGACGCCGAGCACGCCGGATCCTACCCGCGGCAACAACGGCGCGGGATTGTTTGCCACGGACGAAGAAGTCGGCTTGCGTTGGTTCTTCAGTTCGGCGTACGCAGACGATCCTCCGATACCTGGCTGGACGACCAGCGGATTTGATGCGCAGAAGTCATGCGGTTTCTGTCACTGGGGTGGCCAGCATGATGGCTGCCAATGGAATGTCGCCGCCAATGCGGTTGGCGGCGTAAAAGTTTGCCCGCAGAACAAAGACATCTCGGATAACTGGCCCGAATGGTATGAAGGCCTGAACAATGATTTCATGGCCTATGCCTCGGCCTGTAACGGCGAAGTGCTCGGCACGGAGCGAAATCCGACCGTCCTTTTCCCGCAGGCTGCGCAAAGTGATCGCTTCCGCGCTCGCGAGGATTACGTCCTCCGCAAAACCGAGGAAGTTTCGAACGCGATTGGGCGACCGGAGCTAAACGGCGATGCCAAGAAGGTCGGCTACCATCGGATGGCCTATCTGCAAATTCTCTGGTCGCAAAATGAAACCCGCCGCTTACCAAATCCGCTTGCACAATTTCCGGATCCCACGATTGCCACCCAGATTACGCGGGGCAGACAAATTTTCTCAAATGGGGTTGCTCAAGGCGGTGCGGGCTGCGCCGAGTGCCACCACAACGGTAACAAATTCACCAATGGCGTGCTGGATGATTCGTTCCAGGATTTCAACATCCATGAGCCGGGCGTGATCAGTGAATCGACAGTGGACGGTAAAGGCCCGTTCTTCCGGCCGGCGGACGATTATTTCTTTACCGAATTCGCGCCACCACAGGATGTAGGCACACCACAAAACTTGAGCAGCCGGAACACGAAACATCTTCGCGCGTTCTGGGACGCTGTACCGCGGTATCTTCACTATGGGTTTGCTCATAACACGCGAGAGATTTTGCTTACACCCGACTCACCGTTACTCCGCCCGGGCGAACGCGGCTTTAATTTTCGCACTGTGCGTACCGATCATTCACGCGCGACCGGATTCGGTTATCAGAACACCCAAGCACCCGTGCTGCCGACCCAGGTGCCGATCACATTTGGTGACAGCGGCGGAACGTTGGGCGGTGACGGAAACGGTCCGGTTTATGTGAGCCTCGACAGTCCGTTCGTTCAGCAGCCGGACGGCACGGCCCAAATCGATCGTCTTGGCACAAGCAATGTTGCGCCGTTGTTAGTCGGTGCGCAGATTAATCCGGCGTTGAGCCAAAATCATATCGAGGTAATCAAGGACACACACGGCAAAACCTCTCAGCTTTCACAAGCGGACCTCGACGCGCTTGTCCTCTATCTGAAGTCTCTCCAGTAACTCACCTCGCTAACTCGGTTGCGATTGGCGACGGCAACGCCGCTCCATGGGCAGGGTTTCGGGGTAACTCGTCCGTGAACACCGTCCGGCGGGGCATAAGCATCTTATCAGCCGCCATTGCGCGAAGAGTTGAATCTTCAACGTTGAGCGATGAACGTTTCTGTTCATGGGAAAACTAAAGGCAATGAAATTGTTCGTGTCCGTTTCTTTGTTTGCGAGCGCTTTCGCTGGATGCGCTTCAAACCAGAGCGCAAATGCTCAGCCTGGTGTCGATCAAACCATTCCGGGGGCAACCAAATGGGGGCATTACGATGGCGAGCCGGTGACAAAGTGGAATCCAGACGGGCGCACGATGACGCTGTTAACTGAATTGCGTTACACCGATCCCAAAGGGGAAGTCTGGATCGCGCCGATCGGTTCGGTCGTCGATGGTGCATCCATTCCGCGATATCTATGGTCGTTCATGGGCGGGCCGTTTGAAGGCAGGTATCGCAATGCTTCGGTGCTGCACGACGTCGCGTACGGCGAGCACAAGCGTCCATGGAAGGATTGCGACCGGATGTTCTATTACGCCATGCGTTGCAGCGGTGTTGGCGGGACTGAAGCCAAGACCATGTATTACGCTCTCTACAAATTCGGCCATCATTGGAGATTTCCCATCAAACGCGCCAAACCGGTGAAGTATGAAGGCGAACTAGTTACCAGAGGCGAAGAGATTCCGCGGGCGATTCCGGTTAGTCCAACGGAGATCAATCAGGCGCGGAGCTGGATCAGCAACACCGATCCCAGTCTGGAGCAGATCGAGCAACGAGCGCAAACCGAAGCTTGGTAACACCGAACGTGTTCGACTTTGCAGGCTTGGCTATGCAGGACCTGGACGGTCGCGATCCGCGGGAGGCATTTGGATTAATGCAGCTAGCCAATCAGGCGTTTGAACCTGTAGGTGCGTCTTCAGAATGCCAGAGGTAAAACGTCTAAAATCGCCGTCTCCATCCGCGCACAGTTTTTGCATCGTGTATGCGCCAAGCATCCGATAGCTTTCGAACTGGGACTCGGAGAAGAACTGATCAGCGGTGCTTTCGTGCGGGAATGTTTCGCTCCGCTTAAAATATTCGTAAATGTCGCGAGGCTCATCCCCGTAACACGCGGGCTTAATGTAAACGATGATGCCATCCGGAGCATTGGGACCATCGACTGCCGAATAGCGAATCCGTCCAATCGCGCAGTTATGGCCCGGCTTTTTCGCTGTCTCGATTTGGCTGCGCGGATAGATATTCATCTGATCGAAGTCGATCGGAATCCCGAAATCCACCCGAATTTTTCGCACGGATTCACCGAGATCAGCAAACGAGCATTGTGGATCCTCGCCCGCATCGCTGATTACGATGAAATGACAACGGCGCAGCACCATTTCGTAAAGTCCGAGGTTTTCAAAATGGCCGCCATCGGAGAGATACACATAGCGGCTTTTATCGTTCGTTAGGCCTAACGCTTCGCCGATGATCGGCTGCACACTGCTCCCGGGATATCCAAGCTGAAACGTGTGATCGCCTGCCTGGCCGGGGTTCCCCAGCCACGCGCCAAGCCGCACATTGAGCAATGTCAGGATGAAGGTGACGAAAGGCGACGAGTGATAACCCATGTTAGGACTCGCAGCGGCGCCGGAGATTGTAATGGCCGATCCGAGTGAGATGCCTTCCGACCCGCCATACACCGTCCCGTCCGCGCCGACTGTAGAACGATAGCCCGGGTGCATCGCTGATGATCCGCAGTGCAATGGGCTGACCGTGAAGCTCTGCGCCTTGCGCTCCTGCCAGCCTAGCTTTTCGCCAGACACCAAATTGAGCGCAATGTTTATAACGGGCATCAGTTTGCCGTGAAATTTTTCCTGCAACCAGAGATCGCGCATTTTGATGTTGTCATTTTCGTCGAAACCCGTGAATGGATTTTCCTTACGGTCCGAATTGGAAGCTCCCAGGTAAGCGCGAATCAACCGTTCACGATACATTCCGTTCAATGAAAACTTGTTTGCGTTGATGAGCCGCGCCATCACAATGCCCGCGAGCAAAAGTAGGGCCCCGAACGGAACCACCAGCCACCACGGCGTGTAGAAAATCACGTTGAGATATTCTTCCGCACGGCCGAGCAACCCCGACTCGGAGTTCAACATCGCCTGGTAGCTCAGCTTAACGTGATAAGCCTGAATCAATTTCTTCATCACTGATGTGGTTGCCTCGGTGATCAGAATCAAGAGGACCGCGGCAAAGACCACCGCCGCGAGCGTGGATGCCTTGGCCATAATCAGACCGAGCGGACTTGCCGTCGCCCGTTCTTTTTCGGTCGCCGCAACCATCGGGCTGCGGCCGCCGAGCACGGTAAGAAGTCCTGCCAAGCCTCCCGCCGTCATGAACGACCACGTCCACTTCAGTGACAGTGGTCCGAAAACAACCAGCCCGCTGATAAGGAGCCAGCCGAAAGCTACGGCAAGCAACCAGCCCGTTGCGCGTCCCCACCATTCGCGATCGGAGTCATCAGTCCAGCGACTCGAAATTCCGGCGAATACCATGATGGCGATAAAGAACAGCGCCATAAAGCCTGGAACAGCCACGCAAATGTACAACTCCATTTGCATCACAGGACGTGGAAACAACTTTTGCGCGCCTAACCAGAGAAGCACACCCGCGATGGCGCCAGACACGATGACGCCTAGGAATTCCATTGTCCGAAATCCATGAGCGGGAAGTAACGACGTCAGCCACGAAATGATATGCAGCGCTATTCCAAGATAGAGAAACGGCACCCATGTATGCGGCTGCCCAAAGCCAAACAAGGGCAACGCCATCAGAGCGCGCCCGTAATAATTAAACCACGCCCAATACATCGTCATGAATACCGACGCGAAGAATAGCGGCAGAAGACAGAACAAAAGGAAGCGTTTTTGATTCCATCGGAGATTACCCCCACACGGTAAATTGACTCCCATGTAAGCGACGCCAATCGCGACCAGTGCCGCTCCGATCCAGAATAGCGCGTCAGTTCGCGGCGGCGGATCCAGCATCACGATTGAGCTGAATATCCACGGCAGCGCGAGAAATGCGGCCAGCAATGGAATAATTACGCTCCAGTTCAGCAACAGGTTGCGCAAATATGTGCCAACAAGCGTCCAGCTATCTGCCGAGAAAAACCCGAGCCGCGGACTCAGATAATTGCTGTAGCTGCGCAGATTCTGAATCTCGATCGGTTCAGGATTGGGTCGTGTGTGCTCGCTCTGATGCGCCAGTTGAGTAGCAACACTCGTTAGGCCCGCGCGGTTAATCCAGGCGCTCAACCAACTCCCAATGTATCCGCCGCCTGAGACGGTGGATTGATAATGAAACTTGCCGAGCAAACCGCACCGGGCAAGACCCTGCAACACTCCGAGTCCAAATGTCGCGCTGCGGATGCCGCCACCCGAAATGCAGAGCGCCGACCGCTTTTCGGACAACGCATGCACGGCTGCCCAGATTGCCTTTAACCGGATGTTTGGTTCCGGCGAACTCGGATATTCGGGCGGCAATTTCCCATGCAACACCACGAACTCGGCCTCCAACACTGCATGCAACGGGACAGAGGGATTGACGGTTGAAGCTTCCTTCGCCATGGCACGCAAACGCAGCCCAAGCGTTTATCAACCCTGTAGCAATACGTCAACTCTCACTCTGCAGCCAAATGCCCTGCGATGAATCCACCGACGATCGGCAGCTTTCATTCGGTCGCATACCTTGGCGTGTCTGTGCGAATTGCGATCAGCCGCAGCCCTGTTCCGCAGACTTCGCCGAGCGTTCTGATCCTGAGCGCGATGGGATCCCGGAAGACGGTGCGAACACTGATCGGAGGGGTAAGTGATATTTGTCCGATTTACTACCAGATCTTCCACCACGGTCTTGAGCTTTGGAAATCTGGACGAGGCGCCGGAGTCGGGCGAGGTCTGGCCGTCGCTGCCGGTCTCGGCGCGAATGTCGGCGTGGGAGTTGGCGTTACCGTTGAGCTGGCAGTTGGAGTCGGTGAGGGAGGCTGAGTCGCTGTAGTAGTGGCAGTGGCTGTCGCTGTCGGCGTGAAGGTAGCAGTTACCGTGGGCGTGGGCGTGAATGTCGCCGTTGCCGTCGCGGTAGGACTGAATGTAGCCGTAGCCGTCGGTGTAGGCGTGAACATCGCGGTCGCTGTCGGAGTAGGTGTTGGCGACGGAGACTGAGTCGCCGTAGCCGTTGAGGTCGGCGTAGGCGTGTAAGTGGCTGTTGCCGACGGCGTCGGCGTAAATGTGGCCGTTGCGGTTGCGGTGGCAGTAGCGATTGGCGTAACTATTGGGGTAGCTGTAGGTGTCGGGGTAAAGGTCGCCGCAGCCGTCGGAGTTGGAGACACCGTCGCCGTAGCTGTAGGTGTCGGAGTAAAGGTCGCCGTAGCTGTCGGAGTTGCAGGCACCGTTGCCGTCGCTGACGGAGTAGGCGTAAACGTGGCGGTAGCGGTCGGAGTTGCAGTGAATGTAGCAGTAGCTGTCGGCGCAGGCGTGTTCGTAGCGGTCGCGGACGGTATGGGCGTAAATGTGGCGGTAGCGGTTGCAGGGGCAGTCGCGGTTGGCGTAAAGGCCACTGTAGCTGTAGGTGTCGGCGTAAAAGTCGCAGTAGCTGTCGGAGTTGCGGACACCGTTGCCGTCGCTGAGGGAGTAGGCGTAAACGTAGCGGTCGCTGTCGGAGTTACAGTGAATGTAGCGGTAGCTGTGGGAGTCGGTGTCGGGGTGAACGTAGCGGTTGCTGTTGGCGTAGGCGTGGGGGTCGCGCAGGTACCCACGGTATAGATAAAGTAAGCACCTGACGCTACACCATTAGGTGGGTTAGTGCCTGAAGCATCACATCCTACCTCGGTAAAATTACTCGTGTTCTGTTGTACGCCCACAGTAAGAGCGTTTGGAGTGCCTCCCACGTGGCTGGTCACCAGTTGGTACGCTACGTCGTAGCGTCCCGGGGAAGCAGGCGTCTCATACAGGATGACCTCATAGTCAAGGTTTGGAGTGGGATTGCCCGGGTAATAGGCATTGCGCCACTCAATGTAGAATATTCGGTTAGGCGAACTGCCGGTTATGGCCGTGAACGTTCCACAGGTGGGACATTCACTCGTTACAGGATACTGATCTACCCAGTAAGGACCTATCGAGTAGGTGGCGGCCGATTCCGGCAAGCAGGTGATGCCAGAATTGATGAGCGGAGTACCGAAAGCCAGCATACCATTAGAGCCTACTGTCGCGGAGGTGAAGCTCTGGCCATACAAGGTGACGGGGAACGGCAGGGGTATGGCGATACCGCAGTCGTCGCAATTCATGCCGAGATTACTCGTGCCTGTGACGAACGTGCCTGTGCCTGTGGTGTAGGTGTAAGGAGGAGTGCACGTCGCCGTTGCCGTTGCCGTAGGAGTCGCGGTGGGAGTTGCGGTAGGCGTCGGACACTCGGTGAGTGTGTAAATGAAGTAAGCGCCCGAGGCTACGCGATCAGGTGGATTTTCCCCGATGGGATCACACCCTACCTCCGTGAAACTTGTCGGATTCTGTTGCACGCCTACCGTAAGCGAACTGATTGTGCCTTCAGCGTGGCTGGTTACCAATTGGTACGCTATGTCAAAGCGTGCCCGGGATGGCGGCGTCTCGTGCAAGAGCACCTCATAATCGAGGTTCGGAGTGGCATTTCCGGGGAAGTAGGCATTCCGCCACTCCACGACGAATGTTCGATTCGGCGCAGTGCCTGTAATGGTAGTGAACACGCCGCAAGTAGGACAGGTAGAAGTGACAGGGTACTGATCTACCCAGTAAGGAGCGATTGAGTACGTGGCGGAGTCCACCGGCATACAGCTGGGAGCAAAGTCGTAGGCGGTACCGAACGACAACGTCCCGTTAGATCCCACTGTAGCGGAGGTGAAGCTCTGGCCGTACAAGGTGACCGGAAACGGCAGGGCGATGGGAATAGCGCAGTCGTCACAGTTCATACCGAGACTAACAACGCCTGGCACAAACACGCCCGTTCCGGTTGTGTATATGTAGCTGCAACTTGCCGTTGGCGTCGGCGTTGGCGTGGGGGTCGGAGTGAACGTAGCTGTAGCAGTGGCCGTCGCGGTAGCGGTTGCAGTAGATGTAGCTGTCGCTGTCGCAGTAGCTATCGGAGTTGGCGTTGAAGTAGGAGTCGGAGATGCCGTTGGAGTGGGGACCGGGAAACTGAACTTTCCGATGACTGTACCCCAGTATGAGAAGTCGTCTCCAGTAGCATACTGGTTTACGTGCCAGAAGCTGGTGCCATCGGCTGGATCAACCGTAGTCATGCTATAATCGCCCCAGCGTGAGCAAACGAATGAGCAGGCTTGCCGGCTAGCAAAGCCGTTGAATATTGTAGCTTCGCCCTGCGCGAGGTTATTCGGCGGGTCAACGGCAAGGCGCCCGGCATAACGAATGCCTGGGTGAATGGATGAACTGGACACCGAATAACCAATGACCGTGTTACCGTTTATATCGACAGCTATACTGGGCATCCAGCGCCACACACCATCGTTGCCGTTGGTCCAATGTTGCTGTTGCACAGGGGTCGCAGGGAAATTGCCACCGGTAACATCAAATTGATACCAACTGATCGCAGTCCCGTTCCCGACTACGGTGTGAGCGGCCCATAACGATTCCGTGCCATTGCGGTTTTGGTAAACGACGGGCGTCATGAGTCTATCGCCCAAGGCATTCAGCCTTTGTGAACTAGCCAACTGAGGCACGGCCTCTTCACCGATGTTGACAAACGAGGCCACCGTCAGCCCGGCGTTTGGAGCGTGATTCGCCCCGAGGCCGAGCGTTGAATTTGCCGGCGTGCCAAAATCGAGATGGAAGCGCCAGGCCTTCACCTGATTCAGGGTCCCGACCGTCTGGTCGATGGCAAGCAGAAACTCGTCCTCTCCCATAGGAGGCGCACTGCCGTTGCGAAAATTAGCCGCAAGCAAGCTGGCGGACCCACCTAGACCGGCTACAGGGATGGTAAAGGCGATGGCGGTGGGGTTTGGTCTCCCTGTCCCGGCCAGCATCGCCGCCCGATCGAGCGCAAAAATGCGCACACCTCTAAAGGAGACAGGCTCAGTCGCATCATACAGATCGACGGTCAGGAAATAGGCGTTTTGGGCTGGGCTCCCGCCAGAGTTCCACATCGCGAACTTTGGGTAGTCGTTGAAGTAAGTTGGGTTGGCAGCATCAGCGCGCAATGCGTACAACCACCACCCGCCTGCAACAGGATCACTTGTCTTGCTTACGCCGATGCACTGCCAGTAGGAGCTGCCGCCCGGAAATCCGTCAAAGGCGAAATCGCTTATCAGCCACCGATCTGCGATCGGATCATAGAGAGTAAAAGGGTCTCCCCAATTATTGTTGGAGCAAGGAGTGCCCGTCAATCCCGCAAAGAATGAATCGTATGACGTCGGGCCCGACAGAGGATTGCCGTTCTTATCAGAGATGAGGATCGATCGATTGACCGATTGGACGTAATGGTTCGGGCCGACATC
>Ga0310811_10011093_pt1 | contig 11665 bp, 10 predicted proteins | sample YCmetagenome_FD_207642 | JGI IMG/M metagenome (GOLD analysis project Ga0310811, IMG submission 207642) | Soil microbial communities from experimental microcosm in Duke University, North Carolina, United States - YC | ecosystem: Engineered > Artificial ecosystem > Soil microcosm > Unclassified ...
CGAGGATCGGCAGGAAGCGTTTGGCGAAATCGGCGTAGCCTTTGTTCAGGAATTCCTGATTCGTCGGCGGAAAGGCGTAGAGCGCGTGCCAGATGCTGGAACCGGTGAAGCCGTTCACCACGGCGACTTCGCCTTTCTTTGCGCCGGGCTTGGCGTCAAAAAATTTGCGTGCGGCTTTCGCCGTGGCCTTCATCTTTTCGGCGGCGCGCTGGCGGACACCTTCGGGCTTGCCATCACCCCAGACATCGGCGGGCAGGATTGCTTTGTGGCGTTCATCAATTAAATCGCAGATGGCCTGCCCGACCAGGTGCGAGGAAATGGCGAAGCATTTCAGGCCGTGCTTGGCGAGTAGCGCCCATTTCTTTTTGCAATAATCCGGTTCGGCGATGGCGCGATCCACTTCAAAGTGGTCGCCCCAGCAGGCGAGTTCCACGCCATCGTAGCCCATCTTTTTGACAAGCGGCAGGAGTTCAGTGAGTGTGAGGTCGGCCCATTGGCCGGTGAAAAGAGTGACAGGTCTTGGCATAAGTGGTGTTTTTGGTGAAGCCATCTTGCCAAGCCGCACCGGCAGGTCAAGCGCATCGCAAAAGGTTTTTCGCCTGACGGGTCAACTTCGGTGGAGACATTTGAGGATGATTTGAATATCTTGCAACGGTTTTTGAAACCATGGCATCGCGAAATGCGTCCCCAAAAATGACGACAACGCGCGGCGAATATCTGAATTGCTCGCAAAACCGGCGAAAAAAGTTTGGCGACCAGGCCATTTGAGGGATTGCGAGCCGGCAAAAAACAGTTCATTATTCGTGTTCAAGCCAACAACCAAGTCAACCAGTCAAATCATCAAACATGAGCGATCATACTGAAAAAAAATCGGACGGCTCCAGCGGGAGCCAGTGTTGCAACTGCGATTACTCGCTGGCCTTCCTGATCCTGCGCGGGTGGCTCGGAGTGCGCGCCCTGTTCACCGGCATCGAAAAATTCGGCAAGTATCAGTCGGTCGCCAAACCGGTGATTGATCCGACGACCGGGCTGCCCGATGCGAGCGGCGTGATGATCAACGTGAACGTGAAGCATTACGCGCTGGCGAATTACTCCGGCGTCCCCGCCGGTCTGAAGGACAAGTTCAACTACGAACCGTTGCTGCCAAAATTCGCGCTGGTGACCTTCGACCATCTGCTCGGGCCGGCCTTTATTTTGACCGGCATTATGCTGCTGATCGGCCTCGGCACGCGCATCTCGCTGTTCGTTCAGGGTTTGATCTACATCGCCCTGACCATCGGATTGATTTTGATCAAGCAGGACGACGGCATTTCCTGGTTGGGCATCCACATCGCGCTGGTCGCGTTCGCCTTGATGCTCGCCAAAAATAACAAGCTCGCAATTCTCAAAAAATGGTAAAAAAAATACCCTTCACCCGTCGCGAATTCCTCGGCACGACCGCCGCCGCCAGCGCCGGTTTGCTGTTGAGTTCTTGCAGCAACGAATCCAACCCGGTAGCCGCTCCCAAAAAGTCGGCCCTCAATGCGATAAACGTCGCGCTGATCGGTTACGGCATGGAAGGCAGCGTCTTGTCGGATTCGCTGATGAACATCATGCACGCGGGCGACATCAAGGTGGTCGCGTTGTGTGACATCTGGGACTACGCCCGCAAGAAGGGCAAAAACACCTACAAGGCCAACGGCTTCGAGTTGAATGATTATGAAAATTACGAGGACTTGCTGGCCAAGGAAAAGGATCTGCAGGCGGTCGTCGTGGCCACGCCGGATTTCTGGCACGCGCCGATCACCAACGCCTGCCTGAAGGCGGGCCTGCACGTTTATTGCGAAAAGATGATGAGCAACACCATCGAAGGCGCGCGTTCGATGGTCAAGACGATGCGGGAGACGGGCAAGCTGCTGCAAATCGGCCACCAGCGCCGCAGCAACCCACGGTATCTTTTCACGATGAACCGGCTGCTGGACCAGGCGAAATTCTGCGGCCGAGTGACCGCCGCACAGGCGCAATGGAACCGTGCCGTCACCGAGGATTTTGGCTGGCCGAAACATTCGGAGATGAAACCGGAGGATCTTGCCAAATACGGCTTCAAGGACATGCATCAGTTCCGAAACTGGCGCTGGTTCAAGGGACTCGGCGGCGGGCCGTTGTCCGATCTTGGCGCGCATCAGATTGATGTGTTCAACTGGTGGCTGGGTTCGCCGGCCCTTTCGGTGATGGCCAGCGGCGGCGTAGATTATTACACCAATCACGAGTGGTATGACAACGCCATGGTGATCTACGAATATCAAACTCCCCATGATCAGCCCATCCCCTCCGGCATCGTCCGCGCCTTCTATCAGGTGCAGACCACCACCAGCGCCGGCGGCGGTTACTTCGAAATGTTCATGGGCGACGACGGCACGATCAAAATGTCCGAGGACCCGGCCATTTGCGCCATCTACCGTGAAGCCCGTGCAACCGGAACTTCCTGGGACGACCTGATCCAAAAAGGTTATGTTGCCCTGAAGGAAACTCCCGCGACCGATGCCGCCAAAGTGGACGTGCGTGAAACTGCTCAGCTCGCGCAATACGAAATCCCGGTATTCTTCAACAAGCCGCCGCACCAGCCGCATCTGGAAAACTTTTTCAATGCCATTCGCGGCACGGCCAAACTGAATTGCGCCGGCGACGAGGCGTTTCGCAGCGAATACGTCATACACAAGGCCAACGAGTCCATCGCCGCGCAAAAAAAGCTCCTGATCACCCCCGAGGAAACCGAAGCCTGAAATATCTTTGAACAACCGCAACCGTAAATCGTCTCAAATACACATGAAGAATCTGCTTCCCCAATTGACCGTCGCCCTGGTGCTCGCCACCACGACCCTGCTGGCCCAGGATAAAGTGCCCTTGAAAACAGAATTGCCCAAACCGTTATTCGTCGGCACGCCGGTGCCGATCAAGGTGCCAAACTTGGAACCGGCCCAGAAAGGCAACCGGCCCGATTTCATGGTGCCTGCCGGCACGGTCAACCTCGCCAAAGGCAAGAAAGTCACCTCCAGCGACACGGATCCGATTGTCGGCACGCTGGATCTGGTAACCGACGGCGACAAGGAAGGCGATGAAGGTTCCTGGGTCGAACTCGCCCCCGGCAAGCAATGGGTGCAAATTGATCTCGAAAAGCAATCCGACATCTACGCCGTGCTCGTATGGCATTTTCATTCTCAGGCCAGGGTTTATTTTGACATGGTGGTGCAGGTCTCCGACGACCCGACCTTTGAAAAGGGCGTGACCACGATCTTTAACGCCGATGCCAGCAATGAGCTTGGCCTCGGTGCCGGCAAGGACCGGCCTTACATCGAGACCTACCAGGGTAAATTGATTGATGCCGGCGACGTGAAGGGCCGCTATGTCCGCCTCTACAGCAAAGGTAACACGACCAACAAGATGAACCATTACATCGAGGTTGAAGTCTTTGGCAAACCGGCCGCGTAATTTCTCCGTCCGCTCCCCGCAACGGGGAGCGGGCCGGGGCGAGGGAATTATAATTTGAACAATTCCAAGGTCCTCACCCCGCCCGCCAAATTTCGTTGGGCAATCTTTCTCGTCCTCGCCCTGCTCGCCCTCGCCATCCGGCTGCCGCAACTGGGCGAACGGCCGATGCACACGGATGAATCCATCAACGCCTACATCACCGGCCAGTTGCTCGGCGGCGGGAAATATCATTACGACCCGCAGGACCGTCACGGCCCAGCCTTGACGGAACTCGCGCTGCCAATTGTCCGTCTGCAGGGCGCGGAATCTTTTGCCGGACTGACCGAATCAGAGCTCCGCCTCACGCCGGTCATCGTCGGCACCGCCATGATCTTGCTGTTCGGTGCGGCGGTGGAAATGTTTGGCTTCATCCCCTGCCTTATCGCCACGCTGTTGTTCGCCTTCGCTCCCCTGCCCGTTTATTATAACCGGTATTTCATCCACGAAACCCTGTTTGTGACTGCAACGCTCGGTCTGATTCTCTCTGGCTGGCGCGCGCTGAAATCAAATTCCATCCTGTCCGCTGCGCTGGCCGGCTTCTGCGCGGCGTTCATGGTCGCCTGCAAGGAAACCGTGGTCATCCATTTTTTTGCCCTTGGACTGGCTGCGGCCGTGAGCTGGCGTTTTGGTTCTAAAAAAACGTTGCCGGCAAAACGAACCTGGCTGGCCGCCGCGCTGACGTTCCTGATCGCCGGCGTTTTGCTTTTCACTTGGGGCGGACAAAACTGGACAGCGCTCGCGGATTTGCTCCGGGCCATCCCCAGTTTCGCCGCCCGCGCCGGTGGTGAAGGCCATGCCAAACCTTTTTGGTATTATTTCGAACTGCTGGCCGGCGGCTGGTCTGGTGTAGCCATCCTGCTGCTGGCCTTGCTTGGATTTTTCCGCGTCACCGTCTCTTCACGCCGGATTTTTCTAGCGGCTTATGGTGTCATCATTGTGTTGATTTATAGCGCCATTCCCTACAAAACACCGTGGCTGGCATTGAACTTCTGGCTGCCGCTGGCGCTGCTCGCCGGTCTCGCGGTCGGGTGGATCTGGTTCGCATTGCCCAAGCTTTCGGCCCGGGCCGGAATTTTGGCTGGCTTGGGCGTCATCGGCATTTTGATGGCCCACGACACACGGCAATGGGTTTTCCGGGAGCCAGCGGACGAGAAAAATCCCTATGCCTACGCGCATACTGGTGAAGATATGTTGCGCTTGCCGGTGCGGCTGGAGCAACTGGCGCAAAAAAATCAAATTGCCAGTCCGCGCATCGCGGTCGTGGCTGCGGACGCCTGGCCGCTGCCTTGGTATCTGCGGAAATTTACGCAAGTTGGCTTCTGGCAGCCGGGACAGGAAACCGGGGCGGCCGATTATTTCATCACCACCACGGACGTGCCCGACGCACTGGCGGAACGGCTGAAGAATTTTCGTCCGGAATTTTTTGGCTGGCGCCCGAATGTGCTGCTGATTCTTTGGGTGCCGGAAACACAGACGCCATGAGCGAAATCCACGTTTTCAACCATAATGCGATGGCGACGCAGTTTCAGGTGCGCATCGCCGGCGAGGAAAAGACCTATGCCGCGCAGGCGGCGCAGGCGGCGTTCGCGCTCACAGATCAACTGGAATCCAAGTTGAGCCGGTTCCGCGCCAACAGCGAAATCTCCCAAATCGCACAGCTTACCGTCGGCGAAAAACTGCGCCTGACCGAACCGGTCTTCGCCTGCCTGAATATCGCACGGCGGATGGAGTTCGCGACGCGCGGCGCCTTTTCAGTGACAGCAGCAGCCTTGAAAACGCAGCCGACGAAGCCGCTCTGGTCGCTGGTGGAAAAGGAATTTTCCATCCGCTGCGACAGCGGTCGGCTGGAGTTTGATCTCGGTGCCATCGGCAAGGGGTTTGCGCTGGACCGCATGGCGGATGTGTTGCGCGAATGGAGCTGTCCGGCGTTTCTGCTCGTGGCCGGCGGCAGCAGCATTCTGGCCGGCGATGCGCCGGCTGGAACGGACGGCTGGTCGTGTGGCCTCGGCGAAAACAATTCCGCGCGGCGTCATCGCTTGAGCCATATTTCGCTCAGCGGCTCCGGCCTGGCAGTAAAGGGCGAGCACATTTTCGACCCCCGCACGGGCATGCCAAGTTCCCGGCACAACCGCACCTGGGCGATCGCCCGTTCCGCTGCAGAATCAGATGCCCTTTCGACGGCTTGCATGATCATGGATGATCCGGCAATTCAGGAAATCGTCGAGCGCAATGCGGACTGGCTGGTTTTCCTCAACGAAAAGTCAGACTGGCGGCATCTCGGCAATCGCCCAGTGCCGCCGCTGGCTTGATACGTCATCAGATTATTATTTCTTGGCGGTCAATTGAACCGCTCTGTAACCGCCGCGGGATTTGAAGTAAAGAATCAACGCCAGGTAACACACGAAGGTGAAGGCCGGAAACATCGCCATTTTACCCAGCGCGCTGAATTTACCAGCGGTCGTGGCGGCCTGAATATCGGCTTGTGATTTGGTGTCGGTGACGACGGCACTTTTGGCTGGGTCAATGGCTTGATAACCGCCCAGCAGATAATTTTGTTTCATCGTCACTTGTTGGTAGAGCGCGGGGTTCGCGATCTGCAATTGCTGGGTAGTGGAAGATTCCTGCATGTAGCCGAGAAACGGTGCGCCGAGAATGCCGACCGCGAGCATCCCGATTCCACCCATCGCGTTCAGCGTGAGTGCGCCACCCTTGGGGCATTGTTCCGAAGTCAGGCCGAGGATGGTCGGCCAGAAAAAGGTGATGCCAACGCCAAACAAGGTGGCCGCGGCAAAAATGATGCCAGTGCCAGCATGTGCTGTGTGAGAAAGCGCGAGAATGCCGAGCGCGGCCAGCGCCGAACACGTCGCGAGCAGCCCGACGGGTGAGAATTTATGCGCGAGCGGCCCGGCGCAGAAACGCAACACCAGCATGATGGCCGACGTGTAAACCAGGACCCAGGCAGAATTATATCCGGCGGCTTTCATCGGGTCTTCCATGAGCGCGGTGATCCAGCCATTGGTGCCCAGTTCGGTCGTCGCCTGCGGCATCATGATGATGATGAGAAAGGCGAGCAGCAGCCGGCCAAAAGATTTGGTGATGGCAGCGAATGCCAGCACCACCACGCCAGTAAGAATCCAACTGACATTTTGCGACCAGCCAAAAACCTGTCCCAGTTGCGCGAACACGAGGCCAAAACCCACGAACGCGCCGAATGCACCGAGTTCTTTGAGCATGGCGAGATAGCTGACGCCAGCCTGCTCACGTTCGCTTTTGGGAAATTGCCGGCTAATGAGGATGGTGAAGAAGATGACGGCGGGAATCAGAATCAGACCCAGCGAAACCCGCCAGTCGGGGTTATTCGCCAGGGCGATGGTGCAGAGACCGCCCATGACCAAACCCGCCGGCCAGCCGGCGTGGAGGCGATTGAGCCATTTCACCTTGTCCGTGTTGAACATCGTAGAAACGATGGGATTGGCGTAGGCCTCAACCGTTCCGTTGCCAAGGCCAAGAATGATGCTGCCCCAATAGAGCAGTTGGTAGCCGTGTTTTTGCCCGTCAATGAGCGCCTGACCAGTCACGCCATGAATGCAACTGTAGGCGGCAATGGCCATGCCGGTATAAACCAGATAGCTCACAAAGGAATAAATCATCGCCACCTTGTAGCCGATGCGGTCAATGAACAGGCTGAAGATGATGATGCTCACGCCGAACGACCAGATGCCCGCGCCCTGCAGTTCGCCGGCGACTACGTTGTCCAGGCCAAAGTCGGTCTTGAACTGTCCGCCGCATAAAATCATGCGGCTGATGAAGGCGTAACTGGTGGTGATGAGGGCGATGAAACAGCCCCAGAACAGAATTTTGTCGTGACGGTTATTCATTTGGAAAAGGATTGGCACCATGCTCCCGATGAAATGAAAAGTGTCAACGGCAAACTTGCATTTTCAATGAGGCAGCCGGCGGGCCTGGCCCGGCAAAATTTAACTCTCCCTTCCCGCCGTGTTCTGTTATGCTGAGGGAAGTCGCCAAGACGAATTTTTATTTTAACTGCATGACCTCAAAACTTTTTACTGAACTCGGCCTTTCACCGGAAATTCTGCGGGCTGTGGAAAAACTCGGCTTTGAACAGGCCTCGCCGATTCAGGCCGCCGCGATTCCGGTGCTGCTCACGGGCAAGGACATCGTCGGCCAATCGCAGACAGGCTCCGGCAAGACGGCCGCGTTCGGCATTCCCGCCGTGGAAAAAGTGGACGTGACCAAGCGCGCCGTGCAGGTGCTGATTCTCTGTCCAACCCGCGAACTCGCAGTGCAGGTTTCCGAGGAAATCCACAAGCTCGCCTTTTTCAAACGCGGCGTGATGGCATTGCCGATCTACGGCGGCCAGTCCTACGACCGCCAGCTTTACGGCCTGAAACAAGGCGCCCAGATCGTCATCGGCACACCAGGCCGCATCATGGATCACATGCGGCGCGGCACGTTGCGGCTGGAAACGGTGAAGATGGTCATCCTCGACGAGGCCGACGTGATGCTCAACATGGGTTTCCGCGAGGACATCGAATTGATTCTCCAATCCACGCCGAAGGAACGCCAGACGGTTTTCTTTTCCGCCACGATGCCGCGGCCGATCCGCGACCTCATCGAAAAAAGTTCGCGCGAACCGCAGACCGTCAAGATCGAACAAAAGGCCATGACCGTGCCGACGGTGGACCAGGTTTATTTCGAGGTGGACCGCCGCTACAAAATGGAACTGCTCACACGGCTGATTGATATTTACGATCTCAAACTGGGCATCATTTTCTGCAACACCAAGCGCATGGTGGACGATCTCGTGGATCATCTCGAAGCCGCCGGGTATCAGGCCGACCGTTTGCACGGCGACATGACGCAAAACATGCGCGACCGCGTGATGAACAAATTCCGCAAATCCGGCTTGGAGTTTCTCGTCGCCACGGACATCGCCGCGCGCGGCATTGACGTGGATGACGTCGAAGTCGTCTTCAACTACGACCTGCCCTATGACCCGGAAGATTATGTTCACCGCATTGGCCGCACAGGCCGCGCGGGTCGCAGCGGACGCGCCATTTCGCTGGTGCCGGGTCGCGAATTATTTCAGATCCGCAACATCGAGCGTTTCACCAACGTCCGTATCCAACGTGGTCGCGTGCCCACGGCAACCGAGGTTTCCGAGGCGCGCGAAAATGTTTTCATTGAAAAACTCCGCGCCCTGCTCACTGGCGGCGAATATCAGAAACACGACGCGGTTATCGAGCGCTTGCTGGAAGCAGGTTTTAGTTCCACCGACATCTGTTCAGCGCTGATTCACCTGCTCAAGACCGGTGAAGCCGCCAAACCCGCGCCGAAAACTGAAAGCTATGACCGCCCGGAAAACGACCAACGTCCCGGCGGTTTTGATCGTGGCCCGCGCGATGATCGCCGTCCGCGTTTTGAGGATCGCCGGAACGACCGACGCGACGACCGCCCGCAACGCTTTGAAGACCGTGCGCCGCGCCGTGCCGAACCCATGCGTCCGGCCAAAGCTGCGCCGTGGAAGGCCGATGCCGCCTACAAACCGAAAGTTGTGATTCCGCCGCCAGGCTATAAACCCGCGCCCGCCAAAGCGCCCGTTCAAAAGGCGGTTGAAAAACCGACTGAAGTTAAACCGGCAACTGAAAAGACTTTTTCCGATGAAGAAATTCTGGCATCTGTCAAAACACCGGAACCAAAAGCCGAATCCAAATTATTTATCAAGTCCAAGGCCGTGACTGTTGCGCCCAAGACGAAACCCAGTCGCGCCACGCCCACCGATCAGACGCGTCTGTGGATGAGCCTGGGCGAGACACAGGGCATCACGCCGATTGACATCGTCAATGCCGTTGCGGGCGAGACCGGGCTGCCCGGCAAGGTCGTCGGCACGGTGGACGTGCGTGAGAAACATCTGTTCGTGGATGTCGCCAGCGAGCACGCCAACGGCATCATCGCCAAGCTGAACCGCGCCAACATCAAAGGTCACAAAGTCAAAGTGAAGGTGGCGTGATGAACGAAGAATCCGCTCCGCACCCGGTGGAACGGCTGTTCCCGTTCGTGCTGAAAACCAAGTCGTTGTTGGTGGGACGCGACACGTTGCGCGCGAACAAGGGCAAACTGCATTTCGTCCTCATCACCGAAGACATCGCCGAAACCAGCCGTGAAGAAGTGCTCAAGGATTTCACGCACTATCCGGTGGTGCAGCATTTCACGGCGGCGGATTTTGAAAAATTCTTCGCCGTAAAAGGTGCCAAGGCCGTCGGCTTCACCAAATCCGGCCTCGCGCAATCCATCTACGCCGAGCTCAAAGCGCACCGCATCAACAAGCCGCCGGTGCAGCCCACGCCGCCAAAACCATTGAAAACGGCTGCTTCTGAACGCAAACCTGCGGCCTGACTTTGCCGGCGGGCTGGTCAGTTTTCTCTTTCGTAAAACTCACGGAAAAGCGGCTCTGGCAGGCTGGTGAAATGCCAATCGCGTTCGCGCCATTGAAACTTCAAGCTGCCGGCGTGCAGCGCGTGATTGGGTAAAATAAGCCGTGCGCGTTGTTCTTCTGTAAGCCGGCGCTCGACCAGGGCAAGATACAGATCCGGATCACCCCCGTAAATTTTGTCGCCCACGATTGGATGGCCATGGTGCGCGAGGTGGATGCGAATCTGATGTTTGCGCCCGGTGCGGGGAGCGACCCGAAGCAGGGTGAAATTCTTGCCATCACGGACAAACCGTTTCTCCACGAAAAATCCCGTTTGCGCCGGCGCACCGTCCGCCCGGACGCAATCTTTGACAGCGACCACGCTGGCTTCATCCTTGCCCAATGGCGCATCAATCATCCCCTGTTCCTCCGCGATATGACCGTGAACAATGGCCAGATATTCTTTCTGCACGGTGCGGCTTTCCCAGACTTTTCCCAGTTCGCCCGCCGCTTCATAATTTTTGGCGATGACAACCAGCCCGGAAGTCTCACGATCAAGGCGGTTCACCAGACGCGGTTCGGATTCTGTCTTCAAATAAATCCGCGCCCTGCTGATCAGGCTGGAGTATTCATCACCTTTCGTTGGGTGACAGACCAGATCCGCTGGCTTGTGGATGACCAGCAGATTTTCGTCTTCGCGAACGATGTCGAACAGTTTTTCCAAGCGGGAGAATTTGCCACAGAGGCCCAGAGACGCGGAGAAGATTTTTCTGAATTCCTGTTTTCTTACCCCAATCAGACACCGCCAAAACGACGATGTCTCTTGGCGTATTCCTCCAAGGCGGCGTAAAACTGCGGCTTCTTGAAATCCGGCCAGAATGTCGGCGTGACGACGAGTTCGGAATAGGAAATCTGCCACAGGAGAAAATTGCTCACGCGCATCTCGCCGCTGGTGCGGATAAGCAGATCCGGGTCAGGTATGTTGCGTGTCCACAAATGATCGGAGATGACTTTCTCCGTGATGTCGGCGGGGTCCAGCTTGCCGGACTTTGCCTTCTGCGCGATGTGACGGACAGCTTCCACGATCTCAATGCGGCTGCCATAGCTTAACGCCATGATCAGCGTCAGTCCATTGTTCTTGGAAAGTGCCGCGATGGATTTGGCCAGATGTTCCTGCACGTTGTCCGGCAGACGGTGGATCTGGCCGATGACTTCGAGCCGGACATTATTCTTGTTCAGCTCTTTCGTCTCGGTCTTGAGGTAATGAACGAGATACTTCATCAACGCGTCCACCTCGTCCTTGGGCCGGTTCCAGTTCTCGGCGGAAAACGCGTAGAGCGTGAGATACTTGATGCCGAGTTCGCCTGCCGTGCGGATGATTTCACGCGCCGAATCCGCCCCGCGTCGATGCCCCTCAATGCGCGGCAGATGGCGCGACTTGGCCCAGCGCCCGTTGCCATCCATGATCACCGCGACATGGCGCGGGAGATTGGCGGCAGCTTCGGCGCTTAAATGTGACGGGGTTAAACTCATTTGCTGGGCGGTAGGTTACGTGAAGCCGGCGAATTCAAAAATGAAAAAATGAACCCGCCGGGGCAGTGCCCGGGAGCCGCCCAAGTCAGGCGGGTTCGTCCAGTTTGGCGCGGATGGTTTGCGCCAGTTTTTGGGCTTCAAACGGCTTGGTTAGAAAGTTGACGCCTTCGACCAGCGCAAAATCCCCGCCGG
>Ga0310811_10011094_pt1 | contig 11665 bp, 10 predicted proteins | sample YCmetagenome_FD_207642 | JGI IMG/M metagenome (GOLD analysis project Ga0310811, IMG submission 207642) | Soil microbial communities from experimental microcosm in Duke University, North Carolina, United States - YC | ecosystem: Engineered > Artificial ecosystem > Soil microcosm > Unclassified ...
ATCACAAAGGCAACAAAAGCGAACTTGAAGACCTAGACAAAAAGACAAGAGAATTGGCTTTGAAGTACTTAATTGACGGAGCTGACATGGGTAACGGCGACTGCATGCGAATACTTGGACAGCTCTATATTGACGGCAAGTACTTACCTCGGGACATAGTAAAAGGAAATAAAATTTTAAAACAATTGGAATAGGTTGAAGCGGAAATAGAAATTATTGGTGTCGATCATTTTGAAAACACTTTGACGATTGGAATGGAGTTTGAGTTTAGGGAAGTCTCAACAGTCATTGGGACTGGAAAAATTAAGCACATATTAAATGAGAGGCTGAAGAAAATCAATCACTAACTATTCAACGGCCGCACTTAAAAATCTTCGAAAAAATAGTATAGAGGGGCTTTTATTGTCAAATTGAATCAATAATCGCTCATTTCGCGGCATTCTATCGTTTGTTCCAAATTTTGAACTCCTGATCTTTATTCTTAAATATGTAGACTAAACCATCAGTCTACTCTGAAAAAGGTAGTTGCCATATCGTTTCTTTTGATCTTTCTCTTCAATGTAGCAGGGTATTATATTGTCTATCTCGGATGGCGTTTCCAGGCCCGCAACGAGATGGCTCAACGATTGGATGATGAAAACTACTCAGCAAGCGAAACAATAACGATCAAATTACCTTACAATCTTCCTTACCAGGATGAAGGCGGTGGATACAAGCGCGTTCATGGCGATTTTCAACATCAAGGTGAGTTCTATAAATTGGTGAAACAAAAAATTGAAAATGACACTCTCTATGTTGTCTGCATAAAAGACAATAAAGAGAAAAAGATTTTCAATTTCATGGCCGATATCGTTAAATCCTCAACTGATATGCCTGCAACTTCATCAACAATGAAGTTGCTGAATAGTCTTATTAAAGATTACATTTCTTCTGATTCTATAGCACCAGTTCCTTCACAACAAGGCTGGTTTGCTGCATTTGTTTTTGCACAGTATCATTATCAGTTAAGCAGTGAGCACACTGCATACTTTTCTCCGCCGCCAGATTTGCAATCCTGATTTTACGGCCTTAAGAATTATTGTTATTTCAATTTGAGTTTGAGATGGTAAATACCGCTCAAGGCTTGAAGTATGGTATTGATAAGCGACTGCAGAAGCAGTTTGTTCTTCAATAATACTAGTGGTTTGGTGCATACAACAAGCGTACTCTTTTATTACTCATGAACTGGTTCTTCATGGGTGAGTAACAATAATTTTTAATGGCTGTAAAGTCAATCGTTACAACACAATCGTGTTGACATGCTCACAATTTCCGTGTGAGCTGTTTTATCATTTTATCTAACGATTTAATGTCGTTTAGTTAAGCTCATTTTAGGCTTACCTCCTTTATCATCCTGGGAGGCAGCGTCTAGAATGAGCTTTAACTCAGTGATATTAATTAACAATTACTATCATGGCACACATTACTCTACATAATGAATTTCCAGGTATTGTTGGTCTTATGGCTTTCAGACCTGAAACTGAAAAACCTTTGAATGATCTCGCCGAAGTATTACTTCGCGGTGATTCAACACTAACACGTGGCGAACGTGAAATCATAGCATCATACGTTTCTTATAAAAACGATTGTCACTTCTGCCATACAACGCATGGCGCTGTGGCAGCACATCACATGGGTGGTGATTTAAAACTTATTGATGATATCAAAGTCGGACTCTCGCACACTACAATCTCTTCCAAGCTTCGTGCACTTCTTAACATTGCTGCTCATGTGCAAAAAGGTGGCAAGCATGTTACGGAAGAAGATGTTGCTGCTGCGCGAAAAGAAGGCGCAACAGACATAGAGATTCATGATACAGTACTTATTGCTGCTGCCTTCTGCATGTTCAACCGATACGTTGACGGCTTAGGAACGTGGGCACCACAAGAAAATGCAGCTTATGCTGACATGGGAAAGAAATTGGCTGTTGAAGGTTATGTAAACTCCATAACACAACCTGCTTAGCCCTCAGAAACGGTCCGTTGGCTTCTGGGTAGCTGCTGGCGGATTCGTTTCTCTTCAAACTAAAAAACTTTAATCTTATGCCTTACATACCACTTGAAGAACATTTGCCTGGCATCACCGGCCTGTTAGAATATCGTCGGGATACTGCAGCACCAATTCGCGATCTCACACAATTCTTACTCCGTGGTACTAACTCCTTAACAGAAGGTGAGCGTGAACTCATTGCCACCATCGTTTCGCATGGCAACCAATGTAAGTTTTGTACAGCCGCACATACAGCTGCGGCAGATCTTTTATTGGGAGAATGTGAAACCACAGCAAAGATTAAAGAAGATCTGTCAACGGCACCTGTAAGTGAAAAAATGAAAGCACTTCTCACCATTGCTGCACAAACACAAAAGAGTGGCAAGCAGGTAACGGAGGCCTCCATACAAAAAGCAAAAGATGCGGGCGCCACGGATGTTGAGATTCACGACACTGTACTGATTGCCGCACTTTTCTGTTTATATAATCGCTATGTCGATGGACTTTCAACTGTGACACCTACTGATCCTGCATTCTATAAAGGACTCGCAGATCGCATTGTAGGTCATGGTTACACACGACTGCCACAAGGTTTTGATCATCTCAAGAAACAATCATAAATATTATCCAAACCAAACCTCACAACCTGAATGAAAAAACTTTTACAAATTCTCTTATTAATAAACACCTTCTCACTTTATGCCCAGGAAATAAATCTCCATGGTACAATAAAAGACAAAGAAACCAACGAGCCTGTTGTTGGTGCCACCATTTCTGTGAAAGGAAAGATGATGGGAACAACAACCGATTCAAAAGGCAATTTCTCATTAAAGAGCAGTTCACTCAGCGCACCTCTCACCATCCTCGTCTCTATTGTAGGCTATGAACGCCAGGAGATTGAAGTAAGCGATGCCGCCAATGCTATTGAAGTTTCGATGTCCTCAAAAGCTGTTGTGATGAACGAAATGGTATTCTCTGCTTCACGCATTGAAGAAAACATTCTGCAATCTCCGGTAAGCATTGAAAAAATGGATACCAAGACTATTCGAGAAACACCTTCGATGAGTTTTTATGATGGATTGCAAAATCTAAAAGGCGTTGAAATGGTAACCAGCGGACTTACCTACAAACAAATTAACACACGTGGATTTAATGACACTGGTAACGCGCGCTTTCTTCAGCTCGTTGATGGTGTTGATAATCAAACGCCCGGTTTAAATTTCGCGGTAGGTAATTTATTTGGTTCATCCGATCTTGACATGGAGAGTGCTGAATTAATTCCAGGTGCTGCTTCTGCATTGTATGGACCCGTAGCATTTAACGGTGTGTTGATGATGCGCACAAAGAATCCTTTTCAATACCAGGGACTGAGTGTACAAACAAAAGTTGGTGTTAATCATATCAACGAGAAGTACGCTGACCCACATCCGTTATATGATTTTGCAATTCGATATGCCAAAGCATTCAATGATCGTTTCGCTTTTAAAGTTAACGCATCTTATTTCACCGGACTAGATTGGTACGCTACAAACTACACTGATGTAGATTATACAACACCTGCCGAACAACGTGGGGATAAAAATCCAGCACGCAATGCTCTAAATATTTATGGCGATGACTCTGCTCAAGATCTTCCGGGCATTGGAAGAGTTTCAAGAACTGGCTATGCAGAAAAAGATCTGATGAATTACAATGTCTACAGTCTTAAGCTAAACGGTGCCTTGCATTATCGTATAACCGATAACATGGAGCTCATCTACCAATATAATTATAACCAGGGAAGAGCGGCTTACACCGGAAGTAATCGGTTTCAGTTGAACGACTTTAATTTTCAACAGCACAGGGTGGAAATGAGAGGCAGCAACTATTTTGTTCGTGCTTATGCCAACCTTGAAGATTCAAATAACTCATACAACGGTAAGGGACTCGGACAATTGATAAACAAAACCTGGGTGAGAAATTTAGATGGAACATTGGTAACTGATCCATCACAAGCCGATAATGTTTGGTATACACGTTATAGTGAAGCTTACAACGGTAACATCTCTGGTGTATCAGCAGCTGATGCTTCTGCTGCGAGAACTTTCGCTGACCAGGGAAGATATTTACCAGGTTCAGCTGAGTTTAACGCACAAAAAGAAAGACTTATCAAAATTCAGGGAAATGGCGGAGCTGGTATATTAAGTCAAAGCAAACTGTATCACGTAGAAGGACAGTACAACCTAGGCCCCATAATAAAAATAGTAGAGGTTTTAGTCGGTGGAAATTTCCGCATGTATGACATGTTTACAAACGGCACATTGTTCGACGACAAGAATAATCCTATTAAAATAAAAGAAGGCGGTGCATTTATTCAGGCTTCAAAAAAAGTATTAAACGATAACCTCAAGCTCACCACATCGCTGCGATATGACAAGAATCAAAACTTTGATGGACATTTTACGCCACGTGCTTCTGCTGTTTACACGGTAGCTAAAAATCATAATTTCAGAACATCGTTTCAAACCGGTTTCAGAAACCCAACACCAGGCGATCAATATATTAAACTTGTTGTAGCCGGTGGCCAGGGAACTGTTCTTGGAGGTGCACCCGACAACATCAAGGGTACTCACGCTTATGATAATACTTTTACAAGCTCATCACTAAATCCTTTCTTCGGAGCATATTACGGAGCTCTTCAGGGAGGAGCATCACCCGATCAGGCAATTGCTGCTGCTAAAGATCAACTTGTAAAATCGAATGTTCCATACATCAAACCAGAACGCATCAAAACATTTGAAATTGGATACAAAGGCATACTGGAATCTAACATTCTCGTTGATGTTAATTACTACTTCAGCAGCTATAACAACTTTCTGTTGAACCAGGTGGTGATACAACCTCAACATCCTGTATTGGGAAGTGATCAGAAAATTAACCCTGATGCAGCGAATGATATTGCAAACAACAACTTTCATTTCTTCCAGCTTTACACAAACTCAACGCAACGTGTTACTGCGCAAGGTGCCACGTTAGGCGTTACATATGTTTTACCTAAGGGTTATACCGTTGGTGCCAATGGAACGTGGGCTAGCTTCGATTTGAGAAATGCCAAGCAAGAAGAAATTCCTGCATTCAACACACCTAAGTACAGGTCTACTGTTACATTCGGAAACAGCTCCATTAATAAAAACATAGGATTTAATGTAGCATGGCGCTGGCAAGATGCTTTTGATTGGTATGGTACATTCAATGGATTGGTACCCGGCAGAATAAATGCCTACAACATGGTTGATGCACAAGTGAGTTACAAGATGAAGCCATTGAAATCGGTAATTAAACTTGGTGGAAATAATATTTTCAACAAACAGGTATATCAGGCTTATGGTTCGCCAACAGTTGGTGCTATCTATTATGTATCTGTTGTATTTGATCAATTGATGAATTGATGGAAGCAAGCATAAACAAAATAAAACAAGCTGAAATAGATGCTGAAAAAATCAGCGCCTACCATTGGCTGATGTTCTTCATCTGCTTTATCGGTAATGTAATGGGTGGAACGGCATCAACGCTCATGTCAGTTTACTTACCCGATGTGATGAAAGATTTCATCGGCCAGGTAAGTGATGAACGGTTCACTTATGTAAGCGCGTATATCAACGCGTTATATTTTGTAGGCTGGGCTATTGGTGGTTTGCTGTGGGGGGTACTTGGTGATAGAATTGGCAGAGTACGATCTCTGTCACTTACCATCTGTATGTTCGGATTGTTTACACTGCTCATTGGTTTCGCCACCTCGTGGGAAATGATTATGGCATTTCGATTTTTTTGCGGCTTTGGTGTAGGTGGCATGCTGGTTATCAATACAACATTGTTATCAGAAGCGTGGCCTGAGAAAAGTCGTGCTATATTCATTGGTATTCTTTCCATTGGTTTCCCGGTAGGAATTTTTTCTTCTGGTGCTGTTAACTTCTTCGTCTCAGACTGGCAGCAGGGTTTTATGATTGGCCTTCTCCCGTTATGTATTGGATTTATCTCCATGTCAGCTTTACACGAATCAGAAAAATGGAAAGCCAGTGAGTCTGACAGACAAGCTATCCGAAAAAATATCTGGCAATATCGCAACAGCATCATTAACGGATCAATCATTTTTGGTTCTATGCTTATTGGTTTATGGGCAATCTTTTCATGGGTGCCTACATGGGTGCAAAGTTTACTTACCGATTCAGATGGTCAGCATGAAAGAGGTTTGAGCATGATGCTGCTTGGCATTGGTGGATTATCCGGTGGATTCTGTTCAGGCTGGGTATCAAATGCATTGGGCACACGCAAGGCTATGTTGCTTTGTTTTTCAGGTTGCTTTATTCTGGCAACATTATTATTCATCGGCAACACTACTTTCACCTATATCACACTCATTGAAACAGGTGCACTTGCATTTATGTTTGGCATAAGTCAGGGATTACTTTCCGTTTACATTCCATTATTATTTCCTGTTTCAATTCGTGCAACGGCAACAGGTTTTTGTTTTAATGTGGGCAGGTTCTTTACCGCAGCAGCCGTGTTCTTCGTAGGCACGCTGGTGACTTTTTTTCATGGTTACGGTAATTCGCTCTTTGCTTTTTCATCTGTATTTCTGATTGGTTTTTTAATTCTCAGGTTCTCTAAAAAAATAGTTAACGATGGCACACATTAATGTACCCGAAGGAGTTCCAGGCATTCGTAGTCTGGTTATGTTTCGTCCCGAGAGTGGAAAGTTCTTATATGAACTTGCTCAGGTGTTGTTGCGTGGTGAATCACCATTGACAGAAGCTGAACGCGAGTTGATTGCAACATACGTATCATCACGTAACGACTGCATGTTTTGCATGAGCAGTCACGCAGCAGCAGCACGTTATCTATTCAAAGACAACAAGCAAGTAGTAGATATTGTATTGAACGATTACCAGTCTGCACCCATCAGTGATAAGCTTAAAGCATTATTAACTATTGCCGGACATGTTCAGCAAAATGGGAAAGCCGTAACAGACGATGATATTGCCCAAGCCAGAAAACATGGCGCAACAGATCGCGACATTCATGACACTGTACTTATTGCTGCAACATTCTGTATGTTCAATCGCTACGTTGATGGCCTCGGCAGTCTCACACCAACTGACCCTGCTGCCTATGAAGAAATGGGCAAACGTCTTGGTGAAAAAGGTTACGCGTTACCAGCACCAGCGCTTCAAAATTAAAAATCATAAATCTGAAATCGTAAATCCGAAATTCGAATGGCTCATATAAAATTACCAGAAGGATTACCAGGCATCAGAGGTCCCATGGCCTTTCGTCCGGAAACAGCAAAGCCTCTTAATGTGTTTGCTGAAACATTACTTCGCGATGATAATTCGTTAAGTCGTGGAGAGCGTGAACTTATTGCAACCTACGTATCTGCGTTGAATGATTGCTTCTTTTGTCAGAATGCGCATGGCGGTATTGCGCAGCACTATATGCAATGCGATATAACTTATATCGATCAGATCAAAAAAGATTACGAGTCAACTGACTTGTCACCAAAACTAAAAGCTCTTCTTGCTATTGCAGGCAGCGTTCAGAAAGGTGGCAAGTATGTTACCACCGATCAAGTTGAGAAAGCCCGGGCATTAGGTGCAACTGATGTAGAGATACACGACACTGTTTTGATTGCCGCTGCATTCTGTATGTTCAATCGTTATGTTGACGGGCTGGGAACGTCTGCTCCTCAAGATCGTGAAATTTATGTTAAGCGTGGCAAGCAACGTGCCGAAGAAGGCTATCTCCATTTTGACCTTTATAAATAAATGACAACTACAAAAACCAATTATATGTATTCAAGGATTCTCTCAACAGTAATGGTGCTTTTGATATTGATAGCAGCAATATCATGTCAGCACAAACCATCGTGTCATGAACAGATGATTTCAATCTTAAAAGATTTCAGAAACAGATCGTCAACTCCACAAAATCAATGGTATCCAAAGGCTAAATTAAAGTACATGGATTCACTGTTGAAGGTACCACATAGTTCACCGAGTGAAATCCGGTATTGCTCATATTTAAAAGCTAACATATTAATGGAGTTGGGTGAAGAGGCAACTGCTATTAAACTATTTGAGTCTATTGCAAAAGATGATCCATCACATAATATAGAGGCGTTATGGAGAGATTATGGTATTGCTGAGTTGCGAATGGGTGAGCGAACAAATTGTATTTCAAACCATGCATCGGCATCGTGTATATTACCGATCAGAGGTCTTGGTCTTCATAAGGATATGAGTGGATCAAAACACGCTATCGAAATCTATCAGACCATGTTAACTAAAAATCCAGACGATCTGGAATCACGCTGGTTGCTAAACATTGCCTATATGACATTAGGTGAATATCCTCAAAGCGTACCAAAAGAATTTTTGATTCCGGGAATGGAAGGTGATACAACGTATAAAGTAGAACCGTTTCAGGATATTGCTTCTGATTTAAAACTGGATGTTAAAACAATGGCCGGTGGAAGTGTTGTCGATGACTTCAATAATGACGGATATCTCGACATCATCATTTCAGGATGGGGCGTTGAAGAACAAATGCATTACTTTAAAAATGATACCAAAGGCTCTTTTATTGACGTTACCGACAAATCAAATCTTAAAGGAATAACCGGCGGACTCAATATGGTTCAGGCCGACTATAACAACGATGGCAATGTTGATATACTCGTACTTCGTGGTGCATGGAAAGGCGATATGGGAAAAGAACCTAACTCGCTGCTGCGAAATAATGGCGATGGAACATTCACCGATGTTACAGTTATCAGCGGCCTGCTCTCCTTCCATCCTACCCAAACAGCAACGTGGAATGATTTTAACAACGATGGCTGGCTCGATTTGTTTATAGGCAACGAACACTCTTCTAAGGGCTATGACAATCATCCTTGCGAACTCTACATGAGCAACCAGGATGGAACCTTTACCGAGATGGCCGCAAAAGCAAAATGCGGTGTGTATGGTTTTGTTAAGGGCGTAACTTCTGGCGATTATGATAATGATGGTTTCAAGGACATCTTCATCTCTACTATGGATGGAAACCGTGGACTGCTGAGAAATAAAGGAGGCAAAGGAAAAGATATTCAATTTGAAGATGTAACGCACCAGGCCGGGCTTGATAAAGAGTATAGCCGTTCATTCCCCACCTGGTTCTGGGATTATAACAACGATGGCTGGCTAGACATCTTTGTATGTGACTACACATTCGAGAAGTCATTATCATACTACGAAGCAGCTGAGAAACTAGGTATTGAAGCCGGCAACAAAGACAAAATGTTACTCTACAGAAATAATCATGATGGAACATTTACCAACGTAGCGAAAGAGGTTGGCCTTAACGAAAATGTTTTTGCCATGGGCTCTAACTTTGGAGACATTGATAACGACGGCTACCTCGACATGTATCTTGGTACAGGTAATCCAAATTATCAATCGCTTATACCAAACAAAATGTTTAAGAGTTTAGGCGGAGAAAAATTTGTTAACGTCACAGCATCAGCTCGCGTAGGTCATTTGCAAAAAGGACATGGTGTTTCATTTGGTGACATGGATAATGATGGTGACCAGGATATCTATATTGAAATGGGTGGCGCATACCTTGGTGATGCTTATCAGAATTCCTTCTTTCTAAATCCAGGTCAGGGAACTAATAATTGGATTAACATTAAACTGATAGGTGATCAATCAAACAAATCGGCTATTGGTTCTCGTGTGAAACTTACCTTCAAAGAAAATGGTGTCACCAGAAGTGTCTATCGCGATGTGAACTCGGGTGGCAGCTTTGGTGCGTCACCTATGCGCAGAGAGATTGGTATTGGTCAGGCCAAGATCATTGATGAAATTGAAATACACTGGCATGGCAGCGACAAGGTTCAGGTGTTTAAAAATATAACGCCTAATCAATTTATCAGAATTAACGAAGCCAGCAGCACAATAGAAAAAGTTCCACTTAAAAAAATAGAATGGACGTTGCCAGAGAAATTGTGTGGACCGCTGGGAGTCTGATTAATTTCAGATTTCAGATTTTGAATTTCAGATTTAAGGCATTAGAATTAATTTGAGATATGACACTATTATTGATCAATCCCGAAGGGATGACATGATGGTAGCCCGGAGTATTTTAACTCCGGGTAAAAGAGGGCAAAAAAAAATGCGCCGTGTCGACTACCAATCATCAATGAAAAAACCAATGCTCACGACACGGTATTATTCGATTAGAGAACAGAGAGCTGAAATAGATAATTATGAAAAAAATATTCTACATCGGTGCCGTGGGCATCATCTTGTTTGAGTTTCTGAAAGTATACTTCATCATGCCCATGCCTGGCAGTCAGCAAATGAGGAGTATTGATGTTGCTTATTTTCTTCATACTCACCGATGGGAGTTTCGTGTACTTTTCGGTTTGTTAATGTTGACAGGCACCATCAGTGTTTTTCAGAGCAAACGAAAATGGATCCCCGCTGCAGTATTGCTTCTTGCGCTCGCAGTCATCTATCTCTTTAACTTTAACATGACAGCCGACAGCATGTTTAAGCAACCGCAGAAGCTTGCGTTTAACACCAAGGATGAAACTAAATTAAAAGACAGCACACTTGTCATTGCAGTTGAACACAATGGCGAAGCTAAAGCCTACCCTATCCGGTATCTGGTATATCATCATCAGGTGCAGGATTCTATTGGTGGAAAACAAATGATTGTAACATACTGTAGCGTGTGTCGTACTGGTCGTGTGTTTGAACCTATTGTCAATCATCGTCATGAAACATTCAGATTGGTGGGCATGGATCACTTCAATGCCATGTTTGAAGATGCTTCTACAGGTAGTTGGTGGCGTCAGGCTAACGGCGAGGCTATAGTGGGATCTTTACAAGGACAACAACTACCTGAAGTAGAATCCACACAGATTACATTAGGCAAGTGGTTTCAGCTTTATCCTAAAGCACTGGTAATGCAACTCGATGAAGCCTCAAAAGACTACTATGATTCCTTGGGCAAATACGAGCGCGGCAAGAGCAAAGGCGACCTCACACGTACTGATAGTTTATCATGGAAAGATAAATCTTGGGTGATAGGTATTGCTGCTGATGGTAAGAGTAAAGCATACGACTGGAATGTTCTGAAAGAAAAAAGAATCATCCACGATAAGATTTCACAAAAACCTATTGTACTCATTCTTGCCGACGATAACCAAAGTTTCGCAGCCTTTGAACGTTCACCTGCTGAAGAAATTTTCACGCTTCAGCACGACACACTCTCAACCAGCAACAAACACTATGATATTACCGGGCGTGATCTTGAAACACCCTCACTTAAACTTGTAAAGATTCAGGCCTATCAGGAATTCTGGCACAGCTGGAAAACATTTCACCCGGCAACAGAACAGTATCAATAAACAATTTCAGGTTTTCAATTTCATAATTGTACTGCTGAACCAATCTGAAATTGAAAACCTGAAATCTGAAATTTTTATTAACCTAAAAACCAAAAAAATGAAAATCCCTACAGAACCCATTGGAAGTATACCAAGACCTGCTGAATTAATTGAAGCCATTGTTGCACAAAAGAATGGCAACGACTTAACTGTGTTGTTCGAGAA
>Ga0310811_10011095_pt1 | contig 11664 bp, 5 predicted proteins | sample YCmetagenome_FD_207642 | JGI IMG/M metagenome (GOLD analysis project Ga0310811, IMG submission 207642) | Soil microbial communities from experimental microcosm in Duke University, North Carolina, United States - YC | ecosystem: Engineered > Artificial ecosystem > Soil microcosm > Unclassified ...
CACATTCTGACCATCAGTATTGGCTTTTGCAACTGAGTCATTTGCAACTCCACCATAAACATCTCCTTGTAAGGTTAATGTAGTTGACTGAGAAGGATAATAGTCCATCCTGAATCCCCCTTGTGTTGTGTGCCATGCATCGTGACCAGTTTTTTCATTTGACATCACTGTGTTTCTCTGATCTAAGCGCTGTCCGTAAACCCGAACAAAAAGAGTTTGGCCTACCTTGAAACCATATCTTAACTGAGCCATGTTTTGCAGAAATGAACCTGCTCCGGCAGATGCATATAAACCCTGAGTTTCTTTCGCACTTTTTGAAACAATATTAATAACTCCATTTACGGCATTTGCTCCCCAAAGCGTACCGCCGGGTCCGCTTACAACTTCTACACGATTGATATCTTCAAGCAAAGTGTTTTGTACATCCCAGTACACACCTCCAAAAAGTGGATTGTAAATAGATCGTCCATCAATCATGACAAGTAATTTATTAGCCAGTATCCCTCCTGCCGATGGTAAGCCGTTGAACCCACGTGCTGTAATAGCCCAGCTATTTGAGCTGGCTTGAGCCATCTGCAGGTTTGGCGCTAATCGTAAAATTTCAGGGAGTCTTGTTGCAGCTGATCGATGTATGTCTTCTTCTGAAATTACCTGAACAGCAGATGCTACCTCTGTAAGTTTCTCTGGTCGCATTGAAACTGATGTGACCTCAACATTCATTAAATCTTCAATGCTTAATTTTTTTAGTGCTGCAAAAGATGGAGCTTGACCCAGAACAGAATGAGAACTGGTGAATAGGATAACAGAAATGAAAAGTATTTTAAAACAATAACATTGCTTAATCATAATGCAGAAGGGTTTTCTTTTCCGGAAGTGCTATCTATTCGCTACATATGTAAAAATATTTAATGACCAGATTTACAAAACATTTCAATATCAATGGTATGCTGTAATGTGCTCATTACAATATAAGTTTTTTTTGGCTCTTTAACTTATGATGTCCAATAAAATTGGGAATTAATCTCTTCATTGACATTTCTTCCGTTCATCACCATTTTTGATGACCCTAACAATGATTTGGTTATACTATGGAAAGTGGAAATTAACAGGCAATAGATTACCACAACACTCCCCTCGGTCGAGAAGAAAGTCTCTGTTACTATTTCCAAACTGAGGCATTACTAAATCAATTATAGCGTTACGCTTGTGATTGGTAATGCAATAAAAAATTGAACCTATAAGAATAGTATCTTCTATATGTTATGATAGTATTGAATATCTACAATCGTAAAATAATCTTTCCATAAATGCTGCGTTTAACCTGATGCGCCGGATGAGAAGCATCAATAAATTCCACATGCGTGTTTTTCAGTAAGTTCTGACCTACAACGCTTAGCTCTAAGGCTTTTACTATTCTCCATGAAACTCGCACATCAAGGCCGGTATAACTTTCAACTTTAGGCTTTGGCAATTCTGCAACATATCGAATTAGCGCTCCCAATTCTATATTCTTTGGAAGATCCATCATAGACTGAATGAGTATCTGATGCTGGGGATCATTGCTTTCTGCCGTAGCTTTGTTCATATCTGAACTTCCGGATTTAACAACAAGGTCCTTTTTCAGAAATGTATATCCACCTCTTAGTTTCCAATAACTGGTTAATGGATATACAACAGAAAGTTCAGCTCCATAGGTTTTTCCTTTCACACCATTAGCAAACGTAATTGGAAATCCTGCGTTAGGACCAGGTTCTGCGCTGCGTATATTATCATACTTATTATAGAATGAAGACAAAGAAATTGAAATCTTCTCTCTTGGCTGAACGCGCCAACCAAGTTCATAAGCAATTACACTTTCTGCCTGCATGTCCTTACTGCCTTGCAGAACTACAAAGCCAGGAACAAAGGATGCTGAAAAATCGCGATCAATGCGTGCAGGTAGTCTGATGGCACGTGATGCAGCTGTCCAAAAAGTATTGTACACATTGGGTGTAAATGAAAGTCGTGCGTTGGGTTGGTACTGAAACCCTGTGTAAGTATAATGTTCAATTTTTGATCCAAGTGTAAATTGTAAACGGTCTGGTACGATCGTAAATTCATCCTGGAGAAATACGTTGAACAGATGTAGTTGTTTATGACCAGGAAAAAAACCAAAAAGCTCTAAGTTAGTCACTGTATGATCGAGGAATCGATAACCTCCACCCCAGATTACCTCATGAGCTTTATAGCGAAAACGATGTTGCCATTCTGCATCATATGTTTTTAATCGCTCTGTAAATTTATTTCTAAAGTCCCTGAAAGTTTCATCATAATATACTTTAAGTTGAAAATCTGAATTCTCAGAACGCTTGTGATTCCACTTGGTAAGAGCATTTATACCGGTAGCCATAACGGGTGAACCACCATCGGGATCGGGTCGGCCATTGTAGTAATTGGATTGTGCTGTTACTACATCTTTTTCTGAAGCATTCCAGTCCAGTCTCATTCCACCTTGTGTCATCGTCCAGTCATCATGTGCAGTGGTGTCGTGCACTAGAGTAGTACTGCGTTTAAAAGTTGTTCCGTATACACGAAAGTGGAGTTTGTCGGAAATCTTTCCTCCATAACGTAAACTTCCAAGGCCCGGTAATTTCGATCCAACTGCACTCTCCACAAATAACCCTTGAGTATCTGCAGCGCTTTTAGTAATGATGTTGATAACACCATTGACAGCATTTGCTCCCCAAAGTGTTCCTCCCGGGCCACTGATTACTTCTATACGCTCTATATCTTCGAGCACTAGATTTTGTACATCCCAGAATACGCCTGCATATAATGGTGTATAAACTGTGCGACCGTCAATCAACACAAGCAATTTATTGGCAAGCACGTTATCAAATCCCCGTGCACTAATTGCCCACTGACTTGAATTCACCTGAGCAACTTGCAAATTGGCAGCAAGCTTCAGTGCTTCTGGTACACTTAGAACGCCTGAACGCCTGATGTCTTCCTGCGTTATAACTTGTATGGCTGATGGTGCTGATGATAACTTCTCTGCTCGCTTGGAAACGGATGTTATCTCAAGATTCATCAACTCTTCGATACTTAATTTTTTAAGTGCCGCTGATGAAGGAGCTTGACTTAGAACACAATGAGAACTGACAAATAAAATAATAGAAATAAAAAATGTTTTTAAACAAAAGTATTGCTTAATCATAATTAGAGGAGTTCATTTTTTTAAATACTAATACATCCGTTACAGCCTTCGAGACATTCTTGAATTTAAGTTCCTTTCAATAAGATATCCTCACTTTATTCAATATCATAGTTTTATAGAATCTAAAAAAAACTTATATTATAGATAATCAGACTCAGGCTTTTAATGGCAATGAAAAATAAAACGTAGCTCCTTCATTAATCTTTCCTTCAGCCCATACACGGCCTCCGTGCCTCATCACGATTCGCTTTACGATAGATAACCCAATTCCCGTTCCTTCAAATTCCTGTGCTTTGTGTAATCGTTGAAATACACCAAATAATTTATCAGCATACTGCATGTCAAATCCGGCGCCATTGTCTTTTATAGAATACACAACTTCATTCTCTTCTTCATGTGAACCTATCTCAATCGTGGGGTTCTCTTTGTTGCCGGAATATTTTAATGCATTTGAGATTAAATTCATCCACACTTGTGTGAATAGTGCAGGGTCTGCACAAATTGGCAATAATGATTTTGTAGTAACGTTGGCTCTATAGAAATTGGCTTGTTTGATTTCTGCAAGCACTTGATGAACCAACGTCTCGGTGTCAATTTCAGATTTTTGTATTTCTTTTCTACCCAACTTTGAAAACAACAGCAGATCGTCAATAAGCGAATTCATTTTAAGTGAGTTTCTTCTTATGATATCCAATACACGTTTGCCTTCATCATTAAGTGTATCTCTGTGGTCTTCCTCCAGTATTTTAGAATATCCTATTATTGATCTCAGGGGAGAGCGCAGATCATGAGAAACAGAATACGAAAATGACTCCAGCTCCTTATTTGCAAATGCTAAATCTGTCTCCGCTTTTTTTCGTTCGGTGATGTCATAAATAATATTAATAGCATACTTCTCATTTCTCCATACGATGGTTTCAACAGAAGCAAGAACTTCAATTATCTTTCCTGATTTTTGACGAACTGTCAATTCAAAATCTTTTGCAGATCCATGATCTCTCACTTGTTGCAATACTTCTTCACGTTTATTTATAGAGGCAATCATATTCAATTCTGAAGATGAATGCCCGATCAGCTCTTCTTTAGTATATCCGGTCAACTGAGTAAAAGTATCATTAACTTCATGGTAAGTGGCATCGGAGATACGTGTAATAGAAATTCCCGCAGCACTGGCCTGAAATGCTTTTTGAAATTTTTCTTCACTTTCTTTTAAAGCTATTCCATTTTTTTTCTGTTCTGTTACATCTCTGAACACCAGCACCACACCTTCTATTTTTCCATTGCTATCCATTATGGGAGCTGCGCTGTCATCAATCGGAATTTCCGATTTGTCTTTTCTGATTAAAAGTGTATGATTGGCCAGCCCAACAACTTTACCATGTTGAAGAACTTTTCTGACAGGGCTTTCAACAGTATTGCGAGTTTCTTCATTTATAATATCGAAAATAATATCAAGCGAAATACCTTTGGCATCATCTTCTTCCCAACCTGTTAAAGATTGAGCAACAGGATTCATAAAGGTAACGTTACCCTGATTATCTGTAGCGATGACGGCATCACCAATACTGGAAAGAGTAGTAGAAAACCATTTGCTCTTTTGGAGGTCATCTTCCGTTTTGCTCCTGGCGGAAGTACTGATCCGGTTGTTAAGATATTCAAGCGTCATTATAAAAACGACTATCATCATGAAGAAAGCCATTAGCCAATTCATATTCCCGATGCTACTTTGTTTTTTATCTTTTGGTTTTTGAAGTGATAGATTTTCTTCATTCTGAATTTCATTCTGTAGCAATCTCACTTTATCCATCAATACTTCATCAGATTGAGTATTAATCGAATTCCTGGCTTTATTAATATCAGCACTTTGTTTCAATGTGATTAGCTCTTTATTGAATGAAACAATTTTAGTAATCTCAAACTCAAGAGAGTCAACACGTATTTTTTGGAATTGACTGTTACGTGTTAGTCTTTTTAGTAAGGCAAGATGCTGATCAATTAGTGAAACATCTTTAGTGAAGGATTTTAAAAAAGACTCATTGTCTGTAATCAAATAATTTCTTGCATTGGTTCGCGTGTCTTTAAGAGTAGAAACTAATTGATCTGACACAATGATTACATTGTTAGTACGATCCACTATGTTGCTTCTATCACTTGGATCAATTAAGTATTTAAAAATGTATATCGTGACAACTGCAAAACATGAAATGCACATCAGCACGCTAGTCAGCTTCCATTTAAAGTTGATAGAATTACGGATTGGAGAGAGCCTGTAATTAAGTTGCCGAACCATCGATAGCTGTTAAGGTGAACTTTCTCTAAAAATCACAAAGCCTATCTCAGGAATATGTAATTCCGAAAACAGGCTCCTTTATAAAGCTAACGAAAAACTATGACACAATAAATTACAAAAGGCTTAAAAAATATGCGTGGAAATACGTAAGTGTTATAATGTATATCACTAACAGATTTTGACAGTTAGGGCTATTAAAGAATTATATTAAGAAATGCTTTACTTATATCGTCTTTTAAAATCAGTTGGATTTTCTCCTGTCACTTTTTTGAATAGTTTATTAAAGTACGATAAGCTTTCAAAACCCACTGCATAACAGGCTTCAGAAATACTTTTGTCTTGTAGTAGATAATTCTTGGCGTGATTAATTCTGTATTGATTAACAAAATCGGTAAACGTCATTTTTGTTTGCTTTTTAAAATATCGGCAAAACGCTGCCGTGGTCAGGTGCACCTGTTCCGCTATTTCATTCACGTTAGGTTTCGCGTTAAAATGAACGTCAATGTATTGATACACTGTACCCATTCTTACTTTATCATTCAGGAAAAATTTGAAGCTGATATTTTCATCATTCAACACTTCAACTTCATTCGATTCTGCCAGGCGTTGAAATATTTCCATCAGTGCCCAAAGCTGTTCGAAATGATTTAATGAAAACATTTCGCGAAGACGCGAAGCCACTGTTTCTTTTGTTTTCCCTGAAAAGGATAATCCAAAGCCAGCACGCTCAAATAGTTTATCAATAGATGAAAACTCAGGTGTTTTCCGAATGACATCTCCCAGAAAATTTTCTTTCAGTTGAACAACAATTTGTTTGTATTCGGTCTGCAAGCCATAATCAAAATTCAAATGTGGAATGTTGGAGCCAATGAGTACTAAATCACTTCCTACATAACTTGAAATATGCCGGCCCACATGCCGAATTCCGGTAGAAGCTTCTACGAATGCCAACTCAAACTCCGGGTGATAATGCCACATGAAGTAGTTTCTGAAACTCGGTGTAAAAATCCTGAAAGACTTACCCGGCTCGATAATAACATCTTCCTTAATGATTTTCATTTGCTGCAGTTCTTACTTCAATTTATACATTTTAGAGCGTTAAGCAGTACAGTATTGTCAATAGAGAGCAAAAGATGGCGAATTGCCATGTAAAAACATGGTGCTAAGCGTCGGTAGCTTTGTCTTAACAAAATGCAAAGACAATGACAACACAAACCATGAACCCGACGATGACGCCCACCATGGCTCACCAGGATATTCCCGGAAATCCTTCTACTGCTAAAAGTAGTACACTAAAACTCAGCGACCGCAGCAATGGAGAACCGCTTCGGATATTAACAGAAGACGACTGGAAATTCTGGAAGCACAATGGCTACATCGTGATTAAAAATATTGTACCAAAAGAACAAGTGGACCGACTCGCTAATTTTCTTTGGGAATTTGAAGAGAAAGATCCCAATAATCCTGAAACATGGTACGCACCTCCACGTGCAGAAATGCAAATGAAAGAACTCACAAACACAGGCATGGTTGAAGTATACAATCACCAATACCTGTGGGACAATCGTCAGTCTCCTAAAGTGCATCAGGCATTTGCTGATGTATGGGGTACTGAAAAACTTTGGGTAACAATTGATCGTGCTAATCTGAATTTACCAATCCGTCCGGGATACGAATACAAAGCATTTATTCATTGGGATTATGATCCTGAAACAAAACCACAAAATGTGCAAGGTGTGTTGGCGCTTGCTGATCAGACGGATGAAAACATGGGTGGATTTCAATGCATACCTGAGTTGTTCAGAACTTATGATACATGGAAATTAACACAGCCTGCAGATCGCGATCATTTCAAACCAGATACAACAGGCTTTGAACCTGTTAAAGTAAAAATGAATGCTGGCGATCTTCTCATCTTTAACAGCTCGCAACCCCACGGTATACGTGCTAACAGAAGCGGTAACAAAGTGAGAATGGCACAATACATTTCTATGATGCCTGCTGAAGAAGAAAATGAAACGCTGAAACAATGGCGGATCAATTCATGGAAAGAAAGAAACGCACCGGAAGGTTATGCCTTTCCCGGCGATCCGCGCCAATGGGAGAAAACTAAATATAAAACTGCAGAACTTTCACCATTGGGCAAAAAGCTATTGGGACTTGATAAGTGGTGAATAAACAGCACGCCTGATATATACATTCAAGATTGAGTGTATTATGACATGGGGAGTATTTACACACTTTTACTCCCTCTTCTTACTACCTGGTCTGATAAGGGCTTTCTATACGTGGCACATTTTTAGTTGACTACTCATAAACTAAAAATATTTATGCCATGAAAGAAAATATGAAATCCGCTTCTGCTAATAACAAAATAATACGCGAGCTTATTGAATGCACCTTTGCGTGTGAAATATGTTATTCAGCATCTCTTCAGGAAGGTGACGTTAACATGATGAGTCTCTGTATTGAATTAAACAGAGATTGCTCGGAAATATGTATGCTTGGAGCTAAGTTGCTTCAGCGGGACTCAGAAATATCGCCATCATTTCTTGCTTTATGCGAAGAGGTTTGTCGTAAATGCGCAGAAGAATGTCACAAACATGCTCATGACCATTGCAAAGCCTGCGCAGAGGCTTGCGATAGATGTGCTGAAGTATGCCATGAACATTATGAAAATCTTGCGATTAAATAGAATACATGCTGAAAGTTAAGCTCTTCATTTGAGAGAGCTTAACTTTTTTTAGGTTAGCTTACTCGTGGCTTGCTATGTTATAACCTTGGTTATCAATTATACTAGCGAACTACATGAACTCTGCAAAACGGATGTACTTCTGAAAAAAAATTAATTCTGACTTTTGAAATAGGTTCGGAAGGTTGATCCTGCTTCTTCCTCACTGTCTACTTCTATTCGTCCACCTAACGTTGCAAGCTGGGTTTTCACAATGTAAAGTCCCATACCCTTTCCTTGAATATGGAAATGAAACCTGCCATACAGTGTAAATAATTTATCCCGATAACGCGATAGGTTAATCCCTAAACCATTATCGCTTACACTCAGGCATATTTCATTTCCTGCCATTTCAGTTTTAATATAAATAACTGGCGTTCTATCCGGATGTCTGAATTTTATAGCGTTGCTTACCAAATGAAAAAGAATGCTATCGAGAGAAGACTTTACGGTGCTGATGCTACAGACCTGTGAGAAGTCACTTATAATTTTAGTTTGGGTATTGGCTATCTCTGCTTTCAGATTTGACTGAATCATCAAGATCTCATCGTTCAGATTAACTTTTGTTATGTAAGTGTCATCACTCCTCTTAATCGCCAGAATAGAATTGAAGTCTTTTACAACTCCGTCAAGTTCTTTCGTCGCGAATATAAGTTTGGGATATATTAATTCTTTTTCTTCCGGGTTTGCTTGTGCAAGCTCAAGCAGTTGACCCAATCCTAATACCCTGGCAACCGGTGCTCGCAGGTTATGCGCGGAAATGAATGCAAATTGCTCCAGCTGTTGATTATATTGAACAAGTTCCTCCGTACGTTTGGCTACTTCTTTTTCCAGGTTTTCATTTTGTTGAGCTATGCTCATGTTATGCTGCTCAATGGTTTTTTGTGCCTTGGTGAGTTGTTCATTCTGCTGCAAAAGAAGATCGCTTTTAACTGACAACTCCTGCTGGCTACTAACAAGCTCTATGTTCTTGGCAATCATTTTTTCGCCTTGCAACGTAAGCATTCTGTTTTGCTCTTCAATCTCTGCTTCGCGCTTACGCAACGCCTGATTTGTTTGCTGAAGTTCTTTCGTTTTTTGATTAACGGCTAATTCCAACTCAACACTGATTCTTCTCATCCTCCGGGTGCGCAAAATAAAAACAAGTATCACACCACTTACTAATGAAATAACTAAAATGATTTTAAACCACCAGGTTTCCCACCAGTATGGAAGAACATGAATAATGATAGATGTACCTTTTTCATTCCAAAGGCCATCGTTATTACTGGCCTTAACACGAAAAATATATGTAGCCGGATCAAGGTTAGTGAACGTGGCAAACCGCTGTGACCCTGCATTTACCCAATCGTTGTCAAAACCTTCCAGTTTATAAGCGAACTGATTTTTATTGCTGGCTGTAAAGTTTAGCGCTACATACTCAATAGTGAAGAAATTGAATTCGGGCTTCAATGTGATCTCACGGGTTTCAGCAATAGGATAACGCAATACGCTATCCTCCGCTCCAAAATTTATTGTTTTGTCAATTATTTTTAATCCTGTTAGGAAAACAGAAGGTGTATGCGGATTGGTTTTAATACTATCCGGATAAAAAACACTTACACCTTTGCCTCCAAAATAAAGTTGACCGTCATTGCTTTTAAAACAAGAGTTGCGTTTAAATTCATTACTCACTAATCCATCATTAATATCATAGTTTGTAAAACTGTTGGCTTGCATATCAAACTTCGAGATGCCTTTGTATGTACCAAGCCAGAGGTTGCCATGATCATCAAACAAAATTCCGTTCACGTTATCATTCGGCAATCCATGAAAAGTAGTGAAGGTCTTAACGAGGATATTGTTTTGCACCTGGTGTAAACCCTTGTTGGAGCCAACCCATATCGTTCCTTCCTTATCTTCATTGATACAATTTATCGTGGCGCCTGATCCGGCAAGCGCATCAAACAAATAACGCGTTCGTGTATTTTGTTTCAGGTCATAGCGGGTAAAACCAGCGTATGAACCAAGCCATACTATTCCGTGACTGTCCTCAAAGACAACGCGTAAAAAATTATTCCAGGTTACAGAGTCGAAACGTTTTCCAAATTTATGAAGACGTTCATCTTCCAGGATATTCAATCCAAAGTATGAACTCACCAACATGCGATGCGTTGCTCGCTCTTCTTTTATACTATACACATTAGGATCGGACAGACTAAAGGCATTGGCCGGATCGTGAGTGTAATTAATAAAATTATCATGTTGTTCATCATAGCGACTTACTCCACCATCCCACGTTCCAAACCACAATCGGTTTTTACTATCTTCAAAAATAGTTAAAACGGGATCGTTAGGAAGTGTACTCTTATTATCACGTTGATGTGTGTAATACTTAACATGATCTCCCTGTTGCATTACCAATCCACCTTCGGTTCCAATCCAGAGTCTGTTCTTCTGATCTTTCCAGATTGCATTAACAACATCGTTGGGAAGTGAAATATCTAACTCACCAAACTTGTTTTTAATTTTATCATACACACAAATCCCTTTTGAAAATGTGCCCACCCAAATACGACTTTGATGATCCTTGTAAACTGACCAGATGGAGTTATCACTAATTGAGCTTGGATCACTCTTATCCAACTTAAAGTTGGTGAAGATCTCTGTCCTGATGTCCATCCTGCTCAGTCCTCCATTTTCTGTAGCAATCCAGAGATAATGACCATCGCGGCACATGGCGTGGAGTACATTAATGAGTGGCGCTTTTTCCGGATGCTTCAGATCAGTCTTGAAGTGCCTGAACGTTTCTGTTTTAGTATTAAGTTTACTTAGTCCGTTTCGGGTGGCAACCCAAAGATTTGCATCGTCGTCCGGAATGATTTTTACGATAAGTTTATTTAAGCTCGCATCAGAAATTTCTCTCAACGCATTTGTTTTTCTGTTCCATTTAAAAAGCCCTATAGGAGACACAGGCAGCCAGTATTCATCTTGTGAATCTTGTACAATGCCAACCACTCTTGCGTCAGAACGAAACAGATAGTGATGCTCCCACTTATTCGTAGTGCGATTAAGATTAGCAACAAATGACTGACCTCTCATTACTCCCGTAACCCAAAGAGTTTGATTCCTGTCTTCACTGATGTCAACAATCTCACCATAGGTAGATAACTCAGGAACTACCACGAAGCGATCTTTTAAAGGATTGTAATAATAAAACCCATGTGTTGTGGTTGCGGCCCAAAGCATGCCGTGACTATCTTCAAAAATGCTGGCGATACTATTGCCTAGCAAACCCGTGGTATCTCCCGGCTGTTGACGATATATAGTGAAATCATATCCGTCATATTTATTCAAACCATCCATGGTGCCTACCCATAGAAATCCTTTTGAGTCCTGGAGAAAACAGGTCACATTAGAGTTAGATAAACCATTATCAACGTCAACACGTGAGAACTTTATTTTTTC
>Ga0310811_10011096_pt1 | contig 11664 bp, 10 predicted proteins | sample YCmetagenome_FD_207642 | JGI IMG/M metagenome (GOLD analysis project Ga0310811, IMG submission 207642) | Soil microbial communities from experimental microcosm in Duke University, North Carolina, United States - YC | ecosystem: Engineered > Artificial ecosystem > Soil microcosm > Unclassified ...
TCGTCCACCTGGGAGGCGACTGACGCGCCATGGCGGCACGCCAGTGAGGATTCTCTAACGTTCATAACGAGCACAGCCGCTAGGAGTAATGAGCAGGGACATCAGTCCTACCAGGGCGCTCGGACCCCGTCAAGTGATTGTCGCGCGCTAACCGCGACACTACGCCGATGTCGGCTCTGGCTCCTCACCTACGTTCTCACTCGCAAGCGACGCATATCCCTCACGTCGGAGCCGCAAATCGTAGAGCACAGAGACCGCCGCAAGCGCGACAAGTGGCGCTGTCAACGCGGAAACCAGCGGGTTCACAATCAGCGCCGCGACGCCATATGACGCATACTCCACAAAACTGAAAGGGAAAGAAATGATCGCCACGACCAGTGATGTCACGAATAATGGCCAGAAGACACGCGCCCACTGCCTGCGTGTCAGGCTCCAGCTCCGACGTATCGCCGCAACCGGCCCTAGCGCCTCCGTCGCGGCGATATAGGGGGACAGAATGAGCCGCACATAGACGTAGACCGCAAAGACAATGCAGGGCACCATGAAGAGCAAGGTCAGACACCCCAGCAGCGTGAAGGCGGCGCTGGCTGGTGACGACGAATCGAGACTGGTCGGATCCTTCAATGCATCGCCAAACTGGGTGAGCAAGATGGCGTAGAGCACAAGGACCGGCAGCACGATAAGCAGCACGATAGCGCCACCAAGAATGCTGGCGCCCATCGCCGCGAACGCCCGCTGCAGCCCACTGCGAAGAGATGCGCCAATCTTCGGGGTGCGGCCAAACAAGGCATCGCGACCCGCATGTCCGAGGACGGCGGCGGACCATCCGGTAATCAGGGCGCTCACAATCGCTGTGAGCAACAGATCGAGGGAGGTTAGCAGCAGATCGCGGCCCTGGGGCAGCGCAGTACTGCCTATGCCGAGACCTCCACTCCCCGCGCCCTGTGACGCCAGCGATAGGCCAGCCCAGAGATCGTTGCCGCCAAGGACGTGAAATACCGCATCCACCGCGCTATTGACTATCTGGGGAACGAAGAGCGCGACCAGCCCCAGCAGCAGCCAGGTTCGCCAGTGCGCCGCGAACAGCGCGAACGTTGCCCCAATCAATTCGCCGACGCCACGTGGATAGGGCGTCAGGCGACCACCAGCGGCGCTGACTGGTGGATAGTGCGGGGAAGCATACGGAGGCGTCGAGGGAGGCTGCGCAGGCTGGGGTGGCGGCGGATACATGCCCGGATGTGGCGGCCAACTTGGGTGCGCTCCCCATGGGGCGGTCGGCTGCTGTGCGGGTTGTGGTAGCGGTGGGAAGACCGCGGGGAGCGTCGCCGGCGCCTCAAAGCCTGCTGGCCGCAACTCTGGCCGCAGCCGGAACAAGGCTTCCAGCAGTAATGCGCCGTCGGCTGCCTGTGCAGGCTGAAGCTCGACGACGTGGCGTTCGTTCGCCACGCGCAGCGCAATAGTCACAGGGTCGGGCGCTACCTGGCGCGCATCCTGGATGTCGGCCAGCGCAAATGTCCGTTCGCCCACATGCACGCCATCGTGTCCCACCGCTGCCAATGCGCCGTTCCGCAGCGGAATCGTAACAATTGGCCCCTGATCTTCCACCTGTTTTCTCCTGATGCCAGTCTTCTTACGTCCGGCCTATCGTACCAGCCTATGGATGGATGGCGCAAGCGGCGCATCGCGCCATCTCGCGCATCACCCAGGCTGCCGCGCCAATGTGCTATCTGGGCATCCCCACAATCCCCTGCCATTCGCTTGCTCTGTATACCTTGACATTTTCACTTATCCACGCATATACTTGCAGGCATCTTCTGGCAAGATGAGCCTGTGGCGGGCCTTTTGGACCCCGCCAGTTTTTTTATGCTGCAAGCCGGAGTCACCGGCATATCTCCACAGAACGGCTCGCGCGGCCGGAGCGGTTTGCATGCGCTATGACGCGTGCCAGCCACCAACCTGGACGGAGAAGCAAGGAGCATGGACTATGGCGACAAATGCATCAAACAACGGTCACGGGGGACGGGTCTCCGACCCAGAGCGCATTCCTTTGACACGTGAGGGTTACGAGGAGAACCAGGCTCGCCTCACTTTTCTCATCACCGAGCGTCGCCAGCAGGTCGCCGACTACATTCACGAGGCCAAGGAAGCTGGTGATATCTCGGAAAGCAGCGCGTATGAAGACGCGAAGAATCTCCAGGCTATGGTCGAGGGTGAGATTCAGGAGCTTCAGCACCTGCTGGAACACGCCGTTATTCTGGAAACGCCGCGGCACACCGGCGGCAAGCGCACCGTGCGCCTGGGCGCCACCATCGACGTCGAGACAGATCGTGGCACGAGCCGCACCTTCACCCTGGTGAGCAGTGCCGAGGCCAATTCGACGACCGGCAAGCTTTCTGACCAGTCTCCAGTGGGACGCGCGCTCATGGGCCATGCCATCGGGGACAAGGTCGAGGTGACTACGCCCGGCGGAACGGTCGTCTATACCGTCAAAGACATCCATTGACCTAGGCGACGCAGGTGGATTTCTGCTGATTCATCAGGCTGGCTGGAACGTTCCAGCCAGCTTTTTCACGCGCCAAACGTCCGCTCCGCCTCCGCTGAACTGCCAGATACAACCGCATCGCAAAGAATGTACACTCATCCCACCCGGTATTTGACACTCCTGGAGTCTCACCATATACTAAATTAGAACAAAAGTTCAGCGCGAGAGGATTTATCCCATGGTCATGGCAGGATTACTCTGGTACGACGACGACGCCAGACGCCCGCTGGCTGCGAAGATCATCGAGGCGACCGAGCGATACCGCGATCGAATCGGCTTCGCGCCGACCGTATGCCAGATGCCACCCCAACAACTGAAAGCGCTCACCGAGGCATCCACGAGCCATCGGAAGCGCGCCCGTGCTCCCGTCATCGAGCTTCCACGCAAACTGCGGCTGGAAGCGGACGAGCACCTTCATCCAAACACCTTTCTCCTGGGTATGGGTGAAGAGGATATCGCCATCCCCAACCCGCTGCTCGCTGAGGAGAATGAGGCGCCACGGCACGCTCGGCAGGCAAAACAACGTCGACCAGCGAAGTCACCAGCGAAGACGCCGCCGAAAGCAGCAGCGCCTGTCAGTCCGCCAGTGGCCTCGCCAACGACAAGCGACAGAGCGCCAATTGCCACACGGCCTGTGAAACCCAATATCACGACAGCCCCTGCGATGAAGCCAAAAGTCACCAGGACGGCAACGCCAGTAGCGACGAAGAAGACTGCCGAGCCTGCGGTTACTGCTCGTCCTGCTAAGCCTGTGACAAAGCGGCCCGCGACGGCGAAGAAGGCACAACGCCTCGATGCTAAGCAGGCGACCTTATGGGACACGTCACCGGCTACGACAACGCGCGCAAGAGCGTCCGCAAAGACAGCTGTGCCTTCGGGCGAGAAAGGCGCGAAGGTTGCAAAGTCCGCAAAGTCCGCAAAGTCAGCTCAAACTGAGACCGGAAAAGTAGCCATAGGGGCCACGCCAAACAAAGTATCCAAGGTTGCCAAGGTTGCCAAGGTTGCCAAGGTTAACCCACCAACCAGATCAACTGCTGGTAGAGGGGCGCAGACTACAACAAAACCGACAGCGAAGACAACCAGACCGGCAAAACCACTCGTCACCAAACCTGCCAAGGCCATTAAGGCCGAACGTCGCGCAAAACCACCTGTCACCACGAACACGAAGGCGACGAGTGCAGTGAGGGACAAGGCCGCTCGAAGTGCTGGGCCGACGACAACGAAGCGCACGCGGCCTGCCAGGTCTGAAGAGAAGCGGGCGGCGCGTGCTGCAATCGCACCCGCGGCTCCAGCAAAGCCGAAGGCAAGAGGGAAGCCGACCGTGGAGAAAACGGCTGCCAATGCCAGGTCTACGCGCGCTCCGTCGGAGCCTGCTGCCCAGCGTCGGCGGCTGGCGAAATCTGCCTGAGCCAAACTTTCCTATTCAACGCTCGGAAGCACAAGCTTAAAGGATTCGACGTTATGACGACCCGCGCGACCTGCACCTTCGAGATCACGGCCTGGGAGGCCGTGGAATACGACGATCAAGATGGCGTCAAGCTGACGCGGACGCACGTGGGCAAGACCTTTCATGGCGACCTGGAGGGCCAGAGCACGGCTGAGCTACTGATGGCTGGCGCGCCGAGCGGTTCCGCGGTCTATGTCGGGCTTGAACGGATTGCGGGCCGTCTTCACGATAGGTCGGGCAGCTTCGTGCTGGTTCACGACGCCAGCATGTCGAGCGATGGGCAGTCGTTGAGCCTGACGATTATGCGCGATTCTGGGACAGGCGAGCTACAGGGCATCGGCGGCCAGGGCAACATCACCATCGACGCCGACGGCGGCCACACGCTCACCCTGGACTATGATCTTAGCTAATATCGGCATCTGCTATCCCTCCGCCAGCAGGAACGCGGTGCAATGCGGTACGATTAGGAGAGAAAACACGCGAGCGGCGCCATGCCGGCCGCACCGCATTGATGTACAAGCGAGACCGGGCGTCCGCTAAGGAGAGGGCATGATCGAACGCTACACCCGGCCTGAGATGGCGCGGGTCTGGTCGGATGAAAATAAGCTCGATACGTGGCTGCGGGTCGAATTGCTGGTCTGCGAGGGATGGGCGCGTGAGGGCGTCATCTCCGCCGAGGATATGGCGAAGTTGCGCGAGGCCACCTATGATCTGGCGCGCGCCCGCGAGCTTGAGGCGGAGATTCACCACGATGTGATCTCGTTTCTGCGGTCCGTCCAGGAGCGTCTGGGACCAGAAGGGCGGCTGCTACACCTCGGACTCACCTCATCGGACATGCTCGACACTGCCCTGGCGGTGCAATTGGTGCAGGCTGGCGCCCTCCTGCGCGAACAGCTCGACGCGCTGACCGAAACGGCTACACAGGCCGCCCTCCGCTATCGCACCACCCTCATGGTAGGGCGGACCCATGGCATCCACGCCGAGCCAACCACCTTCGGCTTCAAGCTGGCGATGTGGGTAGATGAGCTGCGCCGCTGTCGGGCGCGGCTGGACCGCGCGGTAGACACCGTCGCCGTCGGCGCGATTTCGGGCGCTGTCGGCACCCATGCCACGGTGCCGCCGTCCATCGAAGAATACGTGTGCGCCGAATTGGGACTCCAACCCGCGCCAGTCTCCACCCAGATCATCCAGCGCGACCGCCACGCCGAATTTGTCGGCGCGCTGGCGCTTATCGGCTCCTCACTGGAGAAGATGGCGCAGGAGATTCGCCATCTGCAACGCACCGAGTTGGGCGAGGCGTTCGAGCCGTTTGGCGCGCAGCAACAGGGTTCATCCGCCATGCCACACAAGCGCAACCCGGAGAAGTGCGAGCGCATCTGTGGGCTGGCGCGAGTCCTGCGTGGGCACGCCCTCACCGCGATGGAAAACGTCGCCCTCTGGCACGAGCGCGATATCAGCCACTCCTCCGCCGAACGGATCATCCTGCCAGACAGCACGGGATTGCTCCACTATATGCTATGGCTCTTCAACTCGGTCATGCAGGGGCTGGAGGTAGACGACGAGCGCATGCGCGCCAACCTGGAGATGACGCGCGGACTCATTTACTCATCGCGCATCCTGCTGGCGTTGGTGGACAAGGGGATGGACCGCCAGGAGGCGTATAAGCTGGTGCAGCGCAACGCGCAGAAGGTCTGGCGCAATGAAGATCATCAGCAAGGGCTGCTCGCCATGCTCAAAGCCGACCCCGAAGTGATGGCTCACATCACGGCAGACGAACTTGACGCGATTGCTGACCCCAGGGCTTATCTCGTCCACATAGATACCGCGTTCGAGCGTCTTCACCTACTTTGAGAGAGTAGAAGCGTGGAAAACAACCATCCTCCCCACGCTCAGAAGTAATGGGGAGGATTTGATAGTCCGCAGCTAACGCGCTGCGCCCTCATTCAGCAGCCGCTCCCGCAGCGAGAGCTCGCCTTCCGCCGTGACCAGCGCGAAAATGTGGTCCTCCGGCAGAATCACCGTGTCGCCTGTGGGAGTCAGGTTGGTGTCACCCCGCACGATCAACGCCAAATTAACGGAATTGGGCAGGGTCATCGAGCGCACCGTCTTGCCCGCGGCGGGCGAGGTAGGTGGCACCGTCAACTCGACCAGTCCCAGGCCAGCATTCGTCAGCGTCATGAGCGGCACCAGCGTATGGTGCGGTAGCTGCGCCTCGATCATGTGCAGAATTGACTGCGTTGGGCTGACGATGACATCAATGCCGAGCTTGCGGAAAAGCCCTTCGTTGCGGGGATTGTTCACACGCGCGATGGTGGTAGCGACATGGAAACGCGCCTTGGCCACCTGGCAAATAACCAGGTTATCCTCGTCATCGCCTGTCACCGCGATCACCAGGTTCGCGCGCGACGTGCCGACCTCCGCCAGCGTGCGCGCCTCACATGCGTCACCCCGTACGATAGAATTGCTCAACTCTTCAGCCAGGCGCTCGACACGCCTGCTATCTTTTTCCAGCAGCACCACTTCGTGGCCCTGCTCGATGAGCCCTTTCGCCAGATAGTAGCCAACCTGCCCGCCACCGCCGATAACGATATACATAGGTCTAGTGCTTCTCCTCAGTGGCCTCGGGCGTCGTCAGCGGCTTCTCAGGCACGGTGGCATGTGGTACAGCGCGACCTTCGGCAATGGATTGCACAGCCGATTTGGTGCGTGGCGCGTCATCGATGAGCGCTGTCTTGATGAGCTTCGCGCCTACAACCGTCGGTGAGATGCTCTCCAGGCCAAGCGCATTGTACGTTTCCTGCCGGATTGGGTCATAAATACGGCAAATCACTTTTTGAACGCCAAAGATATGTTTCGCAATCTGGGCTGCCAGGATATTGCGGTTGTCGCCATTCGTCACAGCCGCGAATGCCTTGGCGTCTTCGATGCCCGCGCGCATCAGCACATCTTCGTCTGTGCCATCGCCGACGACTGTCACGCCACCAAAGTTCGACCCCAGACGTTCAAAAGCCTCGCTGTTGAGGTCAATGACAGTGACCTCGTGACCATCTTTGATCATGATATTGGCCAGGGTCGCCCCGACGCGCCCGCAGCCAAGAATCAGCAGTCTCATAGTCCCTTCTTCTCCGGCAGATGTCCGGAGTGTGTCCTTCATACGCCCCGCCGCTGAAAGCCCTTGTTCACAGTGGCATTTGGCGCCAGCAAATTATACATGGAATACCATCTCATTTGCCAGTATATGCCAGTTGCACTACTGCGCAAGGGAATCCAGTCGGCCATATCGGTTATATCTGGACCAGCCCGAGGCAGCCCAATACTATCACCCAATACTATGTCAACGCTATTGCATACTCAATGCCCAGCATATCACCACGTGATAGGACAAAACTCCCTCTCCACCCGCTAGAGCCTTGCTGATAATCAGGCAGGCGGAGAGGTTTTTGAAGCATCATATGCCAACGGTCGCCAATTAATAGGCCTTGGCGAAGACCGCCCACGCCGCCGATGGCCGCCCACAATGGACGCATACGCCGCTGCCATCGGGCTGTTCCAGCGGCAGGCAGCGGATCGTCGCCTGCGTTTCAGCTTTGATTTGCGCCTCGCACTCGGCGTCGCCACACCACCAACCCTCGACGAATCCGAGGCGTTCGCGGTCAGCCATCAGCGCCTGGAACTCCTCGTAGTCTTTCACCAAGTAGGTGCGACTCTTACGGAACGCCAGCGCCTGGTCATAGAGCGCCTGTTGAATCTCATCGAGCAGCATCATGACCTGTTCGGCAACGGACTCGCGCGCGACGGTGCGCTTGTCGGTCCGGTCGGTCCGTGGCACGAGCACGACCTGGCCGCTCTGTGCGTCACGCGGGCCAATCTCTATACGTATCGGCACGCCACGCAGTTCCCAGTGGCTATATTTGAAACCTGGCCGCTCTTCACGCCAGTCCGCTTTAACCCGCACCCCCGCCGCGCGCAACGACTGCTCAACCTCGCTCACCAAGGCCGCCACGGCCTCACGCTCCTCATCTTTGCGCCAGATAGGGACGATTATCGCCTGAGTTGGAGCCACCCGCGGCGGCATTCGCAGGCCTGATGCATCGCCATGTACCATGATGACACCGCCGACCATGCGGGTGCTTGCGCCCCAACTCGTCGTCCAAGCGATCTTCACCTCGCCATCGGCGTCCTGGAACTTGATATCGAAGCTGCGCGCAAAGTTCTGACCCAGATTGTGCGAGGTCGCCGACTGAAGCGCCTTGCCATCGCCCATCATCGCCTCCAGCGAGTAGGTGCGCAACGCGCCCGCGAAACGCTCGCTCTCGCTCTTGAGGCCCGCGATCACCGGGATCGCTAGCTCCTTCTCCAGAAAATCCTGATACACCTGCCGCAGAATCAGCATCGTCTCGGCCTGCGCCTCATCTTCAGTCCGATGAACCGTATGGCCTTCCTGCCAGAGAAATTCGGTCGTGCGCAGGAATGGCCGCGTGCGCTTCTCCCAGCGCACGACGTTGCACCACTGGTTATAGAGCAGGGGTAGATCGCGGTAGCTCTGCACCCACTGGGCATACATGTAACCAATGACCGTCTCCGAGGTTGGGCGCACAACCAGCGGCTCGGCCAGCTCTTCTTTGCCCGCGCGCGTCACCCATGCCACCTCAGGCGCGAATCCTTCGACGTGCTCAGCCTCGCGCTCGATAAAGCTCTTGGGGATGAACAGCGGAAAGTAGGCGTTTTCGTGGCCTGTCGCCTTGATGCGGTCATCCAACTGCCGCACCATATTCTCCCACAGCGCATAGCCGTAGGGGCGAATCACCATACAGCCGCGCACCGGCGACTCATCGGCCAGTTCGGTCTTATAGACGAGATCCTGATACCACTGCGAAAAATCATCGCGGTCGGCAAGATCCTCGACCAGCTTCTCCGCTTTCATGCTCTTTGCATCAGTCTGCGCTTTGCTCTTCTTGCCAGTTGTGTCTGCCACAGTGTTGCCTTTCCCTGGCGGCGACTCGCGCCAGGCACATAATTCATTACGTCAACACGCCCAATCAGTACAAACAAAAAGCCCGCCCTCTGGATCTGAATCCTGGGAGGGCGGGCATAGTTCCCGCGGTGCCACCTGCCTTCGGATGCTACCAGTCGCCAAAATATGGCGATAGCGAGCATCCCTCACTGCCCGCCGCGCCGGAAATTATCGTCGCGGAAGGCTATCCTATGATAACGGCGGATGGCCGATAGCCTTACCCTCTCTCATGCAGAGGTTCGGCTATTGCTCGCGGGATGGGTTCGGCGGGAGGCCCCACACCGGCTCACACTCTCCCGGCTCGCTGCGTAATGGGGTGGTTGCCGCCTACTGGTCCCGGTCGTCGCGGGTGTATTCTGCCAGCAGTCTATGCTCTCGCACATGAGAACGTCAAGCGCGGCTATACTTCAGGCTGGCTGACGCTAGCAATCTCCGCCTCGGTTACAGGAGCCTGGCGGCCCAGGCGATGCATGGCAGCGTCAAAGAACTTGCGCGAGCCGGTGCGCATGAGTCCGGGATTCTTTCTGAGCACGCCGAGGAACAGACCGATGCTGTAGTCACCACGCAGCAACTCCGCAGCCTGCATCGGCGAGAGCCGCCGCAGGATCTCGACACCCTCATCCCATCGAGCGTCGCTCCAACGTGCAATGCGCTGATTCACAATGTACGAGATATCCATCTCACGGCCAAAGCGAGCGCGCCACTGTCGGTCATACCGACCGAGAAATTGCGCGCTGCTATCGCCTGCACGCGCAGCCTCCGCCGCCACCGCGCCAGCCATCTGGCCGCTGTAGATCGCGAAGCGAATGCCTTCGCCAACCAGCGTTGAGCCGTGGCCCGCGGAGTCGCCGGTCGCGATCAGGCCGTCCGAGACGAAGCGCTCGACCACACCCTCGGATGGGAAAAGTCCGGTGTGGTATTCGACAGGGCTTGACCCCGCAAAGTCGGGCGCAAGCGATGGCAGTCGCTGGACAAAGGTGTCCAGATACTCGCGGGCATCTTCATCCACATCAGGGCGGATAACGCCGACACCCAGCCGCACACGCCCCTTGCCGCGCGGGAAAGCCCAGGCGTAGCCAGCGGGCGCTACCTGGCTCCCCATAATCAGATACAGCGTGTCGGGGTCGTAATTGGGTGCGACGAGATCGTATTCCGCCCCATAGCCGTAGCGCTTGAAACCCTGGCGCAATCCCATCTTCGTCACGATAGTGCTCGAAAAGCCGCTGGCATCTATGACGACAGAGGCGCGCCACTGGCCGACCCGATTGCGATGGTCCTTGGCAACCACACCGACAACGCGCCCATCCTCAAGAATTGGCCCTTCGACGGGGGAGTTAGGATGCAGTGCCGCGCCCGCCCGCACAGCCCTACCGGCAAGATGCTGATAGACGCCACGCACGTCCAGCACACAGCACACTGGGTCGGGGTACTCGAAACGCGCCTTCCGGTTGGGCGAAAGAAACGTAACGTGCTTGATGGGGTGGTAGAGATCGGAGGGGATACCGAGCGCCTGCATGTCGGCGACCCAGCTCCCGCCGCTGGTATGAACTGGGTAGCCGATCTCCTTCTGCCGCTCAAGCACCGCGACCGATGCCCCGCCGCTCGCCGCCGCCTCCGCCGCGCTCAGCCCGGCTGGCCCGCCACCTACCACCAGCACGTCTACCGTGCGCACGTCGTCTGTTTCGTTCGCCTGCCCACTGCCCGTCATGGATTCGCCTCGCTCGTCAGTCTATTCAATGTGCCGCGCATGCGCTGTTGCGCTCCACGTCTCAAGCCAGAAGTAATTGGCCACGCACCGCGCTGATCCACGCCACTATATCACACACAAGCAGGCAAGCTCATAACACGGGTCAGAGGCGTACAAGACGGCGCTGTTCAACGGACAGCTGCTCACGTGCTATGAGGGCATCTCCGGCGAGACGTCCGCCTCGGTCGTCGGCGGCTTGTGCTGCGCATGGTGGCGATGGAAGTGGAGCGCGATGCGATAGAGCGTCAATCGCCCCCAGAAGGCGTGAATGACCAGAATTGTCACCAGGATAACTACCACCACGATTGCGCCGATGGTGCCAAACTGCTGGAAATACTCGATGGCGCTGACGTAGTTCTTGCCAAGCGCCGCGCCAATGATGGTGACGACTCCGCAGTACAGCAGCGAGCCAGCCGCGGTCCCCAGCAGGAAGGTTGGCAGATTGATCTTCGCGGCGCCCATCATGAAGGAGCCATACGTGCGCACCATCGGCGTCTCACGCGCGACGAAGAGGTTGATAGCGGATCCGGCCTGGGTCGTCAGTGAGCCAGCGAAGAGCATCAACGGCTCGATGGGCACGCCGATGCCGGAGCTCTCCAGTCCAACCCAGACCGCAATGATGCCATAGACAGCGAACGCGGGCACGCTCTCCATCACCTGAAGGACATGCTGGATGAACTGCTCCATGCATCTTTTCTCCTCGCTCATGAACCACACGTACGGCAGCATATCCAGGCTTCCCAGTACAAGCGGTCTGGATATCCGAGCGGAATGTGGTCGCTTGCCCACAGTGCTATGCTTCGTGGCCTCCCCACCGGCACAGCCCAATCGCGCAACGAGTGTACTACTCGCGCCCGCGGCACACAAGCTCCCAGCTCACAATCCACGCGATTGAGAAGCACGCGCCACCGATT
>Ga0310811_10011097_pt1 | contig 11663 bp, 14 predicted proteins | sample YCmetagenome_FD_207642 | JGI IMG/M metagenome (GOLD analysis project Ga0310811, IMG submission 207642) | Soil microbial communities from experimental microcosm in Duke University, North Carolina, United States - YC | ecosystem: Engineered > Artificial ecosystem > Soil microcosm > Unclassified ...
CGATCACCGAGTGGCAGCCGATCGTCGGCACGCTGCCTCCGCTCGACGCGGCCGACTGGAACGACGCGTTCGCCAAGTACCAGGCGACGCCCGAATTCCGCGACGTCAATCACGCGATGACGCTCGCGGAGTTCAAGCGCATCTTCTGGTGGGAGTATTTCCATCGGCTGCTCGGGCGGGCGATCGGCGTCGTGTTCCTCGTGCCGTACCTGTGGTTCCTCGCGCGCCGACGCATTCCGCGCGGCTTCGCGTGGCCGCTCGCCGGCATCTTCCTGCTCGGTGGATTGCAGGGCGCCGTCGGCTGGTTCATGGTGAAAAGCGGGCTCGTCGACGATCCGCGAGTGTCGCAATTCCGCCTGACCGCGCATCTGGGCCTCGCGTTCGCGATCCTTGCCGCGATGCTGTGGACGGCGTGGTCGCTGCTCGATTCGCGCAGGGTCGACCGCGGCGCGGACGGCGTGCGGCGTGCGCGCCGGTGGTCGTTCGCGATCGCCGCGCTGGTGTCCGTCATGGTGCTGTCCGGCGGCATCGTCGCCGGCATTCGCGCAGGCTTCGCCTACAACACGTTCCCGCTGATGAACGGCCACGTGGTGCCGCCCGAGATCCTGATGATCGCGCCGTGGTGGAAGAACTTCTTCTGGAACATGGCGACCGTGCAGTTCGATCATCGCGCGATCGCGTGGCTGCTTGCGGTCCTGGCGCCGCTCGCGTGGTGGCGCGTGCGCCTTGCGCAGGTTCCGGCGCGCGCGCGCTACGGCGCGACGGCACTGCTCGCGATGCTGGCCGTGCAGGTGACGCTCGGGATCGCGACGCTCGTCAACGTCGTTCCGCTGCCGCTCGCCGCGCTGCACCAGGCGGGCGCCGTCGTCGTCTTCGCGCTGGCGCTCAACGTCGCCCACGCGCTGCGGTGATACGATCCGGGCATGGCTGAAATGCGCGCACTCGACGAGCCGCTCTCCGACCCGGAGCTCGACGAGCTCGAAGGCTTCCTCGCGTCGGACCTCGTTCCGCAGGACTGCATGGACCTCGAAATGCTCGACGGCTTCCTCACGGCGATCGTGAGCGGCCCGGAGAGCGTGCAGCCGTCGGAGTGGCTGCCGCAGGTGTGGAGCGACGGCGGGCGCACGGCGAACCCCGCGTTCGCAAGCAGCGAGCAGGCGCAGCGCATCATGGCCCTGATGCTGCGGCACATGGTGGGCATCCAGCGCACGCTGGGCGAATCGCCGACGCGGTTCAAGCCGCTGCTCTACATGCCCGATGAGAAGGCGCGCAGCGACAAGACGCCGCCCGAGGCGTCGGCGTGGTGCGAAGGCTACATGGCGGGCGTCAAGCTGCGCGACGACGAATGGCAGCCGCTGTACGACTCGGCCGACGCGCGTGACTGGGTGTTTCCGATCGAGGCGCTCGCGTTCGGCGACCAGGATCCGGAATTCGCCGAATGGGTCGACGACCGCGAGAAGCGCGCGAGCCTCGTCGACGAGCTATCGGTCGCGTCGGTGTTGATTTACCGGTTCTGGAAGGAGCGGCGCAAGACCCGCGAGGCGGCGCGCGGCAGCGGCTCGCATCGCGAGCGGCACGAGGCGGCGCGTAAATCCCGTCAGCGATTGCATTGACAATGGGTTCTCCGGATTCGTGCGCGAATCCCGACGCCCCCGACCCCAACGCTTATGCTGCGCTCGCAAACGACTCGTCGGAGAAGTCGAGCGTGAACCGCGCCGAGCCGTCGTAGCGCTCAATCATCTCGATCAGCTCGTCGACGCGGCGCTCGTCGGGACCCCCGTCGATCGACCCGAACAGGTCGTCGAGCTCGAGGCACGCCGCGCGATATTCGCTTTCGCTGCAAGTCCGATGGATGCCGGTGTGTGTCATGTCGCCTCCGCCGCCTTCTACGAACGATAGACGCGGTTGTTGATGATCTGCACGCGATCGCCCACGCGCAATTGCCCCTCGCCGACGCGATCGAGCGCGAGCAGTGCGCCCGAATCGAGCCGCACGAGGACGCGATAGCGGTCCTGCGCGTTCGAGCGCTGGATCTCGTTGCCGACCGCAGCGCCGCCTAACGCGCCGGCAATCGTCGCGGCTGTGTTGCCGCTGCCGCTGCCGAACTGGTGGCCGATGATGCCGCCGGCGATGCCGCCCAGGATCGCGCCGAGGCCGACCGGCGCTCCGGTGCCGTCTCTATACATCTCGATGCGCTCGACGACGCCGTATTCGGTGCGCTGCGCAACAACGGGGCGATCCTCGTAAACCGCGTACGGCTCGGGATACGCACAGCCGCCCAGGAGGGCGGCGCTTGCAAGGACGACGATGCCGGTGGTGCGAAACGTCATGGTGCCGGTTCTCCGATTTGCAGAGGCGGAATCGTTACCGTTCATCACGGCAACTTTAGAGGGCCGTTACCGGACGGTGGATCGGTGCCGCCCCTATTTCTCCGTCGGACAGCGACCGACACGATGGATTCCGTTTCAAATGTAAACGTTCGCTACTGTGGCCTGCGTCGTACGGCGCGGCAACGCGAATATTCGCGTCGTCAGGCGAACAGGAACGAATCGCGCGAAAGCGCTCCGTTTTCGTAGCCGTCGACCACGCGCTCGAGCGTCGGTTTCGCGCCGCCCGCGCCGTACGCGACGAAAAGCGGCAGGAAATGCTCTTCGGTCGGATGCGCACGCGGCGCCGACGGCGCCTCGTCGCGGTACTGCAGCAGTGCGCGCTCGTCGTGCGCGGCGAGGCTGTTCTCGAGCCACTGCGAGAACGCGACGGCATAAGGCAACGGCTCACCCTGGCCGCGGTTCGCGATCCAGTCGCCCAGGTTGTGCGTCGCGTGGCCCGAGCCGATGATCAGCACGTTCTGCTCGCGCAGCGGTGCGAGCGCACGGCCGAGCGCGAGGTGGTGCGCGGTGCCCCGCGCCGGTTGCACGGCGAGCTCCACGACCGGAACATCGGCATCGGGATACATCCAGCGCAGCGGCACCCACGCACCGTGATCGAGGCCGCGGCAGCCGTCGATGCCCGCGGTGATGCCAGCGTCCTTCAGCAGCGCGACGGCCTTCGACGCGACGTCCGGCGCGCCCGGCGCCGGGTAACGGATCGCGTAAAGCTCGCGCGGAAAACCGCCGAAGTCGTGAATGGTTTCGGGCTTCGGATTGGCGGTCAGCATCGGCACCGACGTCTCCCAGTGCGCCGAGGCGATCACGACGGCACCGGGCCGCGGCAGCCGGCGTCCGAGCGCCGCCCACGCGTCGCCGACGGCGCCCGCCTCGATCGCGTGCATCGGCGATCCGTGCGAGAGAAACAGCGTAGGCAATGGCTTCATGTTCGGACCTCCCTCTCGCGAGCGGGCAGAGACAGTCGGTTTACTCCCTCTCCCGCGTGCGGGGAGAGGGGCCGGGGTGAGGTGCTTTACGCAGCCTTCAGCAAATGTTCCGCCTCGAGCGCCTTGCGCACCTTCGGCCGCGCGGCGACGCGCGCCTGGAACTGCGCGAGGACCGGCCAGCGATCGAGATCGAACTTCAGGAAATGGTGCCAATTCACGATGGTGAACAGATACGCGTCGGCGATCGTGAAATTCGACCCGGTTAGGTACGGCTGCGCGCCGAGCGTCTTCACCACGTAGTCGAAGCGGTTCCCGACAGCCTCGACCACCGTCGCCTTGTACGCGTCGGGCGTCGTCGGCTTCCACAGCGGCCCGAGGCCCTTGTGCAACTCGGTCGCGATGAAATTCAGCCACTCCATCAGCCGATAGCGCTCGATCGATCCGAACGCGGGCGCCAGAGTGCCAGGCTTGCGATCCGCGATGTATTGCAGCACCACTGCGGCCTCCGTGAGCCGCGAGCCGTCGTCGAGTGCGAGCGTGGGCACGTAACCCTTCGGATTGATCGCGTAGTAATCGCGTCCGTCGGGCGTCTTGTGCGTGCGCAGGTCGACGCGCTCCAGCGAGAAGGGCAGTCCCGATTCCTGCAGCGCGATGTGCGCGGCGAGCGAGCACGCGCCCGGTGCGTAATAGAGCTTCATCATGGTTCTCCTGTTCAATGAGTCCTGTTCAAATCCCGCGCGCCAAGGGTTGGACCGCGCGGGGCACCGATTGCTCGATGTCGTCGCGTTCGCCGTTGCCGAGCAGCACGGTGACGAGCGTCACGAGTGTCAGGAACGCCGGGTATTCCCAGCCGCCGTTCTGCGCAGTGAATACCCAGCCGTTGCCCGCGTGTGCCCACGTGGCGCCGGCGACGAACGGGGTCAGTACCAGCGCGACAAGGCGCGTCCGGATGCCGGCGACGAGCAGCACGCCGCCGATGATTTCCGCCGCGAACGTGACGTACCCGAGCGCGCCGGGCAGGCCGAGCGACTGGAAGAACTTCGCGGTCCCGGGGAGCGTGAAGACGAAATACTTGAGCAGCGCGTGCGCGATGAACATCACGCCGAGACCCGTGCGTAGCACGATGGCGGCGGCGTCGATACGGCGATTCGACGACATGACGACCTCCATTGAATGCGCAGACAGTTGCGCGACGCCTGCATGTTGAGGGTTGCTCGCTGAATGATAAACAGGCAGCCTGTTGATAGACTGTTGCATAAAATGCAATAATGTCTCGTGGATCGCTTTCAATCGCTGCTGGCGTTTTCGAAGGTCGTCGAGGCGGGCAGCTTCGCGCGCGCCGCCGAGCGGCTCGAGGTGTCGGTGTCCGCGGTCTCCCGCCAGGTGGCCGAGCTCGAGGCGCACCTCGGCGTGCGGCTGCTGAATCGCACGACGCGGCGCCTGTCGCTGACCGAGAGCGGCCGCGCATTTCACGAGCGCAGCGTGCAGCTCCTGGCCGATTGGGAGGAAGCCGAGGAGGAAGTGACGGCGTCGGCCGTGGTGCCGCGCGGCACGCTGCGCCTGACGTCGTCGATCAGCTTCGGCGTCGGTTATCTCGCACCCGTGATCGCGGACTTCCAGCGCCTGCACCCGCAGCTGCGCTTCGACGTCGAGCTATCCGATCGCGCCGTCGATCTCGTCGACGAAGGACTCGATCTCGCGATCCGGATCGGCGACATCGGCAGCCAGGCGCTGATCGGCCGACGCATCGGCGTGGCGGAAATGATCTGCTGCGCGTCGCCCGCGTATCTCGCGCAGCACGCCGCGCCGCGCACGCCCGAGGATCTCGCGGCGCACGCATGCCTCACGTACGCGTATTCGTCGGAAGGCGATCGGTGGCGCTTTCGCGACGGCGCTGGCCGCATGCACGAGCTGAACGTGGCCGGGCCCGTGCACTCGAACAACGGCGCGATGCTCGTCGCGCTCGCCGTGGCGGCGCAGGGCGTGACACTGGCGCCGGACTTCATCGTCGCCGACGCCGTGCGCTCCGGCCGGCTCGTGCGGCTGCTGCCCGGCTACGTCGCGCCGGCAATCAACATCGTCGCCGCGTATCCGAGCCGTCGCCACCTGTCGGCGAAAGTGCGCTCGTTCATCGATTTCCTCGCGCAGCGCTTCGCGCGCGATCCCGCGTGGCGGCTGGGCGACGCGGCTGCGCTACGGCAGCTGGATCTTGCCGCCACCCCCGGGAAGCGTGCCCCCGGGACCGAGCGTAGTCCCCGCCGGCGGCAGCACGATCGATGAAGAGGCTTGCCGGCGCATTTCCTGGATCTCGCGCATCGCGCGCTCGACGCCCGCGCGCGTCGCGTCGGCATATTTCGCCACCGCGTCGGCGAGGCTGTCGGCCTCGATGTCGAAGCTGATCGGCAGCGGGCCCATGTTGGTCATCAGCTGCGCTTCGCCCTGGTACAGCGTGCGCCGCGCGGTGTCGGGGCTGCCGTCGCTCTTGACCGGCAACAGCACGCGCAGCGTGCCGATCTTGCGGTCCGTGTAGATATCCTCGCGGTACAGCGACGCCGCATCCATCGCCGCGTCCGCCGCGCGGGCACCGGGGTCGGTAGCCATGGTGTCGAATCCTTCCTCGCGTGATGTCGTTCGCTCGAAAGCGTAATGTAATCGGGCCGCAAGCGCCAACCTCTTGCATTGGACGTAAATTGTGCAGGATTCGTTCGGTAAAGGTTGCGCCGCCTGCCCGCGAAGGCTGCTCCAAGCCACTGAATCAGCAACGGTTTTTCGTATGGTACGGCGCTTGCGCCGCATCGAAGTTGCGAGGGGCAAGCGAGCGTGACGACGACCATCCGAACCGGCAAGGCGCCGATGCGCGTGACGCCACGCGTGCGCGCGAGCAACGAGCCGCGCTTTCACGCGCCGGCGACGCATCGTCTCGAAGACGCGCTCGCCGTGCTCGCCGACGGTCACGAGCGCATCGCGCAGCTCTTCGCGCGCTTCGGCGCCGTGCCCTCACGACGGCCGCTGGGCGGCCTCGCACATGCGGGCGCAGCGCGCACGTAGCGAACCAGACGAGCCGACATGCGCGCATCGCCCGACGCCTCGCGCCTGCCTCCCGCCGCCGTGCGCGTGGCCGGTGTCGCGATCAGCAATCCCGAGCGGCCGGTCGTTGCAGCGCCCGGGCACTCGAAGCTCGACGTCGTCCGCTATCACGAGCGCATGGCGCGCTGGCTGTTGCCGCAGCTCGCGCCGCGGCCGATCGCCGTCGTCAAATGCCTCGGCGGCCGCTTCGACGAGTGCTTTTTCCAGAAGCATCCGCTCGCCGGGCGCGCGCGGGAGGACGATTCGCCGCCGTTCATGCGCCTCGCCGACATCGCCGACGTCGTGCGCGCCGTGCAGAATGGCGCGTACGAATTCCATACGTGGGGCGCGAGCTTCCCGCGGCTCGAGCGGCCCGATCGCATCGTGCTCGACCTCGATCCCGACGCGGCGCTGCCCTGGCCCACCGTGCAGGAGGCGGCGAGCCACGTGCGCGCGCTGCTCGATCGGCTCGAACTGCGCTGGTTCGTGAAGACGACGGGCGGCAAGGGCGTGCACTTCGTGCTGCCGATCACGCGGCGGCACACGTGGGTGGAGACGCGCGCGTTCGCGCGCGCCCTCGCGGAAACGCTGGAGGCCGAGCAGCCGGCGCTTTTCATCTCGACCGCGGCGCGCGAGCGGCGCACCGGCCGCGTGTACGTCGACTACCTGCGCAACGGCGAGGGCGCGACGGTGGTGGCCGCGTATTCGCTGCGCGCCCGCACGCGCCTGCCGGTGTCGATGCCGGTTGCGTGGAGCGACCTCGCGGACGACGTCCGCGGCGACCACTTCAACATCGACAACGTCCCCGGCTTTCTCGCGGCCCGGCGCAGCGATCCGTGGGCCGACTACGAGCGGTCGCGTCAGACGCTGTCGGCATCGGTGCGCCGCGCCGTGCACGCCGAGTAAAGGCGGCGCGCCGCCTCAGCGACGCAGGAACGCCTCGATGCTCGTCGCGAGCGCGACAGGCGTCTCGTGCATGGGGTAGTGGCCTGCGTTCGCCATCACCTCGAGCTCGGCGTTCGGGTAGCTCGTGAGGTAAGTCGCCTGTACCACGGCGGTGTTGAGCGCCGGGTCGTGCTCGCCCACGATCACCTTGACCGGCAACGTCAGGCCGTTCACCAGCGCGCTGAAATCGCTCTTCGACCACGCGGGCAGGTACGCGCCGAACGCGTCGCGCGTCGAGCGCGCGAGCGAATAGTCGACCATGCGCGCGACCCAGGTCGGCGAAAGCCGGTTGCCGGTCGTGTAGTCGATGATCGCGTAGCGGTTCTCCCGGTGGTCGGCGGCGCCGCTGAACAGCGCCCAGCCCGCATCGTCGAACGGAACGCCCGACGCGGGCACCGGCGTCAGCGCGACCAGCTTGCGGATGCGCGGGATGGCGAGCGTCAGTACGCGCTGCGCGGCCATCGCGCCCATCGAATGGCCGATGATGCTGAAGCGGTCGAAGCCCAGCCGATCGGCAAATTCCAGCGCGTCGGCGGCGATCTCGTCGATCGTGTAGTCGCCGGTCTCGTCGCGCCGCTCGCCGTAGCCGCGATAGTCGAGGAACGCGTAGCGGAACTCGCCGAGGCTCAGCGACGGCTCCATCGGCGCGAACGAGCGCGCGTCGCCGAACCAGCCGTGCAGCACCAGCACTTCGTGCGCTCCGCTGCCGATCACGTGGGGCATGTCAGCTGTCCGCTTAAGCGGGCGAGCGCCGGCGACGTTACTGCAATTTCCACTTGCCGCCTTCGATGCGCACCATCACGCGTGCGCGCGAGTCGAGCCCCAGGTGGTCGGTGGCGCTCATGTTGACCACGCCGTTGGTCACCGCGAGGTTCTTGGTGGCTTCCAGCGCATCGCGCAGCGCGCGGCGGAACTCCACGGTGCCGGGCTGCCCGCTCTTCAGCGCCACGGGGATCGCGTTCTCGAGCTCGAGGCACGCGTCCCACGTGTAGGAGCCGAACGCCGAGACGCTGCCCGCGCCGTATTCGCCTTCGTACAGCTTCGTGTACCGCTCGGCGAGCTTTTTCGCCGGATGCGAGCCGGGCAACTGGCTCGCCACGATGACGGGGCTCGCCGGCACGTACGCGCCTTCGACGTCCTTGCCGCCGACGCGCAAAAAATCGTTGTTGGCGACGCCGTGGTTGAAGTACACGCGGCCCTTGTAGCCGCGCTCGGCGAGTGTGGTGGCCGGCAGCGCCGCGGGCGTTCCCGACGCCCCGATCACGATCGCATCCGGCGCTGCGGCAACCAGCTTCAGCACCTGTCCGACGACGCTCGTGTCCTTCGGCGAGAAGCGCTCGTTGGCGACGAGCGGGATGTTGCGCGCCTTTGCCGCCTTCTCCACTTCGACGAAGAACGCCTCGCCGAGCGCATCCGAGAAGCCCACGTAGCCGAGCGACTTCATGCCGGTGGCCACCGCATGCTCGAGGATCGCACCGGCCATCATCACGTCGGTCTGCGGCGTCTTGAACGACCATTCGCGCTTCGCATCGACCGGCTCGATGATGCGCACGGAGGACGCGAGCGAGATCACCGGCGTCTGCGCATCGGCAAACACGTCGAGCATCGCGAGCGAGTTCGGCGTCGTCGTCGAGCCGATGATCGCGTCGACCTTCGATTCGCCGATCAGCTTGCGCGTGTTCTGCACGGCGGTCGTCGTGTCGGACGCGTCGTCGAGGACGATGTACTCGACGCCCTGGCCCGCGATGGTTTTCGGGCACATCGCCACCGTGTTCCGCTCGGGAATGCCGAGCGAGGCCGCCGGCCCCGTCGCCGATATCGTGACGCCGATCCGCACTTGCGCTCCCGCGCCCGCGGCGAGCGCAAGTGCGACGAGCGCGCCCGCGACGATCGACAACCTGTGCATCCGTGGCACCTCAGTTGATCGTGACGCGGCGGATGATACCGCTTGGTGTCGGAGCAGCAGGCCGCGCTCGGCTACTCGCCGGGCGCGCCGCCGGTGAGCGCCCTGGTGCTCTGACCCCAACGCGCGTTCATTGCTCTGACCCCATTATTGCCGGGAGATGAAGGAACCCGCGAAAGCGTGCACGCCCGCCGCGCGTCGGCGCGCCGTCCAGCGCGTAGTGGGGAAAACGCGCGAGGAAGCGGCCGATCGCGACGCGTCCCTCGAGCCGTGCGAGGTTCAATCCCGCGCACGTATGGATGCCGAAGCCGAATGCGAGGTGGCGATTCGGCGCGCGCGTGATGTCGAGTCGATCGGGGTCGGGAAACTGCGCGGGATCGCGATTCGCCGCGCCGATGCACAGCGTCACCCGCGCATGCCGGGGCAACTCTGCGCCGCCTACCGTGCACGGCGCGGTCGAGATCCGGTTGCCGAGCTGATTGGAGCTTTCGAAGCGCAGGAATTCTTCCACGGCCGAATGGATCAGCGCGGGATCGGCGACGAGCCGCGCGCGCTCTCCCGGCCATAGCGTGAGCGCGTGCAGCGCGTTGCCGATCAGGTTCGTCGTCGTCTCGTGCCCGGCATTGAGCAGGAAAATGCACTGATGCACGAGCTCCTTCTCGGTGAGGCGATCTTCGTCGTCCTCGCCCTCGATGAGCCGCGTCAGCACGTCGGTCTCCGGATCGCCCGGATGCGCGCGGCACTGCGCGATCAGCCCGCGCAGATACGCGGAGAACTCGTCGACGGCACGGTTGCCCGCAGCGGCGCGCTCGGGCGTGAGCACGGGCTCGAGCGCGCCGAGGATCGCGAGCGACCATCCGCGAAGCGGCCCGCGTTCCTCGTGCGGCACGCCGAGCAGGTTGCCGATGATCTCCACGGGAATCGCGCCGGCATACTCGTCGATCAGGTCCACGCGGCCCCTGGCGGCGAGGCCATCGAGCAGCCGCTCGACGAGCGCGACGAGCGAAGGCTCCATCGCGGCGATGTGCCGTTGCGATAGCGCCCCGACGATCGCGCGGCGCACGCGCGTGTGAAGCGGCGGATCGTTGAACACCAGGCTCGTCGTGTGATGCTCGTACAGCGGTGTCGCACCGTACTTCGGTCCGAACTCGCGCTTCTTGTCCGAGCTCCACGCCTTCGGATCGCGATAGACCGGCAGGATGTCGTCGTAGCGGGTGAGGAACCACGATCCGTCGGGCATCGGCTTGACCGGCGCGTGCTCGCGCAGCGCGCGGTAGTACGGATACGGGTTCTCGTAGAAATCGGCGGGCAGCGCCGCGAGGTCGAAGCGCGCGGCGCGCTCGCCGTCGTTCATCGCGGCGTCGTCCATCATCCGCACGCGAACTCGAGGGTTTCGCGCGGATCGGCCGCGTAGCGATGGCCGAAGCTGATGCGCCCGCTCGCGCGCAGTACGAACTCCTCGCGCCGCAGCGAGATTTCCTGCTCGCCGTCGATCGTGAGGAAAGTCCCGTTGGAGCTGTGGTCGACCAGCACGAAGCGATCGCGCCGCCGCTCGATGCGCGCGTGCATGCGCGACGCGAGGCGGTCGGCGACGACGACGTCGTTCTGCGCGTCGCGTCCGATGGAAACCGTCGCGAGCCGCTCGCCGAGCACGATCTCGCGCGCGCCGTGCCGCACGGTCAGGCGCGCCATGCGCACGGTCGCCACGCGCGTCGACAGCGTCGTCAGCTCGTCGCCCGCATCGGCCCACAGCAGCTCGCACACGGCGAGGTCCTGCAGCTTGCCCTTGATCGTCAGCGCGGCGAGTTCGCGCGTACGCGCGCGAAGCCACGGCGGCAGCAGCGCGGCCGTCGTCGATGACATGATCACTTGCCCGGGGTGCGCGACGCCGACCAGGCGCGCCGCGACGTTGACCGAATCGCCGAACACGTCGCCGTCGGCCTCGAGCGCAGGCCCGTAGTGGAAGCCTACGCGGATCGCCAGCCGCTGGCCGGGCGGTTGCGCCTGCGCGGCGATGCGGTTCTGCATTGCGGCCGCCGCCTGCGCGGCGTGCTCGGCGAGCGGTAACACCGCCATCACTTCGTCGCCGATCGTCTTGACCACGCGCCCGAGATGCCCGGCGCATGCGTCGCGCATCTCGTCGATGCAGCGTCCGATCGCGGCGAGCGCGCGCTCGTCGCCGAGCGTCTCGTACAGCCGCGTGCTGCCGCTCACGTCGGCGAACAGCACGGCGAGCTCGGAGGCGGCGGTCGGCATGACGGTCGAGTATAAAGCCGCGCTGAACCGGCGTAGGATGCGCGCTGCCGTTCGACTTCCTTCGAGGTGTCGCCATGCGGAGCCTCCGCATCCTGCTCGCTCTCCTCATCGCCGCCGTTGCACTTCCCGCACCCGCCGACGATTACCCGTCGCGACCGGTGAAGATCGTCGTGCCGTTCG
>Ga0310811_10011098_pt1 | contig 11663 bp, 9 predicted proteins | sample YCmetagenome_FD_207642 | JGI IMG/M metagenome (GOLD analysis project Ga0310811, IMG submission 207642) | Soil microbial communities from experimental microcosm in Duke University, North Carolina, United States - YC | ecosystem: Engineered > Artificial ecosystem > Soil microcosm > Unclassified ...
CGATCCTCGGCTACGACGTCGCCGGGGTGATCGAGGAGGTCGGCCCGGGCGTCACGATGTACCGGCCGGGCGACGAGGTGCTCGGCATGCCGCTGTTCCCGGCGCTGCCCGGCGCGTACGCCGAGTACGTGGCCGCGCCCTCGCGCCACTTCGTGCCGAAGCCGGCGTCGCTGAGCTTCGAGCAGGCGGCCGGGCTGCCGCTGGCCGCGCTCACCGCGTGGCAGGGCCTGTTCGACACGGCGAAGCTGCACAGCGGACAGCTGGTGCTGGTGCACGCGGCGGCGGGCGGCGTCGGGCATCTCGCGGTCCAGATCGCGAAGTCCGCGGGCGCCTACGTCATCGGCACGGCGAGCGCCGCCAAGCACGACTTCGTCCGCGCGCTCGGCGCCGACGAGATGATCGACTATCGTACCGAGGACTTCGCGGAGGTCCTCCGAGAGGCACCGGTCGACGTGGTCTTCGACCCGGTTGCGGGCGACTACAGCGCCCGCTCGCTCGCCGTGCTCAAGGACGGCGGCGCGCTGGTGTCGATCCTTCCGGTCGACCCGGCGGCGGCCGAGACCGCCCGCACCCGCGGCATCCCGACCGGCTTCACCCTGGTCGAGCCGGACCGGCTGGCACTGACCGCGATCACCGAACTGGTCGAGCAGGGCGCGCTGCGGGTGGAGATCGACTCGGTCTTCCCGCTCGCCGAGGCGGCCGAGGCGCACCGGCACGGCGAGACGAACCGGGCCAGCGGCAAGATCGTGCTGAGCGTCGACGAGGGCTGACGAGGATCGACGAGCGCTGAGGCCGGTCCCCGGTGCATCGGGCCCGCCGTAATGGAACCGGTCAGCGGGCCCGGCGCGTTCATCCGGGCGTGGCAAGGGGCGGCAACAGCGAGAGCAACAGCGAGAGCAACGGCGGCGACGACGTCGGCAACGAAGCCGAATGCGGCGTCTTCGACGGCAGTAGCAGCGACGACGAGCAGAACAGCGCCGCCCGGCCGGAGCGTGTCGGCGGGGTACTGCGCCGGGCCAGGGACGCACAGGACGCGCTGGCCAGGAAGGGCGGCAAGGGGCTCGCGGCCTCGGGCCGGGTCAGCGGGCGCTGGGTGCGCGACGCCGTGTTCGCCGCGCCTGCTCCGCAGGTGCCGTGGTCGGGTCCGTGGAAATGCACGCTGGCCGGGATCCTGGTGCACCGCCCCGGTTCGCCGCTGCTGACGATCCGTCCGCTGACTGCGCTGGACCGGTTCGGCGCGCTGCACCTCGACACCGAGCAGGTGGGCTTCGACGGCGAGCCGGTGGACTGGGCGAGGGTTTCCGAACTGCGGCTGCGCGAGGCGTTCGAAGTGCTCACCACGGACGCGCTGGAGCGCGAGGTGGATCGGATCCGCGCGCTGTTCCCGCCGGTCCCCGGTCGTCGCAAAGGGCTGACCTACCTGGCGGAGAACCTGGCTACGGTGCTGCTGGCGGCGCTCGATCAGGGCGAGGATGCGCTCGGCCGCACGGTGCTCGGCGAACTGCACCACCGCGGACGGCTGCCTGGCAAGCGTGTGGAGAGCCCCGGCCTGTTCGCCGCCGCGCTGCTGTCGCTGCGCCCTGATATCGGAGCGGCGCTGACCGACGAGGCCGCGCGCCACGACGTCCGGGTCACCCACGCGGAGAGCGTCGGCCGCCCGCTGCCCGCCGACCGCGACGCGCGCGTCGCCGTGCTGCGCCGCCGCACGGAGTCGCTGGTCGCGCGCCTCGCCCGGGACGACGAGGAGCCGCACGGCGACGGGCCGGACGACGAAGTGCCGACGGACGACGCGCGGAAGACCGGGAACGAGCTGGAGCCGCCGATCCATCTGCGCGCCCACCCTTAGGGCCGGCACGAGCGGCCACGTAACCGGGCGGGTGGGTGGGCTGTCGGCAGACCCGAGATTACCTGTCCCCGTCTCTGTCCCCAAGCCGTCCCGTCCCTGCCCCTAGTTCCCCTTCAGCGCCGCGGTCAGGACGGCGACGAAGTCGGAGGCTCCGACCCAGCCGGTCTTCTGGCCGTTGGTCGCCGTGGGACAGCCGGACGTGGTCATCAGGATCTCAGTGGCCTGCTGGCCGTTGACGAAGATCCCGAGCACGGCGGAACCGGTGTCGTTCGGGCAGTTCACCCGCGAGGTGGGCGGGGTGGCCAGTGCGTTGAGAGCGTTGCGCAGGGAACTGATGACCATGGAGTCGGTCAGCGTGACGGCCTTGGGCGCGGGCGGCGAGGCCGAGCCGCCCGAGCCGGGCGACGAGGAATCAGACGACGAAGAACCGGACGAATCGTTCAGGTGGGACGGGTAGACGCACAGCAGCACCTTCGTCGCCTGCAGCGGCTCGAGCTGCGTGCTCAAACCACTGACATTCGACGCAAGGGTCTGCGGCACCGTCGCCGGACAGGTAGAGTTCTGCACCGCCACCACCGCGGCCGCGGCACTCGCCGTCGAGACGGTCGCGGTCTGCGTGTTCAGCTTCTGCGACGCGCAGCCGGAGACCGCGGCCACGGCCACCGCCGCGGCGGCGAGGGCGCCCGCGCCCACCGCGAAAGGGGACCGGACCGAGCGTCCGACGGTAGGTCCACGGGACATGGTTCACACCTCCAGATCTAGGACGTCCGAATACCCCGGTGCGTTCCACCGATGCGCCGTCCGGTGCACAGCGGGCGGTACCCGCGGCGCGCGCGGGGGGCGCGCGTCCGGGACACGCGCGCCGGTCGGCGGAAAATACTTTGCAGCCTAACTGTTCGGAGGCTAACCTTTTCGCGTGACCTCAGCAGACCGCACCCCGCCGTCCGCCGCGGAAGAACCGCAGGACCGCTCCGAGCTGCGCGAACGCCTCGAGACCGCACCCATCATGCGGCTGGTGGGGCTGGCCGGCCAGGCCGTGGGCAACCGCTTCCGCCGGGCGTTCGCGGAGGAGGACGGGCTGAGCCCGGGCGCCGCCGCGGTGCTGCTCGGGCTGGCCTTCGGGCAGGGCCGCGGACTCGAGGCCGGGCCGCCGGGCCGCGCGACGCACTCGGAGCTGGCCGCGCGCTGCCTGATCACCCCCGCGACGCTCACCGGCGTCGTCTCGACCCTGGAGAAGGCGGGCTACGTCCGCCGCGACCGGGACCGGGCCGACCGCCGGGTGGTGTGGCTGGTGCTGACCGAGCCGGGCGCGGTGCGCGCCCGGCAGATCGGCGCCCGCATCACGGATGCCAACGACGAGCTGATGAAGCAACTCACCCCCGAACTCGAGGAGGCCGTACGCGGCTTCCTGATCACCGTGATCGAGAACGACCTCGCCATCTTCCAGGAGGCACCGGCCTTGCCCCACCACGACTCCGGCCCGCCGGCCGAAGACCGTTCCGACGACCCGCGTTTCTCCGACTCCGGGAGGCCCCGATGCTGATCAAGCTCATGCGGGAGTTCCTGCGCCCGTACCGCAGACCCATCGCGATCGTGGCCGCGCTGCAGTTCCTGGCCACCCTCGCGATGCTCTACCTGCCCACGCTCAACGCCGACATCATCGACCAGGGCGTGCTGAGCGGGAACACCGGCTACATCTGGCGCACCGGCGGGCTGATGCTCGCCATCACCCTCGGCCAGATCGCCTGCCAGATCTGTGCGGTCTACTTCGCCGCGCGCACCGCCATGGCCGTCGGCCGCGACCTGCGCTCGGCCCAGTTCCGGCAGGTGCAGCGCTTCTCCGCGCGGGAGGTCGGCAAGTTCGGCACCCCGTCGCTGATCACCCGCAGCACCAACGACGTGCAGCAGGTGCAGATGCTGGTGCTGCTCTTCTTCGTGATGACGATCTCCGCGCCGATCATGATGATCGGCGGCGTGATCCTCGCACTGAACCAGAACGTGACGCTCTCCGCGCTGCTGATCATCATCATCCCGGTGCTGGCCGGCGTGCTCGCGCTGATCATCTCGCGGATGGTGCCGCTGTTCCGGGCCACCCAGGGCAAGCTCGACTCGATCAACCGGGTGCTGCGCGAGCAGATCACCGGCGTGCGGGTGGTGCGCGCGTTCGTCAGGGACGAGCGGGAGCGCGAGCGGTTCGAGGAGGCCAGCGGCGAACTGCTGCAGGTCTCGCTGGGCGCGGGCAAGCTGATGTCGCTGATGTTCCCCTCGGTGATGCTGGTGGTGAACCTCTCCAGCGTCGCAGTGCTCTGGTTCGGCGGGCACCTGATCGACGACGGCCGGATGCAGATCGGCTCGCTCACCGCGTTCCTCAGCTATCTGATGCAGATCCTGATGTCGATCATGATGACGGTCTTCACCTTCATGATGGTCCCGCGTGCCGAGGTCAGCGCCGAGCGCATCCGCGAGGTGCTCACCACCGAGAGCAGCGTCGTGGCGCCGGCGAACCCGCAGCGTCCCGAGGCGCTGCGCGGCACTCTCGAGCTGCGCAACGTCGAGTTCTGCTTCCCCGGCGCCGAGCAGCCGGTGCTGCGCGACGTCAGCCTGGTGGCCCGGCCCGGCGAGGTCACCGCGATCATCGGCTCCACCGGCGCGGGCAAGACCACGCTGCTCTCGCTGATCCCGCGACTGATGGACGTCACCTCCGGCGCGGTCCTGGTGGACGGCGTGGACGTGCGCGAACTCGACCCCGAGGCGCTGTCCAAGGCGGTGGGCTACGTTCCGCAGCGCCCCTACCTGTTCACCGGCACGGTCGAGAGCAACCTGCGCTACGGCGACCGGGACGCGACCGACGAGGAGATGTGGCACGCGCTGGAGATCGCGCAGGGCCGCGACTTCGTCGAGGCGATGCCGGAAGGCCTCGCGTCGCCGATCGCGCAGGGCGGAACCAACGTCTCCGGCGGTCAGCGCCAGCGGCTCGCCATCGCCCGCGCGCTGGTCCGGCGGCCGGAGATCTACCTGTTCGACGACTCGTTCTCGGCGCTCGACTACGCCACCGACGCGCGGCTGCGCGCGGCGCTGGCGCGCGAGACGCGGGAGGCCACGGTCGTGATCGTGGCGCAGCGGGTGAGCACCATCCGGCACGCCGACACCATCATCGTGCTCGACGAGGGGCGTGTGGTCGGCAGCGGCCGGCACGACGAGCTGATGGACACTAACGAGACATACCGGGAGATCGTCCTCTCCCAGCTGACGGAGCAGGAGGCTGCGGCATGAGCACCGCACCCGAGAAGGAAGCCCCTCCCGCCACCGGAGACGGGGGGAACGAGCCCGAAGGCACCGCCGACGAGCGGGTGGTGCCCAAGCGCGGCCCGGGACCGGAGCCCGGCACCCGCCGCGGCCCGGCAGCGTTCATGGCCGGGCAGTCCACCGAGAAGGCGCTGGACTTCAAGGGCTCGAGCAAGCGGCTGCTGAGCACGCTGAGCCCGGAACGCCCGTTGATGATCTTCGCGTTGGTGCTGACCGCGGTCGGCGTGGCGCTGAGCGTGACGGGCCCGAAGATCCTCGGCGACGCCACGAACGAGATCTTCGGCGGCATCGCGGGCAAGAGCACGGCCAGGTTCGCCGGTCTGACCCGGGAACAGGTGCTCAACAGTCCGAACCTGCCCGCCGGGATCCGCTCGGTGCTCGGCAGCGTGAACTTCACCCCGGGCGTCGGCCTCGACTTCGACGCCCTCGGCCGCACCCTCGGCCTGGTCGCGCTGATCTACTGCGGCTCCTCGCTGGTGCTCGCCTTCCAGGGCCGGATCACCACGTCGCTGGTGCAGCGGGCGGTCTACCGGATGCGACAGGACGCGCAGGCGAAGCTGTCCCGGCTGCCGCTGAGCTACTTCGACGGCCAGCCGCGCGGCGAGATCCTCTCCCGCGTCACCAACGACATGGACAACCTGGCGCAGACGCTGCAGCAGACGCTGAGCCAGATCGCGATGTCGCTGCTGACGATCGTCGGCGTGCTCGCGCTGATGTTCTACATCTCCTGGGAGCTCGCGCTGCTCGCGCTCGTGACGATCCCGGTGTCGGTGTGGCTCGCGGCGAAGATCGGCAAGCGGGCGCAGCCGCAGTTCGTCAAGCAGTGGGGCACCACGGGCCGGCTCAACGGCCACATCGAGGAGCAGTACACCGGGCACACCCTGGTGAAGGTCTTCGGCCGGCAGCAGGACGCGGTCGCCGAGTTCGACGAGCAGAACGAGACGCTGTATCAGGCCTCGTTCAAGGCCCAGTTCATCTCCGGCTGCATCCAGCCCGCGATGATGTTCCTCGGCAACATCAACTACGTGTTCGTCGCGGTGGTCGGCGCGCTCAAGGTGACCTCCGGCTCGCTGTCCATCGGCGACGTGCAGGCCTTCATCCAGTACTCGCGCAGCTTCAACCAGCCGGTCACCCAGGTGGCCAGCATGTCGAATCTGCTGCAGTCCGCGGTGGCCTCGGCCGAGCGGGTGTTCGCGCTGCTCGACGCCAAGGAGCAGTCCGCGGACGACACGGCGGCGCCGACCGTGGAGCAGGTGCGCGGGCACGTGGAGTTCGAGAACGTCTCGTTCCGCTACAAGCCGGAGACCCCGCTGATCCAGGACCTTTCGCTGTCGGTCAAGCCGGGCCAGACGGTCGCGATCGTCGGCCCGACCGGCGCCGGCAAGACCACCCTCGTCAACCTGCTGATGCGCTTCTACGAGATCGACGAGGGCCGGATCACCCTGGACGGCGTGGACATCGCCAAGATGACCCGGGAGGACCTGCGCTCGCGCACCGGCATGGTGCTGCAGGACGCCTGGCTGTTCGGCGGCTCCATCGCGGACAACATCGCCTACGGCGTGCCGTCCGCGACCGAGGAGCAGATCGTGCGGGCGGCTCAGGCCACCCACGTGGACCGGTTCGTGCGGACCCTGCCGGAGGGCTACGCCACCGTGCTGGACGACGAGGCCTCCTCGGTCTCGGCGGGCGAGCGGCAGCTGATCACGATCGCGCGGGCGTTCCTGGCGGAGCCGGCGATCCTGATCCTGGACGAGGCCACCAGCTCGGTGGACACCCGCACCGAGGTGCTGATCCAGCGGGCGATGAACTCGCTGCGCCAGGGCCGCACCAGCTTCGTGATCGCGCACCGGCTCTCCACCATCCGGGACGCCGACCTGATCCTCGTGATGGAGAACGGGCAGATCGTCGAGCAGGGCACGCACGAGCAGCTGCTCGAGGAGCACGGCGCCTACGCGCGGCTCTACGAGGCGCAGTTCGCGCAGGCCGTGGCCGAGGTCGACTGACCGGCCGGCCGGGCCGGCGCATGCCGCCGGCCCGGCCGCTGAGCCGACGAGAATCTCAGAGGTCTTCTCCCAACGCTCTCGTCAGGGGAGGCCGCCCGGATTAGGCTTTGCGCCATGGCGAGACCCGGTGGGGTGCTGCGTGGTATCAGTCGGCTCGGCAAGTTCCTGATCGGCCTGATCGCCTTCGTCGTGATCAGCGCGATCGCCGGCGGGCTGGTCGCCGGGATGACGCTGCCCGCCGTGGCCGCGGCCGGCCTCGGCGCGAAGGCCGCCTCCGACCACTTCCTCGATCTGCCCACCGCGTTCCAGATGCCGGTGCTGCCGCAGCGCAACACGGTCGAGGCCGCCGACGGCTCGGTCATCGCGACCACCTGGGACCCGGACAACGAGAGCAACCGGGTCGTGGTCCCGCTCTCCAAGATCAGCCTCCTGATGCAGCACGCGATCATCGCCGTCGAGGACCAGCGCTTCTACCAGCACGGCGGCATCGACGTGAAGGGCACGATCCGCGCCCTGGTGAACAACTCCCGCGGAGACGGCGACCTGCAGGGCGGCTCAGACATCGCGCAGCAGTTCGTGAAGAACTCGCTGGAACTCGAGGCCGGCACCAACGCGGCGCTGCGGGACGCCGCGCAGGCCGACACGTTCTCCCGCAAGCTGCAGGAGCTGCGTTTCGCCACCGACGTCCTGCAACAGATGACCCGCGATCAGCTCCTGCAGGGCTACCTCAACCTGATCCCCTTCGGCGAGGGTGCATACGGGATCGAAGTCGCAGCCGAGACGTACTTCGACACCACCGCGGCGAAACTGACCGCACCCCAGGCGGCACTGCTCGCCGGCATCGTCAACAGCCCGAGCGCGGACGACCCGTTCACGAGCGCGGCCGCAGCGTGGGCCCGGCGCAACGTGGTACTCGCCGACATGGCCGCGCAGGGCTACCTGACCGCGGAGCAGGCAGCGGCGTTCGAGGAGCAGCCGCTCGACCTGAAGCCTGGCACCCAGCAGAACGGCTGTATCACCGCCGGCGCCGACGCCTTCTTCTGCAACTACGTCTACACCAGCTTCCTCGCCGACCCCGACTACGGCGCAACCGCGAAAGCGCGACTCACCCTGTGGAACCAGGGCGGCCTCGTGATCCGCACGACGCTCGTGCCGAAGGACGAGGCGTCCGGCGCGAAGGCCGTGGCCGACCACACCCACTCGACCGACAAGGTCGCCACCGCGCTCGCCATGGTGACCCCCGGGACCGGCGCCATCACCGCGATCGCGCAGTCCAAGCCGATGGGCAGCGGCCCCGGCGAGACGTACGTCGACCTGGCGGCCGACCCGTCGCACGGCGGCGGGGAAGGCTTCCAGGCCGGCTCCTCGTTCAAGATCTTCGAAGGAATCGCCGCACTGGAGCAGGGCTGGGACCCGCGGACCACGATGAGCGTGCCGAGCCCGCTGGTCGACGCCGGGCTCAAACTGCAAGTGTGCATCCCCGGGCAGAAGAACTCGATCACCTGGCCGGGCAGCTACGCGCCCAACAACGACGACGGCCGCGGGTTCACCGGAACGCTGACCGAGGCGTTCTGGTACTCGGTGAACACGTACTTCCTGACGTTGGAGACGAAGACCGGGCTGTGCCTGCCCGCGACCATCGCCCAGGCGATGGGCGTCACCCTCGACAACGACACCGGAACCGGCAAGCCGCTCGGCCAGTTCCCCTCGTTCACCCTCGGCACGAACCTGATCACCCCGGTCGAGATGGCCGCCGCGTACGCGACGCTGGCCGCGCACGGCGAATACTGCCGCCCCTACGTGATCACCGGTGTGCGGAACCTGGACGGGCGGAGCTACCCGGCGCAGAAGCCCCAGTGCGCCCAGGTCGTCGATCCGAACCTGGCGAACGAAGTGACCGCGATGCTGCGAGGAGTACTCACCGAGCCCGGCGCGACCGCCGACGGCCTCGGCATCGGCCGCCCCTCGGCCGGAAAGACCGGCACCACGACGCAGTCGATAGCGACCTGGTTCGACGGTTTCACCCCGCAGTTGGCCACGGCCGTGTGGACCGGGTTCGTCAGCCCGAAGAAGGGCGACTTCCTCGGCTACATGTCGATCGGCGGCAAGTACTGGGACCAGCAGATCTTCGGCGCCACCATCTCCGCGCCCACGTGGCGCGAGGCGATGAAGGGCGCGCTGCGCGGCCAACCCGTCGAAGAGTTCACCCAGCCTGTCGGCTTCCCGTCGGTGGGGTAGGGCGCGATTACCGTTGCCAGCAGCAGAAGCAACGGCGCGGCGCCGCGCGTGGCGCAGTCGAGCTCATTTTCCGCCCGCCTGCGCCGAGGCATCCGCCCTACTGCAACTTCTCCGGCCGGCTTAGCAGCACCCTGTCTTCACCGGCTGCTGGTCCTCCGGCGCCTGGCAGGAGCACGCCGTCGGGTCGCAGTCCACGGCGCCGCCGGTCTGACCCTCGAGGTCGGGCCGGTCGTCGGCGAGAACGGTGTACACCTCCCAGCGCTCACGGCCGGGTCCAGTGACCCAGACCTTGTCCTGCACGGCGTAGCAGCAGGTGGTGTTCTCCTCGACATCGGTGGCCAAGCCTTCGCCGGCGAGACGCGTGACTGCGGCCGAGACCTTCTCGGCGTCCTCGACCTCGACACCGAGGTGGTCGAGCCGGGTCGGCTCGCCGTCGCCCTCAATGTCGCTCTCGCTCTCGCCCCCGAGCAGGACGAGCTTGAGCGGGGGCTCGGCGACGGCGAAGTTCGCGTAGCCCGGGCGGCGCTTGGCCGGCTCGACGCCGAGCAGCTTGCTGTAGAACGCGATCGAGCCCTCGAGATCGGAGACACGGAGCGCGAGCTGGACACGGGACATGACGGACACCCTCCTTGGATAGACAGCTGTCTATGCAGTAGAGCTTGCCCTTTGTATCGATGACTGTCAACATAGACGCATGTCTAAGAAAGAGCTGCCGGTCCTCCAGGCGCCCGCGTGTTGCACCCCGATGGTGCGCGAGCCGCTGAGTGAGGACGACGCGAAGGCCCTGGCCGCATCGTTCAAGGCGTTGTCCGACCCGGTGCGTCTGCGGCTGCTCTCACTCATCGCCTCGTTCGACGGCGGCGAGGCGTGCGTATGCGATCTGACCGGCCCATTCGACGTGTCCCAGCCGACGATCAGCCATCACCTCAAGGTGCTGCGCGAAGCCGGCCTGATCGGCAGCGAGCGGCGCGGAACGTGGGTGTACTACCGGGTCGTGCCGGACGCGCTGGCCCGCCTCGGCTCGCTGCTCGCGACCGACGATGTGGCGATGACCGGCGCCCGATGAGCCGGGACCTGGCCCGCCGCGCGCTGGCCGAACTGCTCGGCACCGGGCTACTGGTCACGGTGGTGGTCGGCTCCGGAATCATGGCCCAGCGGCTGTCCCCGGGGCAGGTCGGGCTCGAACTGCTGGAGAACTCCACGGCGACCGCCTTCGGCCTCGCGGTGCTCATCCTGATGCTCGCACCCGTCTCCGGCGCGCACTTCAACCCCGTGGTGACGCTTGCCGACCATCTGCTCGGCCGAAGTACCGGAATGCAGAAGAGCACACGCGAGGTCGGCGTATATGTATTGGCCCAATTGGCCGGAGGCATCGGCGGCGCGGTACTGGCCAACGTAATGTTCGCAGTGCCCGCAGCCGCCGCCTCCCACCACGTGCGCAGCGGCATCCCTGTGTGGCTCGGCGAGGTGGTGGCCACCGCCGGACTGGTGCTGCTCATATTCGCCCTCACCCGCACCGGCCGCGGCTCGTACGCCCCGGCAGCGGTCGGTGCGTACATCGGCGCGGCCTACTGGTTCACCTCCTCGACAAGCTTCGCCAACCCGGCCGTGACCGTCGCCCGCGCATTCACCGACACCTTCGCCGGCATCGCCCCCGCCTCGGTCCCCGGCTTCGTCCTCGCGCAACTTCTCGGCGCCGGAGTCGGCACGTCGCTGGTGCTCGCGCTTTTCCCCGTTGCCCCCGCCCCTCAGGAGTTCGTCATGACAGACAAGCTGAGCAAACCAAGCAAAACAAGCATGCCGAGCGTGCTGTTCGTGTGCGTGCACAACGCCGGACGCTCGCAAATGGCAGCCGGGTTTCTCACTCACCTCGGCGCAGGCCGGATCGAGGTACGCTCGGCCGGATCCGTCCCCGCGGATCAGGTCAACCCAGTGGCCGTGACCGCGATGAAGGAAGTCGGCATCGACATCTCCGCGGAGCGCCCGAAGGTCCTCACTCCCGACGCGGTCGAGCATTCAGATGTCTGCGTCACCATGGGCTGCGGCGACGCCTGCCCCTACTTCCCCGGCACGCGCTACCTGAACTGGGAACTCGACGACCCCGCCGGCCGCGACCTGCCCGACGTCCGCCCGATCCGCGACGAGATCGAGCGCCGCGTCCGCGCCCTCATCCTCGACCTCCTCCCCGCCGACTCCTGACAGAGGTGAAAGTCAAAGGCGAGAGTCAAAGGCGAAGGTCAAAGGCGAGGGTCAAAGACAAAAGTCAACTG
>Ga0310811_10011100_pt1 | contig 11663 bp, 10 predicted proteins | sample YCmetagenome_FD_207642 | JGI IMG/M metagenome (GOLD analysis project Ga0310811, IMG submission 207642) | Soil microbial communities from experimental microcosm in Duke University, North Carolina, United States - YC | ecosystem: Engineered > Artificial ecosystem > Soil microcosm > Unclassified ...
TCTTGCAGAATGGTGAGAACATCCTGGTGGTCGCCCATGGTAATAGTCTGCGGGCCCTGATGATGCACCTGGAAAAGATCAGCGAAGAGCAAATTGCAGAAGTCAATATTCCCACGGGAACCCCCAGAGTATATAAATTAAAGAAAAACCTGGAGATAGAAAAAGCGGCATATCTCTAATCATTTGCCCTTTGTCTGTGTCCTTCCTCTCCCAACACGACAAATACCTGTTCCAGTGTCGGAGAATGCCTATAAATATCCCGTATGAATTGGGGACCCCGCGCGGCATACCAGGGCATAAAGTTATCGATCCGCTCCTGTAATCCATTCAGCGGGAATAAGGCGGACTTCAGCGCATGAATCTGTCGCTGCTGATCGGTGAACTTTCTCTTCTCCGCCTTCAACAATTTTTTTTCAAGATCCTGCAAAGGATCCAGGGCTTTTTTCTGTAAGGCCTCTACATGCTGTACCAGCGTAGGATCCACCGGGCGGGCCAGTATCTTGAGTCGCTCGTAATATTGATGGGCGACCGATATTTCGTCTGACAGGTTTAACTGCTGTTGTGATTCTCTTTTTACCAGCTCATTCACCAGCTCTTCTTCCGGCCTGAAGACATCTGTCAGCTCCAAGCCGGCCCTTTCCAGCTTCTCTTTCCATACAGCTGTTACTAAAAGAAAAGAATTACGCAAGATCAATAGGGGGAAAGGTCTTTTATAGTGCTGAAAAAGACCTTTTAATTCCAACCAGTAAGCCGTTTCCCCGCCTCCGCCGATAAAGGCAATATTGGGAAGGATAGTCTCCTGGAATAATCCCCGCAGGATCACGTTCGGGCTAAACCGCTCGGGGTATCGTTGCAATTCCTCCCGGATGCCCTTTTCGTCAAACTCCAGCTTGGACTCATGTACCTTAAAGAGGTCTCCTACTCTTTCAATCCTTCCCCGCAGATCATCTTTCAGGTAGAATAAATTGATGGCTCTTGGGTTGGCCTGCACTTTATAATCCTGAGATAACCGATCGATCGTCTCACCGACGATGCGGGAAGGAGTTTCCCGGAAGAGATCATCTTCAAACACAGGGATCATCAGCTTTTTCAAGGCGGCATGGTCCGGGATCAGCACGACGAGGCCATATTCCGCGAATAAATGGTGTATCAGCCGGAAAGTGGCCGTCTGTATGTCGGGACTGCCCTGGTAAATTTCCTTCACCCGGTTGACCAGGTCTTTGCCAAATGGCTGTACGGAAAGTTCGCCCTCCACCCTGTTCAGGATCTTTTCCAGTCCTTTGGTCTTCATCCTTCCGACGGCCCCTGTCTGTTTGGTGTCCCACACCAGCTTCTCATTGTCCAGGTAGATCTTTCCCAGTTCTTCCAGGTCGGCGTCCTCGCTGCCCATATAAAAGACAGGCACGAAATGGTACCCTGGATATTTCTCCTTCAGGGAATCTGCCAGTTTTATCGTATGTATAATTTTATAAAGGAAGTAAAGGGGACCGGTGAAAATAGCTGGCTGATGCGCCGTGCAGATCGTAAAAGTATTCTCCTCCAGGAGCCGGGTGATATTTTGCTGAACAGGCAGCGCAGTGGCCACAGCACTATACTGCTCTCTCAGGACCTTCACCAGTATTTCCCTGTCCACCGGGCTCTGCTCCCGTGCCTTCAGGGAAGCCTCTATCCCTTCCGGGGAGACGGGGTGTGTATAAAAGGGGGTCAGTGAGCGGGCTTGCTCTAAATAATCCGTAATTATTCTCGAAAAATAGCCTGTCTGCCGGTATGGTAAATGAGTCGGTATCCAATCCATAAAGAAAAGGAAGCTGTTTATTTCGCTACAAAAAGTAAAAATAATGATAACGGGTGAAATCCTCCCGTTATCTTGACCGGGGGTTACAACAGGAGAATGAACGGAATGTTCGGGGCTATTAACGGAATTTTAAAGGACCTGGAAGCCATAAGCATAAGGGTCGTCTTCCGGGTCGATGGTGATGGTATTGTAACCATAGATCTTGGCCCAACCTTCAATACTGGGTATAATTGCAGGCTTTCCGGCTACGGCGACCGCTTTTTCCACCCGTCCCTTAAATTGGGATCCGATAATACTCTCATGAATAAAAATATCGCCCTCCTTTAATTTTCCCTGGGCGTACCATTGGGCCATTCTGGCCGAAGTGCCCGTGCCACAGGGAGACCGGTCGATGGCCTTGTCACCGTAAAAGACGGCATTCCGGGCCGTAGCTTCCGGGCTGATAGTTTTTCCCGTCCACAAAATGTGCGTACAGCTATGAATAGTGGGGTTATCCGGATGGACAAAGGTATTGGTCTCGTTGATACGGGTGCGCATGACCCTGCTCCAGCTAATTAATTGATCAGCAGTATAATGCTCTAGCCCCTTAAAATTTTTCTGTGGATCGACAATCGCATAAAAATTACCTCCGTAGGAGACATCGACCTGAAGGGTGCCCAGATCCGGACATTCCACCTCTACCTTTTCTGCCGCCAAATAAGCAGGCACATTCGTCAGCTTGACGGACCGCACCTTTTTACCTTCCTGCTTATATTCGATCAGGACCAGTCCTGCCGGGGCCTCCATCCGTACAAAACCTGGGGTTTTGGGATTAATCAGTCCCTCTTCCAGGGCTATCGTTATGGTACCGATCGTGCCATGCCCGCACATAGGCAAACAGCCGCTGGTCTCTATAAACAGAACCGCCACATCATTGGCCGGGTCATGGGGGGGATACAGGATACTCCCGCTCATCATATCATGACCGCGGGGTTCGAACATCAGCCCCTTCCGGATCCAGTCATATTCTTTTAGGAAATGCTGTCTTTTCTCGCTCATGTTATTCCCTTCCAGGACAGGTCCTCCACCGGCTACCAGCCGTACCGGGTTTCCACAGGTATGTGCATCAATGCAAAAAAAAGTCTTCTTCATTATCTATTTGGGCTTAGATTTTATCCTTGGTCAATTGATCGTTCACCGTCCGCCAGATATTCAGGGGGTTGCTGTTCTTTAAGGCATCCGGAAGCAGCCCGTCGGCCCAGTTCTGGAAACTCAGCGGGCGTACCCACCGTTTGATACCGTCAGCACCGACGGAAGTAAAACGGCTATCCGTGGTAGCGGGGTAAGGACCGCCATGCTGCATGGACAATGCTACCCGGACACCCGTGGGAACTCCGTTCAGGATCAGTCTTCCACAAAGATCCTGCACCGCATCCAGCAAGGCAGCCTGCTCCTTTGTATCACTTTCTGTAGCCATTACCGATGCCGTCAGTTGCCCTTCAAGGTGCCTGACAACTTCCAGCAATTCGGCTTTATCCGCACAGCGGATAACCAGGGAATAAGGACCGAAGACTTCCTGGTGTAATAACGGGTTCCTGAGAAATGTTTTCCCGGTAGCCGACGCCACCGTTGGGATGCCCTGGTGGTCTGTCGGTTTTGTCGCGGAAACGGCCACGGTTGTGACGTCTGTTTGTCCAAGAGCTGCCCCCCTCTTCTCGGCATAGGCTTTGGCAATGCCGGGATGCAGCATCGTGCCCGGAGTAATTTTTTCGATCGCGGCTCCTAATTCATGAATAAAAGTCTCCAGGTCGGCATTCTCGATACCGATGATCAGACCGGGATTCGTACAGAACTGACCAGTGCCTAGCGTAATCGACCCGGCACAGATCCCCGCTACTTCTTTGGCGGATTCTTTTAGCTTGCCGGGAAGCACGAAGACGGGATTGATGCTGCCCATTTCTGCAAATACGGGAATGGGCGATTTCCGCTGATTGGCCCAGTCAAAAAGTGCCTTGCCTCCCCCAAAAGAACCGGTAAATCCAACAGCCCGGGTATAGGCATGGGTGACCAGCGCCTTACCTGTTTCGAAGCTGGCGCCATGGACATGCATGAACACGGCCTTAGGCAGTCCGCATTTTTCGACGGCTTTGGCAATAGCCTGTGCTACCATTTCCGAAGTCTGTGCGTGAGCCGGATGAGCTTTCACGATCACAGGGCAACCTGCTGCCAGGGCGGAAGCGGTATCTCCTCCCGCTGTAGAGTAAGCGAAAGGGAAGTTGCTGGCTCCGAAAACGACCACTGGCCCAATAGGCACTTGTACTTTACGAAGATCCGGTTCACTCTTTTCCGCAACTGCTGTATCTATCCTTGCCTCCAGCCAATTTCCCGCTTCGCAGGCTGCCGCATAGCTGGTCAGTTGAAAAATGGTCCGGGCCCGCTCACCTTTCAGACGGGCCTCCGGCAAATGAGTTTCCTCCATAGCCGTCCGGATCAATTCATCACCCAAAGCTTCTATCTCCGAACCAATGGTCCGCATCAGATCAGCCCTTTGTTTCAGCGTAGTCTTCCGATATTCCAGGAAGCCCTGCCAGGCTTCCTGCATCAACCTATCGATTTCCTGAATAGTCGTATCCTGAAATGTCATAATAAAAAGTTTAGCTTGTTTATATGGCTATGGCTTGTCCAAATCAGAGAGCAAAAGCCTTTCGTTCGTCCTGTATTGGCAGCCTGGGCCGGCTCGCCAGGCTCTCATTGATGACTTTCTGCACCCGGGCCCTCTCTTCGCCGATCAAGGGCAGTCTTGGGGGCCTGACATACTCTGTTCCTAAACCTGTAGCTGCCTCGGCTAATTTGATATATTGAACTAACTTGGGATGAATATCCAGCTCCAGCAAAGGCAGGAACCAACGGAAGATCAAACGGGCCTCATCCACCCGTCCGGCTTTCACCAGTTGATAAATGGCTACCGTCTCCGCCGGAAATGCGCCCACCAAACCACCAACCCAGCCCACAGCACCCATCAGCAGCTCTTCCACAGCAATGGTATCCACGCCGCACAATATTTTGATCCTGTCGCCAAATCGATTGATCATCCGGGTTACATTGGATACATCCCGGGTAGACTCTTTTACCGACTCTATATTGGCTACTTCGATCAACTCTTCGAACATGTCAAGAGTTACGTCTATTTTATAATCTACGGGATTATTATAGATCATGATAGGCAGGTCTGTTGAGGTAGCCACCGTTTTAAAAAAGGTCACTGTTTCCCGGTGGTCGCTCTTATAGCGCATCGGCGGCAGCAGCATCAATCCCCTTGCGCCCCACTGGCGTGCCAAATCAGCTTGTTTGATAGCCTCTGCCGTAGATCCTTCCGCAATATTTAACAACACGGGGATACGAGAACCGGCTTTTTCAACGGAGAACTTTACTAATGTCTCTTTCTCGGCCTGAGTCAGTGTACTGGCTTCACCCAGGCTGCCTCCGATCACCACCCCATGGATACCGGCGGCTAGTTGCGCATCCAGGTTAGTGCCGAACATCTCGAGGTCAAGGCTATCATGGGCGGTGAACTTGGTAGTCAGTGCAGGAAAAATTCCATTCCAGCTTATTCTCATGTGAACGTAATTTTCAACAAAAATACCTATTTAGCCATCAGGGGGAGCCGCGCGGATTAATCTCTTCTATGCGGATTTTAACTTCCTCTATTTATTTATTCACGACAACACCCTCCAGGTCATAATCATATGCCTTTGTGATGGTAACATTGACAAATTCGCCGATAGGCAATTTCTCTTCGCTATGGATGATGACTTCATTATCTACTTCCACGGAATCGAATTCCGTGCGCCCAAGATAACGCCCCGCTTCCTTTTTATCTATCAGGGTCTTGAATACCTTCCCTAATTTTTCCTGGTTCTTTTCAAAGGAGATCTCCTGCTGCACCTCCATGATCTCTTCAGCCCTCCGCTGTTTTTCTTCCGCCGGTACATCATCGGACAATTCATACCCGCTGGTACCCTCTTCATGCGAATACGTAAAAATACCCACCCGGTCAAAACGGTGCTCCTGCAGGAATTCCTTCAGCTCTTCCACATCCCGTTCCGTCTCACCCGGAAATCCGGCGATCAACGTTGTACGAAGACAAATGCCCGGCACCTTTTCCCGGATAGTACGGATCAGGTCCGTCATTTCAGATCTTGTGATCTGTCTGCGCATAGCTTTTAACATATTGTCGCTGGCATGCTGCAATGGCATATCTAAATAATTACAAATGTTATCTCTTTCCCTTATCACATCCAATATTTCCAGCGGGAACCTGGAGGGATAGGCATAATGTAGCCGGATCCATTCCAGCCCCTTTACATCGGCCAGGCGATGCAACAGGTCGGGCAGCATTCTTTTCTTATAAATATCCAGGCCGTAGTAAGTCAGCTCCTGGGCGATGAGCAGTATCTCCCTCACCCCTTTTCTTACCAGGCTCTCTGCTTCTTTTACCAGCTCTTCCATGGGTCGGCTGACATGACTTCCCCGCATCAGGGGAATAGCGCAAAAAGCGCAGGTCCTGTTACACCCCTCGGAAATCTTCAGGTAGGCATAATGTCTGGGAGTTGCCAGCAGGCGTTCACCCAGCAGCTCAACCTTATAATCGGCTTCGAATTGTTTCAACATCAGGGGTAATTCCATTGTGCCAAACCAGGCATCCACTTCCGGTATCTCTTTTTCAAGGTCTTCCCGGTAACGATGGCTCAGGCAGCCAGTGACGTACACCTTATCAAGGCTTCCCTTTTTCTTCAGGGCTACCTGGTCAAGGATGGTATTGACAGACTCCTCTTTGGCCTTGTCAATGAATCCGCAGGTATTGACAACGACAATATTGTGATCCTTTTTAGTACTTTCATGCACCACATCGATCTCATTGGCCCGGAGCTGGCCGCTTAGAACTTCGCTGTCCACCATATTCTTACTGCAGCCCAGTGTGATGATATTAACCTTATCTTTCTTTAATGTTCTTGTTTTCATAATTAGTGTGCAAAGGTACCATTATTGAACCATTCTTGTTAAATTTGAGAAGGTCCTGCCCGAACTGACAAAAACCATCTTAGCCTATGCCCGTCTCCGGAATAACAAAAATATTCAAGGAATTTGTGGAAAGCGAACGTACCGGCGGTCTGATCCTGGTAGGTTGTACCCTGGTCTCCATCCTGGTGACAAACTCCGGCGCCGGTGCCGGTTACCTTCACTTCTGGCATGCCCGGCTGGACCTCTCCTTCGGCGCCGTACCCCTCGACTATTCTGTCGAGCATTGGGTCAATGACGGCTTAATGGCCGTTTTCTTTTTATTGGTAGGTCTGGAGATCGAACGGGAGATCTATATCGGTGAACTGGCCGACTTCAAAAAGGCCCTGCTGCCGATGCTGGCGGCGGCAGGAGGAATGCTGGTCCCTGCAGGCATCCATTTCCTGTTTAATCATGGGACGCCTGAACAGGCAGGGCTGGGCATTCCGATGGCTACGGATATCGCTTTTGCCCTGGGGGTGCTATCGTTGCTGGGCAACAAAGTACCTGTCTCCGTAAAAATATTTCTCACAGCCCTTGCCATCATCGATGACCTGGGCGCCATCCTGGTGATCGCTATTTTTTACACAAAGACCCTTTCGCTGGCCTGGCTGGCGGTGGCCCTGGGGATCTTCGGAGCCCTTCTTATCCTAAACAAATTGAAAGTCAACAACTTAGTATTCTACCTACTACCAGGCGCCGTCATGTGGTATTGTATGCTCCGTTCGGGGATACACGCCACGCTGAGTGGGGTTCTCCTGGCTTTTGCCATCCCTTTTGGGAAAGGCTCTATCGTCAACCCTTCCGAAAAGCTCCAGCACTGGTTGCACAAGCCCGTGGCTTTTTTCATCCTGCCGGTCTTTGCCCTTGCCAACACAGGTATCCTCCTTTCGGCAGGCTGGCCGAATAGTTTATTGGAAAGAAATAGTCTGGGTATCCTGGCGGGGTTGGTGGCTGGGAAGCCGATAGGCGTTCTCGTATGTTGCTGGCTGGCAATCCGGTCAAAATTATGCCGGCTTCCGGAAGGTATGAACTGGAGACACCTGGCAGGCCTGGGCTTGCTAGCCGGTATAGGGTTTACCATGTCTATCTTTATAACGAACCTGGCTTTCGAAGATATAACGCACATTCAACACTCAAAAATTGCGATCCTGGCGTCTTCCCTGCTGGCCGGCGTGCTGGGTTATGTTTTCCTCTCAAACGCAGCCTCCTCTCCCTCTACTTCTTCTCCAGGCTAAAAAGGCTGTCCACAAATTCATGCTTATCAAAGACCAGGAGGTCTTCCATTTTCTCCCCGACCCCGATAAATTTCACGGGGATCTTAAATTGATTTGCAATGGCCAATACAACGCCTCCTTTGGCCGTTCCATCCAGTTTGGTAATAGCCAGGGCGCTCACCTCCGTGACCGCCGTGAACTGTTTGGCCTGCTCCAGGGCATTCTGCCCGGTGGATCCATCCAGTACCAGCAGCACTTCATGGGGCGCATCCGGCATTATTTTTTTGATGACCCGGCTGATCTTTCCCAGTTCATCCATCAGGTAAGCTTTATTATGCAGCCTTCCGGCCGTGTCGATGATTACCACGTCTGCCCCCCGGGCAACCCCGCTTTGGACCGTATCGAAAGCTACCGCTCCCGGGTCAGCCCCCATGCCTTGTTTCACGATAGGCACCCCTACCCGCTCACTCCAGATGGTCAGTTGATCCACGGCAGCAGCCCGGAAAGTATCCGCAGCCCCCAAGAGTACAGATTGCCCGGCTTTTTTAAAATTATAAGCCAGTTTACCAATGGTAGTAGTCTTACCGACCCCATTCACCCCCACGACGAGAATAACATGGGGCTTGTGACCAGCGGGTGGAGTAAAGTCACGGTAGGATTGTTCGGGCGCATCGACGAGAATAGCCTCTATTTCTTCTTGAAGTATTCTATTTAATTCGCTCGTATTCAAATATTTATCCTGCGAAACTCTTTTTTCGATCTGTTGGATAATCCGCACTGTTGTATCAATCCCCACATCGGCGCTTACCAGGGCGTCCTCCAGGTTATCCAATACCTCCTCATCCACCGTGCTCTTGCCGGCAACAGCTTTGGAGAGACGGGAGAGGAATCCCTCCTTGGTCTTTTGTAGTCCCTGGTCTAAACTTTCTTTTTCCTTTTTACCGAAAAGTTTGTCTAAGAATCCCATGCCCACGCCCCCCGGAAGAGGGACTTATTTTAAAATGAAAGAATCAGGTAAATATAATCAAATCCTGCCCTACAAAGGGGGATAAAACAAAAAGCCGCCCCTGACTGAGACAGCTTTTATAATCTTACTTAACCCCGAATAATTATTTTTGTGCCAGAAATTCCTTGATCTTATCCTTATGCACGATAGCCTCTTTAAAGGTATAGGCGCCCGTCTTGGGGCTACGTACGGCGCGGATCACTTTGGTCCAGTTCTTGGCTTCCGCAGCGGCCCTGGCGTCCTTGGTCTTTATCGCGGTTTTTGCTTGCTTTGCCATGATTATTTGATTTCTTTATGTACAGTTACTTTCTTTAAAATCGGATTGAACTTTTTCAGCTCCAGACGCTCCGGAGTGTTCTTTTTGTTCTTGGTAGTGATATAACGGCTGGTACCGGGCTTACCGCTGGTCTTATGCTCGGTACATTCCAAAATCACCTGAACCCTGCTGCCTTTCTTTGCCATGTTATGGAAGGTTTAGAATGAATTAAATCTTTTCTCCGTTCGCTCTTAATTGTTTTACAACGCTGTAAAGCCCATTCTTGTTAATGGTACGGAGTCCTTCGGAAGAAACTTTCAGGGTAATCCATTTGTCTTCTTCAGCCAGGAAAAATCGTTTGGTCTGTAAATTAGGTAAGAACCTGCGCTTGGTCTTAATATTCGAGTGCGAAACACTATGACCGGAGACCGGAGATTTACCTGTTATCTGACATACACGTGCCATGAGTCTTAAATTTGGACGGCAAAAGTAGCATTTATTTCTGACGTATCAACAAAAAAAGGAGTTTTTTTCAGATGTTTATTAACATCGGTGGATTAACAGTTCTTGGAAGGAATGATCCAAGCACCATCCCCCTCATTCCAGCGCAAAAGCCACTACATAATCCCCTTGTTGGGTCCTGAGTCTTCCATGTCCGCCCGCCGCAATGACAATATACTGTTTGCCATTGATCGAATAGCTCATTGGAGTAGCCTGCCCCCCCGCCGGAAGCTGGAATTCCCAGCGAACGGCCCCCGTCTTCGTGTCAAAAGCTCTGAAATGACCATCGATGCTGGCAGCCACAAAGATAAGATTCCCGGCCGTAACAATAGCCCCGCCAAAATTCAAAGAACCCCAGTGCTCTGCCCCGGGAAATTTTTTGGGGTCCATCATGTAACCCAGGGGCACTTCCCACCTCTTTATCCCCGTATGCAGGTCAATGGCTATCAGGGTGCCCCAGGGTGGCGCTGTTTGCATCACAATGCCCCGCTGGTCTGTTTTGAACAGATAGTCCCTCTTCATGACATAGGGGGTCCCGGCCTGCTGGCCCGTCTCGGCCCGCATAGCCTGGGGCTGTTCTTTTTCCAGCTGCGCGATCTTTTCCCGGGGGATCATACGGATAACAGCCGCTACCCGGTTGATATTCGTTATCAGCAATTCCGAAGCCGGATCATAACACATCCCTCCCCAATGAATGCCCCCCACATTGCCCGGGGCCATAATAGTCCCTTCATAGCTGGGAGGGGTAAAGGGCCCTTCATTGCGGTACCCGGCAATTCGATCCTCGGCCTCGTCTTTGTCCCTGGGTTCCGGCCCCCAGATATCGGCTTTTGTCAAGCCCTGCAGGCCCAGGGGAGCTGGAAGAACGGGAAAAGGCTGGGTGGGCCAGGCCTCCTCTCCGGGAACGGTGGAGGCAGGTACCGGGCGTTCTTCAACGGGGAAGAGGGGCTGCCCCGTCTCGCGGTTCAGGACAAAAATACGGCCCATCTTGGTCCCAATCGCTACCGCCGGCAACCGCTTCCCTTCACGGGTCACTTCGATCAGCATGGGCTGCGCCGCAATATCATTATCCCAAATATCGTGATGCACTACCTGGAAGTCCCAGACCATTTTGCCCGTCGAGGCACGCAGGGCGACCACGGAATTGGCATACCGGTTTTGCCCCTTGCGTTCGCCCCCGTAATAATCAGGACTGGGGCAGGTAGTAGGAACAAATACAAGATCTCTCCCCGGGTCCGTAGAAAGGACAGACCAGGCATTGGCCCCGCCGGCCTGGTGTGCTTTGGGGCCTATCCAGGTCTTCCAGGCAGGATCAGCAGCATCTTTGGGATTAGGATCCCAGCTCCAGCTTAGTCGCCCGGTCAACGCGTCATAAGCCCTGATGGTACCTGCCGGATAATCAAATCGTTGATTGTCGCCCATGGAAGATCCCACCACGACCAGGTTGCCGATGATGACAGGGGGAGAAGTCTCGCAGACAAATCCCCCCATTCCTGCCTGCAGGTCTACCTCTCCTTCCTTTCCGAAAGACAACACTTTATTCCCGGTAGCAGCATTCAGCGCTATGAGCCGGCCATCGATCGTTCCCACAAAGATCCGCTGCGGGACAGGATCGGGATCGGAAGGACCAGGGGCCGGCCAGGAAGCGACCCCCCTGCTGCTAACTTCAGAATAGTTCCCCCGCAAGTCGATCTTCGGATCATATACCCATTTCTCCTTTCCAGTTTCAGCATCCAGGGCGAATACCCGGGCTGTGGGGGTGCTGAAGTACAAGATTTGATGGATCATGAGGGGTGTAGCCTCAAAAGCGGCTTTTTCCAGCAGGGTCGTTCCTTCATACTTTTTAAGCTC
>Ga0310811_10011101_pt1 | contig 11662 bp, 8 predicted proteins | sample YCmetagenome_FD_207642 | JGI IMG/M metagenome (GOLD analysis project Ga0310811, IMG submission 207642) | Soil microbial communities from experimental microcosm in Duke University, North Carolina, United States - YC | ecosystem: Engineered > Artificial ecosystem > Soil microcosm > Unclassified ...
CGCCCCGCACACCAGCGCGCCGAGCGCGGCCGCGGTGCCCCGCACCAGCGCCGAACGCCGCGAGGTGCGGAAGACCGCGCGGTTGCCCTCGGCCGGCGGGCCATCGCCGGGCGCCGGGTCGTGCCGCGGCGAGAAGCCGTGCGCGGGCGGCGCGTTTTCGGGTGGGGGATCGGCGGGCGGCGGCGGATCGTCGGCGACCCGGGTATACGGCCGCGTCGCGGGGCGAGACGCCGCGGTGATCTCCGTGGGCGCACCGATCATCGTGCGCACCGGCTCCGGCAGCCATTCGCCGGTGCCCGGAGTGCCGATTTCGGCGAGCACCTCGCCGGGCGCGGGTCGTTTTCCCGCGTCGAGGTCGAGACAGCGGGAGGCGAGCGCGCGCAGGGCGGAAGGCACCCCGGCCACGTTCGCCGGCTCGTGCGTCACCCGGTACATCAGTGCCGCCGCGTTACCGGAACCGAACGGGCCCTCGCCGGTCGCGGCATAGACCAGTACCGCGCCCAGGGCGAACACATCGCTGGCGGGGGTGAGGGTGGCCCCCTCGATCTGTTCGGGCGAAAGGAATCCGGGCGTGCCGACCAGGAACCCGGTCGCGGTGAGCGCGGACCCCTCCAGTGCCTTGGCGATGCCGAAGTCGATGAGGCGGGGACCGTCGGTGGCCAGCAGCACGTTCGACGGCTTGAGGTCGCGGTGGATCAGACCGGTGCGGTGGATCGCGACCAGCGCCTCGGCCAGCCCTGCGATCAGGCGGCGCAACGCGGGTTCAGGCAACCGGCCGTGTGCCGTGACCGCTTCGTGCAGGGTCGGCCCCGGCACGTACTCCGTGGCCAGCCAGGGCAACGGCGCGTCCGGGTCGGCGTCGACGACCGCCGCGGTCCAGAATCCGCCGACCGAGCGCATGATCGCGACCTCGCGGCGGAACCGGTCCCGGAACTGCGGGTCGTCGGCGAGCTCGGGCCGCACCACCTTGACCGCGACCAACCGGCCGCCCGGCGAGCGGCCCAGGTACACCGCGCCCATCGCGCCGCGGCCGAGCCGCGCCCCCACCGCGTAGTCGCCGATCCGTTCCGGGTCCCCGGTCCGCACCGCCTGCACCGCCACCCCCGCCACCTCCACGCCACCGGGCCGCCACGTCCGGCCGGCCGCCACGTCGCTGGCAGGCTACCCGCGCGGGGTGCACGCGCGGCCCGCCGGTGACAGGCGATGTGACCGACGCCGGTCCTCGGCGACCGGACGGGAGACTTCGGCGACCGGAGCGGGGGACACGGCGACGGGAGCGGGGGACACGGCGACGGGAGCGGGGGACACGGCGACGGGAGCGGGGGACACGGCGACGGGAGCGGGGGACACGGCGACCGGAGGAGGGGACACGGCGGCGGGGGCGGGGCGATCTAGTGACGGGTCACGGTGATGGTCACCGTCGTGGTGGTGGTCGCGGCCGGGAGCCTGGTGGTGTCGATGGCGAGGTACTGGCCGTCGTCCTGGCTCCCGTTCGGCAGGATCTTGGCGTGCAGCTGGAACGGCGGCGCGTCGTTGGTGACGCCGTCGATCCCGAAGTCGCTGTCGTTGCTGACCACGACGGTGCGGCCGCCGTCGGTGGTCGCCACGCCTTCGATCTTGTCGTGCCCGAAGAACCCGCCCGTCGGGTCGAGCCCGGTGAGCAGCCCGCCGAGGTCGAGATACAGGCTCTTGCCGACCGGTGTGATCCCGGCCGCCGCGAGGTCGGACCGCGCGGTCGCGGTGTCATCCGTGCCGACGAGGGCTTCGAGGGTCTTGCCGCCGACCAACAGCCCGCCCCTGGCGCCGTCGTAGGTCGCTCCCGGCACGGTCGCGGCGGGCCCCACGTCGGTCGCCCCGGTGAGATCGATCTTGTAGAGCCGCTTGAACGCGCCCGGCTCGAAGTTGCCGTCGCGCTCGTCGACCAGGAACGTCGTCGCGCTCAGCGCGGTGATCTCGCTGACCGCGCTGCTGGTGGTCTTGGGATCGTCCAGCAGGTAGACGTACTCGTGGGTCGCGTGCGTGCGCAGGTTGTAGGTGACGATCCGCGTGGTGGTGACGTTGCCGGGTTTCTTGGTCAGGTCCGGCTGCTGGAGGGCCGACTGCATCATGCCCACGAGCGTCTGGCCGTCCGGGGTGATGGTCAGGCCTTCCATGCCCTTGTTGGGCACCCGGTTCGCCAGCTCCGCGGGCAGCGACCCGTCGAACGGCGACAGCCGCTGCAACTCGCGGCCCTGCGCGTCGAAGTGCGTGATGTACGGGCCGTACTCGTCGGAGACCCAGAACGTGCCGTCGGGCAGGGCGACCAGGCCTTCGGAGTCGTAGCCGTTCGGGTCGGCGGGAAGCGGGTTCCCGTTGAGGTCGACGATCGTCTCCCCGGTGCCGGCCTGGGTGTTGACCCGGCCCGAGTACGGCGTGCCGTCGGCGGCGCGCAGGGGGATCACCTTCTGCGGCACGGCTTTGCCGTCGACGAACCGGAACTTTCCGATCGACGGGTCGAAGTCCGGCAGCGGTTCGACCTTTTCGCCGTCGGGCCCGTCCACGTTCGGGCCGCGGTCGGTCAGGCCGTAGAACTCGTCCTTCGCGCCGGGCACCGGGTACAGCGACGAGCCGTAGGCTCCCCCGGTGATCCGCACGCCGCCGATGGTGGCCAGCGGCGGCACATCGGTGGTGTAGAGCCGCACCGCGTCCGTCGTGGTGTAGGTGAACGAGTCGGTGCCGGTGAACCCGGCGGCGGGGGTGTAGGCGAACGAACCGTCGGGATTCTCGGTCAGCGTGCCGTGCCCCGGCGCGGTGTGCGAAACGACGGTGCCGCTGCGGTCGTCGGCCCGCACGTCGAGCGTCCTGCCCGCGGCGACGCGGTAACCGTCGTCGTGCGCGTTCGCCGGAGTCGCGCCCGCCGGCGGCGATCCGGCGAGCAGCGAACCGGCCAGCAGCGAAACGGCCAGCGTGCCGGTGAGCGGGCCGGTGAACACGGCGGCACCCGAGCGTTTCATGAATCCTCCTCATGTTCGGTGCCCGGAGCCTCGCCGGTCGAGGTGAACGCAGGCGATCCGGGAGGAGTCCCGCCGATGAACCCTGACCCTCGCTCACCCGGCAGCCGCCACGGTGACACCGATGCTCCGACCCGGCGGGCCCGGGCGAGGCGAGGACGCCGCGCGGCGTCGAGATCAGGGGTGGTAGTAGAGCGAGACGAGGTCGATGTGGTCGGTGCCGTCGACGTGCATCTTGACGGTCCCCAACCCCTCGGCCGGGGCGCTTTGCAGGAAGGCGACCAGTTGCGCCTCGGTACACGTGACCGGTGTGCCGCCCGGGGTCAGGCCGGTGTTCTCGTCGAAGCAGCCGGTCCAGGGGCTCTGGACGGTCGCGGTGGGCAACAGGGGAAGGCGATGCGTCTGGGGGTCGGTCGGGTCCGGTGCCCAGGCGGTGTCGCCGGCCTGGGACGGCGCGGACTGGGCGACCTGGAACAGCACCATCTGGTGACCGGCGTCCCAGCCCTTGAGGAAGGCGTTGACGGTCTTGTTGGGGAACTGCAGCTTCGGGCCCGCCGAGGGCGACGTGGCGGCCGCCGCGGACGTGGGGTCGGTGGCCGTGGTCGGCGGGCCGACCGGACCGCCGGTCAGCGGCGGTACCGGCTCCGGTGCCGGTGAGCAGGCGAGCGACGCGATCGCGACGAGCGCGAGCCCTAGTGCACCAGTCAGCGCTTTCCGCATGGTTCCATCCTTTTGCCGGGGGGACCGGATTGTGTTCGCTGGGAAGCATCATTGTCGACGAGGTTCCCGCGGGATGATCGGGGCGTGAACCATCCGGAAACTGTCCATAGTGGACATTATTCGGATCTGGGGTGAAAACACCGCCCGGCGCGGTGTTCAGCCGGTGGCTTCGTCCACTCCGGCCTCGTCCCCTCCGAACAGCAGTTTCATCGCCAGCGCGCGGTTCTCCCGCACGTGCCGCAGCGAGCATTCCCGCGCGCGTTCGGGGTCGCCCGATGCGATGGCGGCCAGCAGGTTCTGGTGCTCGTGCAGCAGCCTGGTCCAGTCCTCGTTCTGCCGGAACAGCCAGCGCAGCCGGCTTTCCAGCGGATGCAGCATGCCCGACAGCAACCCGCTGCGGGTCAACGCGACGATCTGTTCGTGGAACTCGGCGCTGCGATCGGCGACCTGCGCCAGGCGTCCCGCCTCGATCGCCCGCGCGGTGTCCGCGAGCAACCGCTCCAACCGCACCAGATCGCGTTTGCCGGCCCGCTGTGCGGCCAGTGCGCAGGCGAGCACCTCCAAGGCCTCGCGCACGTCGAACAGTTCCTCGACGTCGGTTCGCGACAACTTCCGGACCACCACGCGCCGGGGCGACTCCGCGACGACGAAACCCTGGGTCTGCAGGATGCTGATGGCTTCGTGCACCGGTATCCGCGAGACCCCGAACCGCAGCGCGAGATCGCGTTCGACCAACCGGTCACCCGGTCGCAACCGGCCCGAGGTGATGTCCTCGCGCAACCGCTCGAGCACCCGCTCGCGGACCGCCGCGAGTGGCTGCGCCACCTTGGGGTCGACCTTCATGCGTCCCCTTCGCACCGCGCATGAACACCCTGTCTCGTGTCCCGAGGTTACCGGCACGGCGGGCGGTGCCGACATCCGCGTGTTACCGGTCGTTACCTGCCTTTAGCGCATCGGTGTTGACTTCTCCCCGGTGATCATCGGAGTATCGGGACGCATCTTTGGCATGCCAAACGGTGTGGCTCTCCCGGCCCGGCCGGATCGCGGTGTCGGCGGGAAAGCGCGCAGCCCTACGGAAGGAACGCCGCTATGGGAGACCCTGTCGGCCTGGCCGACGATCCACCCGGTGCCGGAGCGGCCGAGCGCACGCGCACCCGGCCGACCCGGGTCCGGTGGAAGATCTTCGCGCTGCTGCTCGGCGCCGTCGCGCTGAACTACGTCGACCGCGGGTCGATCTCGGTCGCCATGCCGCTGATCACCAAGGAACTGCACATCTCCAAGGCGGCCACCGGAATCGCGCTGTCCGCCTTCTTCTGGAGCTACGCGGTGATGCAGATACCCGGCGGCTGGCTGGTGGACAGGCTCAAGCCACGGCTCATGGCCGCCGTTTCGTGCGCCGGATGGGGCGTCGCGCAGGCGCTCACCGCACTGGCCGGGAGTCTCGGCGGCTTCGTCTTCTTCCGGCTGCTCCTCGGCGCGGCCGAAGCCCCGATCTACCCGGCGGGCGGAAAGCTCAACGCCACCTGGATGACGCCCGCCGAACGGGGCCGGGGCGCGACGCTGCTCGACGGGGGCGCGCCGCTGGGCACCGCGGTCGGCGGCGTGGCGATCTCGGCCCTGATCGCGCTCACCGGTGGCTGGCGGCTCGCCTTCGTGATCGCCGGTCTGGCCACCGCCCTGATCGGACTGCTCGCGGCCTGGTACATCCGCAACAGTCCGCGGGAGCACCCGGGCACCAACGACGCGGAGGTCGCCCACATCGAGGCCGCGCACGCGCGGGAGGACGTCGACGACCCGCAGCCGGCCGGCCGGGTCCGGCTGCTCGCCTACGCCCGGTACCGCTCCTTCTGGGCCATGTGTCTCGGCTGGTGCGGGTTCAACGGCGTGTTCTACGGCCTGCTCACCTGGGGGCCGCTCTACCTGTCGGAAACCAGGCACTTCGACATCGCGGCCATCGGCTACTCCACACTGGTGATCTTCGGTGCCGGGTTCGCCGGTGAGCTGTTCGGCGGCTGGCTGGCCGACTGGTGGCGCGCGAAGGGCACCTCGCCCAACGTCGTCCTGCGCACCCTGCTGGGCGCGGCCGGGGTGTTCGTCGTGCTCGCCCTGCTCGGGGTGACCTTCGTGCCCAACGCCGGGACCGCCGTGGCGTTCCTGTCGATGGTGCTGTTCTTCCTGCGGTGGGCCGGCGTCTACTGGGCGGTGCCCTCGACGCTGGCAGGCCGGAACAACGCCGGTGTCGTGGGCGGCGCCATGAACCTGGGCGGCAACGTCGCCGGGATCCTCAGCCCGATCATCGTCGGGTTCATCGTCGGTGCCACCGGCAGTTACACCGGTGCGCTGCTGTTCTTCGTCGGGTGCGGTGTGTTGTTCACCGTGTGCAACGTGACCTTGGACTATGCCCGCCGGCTTCCGGTGTGACCACGACCGTGGGGAGTGCGAGAAATGACTGAACAGTACGGTTCGGGATGCCGCATCGGCATGCTGACGCCTTCGTCCAACACCTGCCTGGAACCCGTGACGGCGGCGATCCTGCGCGACTCCGGGTCGACGGCGGCGATGTATGCGAGCCGGGTGCCGGTGACCCGGATCGCGCTGGACGCCCACGCCACCGCGCAGTTCCAGGAAGACGTCATGGTCTCGGCGGCGAGACTGCTCGCCGACGCCCGCGTCGACGTGATCGTCTGGAACGGCACGGCCGGTTCGTGGCTCGGCGTCGAGCACGACCACGCGCTGGTCGAGGCCATCGAGAAGGCGACCGGCATCCGCGCGACCACCTCCACCCTCGCGTTGCGGGAAGCGTGGCGCGCGTTCGGGGTGACCCGGCTCGGCCTCGCCGTGCCCTACACCACCGACGTGACCGAGCGGATCGTGGCTCGGTATGCCGAACTCGGGGTGGAGTGTGTGAGCACGGCTTCGCTGGGGTTGACCGAAAACCTCGACTTCGCCGCGGCGCCGCCCGAGCGGGTGCGACGGCTCATCGAGGAGGCCGGATCCGGCGACGTCCATGGCGTCGCAGTGGTCTGTACCAATGTCTTCGGCGCGGCGCACCTCGTGGATCTGGAGCGGAGCCTGGGGGTGCCGGTGTTCGACAGCGTGGCGGCGACCTTGTGGCATGCCCTGCACCTGGCGGGCGCCCGGGACGCCATCACCGGCTGGGGCCGGCTGCTGGCCACCGGATCGCTGCGCCTGCGGTTCCAGGACGCACTGGCGGATCTGCTCGCCGCGACCGGCGCGGACCGCACCACCCTGCGTATCGACCTTCCCGCGCAGGGCATGCACGTCGACCTCACCGCGGGCGAGGCCGTCGCGCCCGGTGTGCGGTCGATCCGCCACGACGGTTCGCTGGACCAGCGCAACCTCGACACCGTGCGCTGGCTGGAACGCCATCGTCGCACCCTGGTGCAACCGCACTTCCGCGACGAGCCGACGCCGCCGGACGCGCTCATCGGTGTGTACGGCGTCAACGCGCAGATGCTCGCGCCCGTCGAACGCGACGGCGAACTGGCCGGCTGGCTGTCCGTCCACAGCCTGACCGAACGCGAGTGGACCGAGCCCGACCACCAGGCCCTGGCCGAAGCCACCCGCCAGATCCACTCCGCCCTCGACCACTGACCCCCACCTCCCGTGTCCCCTCTTCCGGTCGCCGTGTCCCCTCTTCCGGTCGCTGTGTCCTCTGGTCCGGTTGCCGTGTCCTCCCGTCCGGTTGCCGTGTCCCCTCTTCCGGTCGTCGTGTCCTCTGGTCCGGTCGGCGAGTTCTCCTGTCCGCGCGCCCGCGGGTTGTCGCGCTCACCACGATGGGCCGGATTCCGGCCGTCGTCCGCCTACCCTTTCCGTGCGGTCTGCTCACCGCACAGGCAGGAAGGACGGCTCGTTGCACGACATCGTGATCAGGAACGGACGCATCGTCGACTACGGCGGTGATACCGACACCTTCGCCGACCTGGCGATCGAGGGCGGCCGGATCACCGCGATCGAGGACTCGATCACCGGGCCGGCGCGTTCGGTCATCGAGGCCGACGGTTGCTACGTGCTGCCCGGTCTGGTCGACGTCCACGTGCACCTCGACGCGCAGTTCGGCGGCGACGCCGGCCACGCCATGCTCGCGCGGGCGGGCGTGACCACCGCGCTGGACCTGGGCACGCCGTCGGCGTCCGAGGTCTTCGAGATCGGGCAACGGAACGGCGCGGGCCTGACGATCGGGTGCGTGGTGCGGCTGGTCCCCGGCGCGCAGCTGCCGGAATCGCCCAGCCGCGCCGAGATCCGCGCGGCGATCGAGAAGGTGCTCGCCGAGGGTGCGCTCGGGGTCAAGCTGCACGTCGATTCCCGTTGGCCGGTCGAGACCGCGGCGATGATCGCGGAGGTCGCGAACGAACTCGGCGTTTGGCTGGCGCTGCACTGCGGGACCACGACCGCCGGCAGCAACCTCGAAGGGCTGCGCCAGGCCATCGAGTTCCTCGACGGCAAACCCGCGCACATCGCTCACGTCAACAGCTATTGCCGGGGTGAGCTCGACGAACCCGCGGCCGAGGCGCGCGAGGCGATCGCGATGCTGCGGGCGGCGCCGAAGCTGTTCACCGAGTCCTACCTCGCCGAGATCAACGGCAACTTCGCCGACTGCGTGGACGGCCGCCCGAGGGTCGCCCGGGTGGCGGGCTGGCTGGAGCAGGGTGGCTACCCCGGTACCCAGGACGGGCTGCGTGCCGCGATCCTCGACAGCTGGGCGGCCATCCCGGTGCGCGACGGCGACCGGACCGTGCCGACCTCGGGCCCGGCCGGTGTCGCGGCCTGGGAGGACGCCGGGACGCGCATCGGCTTGTGCCTGCCGCTCAACCCGGCCGCGTCGCGGGTGCCGATGGCCGGGTCCAAGGACGACAAGGGCGCCTTCGACATCGACGCCATCGCCACCGACGGTGGCGGCATCCCGCGCAACGTCACCGTCCATTCCGGACTGTCCCTGGTGGACCTCGGGGTGTTTTCGCTCAAGGAGTTCGTGCGGAAGTCCTGCTGGGCCCCCGCGCAGGTGCTCGGGTTGCGCGGCAAGGGAACGCTCGCCCTGGGCGCGGACGCGGATGTCGCGGTCGTCGACGTCGCGTCGAAGACCGTCGTCTCGACCGTGGCGGCGGGGGAGGTCGTCTTCCACCGCGGCACGGTGATTCCCCGTGTCACCAGGCCGCTCACCACCGAGCGAGGGTCGGCGGCACTGCGGACCACGGCTACCATCGACCCGGCCGCGAGTGGCCTCTACACCGGAGTGGGAAGGTAGCGTCTCCTTGGAAGACAAGGAACTTCAAGAGCTGGTAGCTGGTGAGCCGTTCACCTCGGCGGTCACGCCGGCGGTCCTGATCGACGTGGAGCGGGTGCGGGAGAACATCGCCACCACCCTGTCCTACCTCGGATCTGCGCGGCGCTGGCGGCCGCACGTCAAGACGGCGCGGCTGCGCTGGACCGTGGACGCCCTGCTGGACAACGGAATAACCCGGTTCAAGGCGTCCACATTGGGCGAAGTGGCGCTCCTGCTGGAAGCCGGGGCGAGCGATGTCCTGCTTGCCTACCCGGCGATCGGCCCGCTGCAGTGGCGACTGGCCGAGCTGGCCGCGCAGTATCCACAAGCGACAGTGTCGGCGCTGGTCGACAACGCTGAAGCCGTGCGTGGCTGGCGTCCAGGCCCGGTGTCGGCGTTCCTGGACATCGACACCGGCGGCGGGCGCACCGGGATCGCCCCCGGCGACGAGGCGGGCGCCGAGGTGATCCTGCGCGAACTGGACCGGGCCGGGATCACCTTCCGCGGACTGCACAACTTCGACGGGCATTTCGCCGATCTCCCCGAAGGAGAGCAGGCGGACGTCGTCGCGGCGGAACTGTCCGATCTGGTGCGGCTCGCCGAGCGGATCGAAGCCGCCGGCGCACGCACGGTCGGGGAGATCGTCGCCGGTGCCAGCCACACCTTCATCCCGGCTTCGCGGGTGCCGCTGCCGGGTCCCTGGGACGAGCGGGTCACCTTCGGGCCGGGCACCGTGGTGTACAACGACCTGCGCAGCCTCGACCGCTTCGGGGACAAGGGTTTCCGGCACGCCGCCTTCGTGCTCGCCCGCGTGATCAGCGCACCGGAACCGGGCCGGATCACGCTGGACGCCGGGCTCACCACCATCCAGGTCGACGGGGGCAGGCCGCACGCACAGGTCGTCGGCTTCGCCGCCGAGGTCGGTGCCCCTTCGCAGGAACACCTGATGGTCCGGGTCGAAGCGGAACCGGCACCGCCGGTCGGCGCGCCCGTGCTGCTGGTCCCACGGCACGTCGACACCACGCTGGCCCAGTTCGACCGTGTCTACCTCGTCGGAGACGGCTCGGTCGAGGAGTCCGCGACCGTGATCCGGCCGTTCTGACGTCAGATTTCCCCGGTCGCCTGGACGAGGGGCCGCAGTTGTGCTCGCTGCTCCTCGTCCAGGAACTCCTCGAAGCTCTCGTAGAGGTGGTCACGGGCGGCGCGTAGGGCGGCGACCGGTTTCCGGTCCCGGATCGCTTCGTACATCTGCTGGTGGCGCCGGTATTGGTGTGCCTGGAACTGTTCGGGGTCGGTCCGCCGCGCCGACCGCAGTTCGGACAGCTTGATCGTCACGCCCCGGGCCACCTCGTTGCACACGGTGAGCAGTGGGTTGCTGATGCTGGCGTTGATCGCCTTGTGGAAGTCCACGTCCGCGGCGGCGAAGGCGTCGTAACCCCTGTTGAGCGCGTCATGCATCGCCGTCAGCTTCGCCTCGATCGTGGCCAGCGACTCCTCGGAACGCAGCTGCGCCGACAGTGCTGCGACGTTGCCCTCGATGACCATCCGGAACTGCACCAGCGCCGGCAGATCCAGCTGTTCCAGCGCGATCATCGAGGTCAGCGCCTTGTGCAGGCTTTCGGTGGAGAACGGCAGGACCTCCGCGCCCCCGCTGGGATTCGGGCCCCGTCCGCGGATCATCCCGCGGGCTTCGAGGACCCGGAGCGCTTCCCGGACCGTGGCGCGGCCGACGGCGAACTGCGCCATCAGCTCCCGCTCGCTCGGCAGCCGGGCCCCCGGGGTCAGCTTTCCCGTGAGGATGGCGTTCTCGATCTGGTCGACGATCATCTCGTAGGCCCGTGCGGGCTTGGCAACCGGCGTGAAACTTAGCTCCTGGTCGCTGGCCATGCTGCCATCGCTCCTTCCTCCCCGTTTCCTGTCTGTGAACTGTTCCATGCGGTCCGATCGGCCTCTTGTCTGGCCGGCAGCCCGCTGCTTAGACTGCCCAGCAACCCAGTTACCGGGCTACTGGGTTACTTGTCAGACCAGCTCCTGGAGACCATTATGGGCGATCCACCCGCGCTGTCAGCCGTCACACGCAAGGTCATCGTGCGGCTTCTGCCGTTCATGATGCTGTTGTACCTGGTCAACTATGTCGACCGGGCGAACATCGGCTACGCGGCCACGAAGATGAACTCCGATCTGGGACTCTCGACGGCCGCGTTCGGGCTGGGCGCGGGCATCTTCTATGTCGGCTACATGCTGTTCGAGGTTCCCAGCAACATCCTGCTGCACAAGGTCGGCGCTCGGGTGTGGATCGCCCGGATCCTGATCAGCTGGGGGATCGTCTCCGGGCTGACCTCGCTGGTGCAGGGCACGACCAGCTTCTACCTGGTGCGGATCCTGCTCGGGATCGCCGAAGCCGGGTTCTACCCCGGCCTGATCATGTTCCTGACCTACTGGCTGCCCCGCCGGTCGAGGACCTTCGCGACCACGATCTTCATCCTCGCGATCCCACTGTCCAATGTGGTCGCCGCGCCGATCTCGCTGCCCCTGGTCGCGCAGGCCGACGTTTTCGGCATGTCCGGCTGGCGGTTCATGTTCGTCGTGGAAGCCATTCCGGCGATCGTGCTGGGCATCATCACGCTGTTCTTCCTGACCAGCCGCCCAGCGGAGGCGAAGTGGCTGA
>Ga0310811_10011102_pt1 | contig 11662 bp, 10 predicted proteins | sample YCmetagenome_FD_207642 | JGI IMG/M metagenome (GOLD analysis project Ga0310811, IMG submission 207642) | Soil microbial communities from experimental microcosm in Duke University, North Carolina, United States - YC | ecosystem: Engineered > Artificial ecosystem > Soil microcosm > Unclassified ...
GCGGGACTTATACCTCCGCCCGCCAGAGAGTTTCGGGGCCATAGCTCAGCTGGGAGAGCGCTACAATGGCATTGTAGAGGTCGACGGTTCGATCCCGTCTGGCTCCACCAATCGAAGCAAAGGGGTTAGCGGGCGACCGCTAACCTCTTTTTCTTTGTGCGGTGGACTACGCCGACAGCCATCGGCGGCAAATCCTGCGCCAAACGGTCGAGGAGACCCGGACAAAAAGCCCCGGCAAAAGCGCCGGAGGGCCCTTTGATTTCGCGTCGGCCGGCGGCATCATCTGCTGGGGTGCCAGATGGGAACTGGCCAACGGGAATTGGGCAAGTGGGAATGGTCGATTGACGACGTTTACCCTTGAGCATCGCCAGACCGGGGATACCCAGGTGCTGGGCGGATGGGGCTATGTCTGGGGCGCTTTGCTGGGGCCGATGTACGTGCTCTTCAAGGGCTTTCCGGGCTTGGCGCTTCTCATGCTGCCCCTCTCGGTCATGGTCTTCGGGACGGTCGGCGTCCTCGCCGTGCTGGTGGCCCTGTGGAGCGATTCGTCGGCGATCCGCACCCTCGTCTTTGCCGCGCTGCTGGTCCTCGGGCTTGCGCTGAACGGCTACTTCGCCGTCGAGCTGACGCGCCGCGGATTCCTTCGCCTCGGCTATCGCGAAGGCTACTACTAGCGCCGCTCTGCCCGCGCGAGATGGCTACAGCAAATACAATTCGGGCCGGGACGGCGGCGGCCGGCCGCTGATACAAGTTCGATCAACGCCGCACATCGGCGATACGCATGAACGACCCGGCAACCGACCGACCTCATTCTCCGGAAGCCGTCCGCCATTATTCTTTAGGGGATTGCCATGCTGTCCATTTTCCGTCGTCTGATGAAGAACGAGAAGGGCGCCACCGCCATCGAGTACACGCTGATCGCCTCGCTGATCGCCGTCGCCGCGATCACCGCGATGGGCACGGTCGGCACCAAGGTCAACGGCGTGCTGACCAACGTCGCCAGCTCCATGAAGTAGTTCTGGGGCGGGAAGGACAGCCCAGGCGGGCGGTAACAGCCGTCCGCCTTCCCTTCCTCCCAAAAAGCCGCCCGGCAGCGATGCCGGGCGGTTTTTTTTGCGCACGGTTCGGGCATCATCGGCTTGGGGAACAGATTGGAGACAGGGGAGACGAATCGATGCCCAAGCTCGCAACACGCGCCGCCGCGGGACTGGCGTGGGGGCTTGCCTGGGGGCTCACCGGACTGCTGGTCCTGGGGGTGCCGCCGGCCCTCGCCGAGTCGACGCTGGCCATGGTCAAGGCGCGCGGCCGGCTGCTGTGCGGCATCAACGGCCAGCTGCCCGGCTTCTCGGTCCAGGACGACCGCAAGGAATGGGTGGGCTTCGAGATCGACTACTGCCGCGCTGTCGCCGCCGCGGTGCTGGGCGATGGCAGCAAGGTCGGGTTCGTGCCGCTCATCCCCGCGAAACGCTTCGACGCCCTGCGCGACGGCAGCATCGACGTGTTGATGCGCAACACCACGGCATCGCTCGAGCGCACCGCCGGCACCGGGGTGCGCGACGCGACGGTGATCTACGTCGACGCCCAGTCGGTCGTGGTGCCCAAGACGCTCAACGTCAAGGAGTTGGCCGAGCTCGACGGCAAGACAGTCTGCACCCTGCGCGGCACGCCCTATCTCCCGCGGTTGCAGGAATGGTTCGCCGAACGCAAGCGCACGGTGGTGCCGATGATGTTCGACACCCAGCAGGAGATGTACAAAGCCTTCTATGACGGCAAGTGCGCCGCCGTCACCCAGGACATCTCGGCCCTCGCGTCGACGGTAATCGCCAGCGGCCGCGCCTACGACTACACGATGCTGCCCGACATCGTCGCACGCGATCCGCTCGCGCCCTATGTGCGCGCCCGGGAGCCGGAATGGCTGGACGTGGTGCGCTGGACCCACTTCGCGCTGCTCGAGGCCGAGGAGTTCGGCATCACCCACGCCAATGTCGACGAGCAGCTGCGCTCGCCGCTGCCGGCGGTGCGGCGCCTGCTGGGCGTCACGCCGGTCAACGGCAAGCTGCTCGGCCTCGACGAGGACTGGGCCTACAAGGCGATCAAGCAGGTCGGCAACTATGCCGAGATCTACGAGCGCAATGTCGGCAAGGGCTCGGCGCTCAAGTTCGCGCGCGGCGTCAATGCCCTGTGGTCGCGTGGCGGAGTGATGTATCCGCTGCCCATGCAATAGGGGGACGGGAAGGCATGCGTCTGCTCTGGTCGATCGTCCTGGTGCTCGCTCTCGCAGCCTGCACCTCGGTGCCGCTGGCGCCGCGCGCGGCCGATACCACCGCCAAGCGCTTCGAGCCGCCGGCGCCGGGCTGGGCTTCCCTGTACATCGTGCGCGACGGCTACATGATCTCGGACGAGGTCGCGGTGCTGGTCGACCAGCGGCCGATCGGCAGCCTCGCCTATGACACCTACCTGCGCCTCGATCTGCCGCCGGGCCAGCACGACGTGCGGGCCGAGAACATCGAGAATCGCCATCCGCTCGCCGTCACGACCGTGCAGCTTGCGGCCGGCGAGATTCGCTTCGTCACGATCGCCAACGCCGTATTCGACTCGCCGCTTGCCCGTGCCGTGACCGAGATGAGCGCGCGCGAGATGCCGGCCGGCGCCGGCCGCGCCGCCGTGCTCAGCCGCCGGCTTGCGGCCGGGCGCTAGAAGGGCCGGAAGAACGGGAAGCGCGATGGCCGCATCATCGGCGAATCGGTGAACAGCACCAGGAAGAGCTGTGAGAACAGCTGCCCAACCCGCGGGTCCTCCGGCGAGATGGCGGGCGTCGAGCCGGTCGTCTGCGACAGCCACTGGTCGTTGCGGCAGTAGACGGCGAACACCGAGAAGCGACCAGCCGATTCGGGCGCGGGTGGCTTGAGGCGGATTTCGTTGGCGCAGACTCGCGCCGCCGTCAGGTCGTTGGCCGCATCGAACACCAGCACCAGGCGATAGTCGGGACGCGGCAGCTCGGCGGGCACAGCGTAGGTGAAGGTGAGCCGAGGCCGCGGCCGATTGGCCTGCATTACCGGCAACAGCCGCTGCTGCATCTCCTGCTGCGGGATTTGCGGGAACGCATTGCCGGCGACGACCACCCGGAACGTCCGGCCGTTGGTGGCGGCGTAGAATTCGCTGAAGTCGTATTGCGGCGCGTAGTCGTGGCCGCCCACCACCGGCGACGACAACGACGCGCAAGCGGCGAGCAGAAGCAGGCCGGCGAGCAGGGGCAAGGTGCGCATCGTCATCCGCACAGGACCCTCCAGCCCATGGGGCGCGACAGCACGCACACCAGCGTTACGCATCGTGAGGTCCGGTCACCCGATCCTAGGTCGTTGCCCCCCGAAACGTGCGGTCACGCTTGGCCCCGCGCAGGTCGGCGTTCTGGCTGCCGGGCAAGTCGGCATTGCTTTTCGAGCGGCCTTCCTCGGGCTTGGGCTTGGGCTGCGCCGGATCGGCATGGGCGCCGGGATTGAGCCGTTCGTACTCGTGATCGGACGGGGGCGGGGTGGGACGGGACATGGGATTCTCCGCTAGGGTTCTTTCCGATCCAACGGACCCGTTGCGGCGTTTGTTGCTATAGCGCCATCTGGAGGAGCCGCCCCCATGCCCGACAAAGCCATGTCCAGTGCCGCCACGTCCGATGCAGCCAGTCCGCAGCTCTATCGCTTCGAGGATGACGGCAAGACGCCGAACAACCCGCGCCTGCCGCTGATCCTCTACCGCAACGTCCTGCGCGTTTCCGCCGGCCACGACCCCGCTGCGGTGTGCGAGGACATGTTCGCCGGACATGGCTGGGCGAACGGTTGGCGCAACGGCATCCATCCGTTCCTGCACTTCCATACCCGCACCCACGAAGTGCTGGGAATCGCCCGCGGCACGGCGCGCGTCGAATTCGGCGGCGACAAGGGCCGGACGCTCGACGTCCAGGCCGGCGATGTCGTGGTGCTGCCTGCCGGCACGGGCCATCGCCGCGTCTCCTCCAGCGCCGACCTTCTGGTCGTCGGCGCCTATCCGACGACCGGCGGTTCGTTCGACCAGGCGCGGCCGAACGAGATCGATTCCCACCAGGCGCGCCGGCAGATCGCCAATGTCGGCCGGCCGGCCCAGGATCCGGTCTACGGCAAGGATGGGCCGCTCACCCAACTCTGGGCCGATCACTGACGGGGTACGAAGGCGCACGGTCACCACAGCGTCCGCCACAAGGCGCGGCTTCGGGACGTTGAGCCGAGGACGCCGTCGTGGCGTCGGCGGCGGTCGCCACGGGGCATCCTTCAGCGCCTCCTCCCGGCGGCCGCCGACCCGCCACGGTCTGCCAGCGTACGGATGCACGGACTCCGGTAACTCCGCATCGAGATTGGCGTTGTCCGGGCAGCGCTCATGCGGCGCCGTCGGCGGCCACCCAATGCCTCTCCCCCACCCCGGGCACGTGGCCGCCGACCTGCGGTCTTGCCGTTTCGACCGTTTTCGCCGTTTTTTAGCGATGTTTCGGACGGCCGATGCGCCAAAAGCCCGGCCGGAGAGCATTTTACGGCTGTCGGCCCTTGCGATAAACGGTCGAAACGGAGCAAAAACGGTCGCCCCACCACCGCCGAGCGCAGGCTCGTTCAACGGCAAGCATCGCTGCGGCGCAAATTCGCCCAACGTCTCGTCGACATGAATGAACTCCCGGTTCCCAACTCAACCAGCCAGGAGTTTACCTCTGCGCTTGGCGCGCACCTATTACGGGCATTGGCCCGGATTTTTCGGCAGGAGAATCAGGGGGCGATTCGCAGTCCATTGCCCATCGCGAGGTCCGGACACGATCGCTTATCCCCAGATCGGGGATAACTCGCGCTCTAGTTCTGGGAGCTCTGCTGGGCGCCACGCGCGCGCGCAAGCTCGCCGCGCGCGCGCCGGACCAGCGGGTCCTGTACGTCGATCCGCTCGGCCTCGTTGAGCGCACCGTCGGCCGCCGCGAGATCGTGCTTGGCCACCGCCTCGCGCATGCGGGCCAGCGCATCGGCGATGCGAGTCTCCCGCTGCGCCGCCTTCTCCTTGGCGGCCTGCAGCGCCCCGCGCATCTGGGCGATCTCCGGCGCATCGGGCTTGATGCGGCTGGCTTCCGCCAGCGCCGCTTCGGCCGTCGCCGTGTCGTTGTGCTCGACCGCCAGCTTGGCGCGCGCGAGCTGCGCCGCGAGACTGCCTTCGGGCGTCTTGAGCTTCTCGATGTCGGCCCGTGCCTGCTCGATCTCCGGCATCTGCGGGTACGCCGTCTCGGCCTTCTTCAGCGACGCTTCGGCTTCGCTGAAATTGCCGGCCGATGCCTGCTTGCGCGCGTCGGCGATCAGCCCGACCGCTTCATCGCGTTGCTGGGCGCTGATGACGGCCGGCTCGTCGCTCGATGCCGCCGTCGCGGCTTGGTTGGCCGGCGGCGTGGCCGGCGACCTCGAGGCCGTGTTCGTACTCGTCGGGCGGTGACCGGCATCACTCGACGGTGCATTCGCCGTGTGATGGGTGAGGACGATCAGGCCGGCCGCCAGCAGCAGAACAGCGGCGGCGAGCGCGCCGTAACGCAATTGTCGTTTGCGGGTCTCGCTCAAGTCGCGAAAAGGCAAGCACATCCCTCCGGCGGTCCGCTTTGCCAACGCTTTCCGCTCCCGCCGGTTGCACGCGGCCGCGACAACAGCGCACACCCGGGCAACGACGGCAACCTGTCGCGAATGTGTCAGTGAGCCGCGGACTGCAAATTACTTTGAGGCTCGGGCGATGCTGCGGACGGGGCACTACCTGCTTGGGCTGCTGATGTTCGGCTCGGCCTTCGCCTTCACCAGGGGGCTGGCGAGCTTCCTTCAGCAGGCCGCCCTGGCCCGCCAGGCAGGCCGCCGCCCCCGTGCAGATCGAGCTGTCGGTCGTCAGCATGCTGCCGCCAGGGAGCTACTACCGGAAGGCCTCGTTCTGAGGGCCGGTCTATTGATCGAGAAAGCCGAAGCGGGCGTCGATCAGGCAGCCTTGGGTATCTCGGCAAACCAGCAGATCCTCCGGTCGCTTGGTCGGATCGCGCAGCTTGCAGGCCAGCCAATCGCTGTTGCCCTTGGCGATGACTTTCTGCGCCAGGGTCCGCTCGCGACTGCCCTGCTCACGCGAGGTGAAGATCTGCCGCGTGAGGTAGTCCCACAGGCGCCGATCGCGGATCTTGGCCTGCGCCAGCGCTTCGGTGGTGTCGCGGCATTCCTTGCGGGTCGAGCTGCCGCTGCACTGGGCCTTCAGGAAATCGTTCATCTCCAGCATGCGTGACTCGGAGACGCCGGCGCAGTAGCTCGCCAGCCGCTGCTGCTCGGTCAGGAAACCCACGCCCTGCGCGCGCGACGCCGGCGCCCAGGCCGCGAGGCCGAGCCCGATCACCGCAACAAGCCAATGCATCCGCACCTTTTGAGCCCTTCCCTTCCCCGGTCCGGTTCTAGCGGACCGGACGGCCCGTCTGCAACGCGGGAGGCTCAGGCGGGCTTCAGGCGTCCAACGGCCGTCTTCAAGTCGTCCTGGGTGTAGGGCTTGCGGATCAGCGCGATATGCCGGTCGCTGGCGAAGCGGCGCGAAAGCTCCGCCGAGTCGTACCCTGTGGCGATGACGATCGGCAGCTGCGGATGCATCGCCCGCAACTCGCCGACCAGCACGTCGCCGCGCCGGTCGGGCAGGCCGACATCGACAATGGCCAGGCCAATGTCGTTCAGCAGCTTCATCTTATTTATCGCCTCGGTCGCCGAGCCTGCAGTCTCGACCCGGTAGCCCAACTCGCGCAGCTGGTCGGCGGCGACCATCTGCACCAGGATCTCGTCCTCGACCAGCAGCACGCGCGATGCCTCGCGCGTGTCGAGCATGTCGCCAAGCTTGGCGGCGAGGCCGGAGTAGGTGAACGGCTTGGTGATCAAGGCAACGCCGGGATCGAGCCGTCCGTCATGCACGATGGCATTGCGCGCATAGCCGGTCGTGAACAACACCTTGAGGTCGGGCCTGAGCTGGCGTGCGGCGTCGGCGAGCTGCCGGCCGTTCATGCCACCGGGCAGACCGACATCGGTGAACAGCAGCCGAATCTCGGGATGGCGCTCGAGCAGCTGCAGGCCGACCGAGGCGATCGGCGCCTCGAGGACGGTGTAGCCGAGCTCGCGCAGGATGCCGGTCGAGTGGGCACGCACGTCCGCGTCGTCCTCGACCACCAGAATGGTCTCGGCCCCGACGCTGCGCGGTGCATGTGCGACCACTTCCGGCTCCGCCGCCGCCTCGTCGGTCAGCAGACGCGGCAGGTAGAGCTTCACCGTCGTGCCCATGCCGGACTCGCTGTAGATCTTCACATGGCCGCCGGACTGCTTGACGAAGCCGTAGACCTGGCTGAGGCCGAGGCCCGTGCCCTGGCCGATGTCCTTGGTGGTGTAGAACGGCTCGAAGGCGCGCGTCTGGACCTCGCGCGACATGCCGATGCCGGTGTCGGTGATCGACACCACGACATACTGGCCGGGCACGACTTCCGACTGCAGCGCGGCATAGCTTTCGTCGAGCAGCGTGTTGGCCGTCTCGATCGTGAGCTTGCCGCCGTCGGGCATGGCGTCGCGCGCATTGACCGCCAGGTTGAGGATCGACACCTCCAATTGGTTCGCATCGACGAGCACGCGCCACAGGCCGCCCGCCAGCACGGTCTCGATGGCGATCTGCTCGCCCAGGCTCCGGCGCAGCAGCTCCGACATGCCGGTCACCAGGCGGCCGACATCGACCGGCTTGGGATCGAGCGGCTGGCGGCGCGAGAAAGCGAGCAGGCGCTGGGTGAGCGAGGCCGCCCGCTCCGCGCCGCGCATCGCGTAGTCGACGGCGCGGGCCAGCCGGTCGGGATCGAGCGTGCCGCCAGCGGTCAGCGCGCGCTGAATCGTCTCCAGGTTGCCGACGATGATGGTCAGCAGGTTGTTGAAGTCGTGCGCGACGCCGCCAGTCAACTGGCCGATGCCCTCCATCTTCTGCGCCTGGGCGAGCTGCTCCTGGGCGCGCTGCAGTGCCTGCTGCGCCTCGCGCCGCTCGGTAACGTCGCGCGTGATCTTTGCGTAGCCGATCAGCTCGCCGGCCGGATCGCGGATCGGGTTGATGACGACGCTCGCCCAGAAGGTCGAGCCGTCCTTGCGAACCCTGAGCCCCTCGGCCTCGAACTTGCCCGCGGTCCGCGCCGTCTCGAGCGCGCGCGCGGGCACGCCCGCGGCGCGGTCCGGCGCGGTGTAGAAGTTCTCGAAGTGGTGGCCGACGATCTCGGAGGCCGCGTAGCCCTTGATGCGTTGGGCGCCGGCGTTCCAGTTGCTGACGATGCCGTTCGGGTCGAGCATGAACAGCGCATAATCGGTGACGCCGGAGACGAAGGACTGCAGGCGGCCCTCGGCATGCGCGCGTTCCGCCGCTTCCTTGATGAGCTGGGCATTGGCGCTGGCGAGCTCGGCCGTGCGCTCGGCGACCTTGGTCTCGAGCTGCTGCTCGTTCTCACGCAGCGCCTCCTCGACCTTGCGGCGCCGCCCGATCTCCTCCTGCGCGGCGCGGTAGAGCCGCGCCTTGTCGATCGCGATCGCCGCCTGCACCGCGATCGCGGCGACGATGCGCTCGGCGCGGGCGTCGAACACGCCGACCTCGGGATGGCCGAAGAACAGTCCGCCCAGGACCTCGCCGGTGCGCGACATGACGGGCGCCGCGAGATAACTCACCACCGGCAGATGACCCTTGGGATGGCCGTAATACGGGGGGTTCTTGCCGAAGCGCGGATCCTTGCGAATGTCGGGCGAGCGCACGATGCCCTCGCCCCTGAAGGTCGGCCCGAACACTTCCGTGTTTCGCGGCATCGGGAACTTCGAGAAGGCTTCACGCGGCGCACCGGACAAAGTGTAGAGCGTGTACGATTCACCCTTCTCGTCGATCACGTTGTAGAAGAACGAACCAAACGCCGCTCCCGACAACCGCGTCGCTGCATCGGTGACGACCTGCACCGCCCGCTCGAGATCGAGTTCCGCCGCCACCGTGGTGCCGACCTCGTTCAGCAGCTCGAGGACCTGGGTCTCTTCCTCGAGCAGCCGCGCGGTCTCGCGCCGGGTGCGGGCGATGTTGAGGTTAGTCTCGACCCGGGCCAGCAACTCGCGCGCCGAGAACGGCTTGGTCAGGTAGTCGTCGGCGCCGGCCCGCAGGCCCTCGACCTTCGCCTCCTCGCCGGCCCGCGCCGACAGCAGGATCACCGGCGTGTCGCGTAGCTCCCTGTCCTCGCGCACCGCGGCCAGCAGCGCGAAGCCGTCGAGCTCCGGCATCATCACGTCCGACAGGATCATGTCCGGGCGATGCCGCCGCGCCGTATCGAGCGCTGCCCGTCCATTGGGGACGGCGTCGACCCGGTAGCCGGCAAGCGTGAGCAGCCGCTCGAGATAGTGGCGCATGTCGGCATTGTCGTCGGCCAGCAGCACCCGCCGGCCCTCGCCCATGGTGCTCGACGCGGGGCTGGTGAGGTCCTGCGCGCCCGACGCCGCGGGAGCCACCAGCGCCTGTTCGTCGCCCTCCAGCCAGCTCACCGCCTCCTGCACGTAGGCTTCGGCCCTTACCGGCGATTGCGGCTGCGCATCCGCCTCGACCACGCGCTCGCCCGGCAGATGCCGGCTGCCGAACGGCAGACGCACGGTGAAAACGCTGCCCTCCCCGACGGTGCTCTCCACCGCGACCGAGCCGCCGTGCAGCTTGACCAGCTCCTGCACCAGGGCGAGGCCGATCCCGCTGCCTTCGATGCTGCGGCCGCGGGCGCCCTGCACGCGATGGAAGCGCTCGAAGAGATGCGGCAGCTCGGCCTCTGGGATGCCGGTGCCGGTATCGCGCACCCTGAGTTCGGCGCAGTTGCCGTCGTTGCTCGGCCGGACCTCGACCGCGATCTCGCCGTCGAAGGTGAACTTCAGCGCGTTCGAGAGCAGGTTGAGGACGATCTTCTCCCACATGTCGCGATCGACATGGACCGGCTTGCCGAGCGGCGGCGCGTCGACACGCAGCGCGAGCCCGGCCCGGTCGACGGCGGAGCGGAAAGTCGACGCCAGCTCGGCGGTGAAGGCGGCGAGATCGACCGGCTCGTAACGGGCCTGCGCCTTGCCCGCTTCCAATCGCGAGAAATCGAGCAGTGAATTCACCATCTTCAGGAGCCGCACGCCGTTGCGATGCGCCGCCGACACCAGACCGCGATTGGCCGGTATGACGTCGCCGGCGGGCTTGGCCAGCACCTCCTCGAGCGGCCCCAGCATCAGGGTGAGGGGCGTGCGGAACTCGTGGCTGACGTTGGAGAAAAACGCGGTCTTGGCGCGATCGATCTCGGCCAGCGCCTCGGCGCGGCGGCGCTCCAGCTCGTAGGCCTCGGCATTGGCGATCGCCGCCGCGACCTGGCCGGCGGCGAGATCGAGGAAGCCGGCGTAGTTGTCGTCGTAGAGGCGGAACGGGTTGAGGCCGACGACCAGCACGCCGGCGCGCCCGGTTTCGCCGCTGGACGCGATCGGCAGCAGGATGGCGCTGGTTGACGGTTGCGTCCACGCGCCGGTCGGCGTGCTGTCGCCAAAGACGCGCGATAAATCGGAGACCCGCTCGGGCTTGTGATCGCGCATCACCTTGTCGATCGGCCACAGGCCCGACTCATCGAGCGGCAGCGACGTCGGCAAGGCCGCGTGTCCGGCGCTGAGGCCGGTGCTGCTGATCAGCGCCGCGGTGTTGCCCTGCTCGGCCATGTAGAGGGCGGCGAAGGTGATGTCGCGGCGGTTGGTGGCGAGCGCCTGCATCGCCAGCTCGCACGCCTGCTGCCACGAGCGCGCGTCGCCCGCGCGCGCCGCCAGCTCGCGCAGCAGGGCGACCTGGCGTTCGCTGATCACGCGCTGGGTATCGTCGGTGTTGGCGCAGATGATGCCGCCCGCCGTGCCGTCGGCGGTCGGGATCGGACTGTACGAGTAGGTGTAGTACGTCTCCTCGGGGTAGCCGTTGCGCTCCATGATCAGGAGCTGCTCCTCGACGTAGGTGCCGGTGTCGCCGTGCATGGCGGTGTCGAGCATCGGCCCGATGTCCGACCAGATCTCGCGCCACACCTGCGACGTCGGCTTGCCGAGCGCCCACGGATGCTTGCCGCCGATGATCGACTTGTAGGGGTCGTTGTAGAGATAGGTGAGTTCCGGTCCCCAGCCGATCCAGATCGGCTGCCGCGACGAGAGCATGATGCGCACGGAAATCTTGAGCGCTGCCGGCCAGGTATGCGGGGGACCGAGCGGCGTCTTCGTCCAGTCGTAGGCCCGCATCAGGGTGGCGAGTTCGCTTTGCCCGACGATCGGCTGGTCCGAAACGGTATGCGATCCCCCCACGACGGCGTCATTCATTTACGGACACCCCCCGACAACCCCCAGCGATTACAAACGCTTCGGTCACAGAAAGGTTGCGCGACGAGAAACGGCCGGACTTGCGTCCGGCCGTCGAAAGGTGGGGAGGAGAGCCGTCGTGCTTATTGGAGCACGATCTCGACACGACGATTTTGCGGCTCGCGCACGCCATCGGCGGTCTGCACGAGCGGCTGGGTCTCGCCCTTGCCGACCACGGAGATCGCGGTCGCCGGCACGCCATCGCGGACCAGCGCATTCTT
>Ga0310811_10011103_pt1 | contig 11662 bp, 10 predicted proteins | sample YCmetagenome_FD_207642 | JGI IMG/M metagenome (GOLD analysis project Ga0310811, IMG submission 207642) | Soil microbial communities from experimental microcosm in Duke University, North Carolina, United States - YC | ecosystem: Engineered > Artificial ecosystem > Soil microcosm > Unclassified ...
GATATGATCGGGCCACGCCCTGGGATAGACGAAGATCTGGACCGCCAGCCATGCAAGGCACAGCGCACTCAGACGGGCGAACGGGCGTCAGCGCCAGGCTGGGATAGCCCGGCCCATCGACGCGGCCCGGCCGGCGGTTCAGGAGATCCGGCGGTTCAGGAGAGAGAGCCCTGTCGTACACTCTCCAGCCAGGCTTGCGCGACGACCATGTCCTCTGGGCGATTGATATTGAAGAAGGGATTGTCCGCCGGACCACCATTCGCACCGAGATCGACCCTCACGGAGTCCATCACGCCAATGGCGCCGCGAAGGCTGCGTACACCGGAAGCCAATACCAACTCCAGCCTTGGGCGCGCCGCCGTGCGCCAAAGGGCCAGGGTCGGCTGCAAGCGCCCGCCTCCGCTTGCCACGGCGCAGTCGGCCGCGTGGATCGCGCCCCGCAGCGTGGCGACGCAATCCAGGGGAATGAACGGCGTATCGCAGGCGAATGTGGCGACCAGACCGAATTTCCGTGCATCCGCCCAGCGCAGAATCGTACACAATCCCGCCAGGGGCCCCTGGCCCGGCCGTTCATCGGCGACCGCCGGAATCGAAAAGCCCTTGCGAGCCGGGCCACTGATGACCAACGCTTCCACCTGGGGACGCATGCGATCCACCACATGGGCGAGCAGCGGGCGGCCCGCGAGCGTGGCCAGCGCCTTGTCCCGGCCGAACCGGCACGATTCGCCGCCTGCGAAAACGGCTCCCAGAATCGGCTCCGCGGGCAAATGGCCGATCACTGCTGCAGCGACCATGCGATTATCTCGCCCAGGAAGGCGCTGGCCGGCAGATCGGAATTCTGCACCCTGCCGATCAGCTTTACCCAGGCTTCATCGTCCGCGCCGGTGGTGAACGCTTCGACCGCATCCAGCGCCGCATCGCAGACATCGGTGCCCGCTTCCTCCGCCAGCTTGTCCAGCCGCGACATCAACAGCAGGTCGCCGGATTCCACCAGCATCTGGCACAGCTCCGTGCGGTCCTGCAGCCGGACCAGGACTTCACCCAGGGTCGTCATGCCGCATCGTCCTTCCGGTTCGCCGCCGGGGACATGTCGACACCTTCAATCTGCGCCCCCCGCACCAGCTTCTCGACATACGCTGCAACGTCACGGCGCCATTGCCGCTCGGCCAGGTAATCCGCGATCGCGGCGCGCACATACGCGAAGGGCAGGACATCGCCCCGCGCCAGGGCATCCAGGCGCACCACATGAGCGCCGAACCGGGACATGACGGGCTCGCGGGTGATGTTTCCCGCCTCCAGGGCCCGCAGCGCCGCTTCGAACTCCGGCACGGTTTCGCCGGGGCCAATCTGGCCCAGCCGTCCGCCCTTGCTGCGGGAATCGCATTGGGAATGCTCTCGCGCCATCGCATCGAAACGATCGGGAGAAGTCTCAAGTTCGGCGATCACGGCTTCGGCCTGCTTCCTGGCCGCGCCATAGGCCTCGCCGTCGTGCGGATGGGCGGCAAACAGGATGTGGGACGCCTCGAACAGGTCCGCGCTGCGGAAGCGGGATGGATTGGCCTCGTAGAAAGCACGGCAGGCTGCTTCGTCCGGCTCCATCATCGGTATCTCCGCTTCCATCAGGGCACGGATCCGTGCTTCGTCGTCCAGCTCGCGTTTGCCGGCCTCAATCCATTGGGATTCGGCAGCAATGCCCCGCCGCTGCGCCTCCTCCAGCAGAAGCGTGCGCACGATCAGCGCCCGCGCCGCCGCCTCAAAGGCAGCCGCCGGCGTTCGCGCGGGATGATGCTGCGCTTCCGCCGCGACCATCCGGGGAGGCAACACCACGCCATTCAGTTTGATGGGAGCTCGCGCGGCCATGGCCTCATACCCTCCCGGCGCGGCGGGTGGTGCGGACGATCTGATAGCCGCGCCGGCCGAGATACCAGACCGGAGCGCTCCAGATATGCACCAGCCGGGTGAAGGGAAAGATCAAAAATATCGTCATGCCCAGCACCAGATGCACCTTGAAGATGGGCGACACCACGGCCGCGAATTGCGCCGCGTCAGGCCGCAGCGTGACGATGTGCTGTGCCCAGGTCATCAGCGCCACCATTTCCCCGCCATCCAAGTGATGCAGCGACACGAAGATGCTGCCCAGTCCCAGGAGCAGCTGCACCAGCAGGATCACCAGAACCGCGATGTCCGCGAACGAAGACGTGCGGCGAATGCGCGGATCGCTGAGCCGCCGGTGCAGAAGCATGACAAGGCCGGCAAGGCAGGCCAGCCCCGCCAGGCCGCCGACAACGATCGCGGTAAGCTGCTTGGCGGTATGCGAAATGCCGACAAACTCGAAAAACCTTACCGGCGTGAGCAATCCGCCGGTATGCCCGAACAGGATCACCAGAATGCCGACATGGAACAGGTTGCTGCCCCAGATCATTTGCCGGCGGCGCAGCAACTGGCTGGACTGGCTGCGCCAGCTGTATTGCTCGCGGTCGAAGCGGATCAGGCTGCCGACCAGAAACACCGTCAGACAGACATAGGGGTAGATGCCAAAGAGGATTCCGTTGACCGTCTGACTCATGAACTGCTCCACGGGCGGGGCGCCGCCGGCTCACCGGCGGCCATATGTTTGATGATGGCGTCGGCGCGCGGACAGGCTTCCGCTGCCGCGTCACCCGGTCCAAACCGGACCTCGGCTTCTTCCCACGCCCTGTCCAGGGCCGCGAGATCGTTGGGATCTTCCAGTTGCTGCTTGCGCAGTTCCTCCAGTACCCCGTCATCGGGCGCCGTGCGGGAAAGCGCCACCAGCGCCTCCAGCACCGCCGCATAGGGGCTGCCGCGCTTGCGCAATCTTTCGCCCAGCGCCGCGAATATGTGCGCCGCCTCCTCCAGCCTCGCGCGCGCCTCGGCCTCACTCTGGGTCGAGAGAAATTCCAGAAACAGCGGAATATAGTCGGGAAGCTCGCGCGTTCCGATGTCCAGTCCCGCCTGCTGATAGCGCTGCAGCAGCAAGACCATCGCCTGGCCCCGGTCCCGCGATTCCCCGTGCACATGTTCGAACAGGTGCAGGGACAGCGCGCGCGTGCGGTCGAACAGGTCGATATATTGCGACTGAGCCTCCAGCAGGTCGTCCGCCGCGATGCCGGAGAGCAGATTGCCAACGGCCGCCCGCGCGTCCCGCGACAGGAGCTTTTCGGCATTCAATGCGGCGATCAGCTCATGCGCCGCGGCCTGAAGTTCAGCGGTCGGATAGGACAGAATGGCGCTCAGCACCTTGTAAGTGGCGATCATGGTCAGTTCCCCGCCGGTTCGGGCAATTTGTGCGCCTTGGGGACATTGAAGATGTTGGTGCTGCTGTTTCCATCCGAACAGCCATTGCCGAAAGTGAACCCGCAACTGCCGCGCAGATTCAATGCGTCCTCGTTGGTTTCGCGGTGCGCCGTGGGAATGACGAAACGGTCTTCGTAATTCGCAATCGCCATGTAGCGATACATTTCCTCGATCTGCAGGGGCGTCAGTCCCACGCGCTCCGCCACCCCTTCATTGATGACCCCGTCCACGGTCTTGGACCGCATATAGGCGCGCATGGCCATCATGCGTTCCAGTGCGGCAACCACGGGTTCTTCCTTGCCGGCGGTCAGCATGTTGGCCAGATATTTCACCGGGATGCGCAGCGAGCGGACATCGGGCATCTCGCCTTCCAGATCGATCTGGCCCTTTTCCGCCGCGGACTGGATGGGCGAGAGCGGCGGCACGTACCAGACCATCGGCATGGTGCGATATTCCGGATGCAAAGGAAAAGCCACGCGCCAGTCCATCGCCATCTTCCAAATCGGCGACTTTTTGGCGGCCTCGATCCAGGAATGCGCGATACCGTCGGCAGCGGCCTGGGCCTGGATCTTCGGGTCAAATGGATCGAGGAATACGGAAAGCTGCGCCTCGTACAGATCGGCTTCATCGGGCGTCGCGGCGGCCTCCGCAATGCGATCGGCGTCGTAGAGAATCACGCCCAGATAGCGGATGCGCCCGACGCAGGTCTCGGAACACACCGTGGGCTGGCCGACCTCAAGCCTGGGATAGCAGAGAATGCATTTCTCGGATTTGCCAGACTGCCAGTTGTAATAGACCTTCTTGTAGGGGCAGCCGGAGACGCACATGCGCCAGCCGCGACACTTGTCCTGGTCGATCAGGACGATGCCGTCCTCCTCGCGCTTGTAGATCGCCCCCGACGGGCAGACCGAAACGCAGGCCGGGTTGAGGCAATGTTCACACAGCCTGGGCAGGTACATCATGAAGGTATTCTCGAACTGGCCGTAGATTTCCTTCTGGACCCCTTCGAAATTCACGTCCTTGGACCGCTTGGAGAATTCCCCGCCCAGGATTTCCTCCCAGTTGGGGCCGCCCTCGATCTTCTCCATCCGCTGGCCGGTGATCAGCGAGCGCGGCCGCGCCGTGGGCATTGCCTTGGAATCAGGCGCGGTGTGCAGGTTCTGGTAGTCGAATGTGAATGGCTCGTAGTAATCGTCGATCTCCGGCAGATCCGGGTTGGCGAAGATGTTTGCAAGGATGCGCCACTTCGATCCCATGCGGGGCTGAAGCTTGCCGTTCTTGCGGCGCAGCCAGCCGCCGTTCCAGCGCTTCTGGTTCTCCCATTCCTTGGGGTAGCCGACACCGGGTTTGGTCTCGACATTGTTGAACCAGGCGTATTCGACGCCTTCACGCGAGGTCCACACATTCTTGCAGGTCACCGAACAGGTGTGACACCCGATGCATTTGTCGAGATTCAGTACCATGGCGATTTGCGCGCGAACCTTCATTATATGGACTCCATGGCGGGTGCCGGTTCTTCCAGCCAATCGACCTTGGCCATCTTGCGGACGATCACGAAGGTGTCTCGGTTGGAGCCTATCGTGCCGTAGTAATTCAATCCGTAGCTTTGGTGCGCGTACCCACCGATCATGTGCGTCGGCTTCAGTACGGTGCGCGTGACCGAATTGTGGATCCCGCCGCGCTGTCCCGTGATCTCGGATCCGGGCATGTTCACAATCTTTTCCTGCGCGTGATACATCATCACCATGCCTTCCAGCACACGCTGGGACACCACCGCACGCGCGGTAAGCGCGCCGTTCAGGTTATAGGCTTCGATCCAGTCGTTATCCTCGATGCCGGCCTTCTGGGCATCGATTTCACTGATCCACACGATGGGACCGCCCCGCGACAGGGTGAGCATCAGAAGATTGTCGGTGTAAGTGGAATGAATGCCCCATTTCTGGTGCGGGGTGATGAAGTTCAGCACCAGCTGCGGATGACCATTATCCTTGGCGTCTATCACCGGCTTGATCGACTTGGTGTCGATCGGCGGACGATAGACCGCCAACTGCTCGCCAAACGCGGTCATCCAGGGATGATCCTGGAAGAGCTGCTGGCGGCCCGTCAGGGTGCGCCAGGGGATCAGCTCCTGGACGTTGGTGTACCCCGCGTTGTAGCAGACCTTTTCCGACTCGATGCCTGACCAGGTCGGTGACGAGATGATCTTGCGCGGCTGGGCCTGGATATCGCGATAGCGGATTTTTTCATCTTCCCGCGCCAGTGCCAGATGCGTATGGTCGCGGCCCGTGAACTCGCCGAGCGCCTTCCAGGCCTTGACGGCAACTTCGCCGTTTGTTTCGGGAGCCAGCGACAGTACGACCTCGGTGGCATCGATATCGGTGTCGATTCGCGCAAGCCCCTTGGTCTGCCCTTCTTCCGTGACAATGCCATTGAGCCTGCCAAGCAACTCGACTTCATGCCCGGTTTTCCACGCGATGCCTTTGCCGCCGTTTCCAACCGATGACATGAGCGGCCCCAGCGCGGTAAATCGCTTGTATACGTTCGGGTAATCCCGCTCGACCACCGTGATTGAAGCCATCGTCTTGCCGGGGCTCGGCTCGACCTCGCCTTTGGTCCAGTCCTTCACGCCCAGCGGCTGGGCCAGTTCTCCCGGCGAATCGTGCTGCATGGGGGTCAGCACAACATCCTGCTCCTTCCCCAGAACCTCGGGCGCGATTTCGGAAAAGCGTTTCGCAAAGCCCTTGTAGATTTCCCAATCGCTGCGGCTTTCCCATACCGGATCGACCGCCGCGCTCAATGGGTGAATGAAAGGATGCAGGTCGGTGGTGTTGAGATCGTTCTTCTCGTACCAGGTTGCGGTGGGCAGGACGATGTCGGAATAGACGCACGTCGTGGACATCCGGAAATCGAGTGTTACCAGCAGGTCCAGCTTGCCTTCGGGCGCCTCATCGCGCCAGACCACGTCTACCGGCTTCTGCTGTCCGGCCTGGCCCAGGTCCTTGCCCTGCACGCCATGCGTTGTACCCAGCAGGTGCTTCAGGAAATACTCATGCCCCTTGCCGCTGGACCCCAGGATGTTGGAGCGCCAGACGAAAAGGTTGCGCGGCCAGTTAAGCGGATTGTCGGGATCTTGGCAGGCAAGCTTCAAACGGCCTGCCGCGAGTTCTGCACGCGCATACTCCGCGGGATCCTGACCGGCGGCCTTGGCAGCCTTGGCGACATCGAGCGGATTGCTTTGCAGTTGCGGCGCCGACGGCAGCCAGCCCATGCGTTCCGCGCGGACGTTGAAATCTATCAGGCTGCCTTTCCATTTATCCTTGTCGGCCAGCGGCGACAGGATTTCATCCACGCCGAGCGTCTCGTATCGCCACTGATCGGAATGGGCGTACCAGTAGGACGTGGAATTCATGTGGCGGGGCGGCCGTGCCCAATCCAGAGCGAAAGCGAGCGGCAGCCAGCCTGTCTGTGGGCGCAACTTTTCCTGACCGGTATAATGGGTCCATCCACCACCTTCCCGGCCGATGCATCCGCACATCACCAGCATATTGATGATGGCACGATACGTCATATCGTTGTGATACCAGTGGTTTATGCCGGCACCGAGTATGACCATGGATTTGCCGTTGGTCTTTTGTGCATTCTTGGCAAAAGCACGGGCAACGGAAATCACGGTATCCGGCTTCACGCCGGTAATGCGTTCCTGCCAGGCGGGCGTATAGGGAATATCGTCGTCGAAACTTGCGGCGACATTCCCGCCGCCAAGGCCTCTATCCACGCCGTAATTCGCACACAGAAGGTCGAAGACCGTGGTGACCGGAACATCTCCGTCAGCCAGCTTGAGCCTGCGAACCGGGACGTTGCGCATCAGCACGTCGTCATGGTCGGTACCTGTAAAATAGTCATGATGACGACCGCCGAAATAGGGAAACGCCACCGGCAGGACTTCGTCGCGCTTTTCCAGGGTCGATATCGCAAGCGAGACAGGCGCATCGGCGGCGCGCTGCTCCAGGTTCCACTTGCCCTTCTCGCCCCAGCGGAAGCCGATGGAGCCACGCGGCGCCACAATGCCGCCCGACAGGTCATCGAAAGCCACCGTCTTCCATTCCGGATTGTTGGCTTCGCCAAGGCCATCGGCAAAGTCGCTTGCCCGCACGAAGCGCTCGGGCACGAAACGGCCGTTTTGCTTGATAAGGCGGACCAGAAACGGCATGTCGCTGTACTTGCGGCAATAGTCGGTGAAATAAGGTGTCTGCGTGTCGACGTGGAATTCCTTCAGGATGACATGACCGAACGCCATGGCGAGCGCGGAGTCGGTTCCCTGTTTGGGATGCAGCCACAGGTCGGCGAATTTGGAGGCTTCGCTGTAGTCCGGCGAGATGACCACGCTCTTCGTGCCGCGGTAACGCGATTCGGTATAGAAATGCGCATCCGGCGTGCGGGTCTGGGGTATGTTCGATCCCCACAGCAGCAGGAAGCCGGCATTATACCAATCGGCGCTTTCGGGAACGTCGGTCTGTTCACCAAAGGTTTGCGGTGACGACGGCGGAAGATCGCAATACCAGTCATAGAAGCTCAGACAGACGCCGCCCAGCAGCGACAGGTAGCGCGTGCCCGCCGCATAGGAAACCATCGACATCGCCGGGATCGGCGAAAAGCCCGCGATGCGATCGGGGCCATACTTGCGGATGGTATAGGCATTGGCGGCCGTGACGATTTCGTTGGCTTCGTCCCAGCCAAGGCGGACGAAACCGCCCAGTCCGCGCCGCGACGTATAGGATTTGCGCTTGGCCGCATCCTCCACGATCGAGGCCCAGGCGGCGACCGGCTCCATGCTCTTGCGTGCCTGGCGCCACAACCGCACCAGCGCGGCGCGCGCCATGGGGTATTTCAGGCGGTTTGCGCTATAGAGGTACCAGGAATAGCTGGCGCCGCGCGAACAGCCGCGCGGTTCGTGATTGGGCAGGTCGGGGCGCGTGCGCGGGTAATCGGTCTGCTGCGTTTCCCAGGTGACGATGCCGCCCTTCACATAGATCTTCCAGCTGCAGGAGCCGGTGCAGTTCACGCCGTGCGTGGAACGCACGATCTTGTCGTGCGACCAGCGCTGGCGATATCCATCTTCCCACTGCCGGCTTTCGCGCGTGGTGATGCCATGGCCTTCAGAGAAGGTACCGTCATACTTGCGAAAAAAAGTGAGGCGATCCAGGAATTGGCTCACTGCGTGCTCCTTAGTCTGTTGCGGCCGGCCGTGGCGCCGCTCGAATTGTGAAGTTCGACCATTTCAGGAAGTTGGGGCAGCGTCCGAAGGGCGCCGATCTTGCCGCGTTCCATCAGGCGGATCGCGCCGTGCATCCACGCAAGCGCCAGGCTGACCAGGACGAACAGGAGCATGAAGCAGCTCGTCCACACGCCGGTCAGGTCGTTCATCACCCCAAAGGCGATGGGCAGGAAAAATCCACCCAGCCCGCCGATGGCGCCGACCAGGCCGCCCACCGCGCCGACATGTTCTGGATAATAGACGGGAATGTGCTTGTAGACGGCCGCCATGCCGATCGCCATGAAGAAGCCGAGCACGACGGTAAGCGCGACAAAAGCCGGAAGCGAAATGGCGAAGGAAAAGACGATCGGCCCCCTGATGCCGTGCACCACATAGTCGGTGGCCGGATAGGACAGGACGAAGCAGATAATGCTCGACAGGATAAAGGTGAGATACATGACCGTGCGGGCACCGACCAGGTCGGAAACCCATCCCCCCAGGGCACGGAAAGCCGCGCCCGGCAGGGCAAAGGCAGTGGTCAAAAGCCCCGCCCCGGCCAATGTCAGGCCGTACATCCCCATGTAATAGCGCGGCAACCAACTCGCCAGCGCGACAAAGGCGCCGAACACGAAGAAGTAATAAAGGGAGAACCGCCAGACCCGCAGACGCGTCAGCGGCGCAAGCTCCTCGGTGAGCCGGCGCGGCTTGACGGCACCGGAGGCGCGGGCTGCCGCGGCCGGATCGTCCTGGGTCAGCAGATAGAAAAGGACCGAGGCGGCGGCCAGAACGAAGGCGTAGATCCTGACGGTCTCACGCCAACCGAATGCTTCCGCCATTAGCGGCGCGCCGAACGTTGTGATCGCGGTACCGATCGTGCCGGCCCCGAAAATTCCCAGGGCCGTACCCTGGCGGGCGCGATCGAACCATTTCGACACATAGGAGACGCCAACCGCGAAGGAGCCGCCGGAAAATCCCAGGCCCAGCGCCGCGAGCAGAAACATCGGCAGGCTCGATACAACCGATACGGCATAGACCGCTGCCGCCGTCAGCAGCATCAAAATCGCGAACACCGGCCGGCCGCCGAACCTGTCGCTGACGAGACCCAGGAAAATCCGGCTTAGCGCGCCAGTCAGAACCGGCGTGGCAACCAGGAGCCCAAATTGCGAATCATCGAGGCCCAACTCCTGCTTGATCTTGACGCCGACAATGGAAAACAGCGTCCACACCGCAAAGCAAATGGTGAAGGCGCCGGTCGAAACAATAAGTGCCCGCAAGGGCGCCGTGCTGCTGCGGGTGGACTCGATGGTGGTGGCCGAACTCAAAGGAATCCTCCCCCGATGCTTGGTATACTGGGGGGTTTATTGTCCACGGGCAAGATTGTCCTTGATCCAGATCAAGGACGGAGCGCGGCGCCGGCCCGATGCTCCGGCCGCCCTTCAGGCATCCGTCGAAGATGATGAACACGACAGGCGCACTGCAGCGTGTGTTTCCCGCCCTGCCCCCGCCCCTGATCGACCAACTGGCGTCTGTGTCGGGGTTGCAGCGAATCGGAAAAGGCTCGCTCCTGTTTCGCGAAGGCGAGCGCCCTCAATACGTTTATGGCTTGATTGAAGGGCGTGTCTCACTGATCAACGGCACGCGAGCGGAGCGCACCGTCGCCGAATTCATCGACGCCGGCGATGTCATACTGATCCCGCCCACCCTGCTCGACGTTGCCTACATGGTGAGCGCCAAGGCCCTGACGGACCTGCAAGTGGTGATGATTCCGGCCGATGATTTCCGCCAGATGGCGGAAACCGCCCTTCCCCTGGCCGTGACCATGAGCCGCATCATCGCCACGCATTGGCGCCTGTTGCTGCGGCATCTGTCGCAAACAAAAGTGCAGGATGCCGCATCGCGGCTTACCCAATATCTTCTCGACAATGCCGGCACCGATACCGGACCTGCCCGCTTCGCGCTGAAGGGCACCAAGCAGGACCTCGCCGCGCATCTGGGCGTGACGCCCGCAACCTTGTCACGCTCTCTCAAACGCCTTGAGCCGCTGGGCGTGAAGACATCACGATCCGAAGTTCAGATCGAGAATGTCGCCCGTCTTGAGACGTTGCTGCGCCATTCTCACGCAATCCGGTCATAGGGCCGTCAATCCCGGAAACACCCGATTGCGAAGCGCGACGGCAGGCGCTCTAAGAGATCTCGCCGACGACGGCCGGGGCCGCCTTGGGTGAAGAGCGCACCAGCAAATAGAATGCGGCACAGTGCGTGATCATCAGCAGGGGCACATAGATGACCGGGATCGCATATGCCGCGCCCAACTCCCCTGCCCGCGCTGGCAGGCCGATTTGGACTGCGTGGTAGTAGTCGAGGACAAGGTCGGCCGTCCCCACAAGATTGAAGGCCACCGTGAACAGCCAGAAGGCCCCACCTGCCCTGATCGTCAGGAGCGCGAGCATGGCGAGCAGCCCGGTCGCCAAGTCGCCGTAAGCGGCGAACATGGCGAAGCTGGCGGGCAGATCAGGACTGACGACGCCGGGAATAATGAAGACAAGCCCAAAGAAGCGGAAGCTGTGCAGCGTCGCGATGGCGCGATGCGCTTTGAGCCTGTCCACGGACCTGAGCCAGGGCATGATATATGCGCCAGAACAGAGCAGCCACGCGACATAACCAAGGACGAGATGTGTTTGGAAAATGAACTCTGTCGACATTTTGGCCTCCGATGGATCTGATTGACGCGGCCCCATATTCGGTACTAGGTAGTACCGCCGCACCGTGGTACCATGCAGTACCGTTGTCAAGGGAGACCGGAATCTCGATGTCAGGACGGCCCCAGGAAGAGCGCGACGAAATTTCGGTGCGCGGGCGCATTCTCGAGGCGGCCTTCGCCTCCTTCATGAAGAACGGCTACGCCGCAACCAGCACAGCCGAGATCGCCGCACGCGCGCGCGTTTCCAAGCGGGAGATTTATGCGCTGATCGGCAACAAGCAGCAAATGCTGGTCGCATGCATCAGCGAGCGCGCCCGACGATTGCAGGTGCTCGGCGATCTGCCCGTGCCGCGTGACCGAGAAGCATTCGCGCGCGTATTGGCATCCTTCGG
>Ga0310811_10011104_pt1 | contig 11662 bp, 12 predicted proteins | sample YCmetagenome_FD_207642 | JGI IMG/M metagenome (GOLD analysis project Ga0310811, IMG submission 207642) | Soil microbial communities from experimental microcosm in Duke University, North Carolina, United States - YC | ecosystem: Engineered > Artificial ecosystem > Soil microcosm > Unclassified ...
AGCAAAACGGAGCGTCAGCCGGATTCGGCCCTCCGCCGGGCGCGGGGTACCAGCAGGGCTACCGGCAACCGCAGTACCAGCAGCCGCAGTACCAGCAGCCGCAGTACCAGCAGCCGAACTACTATCAGCAGCCCGGGCGGCAGGGCGGCGGCTTCCTGGCCGGCGCGGGGCAGCTGGCACTCGGAATCGGCGGCGGCATCCTCGGCGCCGAGGTGCTCACCAGCATCTTCGACGGCGTTGGCAACATGTTCGACGGGGACCGCGACCGCCAAGAATACGACGACGGCTTCCGCGACGGTTTCCAGTCCGGCGACGACTACGGTGACCGGGACGACTACCAGGGCCAGGACCCGGGCGACTTCGACGACAACGGCGGCTTCGACGATTTCGGCGGAGACGACGGCATCTTCTAACCGTCAGTCTTGTACGATCCGGGCGTGGCCGACGCAGCAACGGAATGTATCTTCTGCCGGATCGTGGCGGGCGAAGAGCGGGCTTGGCTGGTCTACGAGAACGAGCACGCCGTCGCCATCCTGGACCGGGCCCCGTCCGTACCCGGGCACACACTCGTCCTCCCGCGTCGGCATGCCGCCGACATCTGGGATATCAAGCGGGAGGACGCGGGACGGCTCATGGAAGCGGTCCATGACGTCGCCGCCCTTCTCGACCAACGCCTCAGCCCCGATGGCATGACGCTGTTCCAGGCGAACAGGCCGGCGGGCTGGCAGACCGTTTTCCACATCCACGTCCACCTCGTCCCCAGGCTCAAGGGCGACCCGCTCAGGACATCGTGGACGCCGCAGCTGGCGGCCGAAGCGGACCTGGACGCAACCCTCGGCCGCCTCCACTGAGGGGTGGCGGATACCCGGCTTTTGCAGGGGCTGCCGCACAAACCGTTGTGGCCTTGCGGCACACAAGGCCAGTCGGCCGACGGCCGCAACCAGTGAGAGACGGGGGCTATGGGGCTGCGGGGAAGTCCGTTAGTTCTGCGCTCAGGGTCCACAGGCGGGCGGCCGACTGGGGGTCTCGGGCCAGCGGGCTTGGCTGGGAGAGCTTTGACTTGACGAAGTAGCCACCGCTGATGCCGGCCACATCGGGTGAGCTCGCCACGTGGACCGAGGTCATTGCGCCGGTCTCTGGGCCCGGCCGCAGGCGCAGCGCCAGCTGTACGGCTGCGCCAGGAAGGCCGGTGACGTCGCGGCCCAGGGCGGTGCGGACGAAGCCGGGGTGCAGGCAGTTGGCGGTGACGCCGGTGCTGGCTAGGCGCCTGGCCAGTTCGGCGGTGAACAAGACGTTTAGGAGCTTCGAGACCGCGTAAGCCTGTCCCGGCGGGATTTGCCCCCCGCGGGCCAGGTCATCCCAGGGGACCGTCCGTACCTGCTTGTGGGCGGCGGATGCGACGGTGACCACCCGCGCGGGAGCGCTGCGTTCCAGCACCCCGCGCAGGAGGTTGGTGAGCAGGAACGGGGCCAGGTGGTTGGTCGCGAACGTGACCTCCAGGCCGTCGGCGGTCAACTGCCGGCGCATTGCGATCACGCCCGCGTTGTTCACCAGGACATCGAGCCGGCCACACCGGGATTGGACTTCCTCCGCGAGCCGGCGTACCTGGGCCAGGCTGGACAGGTCGGCGGTCATGACCTCGACCAGCGCGCCGGGCACCCGCTGGCGGATCTCGGCGGCGGCCGCGTCACCCCGCGCCGCATCCCGGGCGACGATCGTCACGGCGGCACCAAGCATGGCCAGCCGCAGGGCTGTCTCCTTGCCGATCCCGCTGGTGGCCCCGGTCACCAGGCAGGTCTTGCCCGACATCGACCCCATGATGACGCAACCTTCTCGCTATTGGGTGGGAGCCTGGCGCAGCGACCACGTGGCGATTTCAGTGCGCGTGGAGTAGCCGAGCTTCGCCAGGATGCTGCGCACATGAGTTTCTACGGTGCGTTCAGACAGCATAAGCCGTTCAGCGATCTGCCGGTTGGACATCGCGAGCGCGATGAGCTCAGCCACTTCGCATTCCCTGGGCGACAGCGGACCGGCCGCGCGGGCCTGCGAGTCGATACGGGTGAGCAGGGTGTCGGCAGCAGCCAGCGGGCCAGGCAGGTCGAGGCGGCGGAATTCCGCGGCGGCCTCGGCGGCCAGGGCGCGGGCTGCGCGCAGGTCACCGGGATCGTCCCTGGCCACCATCGCTTGGGCCAGCCCTAGTCGGCTGAGCGCCAGGAACGGCCGGGCACCGACCCGGGCGTTCATCTCGATCGCATCGGTGTGGCGGCGGATCGCCTCGTCAATTCGGCCGGTGGCTAGGGCTAGGTCGCCGATGACCCGCTGCAGCGAGCCGGCGCAGAACACCACGCCCGAGCCGTCGCCCATGTACGTAGGTGCGAGCCCGGACACCTGCTGGTAGACCCGGTCGCGAACGGATCATGCCCGCGGTCAGCAAGCTCGGCCACCACTTCCGCGTCTACGTGCTCTTGCGCGAGGACGGCTCGCAGGTCGTCGTGATCGGCGACACCGAGCAGGCGCTGCTCGACGCCCAGAAGGCGATCATGAACAGCGAACTGCTCCCCGGCGAGGACCCGGCGCTGCTGCCTGGCCCGGACCGGGTCGAGCTGTACCCAGTCGTCCAAGTTCAGGACATCAACCCCGACAGCGCAAGCTAGGGCTGACGACGACGCACCGTCCTGGCGCGAGCAAACGCGGCCTAGTCAGCGCACGTTGCCTGTGCGAAGGCAGCGAACTCCGCCAGGGCACGGTCGGTCTCTGGCAGGAAGTCGAACAGGATGAACGAATGAACGCTGTCGGCGACCGGGCTGAACGTCACGGGGACACCGGCGGCGCGAGCCCGGGCGGCCAGGTCTGAGGCGCTACCGAACAGCGCCTCAGGCTCGGCCGCCTGGATGAGTAGCGGCGGCAGCCCGGACAGGTCCGCACGCACCGGCGACACGAGGGGCGCGCCGGGGTCGATGTCATGGATGTAGCAGGCGGCGCGCTGTACCAGCGCAATGTGGTTATGCCATGGGTCGGAGTCGGACCGCAGGCTGTCTGGGGAAACCATCAGGTCGCAGAAGGGCGAGACGACGTGGATGCCCGCGGGCATCCGCTCGGAAGCGTCGCGCAGCGACAGGGTGAGGCCGAGGGCCAGGCCGCCGCCGGCGCACTCGCCGCTAACGATGATCGGGGCCTGCGGGTACTCGCGGGCCAGCCAGCGGTAGGCGGCCAGGGCGTCGTCCAGTGCCGCCGGGAACGGGTGCTCAGGGGCGAGCCGGTAATCGGGCACCAGTGACCAGCCGCCGACCGCGGCGGCCAGTCGCCCGGCGAGCGGGGCCGCCAGTTCCGCCGACCCCATCACGTAGCCGCCGCCGTGCAGGTGCAGTACCACCGGCGTACCGTCAGGCACTGGCTGTCCCACCTGCAGGGCGGATATCCCGTCGCAGCTGACCTCGAAAGCCGGTACGCGAGCGCCCGTCGCCCGCAGCTTGTCCCGGACGAACTCCGCGTAGCCCTGGCGCTCGCCGAGCCAGCCCGCCGCCCGGTGCTCGCCCGTCAGCGCCCCGCGCCACAGGTCGAAGGCCCGCCGTGACTCCGGCCGGCGCATCGGGTTGGCTGGCACGGCCAGCCGTCGGGAGAACTCTTCTGGTGACTGCTGCGCGGCGGCGACCGGGTCGTGCGCGAGCAGCCATTCCTGCATGGGCGGCCCGACCGGGCTGAGCCGCCGCAGTCCGCGGACGTAGCCGTTGCGCGCCCGGACCTGGACCGGGTCGCTGGTCTGGCTGTTGCGCAGGTTCACCCGGGATGATTCGAGCATCCGCGTGGTGCGCGCCTGGCGGCGGAACGTGTACTCCCGCAGCGCTGCCTGCTCGTTCCCCGCCCCGGCCCGCTGTAGGCAGGCGGCGAGCATGACAGCGTCCTCCAGGGCCATGCCGGCCCCCTGCCCGGCGCTGGGCGGCGCGGGATGCGCCGCGTCGCCCGCGAGGATGACGCGGTCCGAGCCCCAGGTCTCCAGCGGGTCCCGGAAGTAGATCCCGGTGATCAGCGCCGTGTCCATCAGGGCGAGGAGTTCCTGCAGGGCCGGACAGGAGTCCGCGAGGGACGCGTGCAGGTCAGCGAGGTCACCGGAGGCCGTCCACGACTCGCGGTGGACCTCGGTGGCGGGTACGAACGCGCTCAGGCTGTAGACGCTGTCCGGGTGCCGGTCGTGCCGCAGCGGATACAGCAGGACGTGGCGGCGCGGGCCGTACCAGGACATGATCTTGGCGTCGTAGCGCTGCGGCACTTTCTCCCGCGGGATCAGGCCACGCCAGACGACGACGTCGGTAAACCGGGCCTCGCGCTCACCCATGAGCTGCCTGCGGGTCGCCGAGCCCAAGCCGTCCGCGCCGACGAGCAGGTCACCGCGTACTTCTTCGCCGTTTGCCAGTTCGACGCGCACGTCGCGGCCGGTCTCCTCAACGGCGACGACGCGGCTGCCGGTGCGCACGCACTCGGGCGGCAGCGCCGCCAGCAGGCTGCTCAGCAGGTCGGCCCGGTGCCCGCAGTAGTAGTGCTCGCCGTACTTCGCCGCCTGCGGATCAAGGGACGACGTGGTGATGAGCTCGTCGTCGCCCAGCCCTCGTTGTTCAGCGATGTCGATGCGCGCTACGTTCTCCCGCCAGTAGGCGTCCGCCCCAAGGTACGTCAGCGCCTTCATGGCGTTCGCGTAAAGGCCCAAGCCCGCGCCGATCGCGGTGAACGCCTGCGCCTGCTCAAGCACCAGCGGTTCGATGCCGACCTTCCGGAGCGCGATCGCCGTCGCAAGCCCGCCCGTGCCGCCGCCGGCAATAAGTACACGCACTGTAATCCCCTAACCGTTCCAGGACACTGAGCAAAGTTGAGCACTCCCCAGCGGGCAGCCCCGAACGGTTGCTGGGCCACCTGGTCCGGCGGGTTGCCCCGCGAGGTCCGCAACGGTCTTCCACCACGTGCGTGGCCGCCGCGAGTCCTGGCGGGATCTGCCTTTCCTTGCACGCGTCCGGCGCGTAGGGCTCCGTGGGTAGCTCTCATGGCCCGATCCTCTGGTCGTGCTCATGTCACACCTCACCTCCGCACACCCGCACGCCTTCGTCGTGCTACATGAGATAGCACTAGAGAGTAGTTAGAAACCCAGAACGGAGGCGTGTTTCTCTGGATGTAAACACGCCTCCGTTCTGGATATGGTCCTTAAATTTTCTGGGGTCAGTGGCGCCAAAGGCGCTGCGACGCGAGCTGGGCCCCCTCGGCGAGGGCCGAGAACTTGGCCCAGGCCACCTTGGGATCGATTTCCCTGGTGGCGGCCTGTGAGGCGAAGCCGCAGTCGTTGCCGAGCATTACGTTCTCCCGGCCGACGAGCTCCGCGTACCGCACGGTAAGCTCGGCGATCAGCTCCGGGTGCTCGACCCAGTTCGCGCCGTTGCTGAGCATGCCCGGGATGATTACCTTGCCCTCCGGCAGGCGGACGTCCTCGAACGCGTGGTAGTCGTGCATGTGGCGCACGTTCATGACCTCGAACGAGAACGCCTGGGCATTGACCTTGAGCATCGGCTCGATGAAGTCCCGCAGGTGCAGGTCGTAGACATGCGGGCCCTGGTTGATGCCGTAGCAGGTGTGGTAGCGGATCTTCTCCGGCGGGATGTCGCGCAGCGTGTAGTTGATCAGCTCGACGGTCTCGGCGACACGCCGGTCCCGCTCAGCGGGCTCGGCGTCCCGGAGACCCCACAGGTTCGACGCGGCCGGGTCGTCCAGCTGGATCAGGAAACCGGCGTCGATGATGGCCCGGTACTCCTCGTGGGTGGCGTCGGCGAGCGCGGTCAGGAACTCCTCGCGCGAGTAGTAGTACTCGTTGTCGTGCTCCGCGAGGCCGGTTGGCAGGGCCGCGGACATGAAGGCCTCGGTGTAGTTCTTGCCTTTCAGCGCGGCCTGCAGGTTGGCGATGTCGGCCGCGAGCGCTTCCTGGCCGATGTACTTGACCGGCCCACGGCACACCAGCCGGGTGGGCGGGCTCAGCATGGCGCCGTACATCGCGGTCTTGAAGTAGCGGTCGTAGTACTCGGGGAAATCGGCTACTTCGCGCCACCGGCCAGGCGACTCGCCCGGCGCGTAGGGGACCGCCTCGAACCCGGCGAGCCGCTCGGTCAGGTACGTGGTGAACCCGCTCTTGCGCTGCTCGCCGTCGTTGATGACGTCCAGCCCGGCCTCGACCTGCTGGCGCACGCAGTCTTCGACGGCTTGCGTGGCGAGGGCTTCGAACTCCGCCCGGTCGTAGGGCTGGCCGTTCTCCTTGGCGCGCATCAGCTCGATCAGGTCGTCTGGCCTGGCGATGCTTCCCGTGTGCGTGGTCAGGATCCGGTCTGTGCTTCTCTGCACCGGGCTTTGTCCCTTCGTCGCGGGCTCGTGGATAGAACTTTATAATATAAAGTTATGGGTGGCTGGCAATAGCGACTACGCTGCGTGTCCTAAGGTCCCATCGAGGAACACATCATGACGTATGGCGATCCAAGCCGCGGCGCGACGACCAAGGCCGACGGCGCTTACCTTGAGCTGCGCAACCAGATCCTCCTCGGCACGCTTGAGCCGGGGAGCCGGATTGACTACGTGCAACTCTCCGCGTCACTGGACGTTTCCATCACCCCGCTGCGCGAGGCCCTCCGCCGGCTCGAGGCTGATCATCTGGTCATCCGCAGCGCGCACCGGGATGTGGTGATCGCGCCCCTCACCCGTGAAGAGGCGTCCGAGCTCGTGACCGTCCGGCAGGAACTTGACCTGCTGGCGGCGCGGCTTGCGGCGACACACATGACGCGGGACGAACTCGCCGCGGCGCGCAAGCTGATCGCCAGCGAGGACGAGAACGCGGGGCTCCGCTACCTGCAGGACGCCGGGCTTCCCGTGGCCATGGGCGGCATGGTGAGCGTGAACCGGGCATTTCACCGCATGGTCTACTGCGGGTCGCACAACCAGGTGCTGATCCAGTACCGGGACGCCATCTCCACGCGGACCGAGCGGTACGTCATCATGGCGCGGCGGATCACCACGGTCCCGCCCGAGGCGTACCGGGTGCTGCACGAGAAGCTGCTGACCGCGCTCGAGGACCGCGACGCGGCGGCCGCGGCCGAGGTAATGCGCGCGCACTACCGGGAGCTGGACCTGGACTTCGCCAACGTGATCTTCGGCTAAGACCCGTATGCCGCGGCTTGCCAGAGATGTCGCGATAGTGCCTGCGGCGTTAGCGTGGAAGATTTGCACTGCGTGGAACTGCGGTTCCTGAGAGATCAGCGTTTATGTAAGCCATCAGGCCGCGTAGTCCCGGAATCTGATAGCTCCAGAATGCGGTGATAAGCGCGCCAGTGTGCTCGCGATCCTCTCCGGTCGCGAGTATGCGCGCGATGGCTTTGCGGGTGTTGTCGAACACCAAGCGCAGGATCTCACGGTGCGGCGGTGACGGGTCGCCGTCGAGCGCGCTGGCAGCGTGTGTGACCAGTCGCTCGACGAACTCCGCTGGATATGCCGCGAAACGGGTGTCCGCGGCCTTGTCGAGGAGCACGATCATCGCCAGGCGGTGCTCTAGCCAGAAGTCAAGCAGTTCGGCCGCTGTCGCCGCCTCATGCGCGCTTCCCTCCGCAAGTGCTGCTACCCGGGTATCCAGTAGAAAATCGTGGCGGCGCGCCAGGTCTGCAGGCACGACCGCGTCGAACAGTGCTTCCTTAGACGGGTAATACCGGTAGAGGTTGGCCGGCGCGGTCCCGGCGGCGGCAGCGATGTCGGCCATGGAAGTGCCGCTGTAGCCCTGCCCGGCGAAGCACCGCAGCGCGGCCTCCTGAATGTTGGCGCGGATGGTCGCCTTCAGCACTTGGGCCATTACGCCCGCCTGGCGAGCCAGGACGTGTCAGGCGTGTCGTCAGCCCACGGCTCCGCCGCCTCAAGTTCGTACGCCAGTTCAAGCAGGCGCTGGTCCGCGCCCGGACGGGCGGCGAAGTGGATGCCGACCGGCAAGCCGTCGTGACGGCCAAGCGGGACCGTCATGGCCGGGCAGCCTGCCGCATTGTGAATCGGGGTGTACCCGGCAGCTTCTTCTGTGCGGTGGATAAGTGTTTCCCGCCCTGCGGCAGGAGACAGGTGCCCAAGTGGCCATGAGACGCGGGCAAGCGTGGGGCTGAGGACGACGTCGCACTGCTCGAACAGCGTCAGGTAGGCCTGGCCGGCGTCGTTGAGCGCCCGCTCGGACGCGGCCAGAGCGTCTGGACCCAATGACGCCGCCCAGTCGATGAGCTCGAGGGTGAACGGCTCCAATTCGGACGGCCCGGGACGACGGCCGAGCGCCTGCGCGGCCGCTTGCGACATCTGCGACATAGCCAGCGCGGCTGCGGTGAAGAATCCGTCACTAGTCGCCTGGCCGTCAATCTCCGGAGGCTTGGCGATGTCAACGTGGTGGCCTAGGCGCTCGCATAGCGTGGCCGCACGGTCCAGTTCCTGAGCTATGGCTGAGTCTGGAGTGCGTCCAAGCAGGGTTGGCGATAGCACCGAGATCCGGCAGCGCGCGCTAGCTGGGCCGGAGACCAGCCCGATCGGCGGGTACGTAGCGTCCGGGCCGGTGCGCTCGGTGACGGCGAGAAACGTAGCGCTGTCGCGGACGCTGTGACTCATGCAGTGCTCGGCGACGAGGGAGGCAAATCCCGGTGCGTCGGGCAAGGCGGGCGCGCACCGCCGGTTCGAAGGCTTGAAGCCGAACAGACCGTTGAGTGCGGCGGGCACCCGCAAAGACCCGCCCGCGTCATTTCCATGGGCCATTGGGACGATCCCGGCGGCGACCAATGCGGCCGACCCACCTGATGAACCGCCCGCAGAGAGCCCCTCGCGCCATGGATTAAGCGTCGACCCGTGCAGCACCGATTCCGTGCTACCGAGGAGACCGAATTCTGAACTAGCCGTTGAGCAGATGACGTTCAGCCCGCTGTCGGCGATCCGGGCCGCGTACGGCGAAATCGCAGGTGCCGGGTTGGCCTCCATCAGCCGCGATCCCATTGTCCATGGCAGCCCAGGCCAGGCGAGTAGCTCCTTAACGGCGAACGGGACCCCGGTCAGTGCGCCTGCGGTACCAGTGGCCGCGCCACTGTCGGCGAGGTAGGCGACGGCGTTCAGGCGCCGGAGGTCCTCAATCCGCGCCCGGGCGGTCTCGGCGAGGTCGTCAGCGGTGACCTCGCCCTCGCGGACGAGCCGGGCCATCTCAACGGCATCCCACTGTCGGTAGTCAGTCCACGGTATGAGCACACGTCAATAGTGAATGGATGAATCGCTTTTGGCAAACCGAGGAGCCGCGGCGAAGCGGCGGCACTCCTGGTGCCACGGGATGCAAGGCTGCACTAGACCGCGAAACCCCTTTGAGATGTATCTCTCATCAGTGTCCGGGCTTATTTTTTGTCGGATGCGACGCGATGCCCGGTGTGACCAGGGAAGAAGCGGCTGACAGCGGATGCGGCCGGGACGCCCGGGCACTGTGAGTGTTGTTACCTCACCGTGATGTCTATGTTATCGTCCCGAGATGTGTCTCTTGACCTGCGCCGTCTTAACCGATTTGCTCCTGTGTCCTCCGTAGATACTGCCATCCGGCCATGCGCTGCGGGACAGCCGGACATGACCAGACCAAGTGTGTTGGTCCTTGCTCTGATCGCCACGGTCGTCGTGCTTGACCAGGCAGCCAAGTGGTGGGCTTGGCGGTATGTCCCCGGGGCCAGGATCAACTCTGGCGGCGATGTCATCGTTGGGAGCACGATCGGCCGGTGGTATGCCGCCCCGGTGACGGGCGCCCTGCTTGACCTGCTCGACTTCGGGGTGCTGAGCGTTGCCGTAACGTTCCTCATGCGGTTTCGGACGATTGCCGTCGTCGCGATTCCCGGCGCCCTGATGATCGGCGGCTGGGGCAGCAACCTTCTCGACCGGCTGGGAGTCCACTACTGGACCGCCCCGGGCAGCGTCCGCGGCGCGGTCGATTTCATCCACTTGCACGGGCAGTACTACAACGTCGCGGACTTCTTCATCATCAGCTGCACGCCGGTATTCCTGTTGGCGGCGCTCTACCAGGGAGTGCGAGCGGTGACGCGGGCGACGGGGCGACAGGTAATGACGGGGCGACAGGTAATACGGTCGGCCGCGGTCAGGAGCGCGCTGCCACGCGCGCGCCGCCGGGTGTGGGCGCGGGTGCGGATCCCGGCGCTGGCCGCCGCGGGCCTGGTCCTAGTCGTCTCACTCGGCGCGGCGCACTACGGGGGCGTGAACACTGCTTCTTGCACGCTGACGCACCTGGACGGCAGTGCGGCAACTTCGGCCGCGGCCGTGCCGCTGAGCGTCTGCTAAGGGCGTCAGCAGAGCCTTCACGTGTCCAGGCATTAAACCAGGGGCTCGTCGGTGCCGATCTGGGCCGAGGATTCCGCGGCCAGTGGCTGCAGTTCCTCATCGGACCAGGAGAGCTTTCCATTCCGCAGGTCCTCGATCACCGACCGGATCCAGTCGAGCTGGGTGGTGGCCGTGGCCAGGATGTACTCGGACTCCAGCATGAGCACACGAGGGAGGCCCTTGGCGGCGGCCAGGCCCGCTTCCAGGCCCTGATGGATCGCGGTGAGCGCTGCCGCGCGCCGCTCAAGCAGCGGCAGGGCCTCCTGCGGGGTCAGCATCATGATGTGCGAGAGGGCGGCGGGGAACTCGGGGAACTCCGTCTTCGGGACCGCGAGCATCTCCGCTAGCCATTCGCGCGTGACGGCTCGGCCCGCACCCGTGATCTCGTAGATGGTCCGCTCCGGGTACTGCTGGCCGCGCTCCGTCTCCCGCACCGTGACCAGCCCGGCCGCCTGGAGCCGGTCGATGGTCCGGTAGAGGCTCGCCCGCTGGCCGACGTTGACGACTTGATCCTTGCCCCATTGCCTGATCAGGCGCTGGATGCCGTAGGGGTGCAGCGGCTGCGTGTGCAGCATGCCCAGCACGGTGAGCGCGAGCGGCGAACTGCGGACGTCTGAACTCATGCCAAGATCATAGCCGCAAAATTACTAGTTGACTTGCTACTAGTTTCAATGCAACTATGAAGCCATGACGCACACACCAGAACGCATCCACGTCGACCACTCCACGATCAGCCGCCTCGGCCACTGGACCAGCGCCACCGCCTTCGAGGTGCGGTCGCGCAAGGGCAAGGCCGTACTGGACCTCCGCTCTCCGCAGATCGCCGGAGACATCGACCTTGACCTGGACCTACAGCGCACGGCTCTGGTGCTGCTGCTGCCCGACGACGCCTCAATCGACCAATGGGACCTGCGCTTCGATGGCAAGGGCCGGATCAAGGACGATCAGCAGCCCGCCATCCCCACGCGCCACGTCCGCCTGCGCGGTGCCGCAGCCGACAGCCAGATCCGGGTCCGGCGCGGCGGGACCGCGCAGTTGACCGCCATGCTCTCCCGGGACTACCTCACCGACGTGCGCACCGCGCACCGCGCCGGCACCTACCCGACCGTCGACGACCCGGCCCGCACCCAGGCCTGAGCAGAAGGAGGCAGAAGATGAGCAAGCAGGTGCAGACCGCCATCATCATCGGCGGCGGGATTGCCGGGCCGGTGACCGCCATGGCCCTGCAGCAGGCGGGGATCGAGGCCGTCGTCTACGAGGCCTACCCGCA
>Ga0310811_10011105_pt1 | contig 11662 bp, 11 predicted proteins | sample YCmetagenome_FD_207642 | JGI IMG/M metagenome (GOLD analysis project Ga0310811, IMG submission 207642) | Soil microbial communities from experimental microcosm in Duke University, North Carolina, United States - YC | ecosystem: Engineered > Artificial ecosystem > Soil microcosm > Unclassified ...
AGTCTTTGTGCGCAGTGAGCGAACGCTCGCTGCGCGATCAATTGCTCTGTTTGTGATCGAATGATCGGATACGTGTACAGCCATGTCAAGGCGCGCCGCAAGATTTCGATGGTGCAGCGCGGCAGCTGGCGCAGGCCCGTCTCTTTCAATCTAGACAAGGCACGCAGGCAGGCAATGACAAATTAAGAAGATACGTTATATCATTCCCAACCTCACCCGATGCTTCAGCAATCAGGAGCCTCCCATGTCCGCCTCGCAAGACGAGCGCCTTGCGCGCAAGCTCGCGCGCGCCGAAGCCGTCGCCGCTACCCGCGGCGTCGCGCTGACGACGCTGCGCCGGCAGGTCTACACGCTGATCGCCGCGAGCGACCGGCCGATCGGCGCCTACGACCTGCTCGCGGCACTCGAGCCGCAGCGCGGCCGCGTGCCGCCGACCACGGTCTACCGCGTGCTGGACTTTCTGGTCGAGCATGGCTTCGTGCATCGGATCGAGTCGAAAAACGCGTTCTTCGCGTGCTGCGAGATCGGGCGCCCGCATCAGGGGCAGTTTCTGATCTGCGAGTCGTGCGGCGAAACCGTCGAGATTCCCGGCGGCGAGCTGGCCGCGCAGCTGGCGAGCAGCGCGCCGGCGCACGGCTTCGAGGTGCGTCATCAGGTGGTCGAGTTGAGCGGTCTTTGCGCGGCCTGTCAGCGCGGCCCGCGGTAGTAGTTCTGTCCAATCCATTTCATAAGGTTTAACGGATCAGCAATATGAACAACAACAAATCGATGCGGCATACAACGCACCTCGCCGCCACGCTCGCAGCAAAACTGCTCAAAGGGCTGGCCACCGCGGTGGCCGTGCTGGCCGTCGCACAGGCCGCGCATGCGCAGCAGCAAGGCGGCAAGCTTCAGGTAGTGGCCGCCGAGAACTTCTATGGCGACGTGGCGCAGCAACTCGGCGGCGAGTATGTGAGCGTCACCAGCATCCTGAGCAACCCGGACCAGGACCCGCATCTGTTCGAAGCCAGCCCGAAAACCGCACGCGCGTTGCAGCACGCGAGCCTTGTCGTCTATAACGGCGCCGACTACGATCCGTGGATGGCCAAGCTGCTGAACGCTTCGAAGAGCGCGACGCGCAAGACGATCGTCGCAGCCGAGCTGACTGGCAAGAAAAGCGGCGACAATCCGCACCTGTGGTACGACCCGAAGACGATGCCCGCGGTGGCGCGCGCGATGAGCGATGCCCTCGCCGCGGCTGACCCGGCGCACAAGACGGCGTACGATGCGAATCTCGCGAAGTTTCTGGACTCGCTCAAGCCGATCGATGCGAAGGTCGCCGAACTGCACGGCCGCTACGCGGGCGTGCCGGTCACGGCCACCGAGCCGGTGTTCGGCTATATGTCGGACGCCATCGGTCTGGACATGCGCAACCTGCGTTTCCAGCTGGCGACGATGAACGACACCGAGGCGAGCGCGTCCGATATCGCCGCGTTCGAGCGCGACCTGCGCGAGCGGCGCGTGCGGGTGCTGATCTATAACAGCCAGGCTACCGAGGCATTGACCAAACGCATGTTGAAACTTGCGCAGCAATCGAAGGTGCCGACGATGAGCGTCACGGAGACGGAGCCGGCGGGCAAGAACTACCAGCAATGGATGCTCACGCAACTGGATGCGCTCAGCACCGCGCTCGCCGCCGGCGACACGGCCACTAAAGGAAAGAGTGAATGAACCCAAGCGGCCGAACGCCGGCCTCCGATGCGGCACCCGTCCTCGAGCTCGAGCATGTGACGCTCGAGCTCGGCGACCGCACCATCCTGCGCGATACCAGCTTCACCGTGCGGCAGGGGGAATTCATCGGCGTGCTCGGTCCGAACGGTGCCGGCAAGACCACGTTGATGCGTTCGGTGCTCGGCCTCGTGCCGGCCGCGAGCGGTACCGTGCGCGTGCTCGGCGAACCGGTGGTGTGCGGCAACCCGTCGATCGGCTATATGCCGCAGACGCGCAGCGCGCTGGCCGGCCGGCGCGTGCGCGGCCGCGACTTCGTGGCGATGGCCGCCGATGGACACCGCTGGGGCTTGCCGCGCGCCGATGCGAAAACCCGCGCGGATGTCGAGCGCGTGCTCGAACTGGTCGGCGCGACCGCACTGGCGGCGCGGCCGCTTTCGGAACTGTCGGGCGGCGAGCGGCAGCGGCTGCTGCTCGCGCAGTGCCTGCTCGGCAATCCGCGCCTGCTGCTGCTCGACGAACCGCTGATCAGCCTCGACCCGCATCATCAGCGCAGCGTCGTCGAACTGGTGCGGCGCGTGCAGCAGGAACTCGGCATTGCCGTGCTGTTCTCCGCGCATGAACTGAATCCGCTGCTGCATGCGCTCGACCGCGTGCTGTATCTGGGCAACGGCGTCGCCGCGCTCGGTACCGTCGACGAAGTCATCACCAAGCCGGTGCTGTCGCGCCTGTATGGCTCGACGATCGACGTGATGCGCGTGAACGGCCGCATCTTTGTGATGTCCGGCGACGTCGAAGTGGAAAAACACGATCACGAGCACGAAGACGACGCCGGCCACAATCACAGTGCGCCGCACGCGCATGGCCACGGTCATGGCCACCATCATCACCACGCGTCACGCGACGGACACACGCACGATGTTTGAATACGATTTCATGATCAATGCATTCGCGGCGTCGGGGATCGTCGCGGTGCTGTCGGGTATCGTCGGGTACTTTCTTGTGATGCGCGGGCAGACCTTCGCCGGCCACGCGCTGTCGCATGTGGGCTTCACCGGCGCGACCGGCGCGGTGCTGATCGGCATCTCGCCGATCTGGGGGATGATCGGCTTCACGCTCGCGGCAGGCGTCGGCATGGGCGCGCTCGGCGAGCGGCTGGCGGGGCGCGACGTGGCGATCGGCGTGGTGCTGTCGCTGGCGCTGGGCTTCGGCTTGCTGTTTCTGCATTTCTTCACCGCTTATGCGACACAGGTCACCGCGCTGCTGTTCGGCAATGTGCTCGGCGTCAGCGCGTCGACGCTGGGCGTGCTGGCAGCGCTCGGGGTATTGAGCCTGCTGGCGCTGGCCGCGATCATGCGGCCGTTGCTGTTCGCGTCGTTGCAGCCGGAGCTGGCTGAAGCGAAAGGCGTGTCGTTGCGTCTCGTGTCGGTTTTGTTTCTGGCGATTGCCGCGCTGGCGGTTGCGGCATGCACGCAGATCGTCGGCGTGCTGCTGGTGTTCACGCTGATGGTCGGGCCGGCCGCCGCCGCGCAAAACATGACGACGCGGCTGTCGACCGGTCTTGTGCTGGCTGCGGGCCTGGCGCTGGTGCAGGCGTGGCTCGGCGTGACGCTGGCGTTCTATACGGACTGGCCGACGAGCTTCTGGATCACGCTGCTCGCGGCGCTGGTGTATGGCGGGAGTCTGGTGGGGCGTCGTTAAGCGCGCCGTTGCTTGAGCCGTTGATGCACGGCGGACAACCACAATGCTTCGAAGTCCGGCGGCCGCATCGACCGCCGCACTGCGACCGATACGACAACCCCTTACGCAAGCAATACCTTCGCGTGATGCGCGAGGTGATCTTCGACGAAGGTCGAAATGAAGTAATACCCGTGGTCGTAGCCCGCATGGCGCCGCAACGTCAGCGGCTGGCCGGCTGCGTTGCAGGCGGCTTCGAACACGTCCGGGTTCAGCTGCTCGGCAAGAAACTGGTCGGCGAGCCCCTGATCGACCAGAATCCCTGCCTCGAACCGACTCGATGCGCGCGCAACCAGTTCGCTCGCATCGTACTGACGCCATGCTTCGCGGTCGTCGCCGAGATAGCCGCTAAACGCCTTTTGGCCCCAAGGGCAGCGCATCGGTGCGGCGATCGGCGCAAATGCCGACACCGACCGGTACAGATCGGGGTTGCGTAACGCCAGCATCAACGCACCATGTCCGCCCATCGAGTGACCGAAGATGCCGAGCCGTGCCGCATCGATCGGCAAACTCGCACACACCAGCTCACGCAGCTCGTCGCGCACGTACGAGTACATCCGGTAGTGCTTTGCCCACGGCTCGCGCGTCGCATCGACATAAAAGCCCGCGCCGACGCCAAAATCCCACGCATCGCTCTCGCCCGGCACACCGGCCCCGCGCGGACTCGTATCCGGCGCGATCAGCGCGATGCCGTGCTGCGCGGCAAAGCGCTGCGCGCCGGCCTTGATCGGGAACGTCTCTTCGGTGCAGGTCAGCCCGGCCAGATAGAACAGCGCCGGCACCTTGCCGTGCGCGGCCCGCGGCGGCAGGAATGCGGCGAAGCGCATCGGCAGGCCGATGGTCCGCGAATCGTGCTGGTAGAAATGCTGCACGCCGCCGTGGCAGGCGTGCGACGAACGCGTTTCCGGCATCGCTGCCTCCTGTTAGTAGACCACCACCGAGCGGATCGACTCGCCCTTCTTCATCAGATCGAAGCCGTCGTTGATCTGCTCGAGCTTCAGATGATGCGTGATCAGGTCGTCGATATTGATCTTGCCTTCCATGTACCAGTCGACGATCTTCGGCACGTCGGTGCGGCCGCGTGCGCCGCCGAACGCCGAGCCCTTCCACTGACGGCCCGTCACCAGCTGGAACGGCCGCGTGCTGATTTCTTCGCCGGCGGCCGCCACGCCGATGATGAACGACTGGCCCCAGCCCTTGTGCGTGCATTCGAGCGCCTGGCGCATCAACCTGGTATTGCCGACGCATTCGAACGAGTAGTCCGCGCCGCCGTCGGTCAGCTGCACGATGCGGTCGACCACGTTGTCCACTTCATTGGGGTTGATGAAGTCGGTCATGCCGAACTTCTTCGCGAGTTCGACGCGGCCCGGATTGATGTCGACGCCGATAATCCTGTCCGCACCGACCATCTTCGCGCCCTGGATCACGTTCAGCCCGATGCCGCCGAGACCGAACACGACCACGTTCGCACCGGCCTCCATCTTCGCCGAATACACGACCGCGCCAACGCCGGTCGTCACGCCGCAGCCGATATAGCAGACCTTGTCGAACGGCGCGTCCTCGCGGATCTTCGCCACGGCGATTTCCGGCACGACGATATAGTTCGAGAACGTCGACGTGCCCATGTAGTGAAACAACGGCTTGCCGCCCAGCGAGAAACGCGACGTCGCATCCGGCATCAGCCCCTTGCCCTGCGTGCCGCGGATCGCCTGACACAAATTGGTCTTGCGCGACAGACAGAACTTGCACTGCCGGCATTCGGGCGTGTAGAGCGGGATCACGTGATCGCCCTTCTTCAGCGAGCCGACGCCGGGCCCGACGTCGACCACCACACCGGCGCCTTCGTGGCCGAGAATCGCCGGAAACAGACCTTCCGGATCCGCGCCCGACAGCGTGTAGTAATCGGTGTGGCAGATGCCCGTGGCCTTCACCTCGATCAGCACTTCGCCGGCGCGCGGGCCTTCGAGGTCGACTTCTTCGATCGTCAGCGGTGCGCCGGCTTTCCACGCGATGGCGGCTTTGGTCTTCATGGGCGGTTCTCCAGGGTTCGGTTGGCAATGCAGATAGCAAAACGACAGGCTGCGCGGACGGTATTCTCTCATCGTGCCGCAAGCGCCGTGCCCTTTTTGCAGGCATGACGGGTGTACGCGTGCATGTTGGCCAGGTCGAAACGATCTGTAAACAAGCAATCGGTGTGCATAAAGCGCGCGCTGTTTCCGGTCGCGGTCAAAAGCTTTTCACTTAAAATCGGCGCATCATCGTGAGACCAATGCGCAATACCAATGACTCGAAGGGGTGATTCGTGGGCAAAAAAGGCGCGACACAGATAACGTCGATGAAAGACGTGGCGCAGCTTGCAGGCGTATCGGCAATGACGGTGTCGCGGGCGATGCGCAACCCCGACAGCGTGTCGCCCGCCGTGCTCAAGAGCGTGCAGCGCGCGATCGACAAGAGCGGCTACGTGCCCAACCGCGTGGCAGGCAATCTGTCGTCGAACCGCACGTCGGTGGTCGCGCTGATCATTCCGAGCCTGCGCAATGCGCTGTATGCCGAGATGATCAAAGGCATCTCGGACGTGCTGTCGCGCAGCAACCTGCACCTGATGATTTCGGACAGCGGCCTCGATCTGCAGGAAGAAGAGAAGCTGGTCGCCGAATACGTCGCGCAACGCGTGTGCGGCATCATTCTGCATAACACGAAGCACACGCAACGCACTGTCGATATGCTGCGCAAAAGCGCCACCGCCTGCGTCGAAACCGGCAACCTGACGTCGACGCCGATCGACATGGTGGTCAGCTACTCGAATCATGCGGCTGGCAAGGCAATGGCCGAACATCTGCTTGGCCTCGGCTATCGCCGCTTCGCGTTCGCGAGCCTGCCGGTGGCTCGCAGCGAGCGGCTCAGGCAGCGCCGCAACGGCTTTCTCGCGGGGCTGCGCAAGGCTGGTATCGAAATCGATCCGGCGCTGTTGCTCGAAGTGGATGCCGGTCTCAATAGCGGTGCGCAGGCGCTCGCCGATGTGCTCGCACGCGCGCCACGCACCCAGGCGGTGTTTTTCGCCGGCGACGTGCTGGCCGCAGGCGCGATCTTCGAATGTCAGCGGCGTGGGCTCGATGTGCCCAAACGGATCGCGATCGCCGCCTCCGACGATAACGACCTGATGCAGAACATGGTGCCGCCGATCACGACGGTGGCATTTCCGCGCTATGAAATCGGCGTGCGCAGCGCCGAGATGATTGTCGCGCGCGGTGCGGGAGAAGCGGTCGACGCCACGCGCGTCGACCTCGGTTTCAGCGTGATACAGCGGGGCAGCACCTGAGACGCGCGGATCGCATACCGTCTCGCCGGGCGAGCAGCATGCTACGCGCATCACAAGCGGCATGCCCGGCGTCGGGTGCGACTTGCTCTAACGCGCTTGCTTCAACGCGCCCTCCTCAACGCTTATCCGCGCCCTCTTCCATCGCCTTGAGCGCCGCGACCAGCGCAAAGCGCGACTGCTCGACCGCTTGCCCGGGCTCCGCACAACGCGTGCTGTAGTACAGATCGCGCCCGAGGCTGACGATGTCCGGATTGCAAGCCGCCGTGCAGTCGGCGAGCTCGATCGCCCGGGACAACACCTGATCGGCGGGCACCGCCTCATTCACCAGATGCAGTTCACACGCCTCGGCGGCGCTGAGCAGGCGCGCACGGTAGACCAGATCGAACAGCACCTTCTTCGGCAAACTGTCCTTGACGATCGCGAGCGCGAGAAACGGAAAAAGCCCATGCGCGATCTCCGGTAAGCCGAGCGTGGCGGAGTGGCTTGCTACCGCGAGGTCGCAGGCGGCCACGAGGCTGAAGCCGCCGGCGTGCGCATCGCCGTTGATCGCCGCGACAAGCGGCTTGCCCAAACGGCACATCGCGCGCTCCATGTCGGCAAACGCGCGCGCGAAGCCGAGGCGCCCTTCGCTGGTGGCGCCCGCGCTCAGGAAATCGCCGCCCCGGCAAAACACGTCCCCTTGCCCGGTCAGCACGCAGCCGGTAATGGAACGATCGGCGCGCGCGGCTTCGAGAATACGCGCGGCCTGTTCGGCCATCGTCTGCGTCACCCGGTTCTCCCGCTCCGGGCGCTTCATGACCAGTATCTGCACGCGACCGTGCATACGCGTGTCGATCGTGCCTGCCGCAACTTCGCTCATTCACATGCTCTCCCGAGTCGATTTCAGCCGCGCGCTTCGCCCACCCGCGCCGCGCCTTCGTGCGGTTCCGCGGCACGCTGGTGATAACGGCCGAGCCACACGAGAATCACGAATGCGATGCATCCGTACATCGCGATCAGTTGCATGCCGCCCGCCGTGCTGCCGGTGGCATCCTTGATCGCACCCACCACGAACGGCGCGGCAAAACCCGACAGATTGCCGAGCGAATTGATCACCGCGAAACCCACGGCCGCCATGGCCGGACCGAGCAGCCCCGGCACCAGTGCCCAGAAAATCGGCAGCGCGGCATACACGCCGAAGGCCGCGACGCACAGCAGCGCCAGTTCGACCGGAGGATAGGCCACCAGCGTCGAGCCGCCGAGCCCGATGATTGCGAGCGCAACCGGCAACAACTGGTGGAAACGCCGTTCGTTGCGCCGGTCGGAGCGCTTGCCCCACCAGATCATGCCGAAGCCGCCGACCGCAAACGGGAGCGCCGCGACGAAGCCGGTTTCGAGCAGGCTGAGATGAAAGCCCCGGACAATCTGCGGCAGAAAAAAGCTGAGCCCGAAATTGAAAGCGACGAGGCCAAAATACGCAGCGGCAAGCAACAGCACGATCGGACGTCTGGCGATATTCCAGAAGCCATGCTCGTTCACCGGCACGCGCTGCTGCCGCTCGAATTCGAGCGTGCGCGCAAGCCACTGGCGCTCGTCGTGGTCGAGCCATTCCGCTTGCACGGGACGGTCGCGCAGCACCTTCAGCACGACGACTGCGAGAATCAGCGACGGCACCGCTTCGACGATAAACATCAGCTGCCAGCCTTTCAGACCCATCACACCGCCGAGTCCGAGCAGCCAGCCGGAGACCGGGCCGCCGATCACGCTGGCAAACGGCATCGCCGCCATAAACGCGCCGACCACGCGACCACGATAGGCGGCGGGCACCCAGTAAGTCAGAAACAGAATCACGCCGGGAAAGAAACCGGCTTCGGCGACACCCAGCAGAATCCGCACCGCGTAGAAGCTGCGCTCGCCGACCACGAACGCGGTCGCCGCCGAAATCACGCCCCACGTCAGCATGATTCGTGCAATCCAGCGGCGTGCGCCATAGCGCTCGAGCGCCAGATTCGACGGCACTTCGAAAAAGAAGTACCCGATAAAGAACAGTCCCGCGCCGAGACCGAATACCGTGTACGAAAAGCCGAGATCCTGGCTCATCGTCAACGCGGCAAAGCCGACGTTGACGCGATCGAGAAACGAAACAACGAAACATACGACCAGCAGCGGTACGAATCTGCGCAACACCTTGCGCATCGTGCGCGATTCGACGTCGTCCATAACGATCCCTGTCGGCGTGGTCCGTGACGTCCACGTTATAGGGTCCTGCGCGCACCGCCGAGTATCCGTAAAAACCCTTCGACGCCGTGCATCACGCGCATCGCGTTCGCGCAGCGCCCGCTGCGACGGCGCTTTGCGCGGCATAGACAGAAAAGTTATCGATAACATAAACGGTCTTGCCGCTTGCGCTCCGCTTGATGTTATCGATATCATGAATTGGCCCGCCATCATTCTGGAGAACGTTTTGAGCCGCTCTGCCCAATTCCGCGAATTGCTGAAGTCGCCGCCATTTGTCTGCCTTGGCGCACATGATGCAGTCACCGCGATGCTTGCCGAACAGGCCGGCGCGCAAGCGATCTACGTCAGCGGTTTCGCCGCTTCGGCCATCGTGGCCGGGCAGGCCGACGTCGGCCTGCTGACGCAAACGGAGATGTTCGAGCACATCAGGCGCATCTGCCGCGTCACGAAACTGCCGGTGTTCGCCGATGCGGATACCGGCTACGGCGGCGTGCTCGACGCGCAGCGCACGATCCGGCTGTGGGAAGAGGCCGGCGCATCGGTGCTTCATCTGGAGGATCAGGCCGTGCCGAAGAAATGCGGCCACTTTGCGGGCAAGCAGCTGGTGCCGAAAGAAGAGATGCAGCAAAAGCTCGCGGCCATGCTGGCGGCGCGCAGCGATCCGGATTTCTTCGTGGTGGCGCGCACCGATGCGATTGCTGTAACCGGCCTGAACGATGCGATCGAGCGCCTCGAAGCCTATGCCGCGGTCGGCGCGGACGGCCTGTATGCGGATGCGCCCGAAAGCGTCGAGCAGATGCGCGAACTGGTGCGCCGCCTGAAGCCGCTCGGCAAGCCAATCCTGTTCAACATGGCGCGCTCGGGCAAGAGCCCGTATCTGTCGCTAAAGGAAGTCTACGAACTCGGCTTCGACTACGCGTTGTGCCCGATCGAACCGATGTTCGCAATGCACAAGGCCGTGAAGGAGATGATGGAAATCTTCATGCGCGAAGGCTCGACCAATGCAGTGGCGGACCGCCTTACGTCGTTCGACGAGTTCAACCGGTTCGTCGGTCTTGACGCCGCAGTCGAGCAGGAGCGGCGCTATACGCGCTGAACCCGCGTAGCGGGGCGCGCGGCGGTGTCACTGGGGCACATCGACTCGCTAAACGCCGCGCCAATCAGGCGATGTGCAAGCCGCTGTCCGCGAGGCGCAGCGCCGCGGCTGTATCGCTGCACCACGTATAGCTACTCGTCAACCAACGGCGTCAGCGCAATACTGCGCATCGGCTGCGCATCGACCGCGATGGCGAGATCGAGCGCGCCTTGCGCGACCAGACCGACCCGCTCCGCGCACGGCCGCTCCACCCGTTCGACGAGCATCTCCGGAGATTCGCTGAGCGCCGTCAGCAGCGACGCCGCGAGAATCCGCGCTGTGCTGTCCGGAATGCCAGGCGCCACGCGCCCCGAAGGCCGCGCCATTTCGTGATCGATCGCCGCGCGCAGTGCCATGTTTGCTCCGTGCAGACGGACCACCGGAAGGCGGCATAGAGCCGATAAGCTTTTCTTATCGACCAATCTCAAATCGGTATTTTTACATATCGCTGCGCGTCCCTATACTCGCCGGAATACAAAAACCGCCGCGAGCCGACGCAGCATGCATGGCTCGCCACATTCAGCGCCGCGTGGGGCGCACCCGGAGACTGCAGATGACTTCCCTTTCGCGATCCTTCCAGCTCAGCGACTCGCAAGAAGCGGTGTGCCGCAAGGTCGTCGCGCGGCTCACGCCGGTGCTGTTCCTGAGCTACCTGTTCTGCTCGATGGACCGCTTCAACATTTCGTTCGCGCAACTGCAGCTGCACGAAGCGCTGAAGTTCTCCGATTCGATCTACGGACTCGGCGCGAGCCTGTTCTTCGTCACCTACGTGCTGTTTGAAGTGCCCGCCAGCATGCTGCTCAGACGCTACGGCGCGCGGCGCCTGTTCTGCACCATCATGGCCGGCTGGGGCGTGTGCTCGGCGGCGATGCTGTTCGTCCGCACGCCGCACGAGTTCTACGCGGCGCGGCTGCTGCTCGGCGCGCTCGAAGCGGGCTTCTATCCAGGCGTCATCTACTACCTGAGCAGCTGGCTGCCGCAGGCGCATCGCAGCAAGGCGATTGCGATTTTCGCGTCGGGCATCGTGATCGCGGGCGTGGTGGTCGGGCCCCTGTCGGGCTGGATCCTGACCGCCTTCGACGGCGCGCACGGGCTCGCCGGATGGCAGTGGCTGTTCCTGCTCGAGGGCATGCCGAGCGTCGTCATGGCGCTCGCTTGCGCGGTACGCCTGTCGGATAGCCCGCAAAGCGCGGCATGGCTGACGCGCGAAGAAGTCACTACGCTCGAAGCCTGTCTCGCGGCCGATCGCGCCAGCACCAGCATCCGGCTCGGCGGCGAATCGGTCGGCTCGCTGCTGCGCGAGCCCAAGGTGTATCTGTTCGCGCTCGTGTTCTTCTGCGCGACTTCGGGCATCTACGCGCTCAACTTCTGGGTGCCGAGCATCATCAAGGGCTTCGGCATGAAAGACCCGCTGCACATCGGCCTCTATTCGGTGATTCCGTGGGGCAGCGCCGCCATCGCGACGGTGCTGATCGCGCGTCACTCGGACCGCAGCGGCGAGCGCCGCTGGCACTTCGCCGGCACCGCGTTCGCCGGCGCCTGCGGAC
>Ga0310811_10011106_pt1 | contig 11661 bp, 14 predicted proteins | sample YCmetagenome_FD_207642 | JGI IMG/M metagenome (GOLD analysis project Ga0310811, IMG submission 207642) | Soil microbial communities from experimental microcosm in Duke University, North Carolina, United States - YC | ecosystem: Engineered > Artificial ecosystem > Soil microcosm > Unclassified ...
TCATCGTGCGTTTGTTCGGCTCGTACAGTCCCGATTCCTTTTTGGCCATGACCCCGTCGAGCCCGGCACCCTCGAAGCGACTGAACCAGTCGGCGGCCACGCCACGGTCTCGGGTCGCCGGCGTCAGGTGAAGCGGCGGTGCCACGTCGGCGAGCACCATTTCGAGCGCCTCGCGCCGGGCGGAGAACGGGGCGGCACGCAGGTCGACGTCGCCGAGGGCGAGCAGGTCGAAGAAGACGATCGACGCGGGGATCTGCTCGGATAGCATCTTCGCCCGCGACGCCGCCGGATGTAAACGCAGTTGGAGCGCGTCGAAATCGAGACCGTTTTCGCTGACGATCACGATCTCGCCGTCGAGCACGCAGCGGTCGGGCAGCTGGGCCATCAGCGGCCGCTCGAGCTCGGGGAAGTAGCGACCGAGCGGCTTCTCATCGCGACTCTGGATGAACAGCTCATCGCCGTCGCGAAATATCAGCGTACGGAACCCGTCCCACTTGGGCTCGAAGATCCAGCCTTCGCCTGGCGGAAGCTCGCCACTGAGCTTGGCGAGCATGGGGAGAATCGGAGGATTTACGGGGAGATCCATGTCGGATGGGGGGACGTCCGAAACCCGCGCGAGGAAACACCGGACTCTGCTGCTGTTGCGTGTTTCGTGTTCGATGCGTCGTGTTCGGCGTCGACTGTTGTGAATGGTGTGACGTACCTGACAGCGCGGGTGCGAGCGCAGCCGTATATGCTACCGCGCTGTGAAGGCACTTCAACAGGAGCTGGACGATGGCACTCTGGAAAGAACAAGCCCCCCCCAAAAAGGACGCGACGACGATGACACCCGAGCCCGTTCTCAAGACGCAGCCCGAACCGTACGCCGAGCCGATTCCGACCCCATCCGTACCGCGCCGCGTTTCGTCGCATGACGCGCGCGAGTCGGTGATCGCGGCGGATATTACGATCGAGGGCAAGATCGAGGGCAACGGACACGTGCGCCTCGCCGGTCGCTTCAAGGGCGACGTACACATCCAGGGCGATCTCACGATCGACGCCGGCGCGAAGCTTACCGGGAGCGTTCGCGCAAACTCCGTCACCATCGGCGGCGAAGTCGAGGGCAACATCGACAGCGCGTCGCGAGTCGAGCTCCTGGCGACTGGCGTGCTCAACGGTGACCTCAAGGCCGGCACTCTCACCGTCGCCGCAGGCTCGCGTATGCGCGGCCGCTCGGAGTTCGGCTGGGGTGATGAGCTTCAGATGAAGCCGCGCGCGGTTGGGAACGGCTTGGCGTCGTGAGTCCCGTGCGGCAGTCGTCGCCCGGCAGCACGCGGTCCTGCCCACACTGCCGGGCGACGATTCTCGAAAGCGCGGCCATTTGCCCGGCGTGTAAGAAGTACCTCCGGTTCGAACCGGGGGCGGCGGCGCGCGCCACTCCCACCTTTTCGCCGCTCGCGGTGGAGGGGACGATTCGCCATCCAGACGCAGGCGAACCGTGGGAGTACTCGGTGGTCGTCGTGATCAAGAACGAGAAGGGCGAAGAGGTCAAACGCCAGGTCGTCGGCGTCGGCGCCCTTCAACCGAACGAAGGGCGAACCTTCAGCTTCGCGGTCGAAGTGTTCGCCCCACCGGGCACGCGCGTACCCGGATCGCTAGCCAACCGCTAGGATCCGGGCTGACGCACGCCGGTTCACGGCGCGCTCACTCCGTTCGTAGTGCCTTTGATAAGCGACCGCTCTGGGCTAGCCCCAGGGCGGTCGTGGTCATTTCGCCTGGCGCTTTTGTCGCCAGGCGGCGGGAGAGAACCCCGTCTCGCGCTTGAACGCGCGACTAAAGGCGGCCTCCGACTCGTATCCGACTTCCTCGCCGATCGTTGCAACCTTGGCCGAGCCGCTGGTGAGCTTCTCGGCGGCGAGCTGAAGACGCCAGCGAGTGAGGTACGCCATCGGCGTCACGCCGACCATCTCCGAGAAACGCTCGGCAAGAACGGTTCGCGACGTGGCGATCGTGTGCGCCAGCTCGGCCAGCGTCCACGGATGCGCCGGGCGTTCGTGCAGCTGCGACAGCGCCGGACCGACGACGGCATCGCGAAGCCCGCCAAGCCACCCTGCCTCCTGCGACGACAAATGCTCGATGTGATGGCGCACGACTTCGATGAACATCAACTCCGCCATGCGCGTCAGCATCGTCTCACTTCCCATCCGCGCCACGTGCGACTCGGCCACGACCTGTCGCGGGAACTGAGACAACCAGCCGCTCGCGATGCCTGGAACGAGCATGCATCGCGGGAGCGACGCCAGCAGCGGGTTGAATGGCCGCACGTCGCAGCCAAGAAAGCCGCAGACGAACGTAGTATCGCGAGGAACGTCCGGGCCGATGACGACAGTTTGCGGAAACCGCTTCTGCGACGCGCCCTCGCGCCCGTCGAGACGAAACCCTTTCGCGCTCGACATCAAATGTGCGTCGCCATGCGGGAAGACCAGAACATCTCCCGGGTGCATCTGTACCTGCGGCTTTCCCTCGAGCCCTCCCCAGCAGGTTCCTGAGACGAGGACGTGGTACGAAATCAGATGCTCCGCGTCAGGGAGCACGCGTGGCGTGAGGTCGCGCGCTGCCTCGGTGAGCACCGACCAGGGCGCCGCAGCTTCAACCCGATAAAAGAACGCGCCGGTGAGCCTCACGGCGCGTAGCACATCCGACAGCGGATCCATGGTGTGAGCGTTGCTAGCTGTCCGTACTCGCGAGCAAATGATGCGGACTTCCAGTCATTCGTCCGGAGCATGCGCCCTGATTCCTTACTGCTTCACACTGCAACAAGGGTCAGGAGTATGAAATTCATCAACCGAATCATCCTATCGATCATCGTGTCATCGATCGCGCTCGTCTGGGCGTGCGGCGGCAATACGGCTACAGCTCCATCGGCTCCAGCTGGAATCGACGCGCTCAGGACGTCGCTCGCGCCCTACGCGAGCTTGAACCTCGCAAAATCAGCTGGGTACAACACGGCGCTCACGGACTGCATGTCCAATGGCGACCTCGGCGCGATGGGCGTTCACTTCGGAAACACTGCGCTCATCGACGCTACCGTCGACGCAAACCGCCCAGAGGTGCTGATCTACGAACCAGGCCTCAACGGCGACATGAGTCTCGTCGGGGTGGAATTCGTCATTCCATTCACGGCGATCCCCAAAACTGCGACGGCACCGACGCTCTTCGGACAGTCCTTCATCCCGAACGACGTGTTCGGACTCTGGACGCTGCACGTTTGGACACAGCGCGCGAATCCGAACGGCCTCTTCGCCGAATGGAATCCACGCGTGCACTGCTAGGCCATACGAGTCAAAGCTACATACGCAGAGAATTGCCGGGCGCCTCGCGCGCCCGGCATTTGCGCTTCAACCCGGCGAGTACGCGACTTCGGGCGATGACGCCGCGGGAGTCGTGGCACGACCAACAACGGCGTCGCGCGAACGCCAGAACATCCACGCGGTGACGCCGATCGTCACGGCGAGGGCCGCGCCGAATTCGCCGGTGAGCCAACGCGTCGGGCCCGTGTCGACCGTGACTCGATCGAAGAACGCCTGCACCCAGAGATTGTGCGACGCGTGCAGGATCGCCGCCGGCCACACGCTGCCGGAGCGAAGTCTCAGCCACGCGATCGGAAAAGCAATCGCGACGACCATGATCGCGAAGCACGGCACCGCGAACCAGCTCGGCGTGCCCGAGTTGTAGTCGGCGAAGAGGATCAGCGGCACGTGCCACACTGCCCAGATCGCGCCGCTGATCACTGCGACACGCCCGAACGACATCGACCGAGCGAGCGTCGGCACGAGAAAGCCGCGCCATCCCAGCTCTTCGCCGGTCGCCGATAGCAAACTCTGAAGCGAGCCAAGCACCAGGAACGTGACGATCCCGATCTTGAAGCGACCGAGATCGACGCCGCCGAGCTTCGTTAGCCAGACGAAACCGTAGGCTGGGACTGCATAAAGAATCGGCAGAACGTACGCGAGGCCGAACCATCGCGGTGCCCCGAGTCCCCATCCCTGGCCACGCAGATTGCGCTGGAAGATCAAGCGGGTGACGAGCGCACTCACACCGGGGCACCACATGAGAGCGAATACGTACAATCCGCCGTGCGCACCGAGGCTACCGGCGGAAATGATCAGCCACCAAAAAACGGCGCTCAGGCCGAAGGTGAGGGCGAGAAAAGTCGGCAGTGCTGATCGGTGGTCGGTGTCCATGGGTTCACTCCGGGGGGCTAGGCCGAAGCGAATATGCAGTCTGGACCGATGCTAGGCACTAGCCTAGGCACTAGACGCTAGGCACTAGCTACCAGCCGAACACCGTGCCGTGGGGCACCGCGGCCCCGGTTGCGCCGTGCGGCCAGTCGGCGCGGTCGAAGGCAATGCCGGGCCGAGTCGAGCCGGCGTCTCGAAAGTCCGGATCGATCGCGATCTGTCCGTTGGCTCGATTCAGCTGGAGCATCCACATCCGACGCTCGGCCGTGGCAGACGGCTCGTTGACGACGACGATCCGCGATCCATCGGTCGCGAGCCAGTGTGGCCGCTGCCGTTCGTCGAAGGACACTGACGATACCGTGCGGACGTTCTTCAGGTCGTGAACGTCGAGTGAGAAAACGCGATGGTCGGTTGCGCTGGCCTGAACCCAGTAATCGCCGATGACGACCGGCAGCGCGCATCCCTTCGCCGTCTCCTGATGAATCATTTCCAACTGGGGATCCGTGCCCGCGAGACCCGTCACGTGATAGAGGCGGCACTCGCCGGTGTTCACGAGCACGGTGCGACCATCGTTCAGGACGCGCGGTTCGTTCGGCCCATCGTTCGACGGAAGCCGGATCGTCTTGATCAAAGAGAGGTCTGAAAGCCGGTACACCTGCACCTGATTGCCGGCGTGATCGTGCTCGATCGACCCGCGCAACGGATGCCAGGTCGGGATGACCATGTATGTCAGCGCGACGACGAGGCGATCGAGCGCCGGCACCGCGGCAAGACTGTACGGACGCAATGTCGTTTGGTCCGCCGAAGAGTCCGCGGCCGATCGCGACCGCACTACGCGTCCGGACTCGTCGAGCTCCGCTACTCCGCCGGGGCCAGCGTTGTTGGGACCATGCGCCTGAAACGTGGCCAACACATGACCGTTCGGAAGTCGCGCGAAGCTATGCAGAAAGCTCAGGCCAGCCACGCCGTCGAACCGCTCGACGACTTTCGGATGCAGTGCGTCGTGCAGATCGAACAACACGCTGTGGTTCGCCGAGAATCCGTTGGCGAAGAGCATCTTGCTCGGTCCGAGCTCGTGCTCCGTGTGGTGCGGCCAGAGTCCTCTCTCGCCAACGGGTGTGGTGGCGACGATCGTTCCGTAGCGGTCGCCATGTCTTGCGAGATCGACGACAGCGAGGAAGTCGCTGTCCTGGCGATCTTCGTCGCCCGCCCAGGCAAAGAGGTAGCGGGCGGGCGGTCGCTCGACGGGATCGACGGGAGCTGGGACGTGTCTCGCGCAGGAGAGTGTCGCGATCGCGAGAAGGGCGATGAATTGATGGCGAAGTCGCATAGTTGAACCAAACCTGCAGGATCGCGCGCCATCGTAAAAGAGCCTTCGAAGCGTAGGCTTCTACGGTGGCATGGTCGTCCTCGCCACGGTGGCGGAAGACCGAACTAACAGCTCGAGTATCAGCATCACGAGTACACCAAGCGCGTACGCCCCAAGATCGCGCGGGTCAAAGCCGGAACCGAGAATGAGCTGGCCCGGCGTGGTGAGTCGCCAGCCATCGAGCCAACGCGCGTGATAAAGTTGGCTGAACTCGACGCTCCAGCAGATGGCGAGAGCGACCCCCGCATGCGAAAGCGGCCGAGCGCTTGGAGCCAGCGCACCGAGCCACCAGCCGATCATCATCGCCCAGAGCGCATCACCGAGCACGTCGCGCAGCGTTGCCGGAAATGGAGTTCCGCGCCAGTGAACAACGAGGCCGACGGCGATCGTACCCAGGGCGAGAACGACGAATCGTAAACGAGCGACGAGCGCCGAGGGCATGCGCGACACTGCGACCTCGTCAACGACCCGGCAAACTCAAATCGATATCAAAGAATTCAACCCGCTTACACCGCTGGCAGCGGTACACGTCGAGCGGAAACACGCCTTCAGTCACGTCAGCCCACTCGCCGAGCAGAAGATGCCACCCGCCGGACGTGCCGCCGACGCGAATCGGAATCTGGCCGAGCGACTCCATCTGCGCTTTGCACCCGGAACACTCCATGATGTTGATCTCCTGAAGTAGAAGTTAGACCGCCGCACCACCGAGGATCGACCGCCAGTAATGCCCGAGTTGGCCGCGGTTCTCGAACTGTGCTCGAGTGAACTTGTGGCGCCAAGCGTCAGGAGCGACCTCGCGAGCTATTTCGGGGACGTAGCGGTCCGCCCCGAAGAATTCGAACGGGAATGCGAGGATCGACTGGTACCATGCGAGCATCATCTGAAACTCTTCATCGATCTGCCGCCGCCGCGCGTCGTCTTCGACGGCAAGCATCGCCTCGCGGGAATAGCGCTCCGGCAACTCGGCGATGCCCGAGAAGGGCGGCGGCTCGACGGCACTGACCCAAACGAGGAACACCGCGCGCTTGAGCGCTTCGGAGCGATCTGATTCGATCGCGAGGTGATCGAGGTAGCTGTGCAAGACCGCCGGGTACTCGGCATAGAGGCCGGAACGGCGGACCTGTGCGTCCTTCTCCTCGATTGTGCCGGTCGTTCCGCTGAGGCTCGCGAGGATCGCCTCCTCCCAGCCGGCGAGCGCCATCAGAGTGGGCATGTCGCACAATAGCCGCGATGACGCGACGGCGCGAGATCTAAAACTGCAGCGCGTAGTCCGCTTCGGCAGCGCTGCATTGCCGGCTATTAGCTCGCTCGGCTGCAGCGCAACGCCGGTCGTCGCGCTCGACATCGGTTCGACGCGCCTCGCAGTCGGCGACAGCTTGCTCGTGGGCGCAGTGTTCGGGCACCATCACCCCGGCTTGTTTCGGGACGACATCCACGTGATATCACGGACCGAACCGACATTGTTCCGCTGGACGACGTCGGACAGCAGCGTCGTGGCCGTAGACGGCCGTGGGATGGTCTACGCTCGGCGACTCGGCGCCGCCGAGATTTCCGCCTCGTATGACGGAGTGCGCGCGCAAAACCCCGCGATTATCAGTGTGATCCCGTGAATGCCTTCGACCTGTCCACAATTGCGCGCCCGCCAGCTAACGAACGCTGAAGCCGACAGAGCATCGCTATTGAGTTGTGCCGGCTGCGCCGGCACTCTTATTTGAATGCTTTGAAGTTTAGCTCAGGCGTTAGGCGGACAACACATCTCGCGCTACGACTCACTCACCTCGTCACCGCAGGCGCCTTTGGGTTCCGCGTCTGCCGCGCGGCGTCGACACAGCTTCATCGTTATGAAATAAACATGCTGCCGTTGGCGCCCATTCGCGGTGCGACCGCAAGCATCACCGGACACCGGGCATGAACGCTTAGTGGCGCCGATCGCCGACTATCGCACACCCCATAGCTGGCGAGCCTCCTCCGCGATCACGTCGGGGAACTCTTCGGGGAAGAACAGCTTCGCTCCCGATATCAAACGAATGCCCCTGGATTGGCCGAACGTCCGATCCAAGTACGCCGGGCTCTCTCTTGAAAAGATCTCGTCGCCTGTTCCCCAGACGATCCGTGTGGGCACGCGAGAACTCTTGAGTGCAGCCGAAATCCCTGCGAGTGCATTGCGTTCGAGCGCGATCGCATAGGCGTGCGCCAGAGCCTTTCGCTCCGGTGAGCTCGTGAGCGGTCGGAGGTAGTATTCCACCGAATCGTCTGTCGGATTGACCGGATACGTGTACGTCATTCCGCCCAGGCCCTGTGCTGAACGCGCGAGTGACTTGTCCTTCACCCACGGAACGAGCCACTGATCGACCCACGTCCCAGCCTTTGAAAGCTCGATGACTGGGAGTAGCGCAGGCGGAGGGGAGTCGATCTCCGTATCGCAGTTGGTCAGCAACAGCGTCCGAGTGCGCTCCGGATGCTTCGCGACCAGGAGCTGCGCGATCGCACCACCGCTGTCATTCGCGATCAGATCCACCGAGGCAATCTGAAGAGCGTCGAGAAACTCGATAATCATCGCGGTTTGCTCGTCGGGCCCGACTCTTTGTCCCTTCGCTACTTCGGTGTATCCCATGGCGAGAAAGTCCGGCAAGAGACATCTCCGGTCACGAGACAATCGTTCCAAGGCACCGCGCCATTGAAAACCGTTGAGAGGAAATCCGTGGAGAAACAAGGCGGCCGGACCAGTTCCACGCTCAACGTACGCGATGCGGCCGAACCGTGTTTGGACGAAACGGCGCGAGGCGCCAAACTCCGCAGCCGTCGGTTCCGACGGATTCCCCTCGAGCAATGGGGCGTGTTTGATGATCGCGCCAATCGCCAATGCGCGAGCACCCGTCGTGAGGAAATCTCTACGGTCCATGGTGACTCGAGGTCGAATTGTGGAGACCGCTGCCGCTGAGGACGTTTGTCGCGATCTGCCGAAGAAGCCCGACGGTGGAATTGAAAGCCGTCTGCTCGAGACTGATTCGCCCAATGCCCGCGCACGCGAGGCCGTACGGGGACGGACCCCAACCGTCTCCGACGTCGAAACTCACAGGCACGCTGACCGCCCTTGCCAGGCGTACCGCCTCGTAGCCACTGGACGTCGGAACGGTTATCCCGTCCGCGCCGGCGTCGATGCATTGGCGTGCTCGCGCGAGCAATGTCTGCTGCCCCGAAGCGTCGATTCGCGCGTTGAGAAACAGGCGTGCACGAAGGTCATGCACCAGCGACCGGATGCTGGCGATCCGGTCGGTTGATGCCGGCGAATCCTCGCGAATGGTCAAGCCAGAAACGCCGATCATCGTCAACTGCCGGACCACATCGCATGTCTCGTCCTTCGTCACGATCCAGGCGGGAATCTCGACGGTCACCGGTACGCTCACCGCGCGGCAGATTCGATTACACGCAGCCACGAATTCAACGACCGCGGGGGCTTCGTCGCCCGCGACGCCGAGTGACCACGTCATTCCGACGCTCGTCGTCGCCACCGCCGGAGCTCCCGTTTGTTCGAAGACGCGCGCGCTGCCGGCGTCCCAAGCATGGAGCAGAACCAGCGGTCGTTTGCCGCCGTGCAAGGCAAAAAGTCGATCGGCGCGCTCGCGCGCTTCGGGTGATTGCATCGCTCCGCCGTCCATCGTGTGTCTACCGAGACTCTTCGGCTAGGATCGACGCTTCACGAAGGCGATCGCTGGCCACGGCCGCCCGCTGCATGAGTGCCACCGCCCGATCTGTGTGACGGTTTGCGAGATTCAGGCGTGCGAGATCCGACGCGCGTCGCGCATCTGCGCCAGGTCCGAGATAGAACTCGGCGGCATGGTCAGCGAATGCCAGCGAATGGCGCAACAGTAGCGAGTCGTAACGCTCGCGGGCGCGTGAGATGGCTGCCACGCCGCGCGCCGAGTCGGCCATCCGGAGGTGCAGCACTCCAAGTAGCGAGAGGGCTTCCGGCTCCTGACTCGCTCGCGCGACTCCGTAGAGTCGTAGGAGCGCTGACTTCGTATCGCCGTCGGCGATCTCGATTTCCGCGAGATGAATGCGCGCCGCGGCAAACTCGGGCAGATACTCCAGCGCCCGCCTATAGAGGACGGCCGCGCGCTTCCGATCCTTTGCCTGATCCTGCCACATGAGTCCCCGCACGAAATGGATCCACGCGTAGGGGAACGGCAGCGAGGTGTCGAGATGCTCGAGCGCCTGCGCGTACGCGCGATCCGCGTCCTGAAAACGATTCAATGCGGCATAAGCGTTCGCGAGCGCACCGCACGACGCGTATCCCGGGTGACGCCGAAGATTGTCCTCGAGCATTGGGATTACTTCGGCTGCTCTTCCCGTCGCAACGAGAATCGACGCGCGCAGCGCCTCCGCCTCGTCGAGCTTCGCGCCACTTCGTCTCGCCATATCGACGTCAGCGAGGGCGTCCGCAAAGCGATGGACCGCCGAACGAGCTCTGGCTCGCACCAAAACGTCTCGTCCGGCCGTGAAGCGCGACTCCGCTAAGTCGCTGGCGCGACTGAGCGCGTCGTAATCCGCGAGGAACCGCGACCTCACCAGGAGAAGGTCGACCAGTCCCGCATCTTCGTGTGACTGCCGGATCTGCTGATCCAAATTCTCGATCGCGATCTCACCGCTTGTCGTTTCAACCGCCGATTCGCGGTTGGTGGTCTGATGCGCCATCGCGCACGCCGCAGCGACCACCGAGGCGGTGACCAGTAGGAAGATCGATCGGGGCGGCATCATGGCGCCGCCAGGAAGGGGAAGGTCGTCGCCGAGTGCATGCGATCATCGCGCTGCAGTCCGTCGTCGACGCCACTGAGCATTCCGTTCGTGAGCAACGATCGGAAGATGTTGCTGGCGTCATAGTTCGGAGTTCGGCCACCGCAGTCCCGCGTCAGGCCCGAGGGCGAGTGCAGTGCCACCAATTCGACGGCCATGAACTGGTCGCAGATCGCCGACGCGGTGTTGATCCATATGCGGTCGTCGGCGAGAAGCCTTGCGAGCCGCTCGTATCGCATTCCCGGCCGCGCGTTGGAATCCGCGAGCCACTGATCTCCGCAGCGGCCGTTCAGCCCATCGTACAGGCCAAGCGTGTTCTGGATGTCGACCGAGAAGCGCGACCAGTCGTTGCGCGCCGCTCGGTTGTACGCCTCTTTGCGTTGACTGCTCACCGAATCGGCAGCGAGTGGTCCACCCACCAATGCGTTCTTTATGAGTGGTCTTGCCGTGCGTTCGATTTGCACACCCAGACTGGGTACGCTGGGCGTCGCACCCGTGAAAAGTGCCGCCTTCGAGTGCGCGGAGGATGGCACGCGGTGCACCGTAGCCCAGACGGCCAAATAGCTGCCGCCCGTCGTCAGGACGCCGAGGTCGACTGACATGACGAGCGACGACGACTTCCAACCAGCGAGAAAGTTCGTGGCGGGACCGCCATCCGTATGTCGCCACGTATCGAGAATGGATTTTGTGGTCGCTCGATCGAAACGCGGGCACCCTGCCGCGTCGATCTGAGCTCCGCGATGGATGGCCGTGCCCGCGACTCCATACATGGCGCGCGTTCCCTTCACATTGTTGAAGAAGGGATCGTCGCGTAGCCCCGCGAAGAGTCGGAACCGATGATTCTTGCCGTCGATGCCAGCCGGGTTGGTCGCGACGCCGTGGACGTAATCGACGTCGCCCAACCAGCACTCGGCCGTGTTCTTCGCATCGAAGCGGCAGACGATGATCGTGGTCGTCGTCGTGGCGCCAAAACCTTTTCCGCTGTCCACGTGCAATACGTACTGCAGGCGATCCGAGAACCGATGCGCGACGATATCCATCACCAGGTTCAGGTGCTGCCCATCTGTCGCTGTCCAGGCGAAGATGTCCCCGATGTCCGCCGCTGGATCCGCGATGACCGTCGGCGTATCCAGATGATCGGAAGCGAAGGCCCGAGAACCGCCCACGAGCATCAACGCTGCGACGGCCGTCACGCTGATCACTGCCTTCGCGACTTCAGAGAAGAATCGCCTACCGACGGCCGTTCCCAATTGGCTCGATGCCATGCACCCTCCGATG
>Ga0310811_10011108_pt1 | contig 11661 bp, 8 predicted proteins | sample YCmetagenome_FD_207642 | JGI IMG/M metagenome (GOLD analysis project Ga0310811, IMG submission 207642) | Soil microbial communities from experimental microcosm in Duke University, North Carolina, United States - YC | ecosystem: Engineered > Artificial ecosystem > Soil microcosm > Unclassified ...
AGCAGCCGACCGACAACGACGACCGCTCACTCGCCGCTCAGGCGATCGTCGAAGGGCAGGCGACGTACGAGCAGGCGTACATCATGGCCGGCGGGGCGGGGAACATCGCCGCGCAGCTGCCCGGCGGCTGGGAGTCGATGCGTCAGACGATTCGTGAGATGCAGGCGACGCAGCCCATCTTCGCCTCGGCGCCGATGGTGATTCAGGAAACCCTCCTCTTCCCGTACATCAACGGCGCGGACTTCGTTCGGCGATTCAAGGCCCACAATCCGGGCAAGCTGCCGCTCACCGACATGCCGATTTCGTCGAAGCAGCTGATGCACGACTCGGCATTCTTCGCGAAGAATCGCGATGTGCCGAGTGAGGTGAACCTCCCGCCGATTTCCGGCACGGTGGATCAGAACGAGTTCGGCGAATTCGGAACGCGGCTCTACATCTATCAGCACACGAAGGATCAGGACGCATCCATTCGCGCGTCCAACGGCTGGGATGGTGACCGCTACGCCCTCGTGAAAACGCCGAGCGGCTACGCCCTCGTTTGGGCGACGGCGTGGGAAACGCCGGGCGACGCCGCGGAATTCATGTCGGCGATCGACCAAGTGATGCGCGAGCGGTTCAACGTTCGCCCGCGCGTGAACGGCGAGCGACGGCACTTCGAGACCGACAAGCGAGTCATCGAAGTCGACGTGCGCGAAGTACAGGGCCGACCCGTCGTGCTGTACGTCGACGCGCCGACCGGCGTGAGTCCGGCGTCGCTCATCGACTTCGCCAAGGTCAAGGTGACGCCGCGGTGACCCAACCCGCGGAGTCGGCAGGTCGAGTCGTGCCTGTGCGACCAGCCGGTCCCCCCCAGTTGGCGGCGCCGGCGATTCCGCACGACGAAGCGGTTCGTCAGAAGCAGCTCGACACGATGAAACGCCGGGCGACGTTGCTGCTCGCCGGCGCCACCGTCCTCTTCGTCATCACGCGGGCGTTCGAATCGCGCTATCCGTGGCTCGGCTACATCCGCGCGACGATGGAAGCGGGGATGGTCGGCGGCCTGGCCGATTGGTTCGCCGTCACAGCGCTGTTCCGGCATCCGCTCGGTATTCCGATCCCGCACACGGCGATCGTACCGTCCAAAAAAGACCGCGTGGGTCGCACGCTCGGCGCGTTCGTCCAGCGCAATTTCTTGACGCGCGAAGTCATCGAGTTTCGTCTGCGATCGCTCCAGATCGGCAAGCGCCTCGCCGAATGGCTGGCCGATCCGGTGAACGCGCGCACGATCTCGCGCAACGCGGCGGTAGCGTTGAGCTCCGCCGCTCAGATGCTCCGCGACGACGACGTGCAGGAAGTGATCGACCGGAGCCTCGCCAAGCGCGTCCGGTCGATGCACCTCGCGCCGCTTCTCGGCAAGGTGCTGTCGGTGATGACGGAAGACGATCGCCACCAGGAAGTGCTCGACGAAGTGATCACGCTGGCGTCGCGGACGGTGAACGACAACAGCGATCTGATTCGCCAGCGCATCGAGCAGGAGACACCGTGGTGGATCCCCTCGGCGGTGGACGAGAAGATCTTCAAGCGGGTGCTCGGCGCGATTCAGCGCCTGCTCTCCGAGCTCAGCGCGGACAAGGACCATCCGCTGCGCGGGCGATTCGACGACGCGCTGCATCGGTTCATCGACCGACTCAACACGTCGCCGGAATTCGCCGAGCGCGTGGACGCTTGGAAGGAAGAGTTCCTCGACAATGAGGCCGCGCGCCGCTTCTCGCTGTCGATGTGGGAGGAAGCGAAAGACGCCCTCGCGCGCTACGCCGCGCATCCCGGACCGGCGACGCCGAACGCAATCGAGGGCGCGCTGGTCACGTTCGGCCAGAAGGCAATGGAAGACCCGGAGCTCATGGCGAAAATCGACAACTTCGCCGTGGATGTCGCGGTGTTTCTCGTCGCGCGCTATCAGGACGAAGTCGCCGATTTGATCTCGTCGACGGTCGCGGCGTGGGACCCCGAGCTGACGTCGCGCCGCGTCGAGCTCGCGATCGGGCGCGACCTTCAGTTCATTCGCATCAACGGGACGATTGTCGGCGGGTTGGCCGGGCTCCTCATCTACCTCTTATCAAAGTTGGCGAGCTGAAGGGAGAGCGGCGCGCTTGTGAGAAGCGCCGTTCATTCCCCTGGCGCCGTCCGGTCGAAACGGAATATTTCAGCGGATGCCGCCAATGAGCCCCACCAAGATCGGCAAATATGACGTCGAAGAGCGCGTCGGCGAAGGCGCGATGGGCGTCGTGTATCGCGCGCTCGATCCCGTGCTCAAGCGACGCGTCGCGATCAAGGTGATGGGGGAGGCCTTCGCGCAGAACGACGATCTGCGCGAGCGCTTCTTGCGCGAGGCACAAGCGGCGGGATCGCTCCAGCACCCCAACGTCATTACGATCTACGACTTCGGCGAGGTCAACGGACACCTCTACATCGCGATGGAGTTCGTCGAGGGCCAGGATGTCGCCGAGCTGCTGTCGCATCAGGTGCCGCTCAGCCTCGTCGCCAAGCTCGACATCGCGATCGGCGTGCTGCAAGGGCTCGCGTTCGCGCACAAGCGCGGGATCATCCACCGCGACATCAAGCCGGCGAACATTCGCGTCGACGCCGATGGCAATGCGCGAATCATGGATTTCGGGGTCGCGCACTTCGCGTCGTCGAACATGACCCGCACGGGGGTGATGATCGGTACACCCAGCTACATGGCGCCCGAGCAGATCACCAGCGGGTCCGTCGGTCCCCACAGTGACATCTTCTCGGTCGGCGCCGTGATCTACGAGCTCGTCACGGGGACGAGCCCATTTGGCGGCGGATCGCTTCAGGCGGTGATGTATCGCGTGCTGAGCGAGAAGCCGGCGTCGCCGGGGACGCTCGTTCCGGGACTGCCGCCGAAGCTCAGCGAGATCGTGCTGCGGGCATTGGCCAAGGAACCGTCGCAGCGATACGCGTCCGCGCTCGACATGGCGAACGACCTCCTCGCCGTGCGCGCGTCGCTGGACGAGCGATCGTCGCCCGGCACGTTGTCGCTGCGCGCAACGATCGAATCGGCGCTCGATGAGCGGCGGACGAGCGCGTTCAAAGCCGTGCGCCGGCGCCGCTTCGCGCTGGCCGGCGGCGGAATCGTCGCCGCCGTTGTTCTCGTGCTCAGTGGATGGCTGCTCGCGCGTCGCACGTCGACGTCTTCGCCGACTTCGGTCGTCACCGCCGCCGATCAGCACCGCAGCGACTCGGCGGTTGCATCGTCGACGGCCGGTTCGGCCACACCCGCCACCGTGCCTACGGTGGAGCAGCCGGGCGAGTCTCAGCGTCCCGAAACGCGACCGTCGCCTCGGGATCGTGCTCCCGCTTCCGCGCCGGACTCAAAGACGGCGCGCAAGCAGCTCGCGGCCTCCGACACCGCAGCGACGGTGAGGTCCATCGCGAACGCGCCGCAACCACAGCCGCAATCGTCGGTGAAGACGGCACAGGGTACGCCGCCCGCCGGAACGAGCGGTCGCGGCGATGTCATTCCGGCCGGCACGGCGCTACCGGTCACGGTGAATCCGCCCGCAGCGAGTCCGATACCGAATTCACCGCCGGCCGCATCGCCGCCGGCGAATAGCTCGACGGATCCAGCGCCGGCCAACGCCACGGCGAACACCAACGCTGCTATGGCCGAGATCAGCAGCGTCATCGATGCGTACGCACGCGCCATCGAGTCGCGAGATGTCGCCGAATTGCGGCGCGTCTACCCGGCGATCACCGCCGACCAATCGGTGGCGTTCGGCGACTTCTTCAAGTCGACGAGGTCGCTACGCGCGGCCCTCGTCGTGAAGTCGTCGCGTGTCGATGGAAACCGAGGCACGGCGCGCGTCGCCGGGACCTACGAATTCACTACGACCGCCGGACGCAACCAGCAGCAGCAAGTGACCTTCGACGCCGACCTGCGGCGAGAAGGGGGAATCTGGAAACTCGTCGCGGTGCGTTGAACCTCAGAAACTGAACTCGAGAGAGCTCGTGTAGCTGATGTTCGGACGCATGCCGCCGCGGTTCAGCGGCACGAGGACGTTGGCGACGACCGTGAAGCCGTTCGGCAGTTGATACTTCCCGCCGAATGAGCCGTTCACCAGGTCATCGCGCTCGTCCGGGATCGTCGTGGGTTGAATGACGCGGTGGAACGGAGCGTCATAGGTCACGGGACCGGGAATACGCAGGTTCGAGCGGCCCACCTGCAGTGCGCTGACGAGATCGACGGCGAGCGTGACGCGCGGAGCGATGAGATCATCGAAACCGCCCACTGCAATCACCGCGTCGTTCGACGGAAGATCGTGCTTCCCCGAATGAAAGGCATAACCGACGTTGGCGTGGGGCGAGAATCCGTTCACCTCGCCCGAGATCACCGCCATGCCGCGCGCCGAGAATACGCCGGCGCCCAGCAGATCGTCGGAGGCGCCGGTGGCGAAACGCGCTTCGCCCAGCAATGCCACCCGGCTCCGATCCGATTCGTGGATCTTGAGCTGAGACCGCACCGCGACGTCGCCGAGTCCGAATGCCGATCCATCGACGGCGCGCGTGGCGGCCAACACGGGATTGGTCGGTGTGCCCGCGAAAAAATGCGCGGCGGACGGACCGCCGAACGGAACGATCTGGGCGTCGCTCTGACCGTGCATGTGGGTCGACACCAGCGGCACGACGAGCCCGACGTCGAGACGGTCGGTGAGTCCGTAGGTCGCGTAGAGATTCGTCACCGAGACGTTCACGTCGAGATTGAGCCGGAACTGCATGATGTCGTTCTCGAGATTGGGAATCCCCATCTTCGAGCAGTCGCCGCCCGCGATCGAATCGCAACCGGGGGTGTTCTGATTGGTGACGTTCTCGTGCGTGAAGATCAGTTCCACGTCGTTCAACGGGACGCCGCGCAGCGACGCGAAATGGAAGCTGTTGCGACTGATCCCGATCAGCGTGCGGCCCTTGCCAAGTGTCTGCGCGCGCTCGGCGAAGATCGGCCCCGCGGATGTCGAGGTCTTGACCGGCACGCCGGCCTCGAAGCGAAACGTCGTGCCGCCCGATGTGGCGCCGATCGGGAGATTGCCGATGCTGGTCGCCACCGCACCGGTGATGAACGCGATCAGGCTCCCGTTCTCGGAGACCGCGGCTGGAACGAAATGCGTTCCGTGGACGCGAACGGAGGCCGGGTTATTGGGATCCGCTGTGCCGGCGAGAAAGAGCGGATCCTCGCCCGAGCCGAAAATGAACAGCTGCGAGATCTTGCCACGCAGGGATTGATCGGTCTGCGCGTGGACCGCGGGGGGCAGCGAAGAAGCGAGAAGCGCGGCGGCCGTTGCCGGCAGGATGCGGAGCGAGCGGCGAGCCATGAATCACCATGAGTGAGAAGGGAAAAACCTAGCACTGGCGGGTGGCTCGTCAACGCGTCGGCGGCGCTATATTCTGCGTCCTTCCCGGAGCCGTCACTTCCTCTCCTCGATGCACGCCGCACACATTCTTCTTCCGCGCGCCGCGCTCGTCGCGGCTGCGCTCGCATTTGGCGGCGCCGGCGAGGGGCAGCCCGCCCACGGCGAGCGCGAGCTGCGTTGGGGCGGCGACGCGGAGGGCGGTGCGCCGTTCGTTGAAGCCGATCCGGCCGATCCGTCGCGGGTTCGCGGCTTCGACGTCGATATCGCCGGGATGATCGCGCGCGGCCTCGGTCGCACCCCGCGATTCGTGCAGGTCGCGTGGGCGTCGATCGAGGCGTCGGTCGAGCGAGGGGACTTCGAGGTCGGACTGTCCGGGGTCGAGGACCGTCCCGAGCTGCGAGCCCGTCACGCCGTCAGCATCCCGTATTACGAGTTTCATGAAGTGCTCGCCGTGCGGCCGGGCGACACGACGCGATACCGTACGCTGCGTGATCTGGCGGGCCGGCGCGTGGCCACGCTCGGCTCGACGCAGGCGTACGCGATCTTGATCGGGGCGCGCGATAGCCTCGGCGTCGTGCCCGTGTCGTACGACGACGACGTGCACCCGTACGCCGATCTCGTCGCCGGCCGGGTCGACGCCGTGCTCCTCGACAACATCATCGCCGAGCGGTCGCTGCGCCGCGCCGGCGGGTTCGTCATTCAGCCCAATCCAGTCGCTACCGGGCACTACGTGGCGGTGTTCGCCCGACGAGACAGCGCGCTGCGCGACTCAGCCGACGTCATCCTGCGCCAGCGGATGCGCGACGGATCGCTGGAGAAGACCTTTCGCGCGTGGAACGTCTGGAACGATGCGCAGGTGCGATACGTCGCCGGCGCTTCAGCGCCGCGGGCCACCGCCGGTGGTACGCCGGTGCAGCGCCCGGAGTCGCCGGCCGCGTACCTGCCGTCGCTGCTTCGCGCGGCGGTCGTGACCTTGGCGCTCTCGATGTTGGCAATGGCGCTCGCGGTGGCGACGGGCGTGGGGATCGCCGCGGGGCGCGTATACGGCGCGGGCCTCATACGCGGCGCGCTGGCGACTTACGTCGAGGTCGTGCGTGGCACGCCGGTCCTCCTCCAATTGTTCGTCATCTACTACGGGTTGTCGAACGTCGTGCGGCTGCCGGCGTTTCTCGCGGCAGTGCTCGGCCTGGGTCTCAACTACGCCGCCTACGAGTCGGAGATCTATCGTGGCGCACTGCAGGCGATCCCGCGGTCGCAGCTCGAAGCCGCTCGAACGCTTGGACTCTCCGAGTGGCAGATCTTTCGTCTCGTCCGCGCGCCGCAGGCGCTTCGGCTGGCGCTTGCCCCGATGACGAATGACTTCGTCGCCCTACTCAAGGACTCGTCGCTCGTTTCGGTGATCACCGTTGTCGAGCTCACGAAGCAGACCGCGATTTACGCGACGAATATCGGAAGCTGGGTGCTGCCCGGCGCACTGTGCGCCATCGCCTACCTCGCGTTCTCGTTGCCGCTGGCGCGGTTCGCCCGCCGGCTCGAGCGGCGCTGGAGCGGCGCATGACGAACCCACTCGTCGTCCGCGATCTCGGCTTGAAGCGCGGCGCGCGAACCATCCTCGAAGGAGTGAGCTTCGACGTGGCGCGCGGCGAGCTGTGCGCGTTGATGGGCGCCTCTGGTGCGGGGAAATCGACGATTCTGCGGGCCGTCGCGGCGCTCGAAGCGTTTGACGCGGGAACCGTGAGCTTCGACGGCGCGGCGCTCCATCCCGGGCCGGTGCCACCGCAGTCGCAACTCACGGAGCTGCGCCGGTCCGTGGGGTTCGTTTTCCAGGCGCCGTCGCTGTTCGAGCATTTGACGGCGATCGACAACGTGACGCTCGCGCTCGTCCACGCGCTCGGCTGGCCGCGCGGGCGCGCCGAGAAAACAGCGTCCGATTTGCTCGAGTCGCTCGGAGTGGGCGCGCGCGCGAAAGCGTTTCCACGCGAGCTCTCGGGCGGCGAAGCCCAGCGTGTGGCAATCGCCCGCGCACTCGCGCCCGACCCGGCGCTGTTGCTCATGGACGAACCGACCTCCGCGCTCGATCCGGCGCGCCGCGGAGTCCTTGGCGAGTTGTTGCGCGCTCTCGTAGGCCAGGGCCGCGCGCTTCTCATCGCGACGCACGACGTCGAGTTTGCGCGAAGCTATGCCGACCGCGTGTTGGAGCTCGCGGACCAGCGCATTGTCGTCCCGTCCTGAGCCGCGTCGTACAGGTTCCCCCTACAAACCGCTCCCCGCCTCCCGACTGTAACGCCATTCGCTCAGGTCTAGCCTTCTCCCATCAGCGGAACTCGTACGGGAGAGGCTCGCCATGGGTTTGTCGACCGCAACGCTCGCCGACGAAACGACGGCGATTCGTCCACCCAGCGTCATCCGTCTTCCCGAGCACACGCTGGAGATCGTCTCCGACTCCGGCGAAGGCGCGCAGAAGTGTGGTCAGATCTTCGGCGCCGTGTCGGCGAAGATGGGGAACGGCGTCTGGACGGTGGAGATCATCCCGGCGGAGATCCAGCCGCCGCCGCGTACACCCGAAGGCGCCAGCGGAAACCGAATCCGCATCGGGTCGGGGGCCGTCACGAATTGGGGCGATCAGGTTCAGTTGGTCGTCGCGTTCAACGAACAAGTCCTGCTCTCGCGTCACCGCCTCGGCGCGCTGGCGGACGACGCGATCATTCTCGTCGAGAATCTGTGGGGATCGCATCCCAACCCGGACATCCAAAAGGCCTGGCAGCAGGCGTTGGTCGAGCTCGCGACGCGGAACTACCGCGTCATCGAAGTGCCGATGGAGGAGCAGTGCCTCACCATCGATGAGAATCCGCGGAAGGGCAAGAACATGTTCGCCCTCGGGCTTCTCGCCTACATATATGATCGAAGCCTCGAGCGTATAGAGGATCAGATCGCGTACGCCTTCCGCAAGAAATCGGAAGACGTCTATCAGCGAAACGTCGGGCTGCTTCACCTCGGATACGAGTGGGCGAAAGCAAATCTCGATTTCCGAATCGAGGTCGCCACCTCGACGTCCGAGAAGCCGCTCGTCGTCATGAACGGCAACGAAGCGCTTGCCTTGGGCGCGCTGGCGTCGGGAATGGAGTTGTGCGCCATGTACCCGATTACCCCGGCGACGTCGGTCTCGCACTTTCTCGCCGAGGTGTTCGAGAAGTTCGGCGGCATCCTGCATCAGGCCGAGGACGAGATCGCCGCGGCCGGTGTGGCGATCGGCGCGTCGTACGCGGGGAAAGTCGCGTTCACGGTGACCTCCGGTCCTGGGCTCGCGCTCAAAACGGAATTCATAGGCCTCGCCGTGATGACGGAGACGCCGCTCGTCGTAATCGACGTGCAACGCGGCGGCCCGAGCACGGGGCTCCCCACAAAGGTCGAGCAGTCCGATTTGCTCGCGGCACTCTTTGCCCAACCGGGAGACGCCCCACGGATCGTGATCGCTCCTTCCACCATCGAGGAGTGCTTCCACTCCGTCATCACGGCGCGTCGCCTGGCCGAGGTATTCAGAACGGTGGTCATGGTCTTGAGCGACGCGAACCTCGCCACCGGCGTGCAACCCTTTCCGCGCCCAGAGCTTCTCGCCGAGTGGCAAGCGAGCGAGCCGGATCTTGCGCCCGTGCCCCAAGACACTCGCCCGTACGAATGGGATTCGCGGACCGGATTGGCTCCGCGGATCATTCCCGGACAACCGAACGGAATGTTCACGGTGACCGGCCTCGCGCACGACGAGCGCAGCAAGGTTGCCTACGGCTCCGGTGTGCATCAGCGAAGCTCGACGATGCGCAGCCGCAAGCTCGCGGTGCTTCAGCAAATGCTCACGCCGCCATCGATCAAGGGAGATCCGAGCGGCGGCGAGCTGCTGATCGTGGGGTGGGGGAGCACGCGCGGCGCGATCGAAGAAGCGGTCGACCGTGCGCGGGCACAGGGACTGTCGGTGTCGTCGCTCCACCTCACCTTCCTGTCGCCGCTCGAGCCCGGGCTCGCCGAGATCTTCAAGCGCTTCAAGAAAGTGGCGACGGTCGAGATCAACTACAGCGACGAGCCCACCGATCCCTTCATCACGCCGGAGAATCGGCGGCGTGGCCAGCTCGCCTGGCTGCTGCGCGCCGAGACGCTCGTCGACGTCGACTGCTGGACGCGCGTGCCGGGCGAGCCGCTCCGCCCCGGCGCCATCGTCGACGCCATCTCCAGTCTGATCGATGGTCAGAGGAGGCTCGTGTCATGACCGACTTCTCGTGTGCGACGCTCGGCTGCGCCGTTCCGGTTGACGATGACCACGAATACGTCCTCGGCGACTACGAGGGGCCGGTTGCCCGATGGTGCCCTGGCTGCGGTGATCACTCGATCCTCACGTCGGTCGAAAAACTGCTCGTTGCCGAACAGCTCAAACCGGAGCAGACGATGTTCGTCTCGGGCATCGGCTGCTCGAGCCGGTTCCCCCACTACCTCAAGACGTACGGCTTTCACGGCGTCCACGGCCGCGCTCTTCCGGTCGCCACCGGCATCAAGCTCCACCGCCCCGACCTGAACGTCTTCGTCGTGATGGGCGACGGCGACTGCTGTTCGATCGGCGCCGCGCACTGGGTGCATGCGATCCGCTACAACATGAACATGGTCGCGCTGCTGCTCGACAACAGCATCTATGGCCTGACGAAGAAGCAGACCTCGCCGACGACGCCGCAGGGCTTCAAGACGAACACACAGCCGTTCGGCAGCTTCCTGCCGCCGCTCAATCCACTGACGACGATGCTCGGCACGACGAATGTGTCGTTCGTGGCGCAGACGGCCGAGTGGATCCCGGCGCATCTATATGCCACCCTACGGGCGGCGTACCGACATCGGGGCCTGGCTTTCGTCCGCATCCTCCAGCGCTGCCCGATGTACACGGTCTCGCTGTACGAGCGCGCGGTGAAGGATCCGAGCCTCACCGAGCTGTTGGTCCACGACGACGGCGTGCTGACGCCGGAGCTCGATGCGATCTACCGCGAGCGTCGTGCGCACGATCCGGCCGACATCAACGCCGCGCGACAGCTCGCCGACGACACCGATCGTATCCGCCTCGGCGTCTTCTTCCGTGACGAACGCCGCCCCTGCTACGACGAGATTCGTCGGCCGACGAAGATCACCGCGAGCGAGCGCATCGCTCTCCTCGACAAGGAGCTCGACCGCTATGCCGTCTGACGACCGCGTCCAACGCGCGCTCGCGGCTGTTGCGCCGCAGATTGCCGCGTTTCGTTCCCTCGTCGCGAGCACGCTCGAGCACGCGCGTGCCATCCTGTCACTCGACGAAGGCGCGAATCACGCGAAGCTGGAGCTGGGCGCGCTCGGATCGCGGATCGATCCCATCCGTTTCGCGGCGCTCGCGTCGGGCGGCGGCGGATTGGATCCGGTCGGACGCGAGCGCGTGGGGCGCGCCGTCGAGTCGCTGCGCGCGCTCGCCGAGGCGTCCGACGACTCGTTCGTCGTCGAGCTTCGGTCCGGCGATTCGCTCGATGTCGGCGTCCGTGACGCTCTGGCGCGACTCGGCCGCGTCTTCGGCCTCGCCAACGCGATCGACCTTGCTCGGCGCGGCGGCTACGTGCCGCGCGTCCACGACCGTGCGCTCGACGCGTGGCCGTTCGAGCTCTGGACGCAGCGCGACCGCAAAACCGTGCCGCCGCTGGTCGTCGTGCTCGGCCCGGCGGAGCTCAATGCGGGGTCACTCGCCGATGTACTCGATGGCAACGCGCACCTCGCTCTCGTAGTGATCGGCGACGCGGCGCCGGCGCGCCTGATCCGGCTCGTCACCCCGCGCACGTTCGTTCTTCAGACGACGAAGGCGGATTCCTTCTCGCGCTTCACGACGTACGCCGGTCCAGCGGTTGCCGCGCTGCTGCAAGGCGACGTCGCGTCATTTGTCCACGACCCGGACGCCGGCAGAGCGCCCTGGCAGCGGATCGCGATCTCATCGCGGCCGGCCAAACCGCCACGCAAGCGCATCGGCGTGCAGTGCCCGGTGCAACAGCTCGACGAGCTGCGCCAACTCGAAGCCCTCGCCGAGCGCCCTTCGCTTTCCACGGCGCCGATCGAGTCACTCGCGCCGGCAGGTGAGAGCGATCCGACCGAGCGGCTCGCGTCGTGGCTGCTCAACGAGTCGGGAGTGTCGTCGCGATGAGGACCCGGTGATGCTGCACGCTGTCATCCTCTCGGTCGAGATCCTCGCCGGCGTTGGGCTGGTGTT